>Ga0190271_10000058_pt1 | contig 61795 bp, 96 predicted proteins | sample Popmic356T_FD_133747 | JGI IMG/M metagenome (GOLD analysis project Ga0190271, IMG submission 133747) | Populus adjacent soil microbial communities from riparian zone of Weber River, Utah, USA - 356 T | ecosystem: Environmental > Terrestrial > Soil > Riparian zone | place: USA: Utah | collected...
CAACCCTCCGCTCTTGCAGTCAGCGAACGCGCACGTCAAGGTGGCACGTCTTGCCGTCGCACTTGCGGCATGCACCTTCAGCACGGATCGCGCAGGGAGGAAGCTGTTGGTCACACAAGCGCACGTCAGCGGAGCGCTCAAGTTCCTCGACGGCATCTACAGTCGTGACACGTTCGGATACCGCCGACGGAGCGAACAGCAACTAGAGACGACGCATCGTGCGATGCAGAACATGAATGACGCGAAGGGCTGGCTCGACAGCAACGAGGACCTCCTCATGTTCCTGTTGTCGGTTGAGTCCGGAGCGTTCCGACGCGAGATGGTCGAGCAGATCCTGAACCGCAGTCGTGAGGAGAGCAATGGCATCACCAACACCTTGTTCTCCCTCGGTCTTGTCAGCCCGAACGGACAGTCACTCAAGATGACTCCGACGCTGCACAAGCTGCTCCGTGAGATTCAGGAAGAGAGGATGGGATGAGGGACCCAGACGCAACCGATGAAGAGAAAGCGATGGACGAAGAGTTCGACGCCGCAGTAGCCAAAGCCTTCAAGGATGAAGGTCTGATGGTGACACAGTTCGCCATCGTGGTAGAGGTTGCTGATGGTGATGGCGGTACTCACCTAGTCTTCCATGAGAGCGAGAGCATGTCACCGCACCTGCGTTCCGGCATGTTGCAATCCGCTCAGGTGGACTGGCCGAATGGAGATGAAGACGATGAATAAGCCGTTGACAGCGGTGCTGGGATGCGGTCCGTCAGGTCTGCTCGCTGCACATGCTCTGGAGATGCGGAGCGTTCCGTTCGTCATCCTGTCGAAGAAGCAGAAGTCTGTCCTCGGCGGTGCGCAGTACAGTCACATCCCGATCCCCGGCTATCACGACACGGATGACAGTGAAGTGAAGCTGACGTACGAGGTGATCGGGTCGCCAGAGGTGTACAAGGAGAAGGTCTACGGAAACGCTCCTGTGCCGTTCGTAAGCATGACGCACAGGCGGGACGGGGAGATTGTGCCTGCCTGGTCCCTTACGTCGCTGTACGATCAGCTCTGGGACACGTACGTGGACCGTATCGTCGACGTGCCGCTGTCACCGGAGCGCGTGTGGCGCCTACTGGAAGGCTTCGACCTCGTGCTGTCCTCCGTGCCATTGACGAGGCTGTGCAAGGCGACCGTCGATCCCGACGTGCAGCACTGGTTCAAGTCACAGCCCGTCCGCATCTACAACGAGGCGGTCGATCCGTCGCTTCCCGACAACACGATTCGATACGACGGGACGGAAGAGCACAGCTACTATCGGATGAGTCGCATCTTCGGTGTGGGCTCGACGGAGTGGGGCGGCACAGGTGCGGTCCCTCCGCTTCCTGACCTGATCAGTGTCAGCAAGCCGATCGGCACCAACTGCGACTGCTTCGAGTCAAGCATCGAAGGTGATGACGTGCCGTATGGCCTCGTCAAGATCGGTCGCTTCGGTACATGGAAGAAGGGTCAACTCACGTTCCATGCGTACAACCGCGTCATCGATGTGTTGGCGCTGCGCTTCGGAGTCGGCGTATGATCTGCACAGAGTGCGGTCGTCATCTGAAGCCTGTCGTCGCCGTTGACATCGACGGAACGCTCGGCAACTACCATGAGCACTTCACGGTCTTCGCGGAGATCTACCTGAACGAAGCACTGCCGCATGACTACGACGGTGGTCAGGAGTTCAGCGAGTATCTCGGTCTTGACAAGCGAGTCTATCGCGACATCAAGCTCGCGTATCGTCAGGGTGGCATGAAGCGATCGATGCCGATGTACGACGGAGCCGACAAGTTCATGCAGTGGATGCATGACGAAGGCATCGAGCTATGGATCGCGACGACGCGTCCTTGGCAACGGCTTGACAACGTTGATCCCGACACGAGAGAGTGGCTGCGTCGTTGCGGCATCCCATACGACTTCATGATCTACGGCGATGACAAGTACGATCAGCTCTACCTGCTCGTTGATCGCCATCGCATCCTGACCGTCATCGACGACCAGCCGGAAGCGTGTCAACAGGCGGCGACACTTGGACTGAACGCTCGTCAGCCCATCCGTCCTCACAACGAGGGCGACAAGTACCTGCTTCGGTTCAAGTCGTTCAACGCGATGACGCAGGAGATCGGCTTCATGAAGCGAGACTGGGAGGAGAAGCATGGAGCGAGATGAGTACTTGGATGAGCTAGGTGCGTTCAGTCGGTCGATCACTGACACGTGTCCCGACAGTCTGTTCGTCACCGTCATCGCACGTCACTGGCTGCAAGACGTAGCACCTGCACGCGCCAGGGACTACGGCATGGAGTTCTGGCAGCGGTTCGGCGCGGTCGGTGTCTTCTACCAGTTGCTCAACTGCTGGTATCGTTGGCGTCACACGATGACGAAGCGTGACACCATCGTTGACACGTTCGGATACGCGGTGCTGTTCGCCTTGTCGCTCGAGCAGCATGCGTCCGACATCAACTGGCGGTCCGTGTGGTTGCCTGCGACACAGCCGGAGATCGTTGAGTGGCAGGAGTACATGATCATGGAGGTCCTCGACGTCGGCATGCAGTACGAACCGCAACCGTCGCACGCTTGGATCGCTCTGCGCATCGCATACGCGCAGTGGATGCACGCGAAGGAGTTGGCATGGACGTAGTCAAGACATGGGTCATGGGCGGTTCACCGAACAGCATCGGAGCAGCGATCGCGGAGGCGGTCGTCAGTGAAGGTGTTGATCACCTTGTCTTCGCGACGACGAAGGAAGAGCTCGACTGCCGCAACTGGTCGGACATGGCAGACTGGGTGAAGGAGTACGGTCCGTTCGATCGGGCTGTGTTCGCCGCAGGTGTTAGTCATCTGTCGTACATCGATCTTGAAGAGCAGGACATGGTCCGTGACGTGTTCAACGTCAACGTCAACGGCTTCATCGGCATGCTGCAAGCGTTGACCAGCGTTCAGGACTACGGCAACATCCTCGCCATAGTGTCCGACGCGTCACGTACACCGATGCGCACGTCGTGGGCCTACTGCGCGAGCAAGGCGGCTCTCGAGATGGCTGTGCGGTGCGCAGCGCGTGAGCTAGCACCGTGGCGCATCAACGGTCTGTCACCAAGCACGGTTGAAGGCACCGACATGACACGCCACAACGACTTCGTCATCCCGCTGAAACGAGGATGGTCCCCGAGGGAAGCGAGGCAGTACGAGATGTCGATGGTCCCCATGAAGCGTCGTGTGACGCGGGAGGAGGTTGCACAAGCAGCGATCGACATCCTGAACGGACCGGAGTTCATGTCGGGCAACATCACGTTCCTCACAGGAGGGAAGTCATGATCGAGCAGTTGAAAGCGCATCAGGTGGCGATGTACGTGGAGAACGTGTTCTCCGCTGTTGACTCGATGGTCTCGCTCGGGTTCGACGAATGGATGTGGGACGAGGCGTTGCTCGTCGGCGAAGTGTACGGACGTCCGATGGAGACGAAGGCGACCATGGCGTTCAACTACCAGTTCGGTCCGAACGAGCTTGAGTTCCTGCGGTACTGGGGTCCGTCATGGCACACCGACGCAGGTCGCACCAGTGAAGCAGGTACACCGACGCATCCGTTCCTGTCACACCTGTCTATCAAGTGCGAGGACCTGGATGACGCAGCGCATGACATGAACCTTGAGCGCTTCGACGTCGTGCAGTGGTTCAAGACGCAGGATCACAAGAACCCGCTGCTCCTCGAGCGGAAGCAGTCGTTCAACGAACGGGTCTACGGAACGCGGCACCTGTTCGGTTTCGACATCAAGCTGATCACGAGGGTAATCGGATGACACTCAAGATCGGGAAGGCAGTCATCTGGTACTGCACCATCGACGAACGCGGATGCGGCTTCTTCGGTTTCTACAAGCCGGAGTCAACGATCACGCGACGGAAGTGTCCAGCTTGCGGTTTGTTCAGTCCGTACCGCATGATTGAGGGCGAGCTTGCAGAGTTCAGCATCACGGAAGCTCCCACGGTGTCACAGGAGGGAGGTCACGAGTGAAGTTCGTATCGCTGCACCACCATTCGACGTACAGCTTCTTGGATGGATACGGTCATCCGTCGGAACACGTGCAGCGAGCGGTCGATCTTGACATGCGCGCTCTCGCCCTGACGGAGCATGGGAACGTGAGCAGCCATCCGAAGCTTGAGCGAGCCGCGACGGAAGCGGGGATCAAGCCCATCTTCGGATGCGAGTTGTACTGCGGTGCGCCAGGGATGCAGCGGAAGAACCACCTGTCGGTCTGGGCGCAAGATGAGGAGGGATATCGCAACCTGCTTCGGATGCTCACCATCGCATGGACGAAGGAGGAAGACGGTGGCGGGTTCTACTACCAACCGACGGTACATGGGAACGTTCTGTCAGATCATAGTGACGGACTCATTGTCGCTTCCGGCTGCACAGGCAGTCTTCTCGCTACTAGCCTCATCGGAGGGAAGAACATCGAGCCTGAGGATGCGTCGTACGATCGTGGTCTTCGTGTCGCCTCTCGGTTCAGGTCTCTGCTTGGTGACAGGTATTATCTCGAGACACAAGCCTTTCCAGAACTCACCGACGCAACGTGCAAGATCAATCCGCTTCTGGCACGCATCAGTCGGAAGCTGAAGATCCCTCTCGTCGCGACACAGGACGTCCACTACTGCATGCCTGATCACAACGAGATGCAGGTGATCCTCCATGCTGTGCGACCCGGACAGAACCTGTCGTACGAGGAGCAAGCACGTTCATGGGGATACGATGTGCTGCTCTGCCATCCGCAGTCTGACGCGGAGGTTGTCAAGAAGCTTGTCGGCACAGGTCTGACACCTGCACAGGCGCAGGAGGCTGTGGAGAACACAGGCGTCATAGCGGATCGCACAGCGCTCACACTGCCGAAAGCGGCACCGCTGCACTTCCCGCTCCCGCGAGGCGTAGCGACCACTAGGATCCTGTGGATGGACCTCCTGCGTGAGGGCTGGCGGTACAGGCGCATCAGCGACAAGGAACGTGTCGACGAGTACGCAGCACGGCTCAAGTACGAAGTGGAGATGATCGAGTCGAAAGACTTCATCGACTACTTCCTGATCGTGTCAGACATGGTGCGATGGGCGAAGGATCACGGCATCTTCGTCGGACCTGCACGGGGAAGCGCAGCCGGAAGCCTCGTGTGCTACCTGCTCCGCATCACGGAGGTCGACCCGATGCTGTTCCGCGACCTGATCTTCGAACGCTTCATCGACACGACGCGCATGGACCTACCTGATATCGATCTTGACTACGACGACAGGCGACGACACGAGGTCTTCGAGTACCTGTCCGACAAGTACGGTCACGAGTATGTCTCCATGCTCGGAACGTTCGGGACGTACAAGCCGAAGCTCGCGCTTGACGATGTCGCACGTGTGTTCCGCGTGCCGCAATGGGAAGTCAACAGCGTCAAGGACCTGCTCCTGGAGCGGTCGTCCGGTGACCTGCGTGCATCCGCAGGCATCGAGGACACCGTCGCAACGTTCGACGAGGCGAAGAAGGTGTTCGACGAGCATCCCGATCTGTACAAGTCCATGAAGCTTGAAGGCATGGTGAAGGGGATGGGTCGTCACGCGGCAGGAGTGCTCGTGTCATCAACGCCGCTGACGGAGACGTGCGCGGTGTATGGCGAGACGGTTAGCATCGACAAGCATGACGCGGAGTATCTGAACCTCTTGAAGATCGACAATCTCGGTCTGAGCAACTGCGGGATGCTTGACGAAGCGGCACAGCTACTCGGAGCCGACATCAACCTGTTCTACGAGCTACCACTTGACGACCCTGCGACGCTGCAAGGTTTCAAGGACGATGACCTGACAGGCATCTTTCAGTTCGACGGACGTGCGATGCGCATCGTGAATCGCAACCTGAAGCCCGACAACTTCTACGAGGTCTGCACCGTCAACGCTCTCGCACGTCCGGGACCGCTTCACAACAACTCCATGATCCACTACGTCGAAGTCAAGCATGGTGAGCGACAGCCCGAAGCGGTGCATCCGTTGTTCGATGACATCGTCAAGGACACGCAGTGGCAGGTCGTGTATCAGGAGCAGATCCTGCGCATCGTCCGTGAGATCGGCAACTTCGACTGGACTGCGGCTGCATCCATCCGCAAGATCATGTCGAAGAAGCAGGGAGAGCAAGCGTTCAACCGCGAGTGGGAGCGCTTCTGGAAAGGTGCGAAGGAGAACGGGTTCACGGAGGACCAAGCGAAGAACATCTGGGGACTGTGCATCACGGCAGGAGCGTACGCCTTCAACGCTGCACACTCCGTCAGCTATGGCATGCTCGGATGGTGGACGATGTGGTTGAAGCAGCACCATCCCCTGGTCTTCTACGTGTCCGCCTTGCGACGCCTGCCTGACAACACGAGCAGCGGTAGCAAGGCGTCCAAGCATCACATGCTGATGCGTGACGCGGCTCGGCACGGCATCAAGGTGCAGCCGCCTGACATCGAACGAAGCGAGGTGACGTGGACGTCGGTCGGTGACGACACGTTGCTCGCAGGCTTCGAGCAGATCCCTGGCGTCGGTAGTGTGATGGCGCAGAAGATCGTTGACTACCGTGATGACGTCGGATTGCAAGAGTGGGAAGATCTCATCAACGTCAAGGGCATCGGGAACAAGACCATCGCGAAGTACCTGGAGTGGGTGTACGCCGAAGATCCGCTGCAGATCTACACGCTTGACCGTCAGCTCGAGAAGATCAAGAAGGAGATCGAGAAAGGCAAGCTGCGCGGCAGGAACGGCACGCTTCCGACACCGACGCACACCGTCGAAACGTTCCCTGACGGCAAGGGCAAGGACATCAGCATCGTGTGGATGGGAAGCATCGTCAACCGAAACCTCCGCGATCTCTACGAGGTGAACTTCAGCCGCACAGGTGTAGAGCTTGATCCTGAGACGGTGAAGGACCCGAACTTGCGTGAGTGGGTGCTGCTACACGGCACCGACGGCGACGACATCCTGACGATCACGATCGATCGTTGGAAGTACCCGCGATTCAAGGAGGTGGTGTGGAGACTGAATCTCGCCAAGGACATCGTGTTGATACGCGGTGTCAAGAAGGGACACATGGCTCAGAAACAGCTTTACGTGTCGGAGATGTGGGTCCTCGAATGAAGGAAGGTCTGACATGAAGAAGACGATCATGGCCGTCATCGCGACGGTGTTGGTGATGAGTGCGCTGTCCGCAGGTGCGGACCCAGCCGCATTGACGCAGGTGAGTACGGATCGCGTGCTCGGAAGGGGATTGCACCTGACGCACTGCATCCGTCAGCCCAACAACGCTAGGGAGTGGCGCAGGTTCAGCACGTGTACATCGCGCAACGATGACGCGGTGCAGCAGTGGGGTCATCGCATGGACGTGTGCTTGGCCATCTACCGCGTCAATGAGCGCAACGATGACGCGTACAGCACGGCAGATCCGTTGGTGCTTCAGACGGCTCCTGGTCTTGCACCAGCAGACCTCGGAGGACCAGCCAAGTTCCTGATGCTGTGGAAGCAGACAGCGTTCTGCACCGCCTAGAGACGGGGAGGTCTCATGAATCGACAGAAGAAGCAAGGCATCGCGTTCCTCGTGCTTGCCGGAGTGCTGTTCGTTGCGGGTCTGGTGGTGTTGCAGTCCGCGAACGCACAGGCGAAGAACCCTGACTGTCGCGGTCTTGCAGGTGCAGAGGGATCGCAGCGTCAGGTCAAGCGTACGATCTGGTGCGTCGCGAACAAGCTTCCGCACGTGTCAGCGCATCGTGCCGTGCGCATCGCTGACAGGGAGACTGGTCTCGGTCAGGACGAGGTGAACGACGGGAGCGGCACGTGCGGCATCTTCCAGCATCAACCGCATCTGTGGTCCGGCCGCTATCGTGACTTCTACGGAAGCAAGCGTTGGGGTCCGGGACCGAACAGGTGTCTGCACGACAGGGTCAACATCATCGTGTCACTCACGATGGTCAACCGAGGAGGGTGGGGTCCATGGGAGTAGACCTGAGACTGCTCAAACGCAGGAACGGCGATGGACCACCTGTCGATCGCCTGTCATACGGATGGCGAGTGTTCGGAGTGTTGTTCGTAGTGTTCGCAGGCGCGATGTTCTGGGTCGGCGTGTGGCACACCGTCGCGTGGCTGATCGGAGTGCTGTGATGATGAATACGATCAACTGCTTCAGATCGACGTGTCGTGCGGTGCTGCTCATCATCCCTGTCGGTGCGTCGCTCAAGTTCGAGGGGACGATGCAGTGCAAGTCGTGCCTCACGACCTACACGACGACCATGCTGACGGATGTGACGCTGACATGAGCGACAAGAGAATCACGAAGAGGGACGTAGTGCAGCCCACCGTCTATCTGACGTCACGACTCGTTCGGAAGGCGGAACAGACACGCATCGAGGAGCAGGCGGCGATCGCATGGGACTGGATCCTCGCGCTGCACAAGGAAGACATGAAGCTGGAGGAACTCGGAGCGCTCATGTTCATCTACGGCTACATGATGCGCGACTGGATGCATGCGCAGGAGGTGACGTTCTGATGACGCTGTTCTCGTGGACGTGTCTGCCGTGCGGCTTCGTCATCACGTTCGCCGATCAGGCGACGTACAAGGGGATCACGCAGAAGACCGACAAGGATCTGCCGAACCGCTTGACACCGCTCACACGTTGTCCGTCGTGCGGAGAGCACAAGTGGTCAGACGGCACGGCGAGGAACGTGTGATGAAGTGGTTCGGCTATCTCCTGTACAGCCGAGGCCAACGACGCGGGCTGATCAGCGTTGACCAGTGTGACAAGTGCATGTCGCTCGTCCCTGTCACGGACAGCATGAAGCACAGGGACTGGCACCTGCGGACGGAACGACGCATTCGGGAAGCAACACGTGCCAACGAAGGGAAGATCGCATGAAGCTCCCCGTCATCCGTGCATCCAAGATGAGTCGTCAGCGATACAGGGAAGCCGTCAATCGCACTCGGTCCGACACAGCCCACATCGGTGCGAACACGGCTGTCGAGGCGCATGATGAGGACACGCACGTTGAGACAGTACACGTCCCTGTCAAGGAGGAGTCAACATGGAGGAAGAGGCTACGGACCGCTTGGCGAACGATCGGCGAATCCTTGCGGACACACTGACGCAGTTCGCCGACATGCGCTTGACACGTGTGCGTGGACAGATCGGTGCGATGTTGTGGGCTCGTTCAGGCGACGTGGCCGACTGGACGCCGGAGCAGTGCAACCAAGCGCTCAACCAGTTGTGGGAGATGCTCAAGCACGCGCTGTGGTTCAACGAGTTGAAGGCTCCTGCGCTGCGCCAGTACCTGCTCGAGTGGGATGCACGATGGGCCGAGACGAAGTTGGAAGGTACGTTTCAACCGTATCGTGAGACCGTACGCGACTGGGCTGCAGATCCGAAGAACCTGTTCCCTGCGATTCCTCGTTGGAAGGAGGATCTCGCTGAGAATCCGTGTCTGCTCGACTGGAGCATGCACTGGTCCGCGATCTGCGGTGCGACGGGCGACAGCTTCCGCTGGGACGACGATCGCAAGGTTGACAAGAGGAGACGACGCGTGATCAGTGGCGGCATTCTGATGGTCTGTCACTGGGATGAGAGCAGGTACGACAAGGCGAGGACGGGAGTGCAATCGAGGAAATGACGATCGTTAGTGTTGCTAACCACTTTCACATCTCCGCAGGTAGCGTGGAAGAGATCCCTTGCGCGTGTGTACGGGTTCAACGGGTCAGGCTGGTTATGAGGAACGACGGACAGGATCATCTCTCTCTGCTCTCTGCCATGTGTTGTCGTCTATCACAGGACGCTAGAGCGATCAGGGGACTTGAGCCGTTGAACCCGTGTGCTCGCGTACGCGGGAGAGGATGAGTGATGACGTATCAGTACAGCTTGTCGTCGGAGTTGCAGCGATGGCTAGTGCGGAACGATGCACAGCGGAAGCATGAGAACGATCTGAGGGGAAGGGGACTGATGGCGCCACTACCGACAGCACTCGCGGTTGATCCGGGAGGCACGACAGGTCTTGCGTGGGGACCGCTGCTCTTGGGCGCGTCGTCGAGCGTCCTTGATGAGCGACTGATCGACATGCTCGCGTGGGGACAGATCACGGGGACGGAGGAGCATCAAGCACGGATGATCGTGAAAGGTGCGCTGAAGATCGACGCACGTGTGATCATCGTGGAGTCGAGTGATCACTTCCTTCTCAAGGCAGGGAGCAACCTGTCGAAGTCGTCGCTGATCCCTGTGCGAATCGGAGCGATGGTGCGAGGCAACCTGGAACTCTTGCGCCACGATGGGTCCGTCAGGTGGGGAAGTGTCATCTACGAAGAGCAGACTCCGGCGATGACGAAAGGTGTGTTCAGCAAGGCGCGTATGGCGGCGCTCGGTCTGTCGCTTGGCCACGCTGACCGACACAGCGAAGACGCGCTGAAACACCTGCTGATGTACTTCCGTCGTCTGAAGGAAGGCAAGGTTACGATGCCACCAGGTGTCGTTGACGAAGCGAAGGAAAGGAGCGACGTGTGAACTTCCTTGCAGACTGTCTGATGCTCGTCATCGTTTGGTTCATCGTGTTCGCAGTGATCGTGAAGATCGGGGAGGCATTGACATGATGGGTGAAGACCCAGGACAAGACGTGACTGACAACCTGCACGACGACTTGGTCAGTAGCATCGCGGCGACAGGTGGTTGCACTAGTGCGCGGACCGGGCTGTATCTCGACTATCACGAGTTGGTTCACATCCGGGAGTTGGTCAAGGAAGATCCGGAGACGCCTGAAGACTTCCGCATCCTTGACAAGCTGACACCTGTCATCGAGACGTCGGAGGTGTCGCACCGCATCTTCGTGGAGATCGGCACGTGCGTCAAGGACATGGGAGGCAAGCCTGATGGTCGCTGAGGAGCAGGTCGTGCAGGCGCGTGAGACAGCGACCAAGATGATTCACGACATCATGGCGTCGGACAAGCGCAAGGTCTTTCGTTCGCTCATGGAGTGCAGCGCGTGTCTGACCGTCGTCAAGCGTGAAGACACGTTCTGTCGGCACTGCGGCAGACGGTTCGAATGACGGAAGACACGCGACGCAAGATGCACGGTTGGCTCGCCCTCTTCTTCGCTGCGCAGATCCCACTCGCTGTCGGTCTGTACTTCTACGACCTGCACCTGTTCAACGAGATCGGCATCCTCTATCTGGTCGTCGTCAGTCAGTGGGCACTTGTCGCGTCGCACTGGGCCGCGAAGGAGGCTGACACGGAGGACTGAGCGGATCGCACGCTGACGCAGGTTGCACGTCGGTCCGGTGTACCCTGCTCTGCGTTGCATGGCGCAGCGATCACAAGGGAGAGACGGCAGACCGAGATGCACGCTGAGGAGGACGGGGACTCGTGGTTCATCGTTGTCATCGTGTCGTTCACGATCGGGTTTCTGTTCGGCATGGCAGTGGCAGGCTTCTTCGCATGGTGGCTCGTGCAATGGGCGTTGGACGCGTGACGTCATGGCGGTGAAGTGGTCGGGTCCCACATGGGTCGCCGTGATCCTTGCTGTCGGTGTGTCGGTCGGACTGGTGGAGGCGATCTACTACATCACGCGAGACGTCAGCGAGCCGGGAGCCACCGCGCTTGGTGTCATCGTCGGTGCGATCGTTGGTGCGATCAGCACCTATCTGGGACTGCATCGAGAGGATGACGAGTAGTTCCCGTCCTTGCACTCACTCGCATGACGGACGTAGGATGCACGCGCTGCCATGCACGCGGTGTCGGTGCCTGTCAACTCCGTCAGGCATCGGCACCGCACAATCGGGAGGGATGAATGGATGAGACAGAAGCGGCACACGTAGTCGCGACAGTGTTGGAACGAGTCATCGAACCGACGGGACCAATCGAGTCGGTCGAGGATCAAGGTGACGGATGGATCCTTGTCGTCTTCACCAACGGCACCATCTTAAAGGCACAGATGCAGGAGGTGACGTGATGGACAAGCGCGAGCAGTTGGTCGAGGCACTGAAGGCGAACGGCATCGACCCCGACTTCGACAAGTGGCGCGACTCGCAGCAACTTGGCGCAGCGGTGCGCGAGGCAGTGTCGTCATGATCGCCGACATCATCTCTGCACTGACGCGCGACAACTGGTGGCTCGTCGTACTTGCCATCATCGTCGTGCTGTTCGTCATCATGCTGGTAAGGAGTGATCGATGAAGATCGTGAAGAAGAACGAGAGTTGCCAGGTGCTGACCGAGTCCGGTCGGTTCGTCGTGTCGTACCCGACAGAGGTCGAGGCACGTGCGTTCGTCACCGGCTACAAGACCGCGACGCATGACATCAGCGACCGTGTCTCACTGCGCACGTCGGAGCTGATCAGGGAGATCGGTGGTCCGTCGTGAACACCTGTCCGAACCCGCGTTGCACCATGGAACACAAGTACGAACGCACCGAGATAGAGACGTACGGATGCATGTCATGGTGGCATCAGTTCCTCGAGCTCCCCAACATCTGGCCGGAGAAGGTGCTGCGTCCTGTCAGCGCACAGCCCGACGGCATGGGTCAGCTCGCAGGTGAGATGGAGCCGATGGTCGGCGTTGACGTCGGCGGGATGAAGCACGTTGACTCGGTTCGCTCCGGTCCGCCTCCGACACGTGCAAGGCGTGCGGAGAAGACCACCGTCATGCCGCCGAACCCTGTGCAGGTGTGGCTTGACACGGACTGATGAAGCGCAGCGTGAAGCCGAACGTGTCATCAGTCGTGACGCACTGCTCGCGACGGGATGGCAGCTTGAAACGTGTGGCACGTGCGGAAGCATGGTCATCCTCGGTCACAAGGTGTGGACGCTTGCCTGTGCAGGCGTGCCGCAGTGCAGTTGGACGTGTCTCGCGAAGGCGAGCATGGGATCTTCGTTATGAAAGGGGAGACGTGCCAGGGAAGCCCGGACCGCACAGTGATCGGAAGCCGTTGTTCGTGGAGTTCGCTCCATGTCAGCGTCAACCCGATCTGTTCTATGCGAAGGACAAGGATCTCGTCCAGCGGGCGAAAGAGATCTGTCACACCTGTCCGGCGATGATTCGTTGTCGGACACACGCCATGCGTCAACGTGAACCATATGGCGTTTGGGGTGGGATGTCAGAACGTGATCGTCACCGTGTATGGCGCAGATTGCGTCGGCGCGTAGCGTAAGATGCACGGCAGACAGGGAGCCCATTGAGGCCAAGGAGGAATCGGGTATGGCTGCAACTGGTAAGAAGAGCACAGCGAAGCGTTCGGCAGCGAAGAAGACGCCGACGCTGAATCCGCAGCTTCAGGAGGCGGCGAGCGCAGCACTTGGAGCGTTCGTGCAGGTCGCTTTGGATGGTGATGCGCAACGTCTCCTGATCGCGAAGTCAACAGGTGTCAGGGCTGGCATCCGTGCAAGCGGAACGCTCGCTGACGGCACCAAGTTCGGTGTGAACATCTCGCAGAGGAAGTGAAAGGAGTGCAGCATGGCTGAGTGGGTGTACGACCCAGAACGATGGGCGGAAACACGACAGGTCCTCATCGCACAGGACCCTGACGGGAAGTGGCGTTGGTGGCGGAACCGCACAGGTCCCGACGCTCGCGTGGTGTCCTCATGCGTCAGTGGCGGTTTCGATGACGCCAAGTGGTGCTATCGGAACGCCGTCAAGGAGAACGTCGGTCTGAACGTTCCTGTCCCCGATGGTGTGGAGCCCATGACCGTCGTGGACTCCGACACGGACGGCGATCACGAGGACGAAGTGGAGACGCCGGACGTTCCGGTGACTCCGGAAGTTCCCGAGGAAGGCTGACATCATGGCGAAGCTGAAGGCGTCGGAATTCGAAGGCGATGGTGTCAAGCGTTCCGGCGTCTTCGGTCTCGCCAACGCATGGGAGAAGTTGCGATTCACGATGAGGACGGAGCAGGATCCCAACTCTCCTGCCGCTGATCCCGATGCCACACCCGACAAGTTCGAGCATGGTGGAGTCGAGGCGGATACCGATTGGCGGAACATCCGCGGATAGGAGAGAGGCATGGCACTACTGACGGAGCAGCAAGCGGTCCTTGGAGGTGCGGTCCCGACGTACACCGCTGTCGCAGCGTCCGACACATGGGCACCTGCAAGCAAGGGAAGCGGTGCTCGCTACCTGATCCACATCAAGAACGCAGGCGCGTCGCCTGACAACGTCAAGATCGACGACCCGAACTCCGTGCAGCCAGCCGGAGCGACAACGTTCGACCCCGACCTGACGGTGACGGTGACCAACGCGACCGAGAAGATGATCATGATCGACAACATCGACAGGTTCATCAACGCTGCGACGGGACTCGTGACCATCACTCACTCGTTCCAGACGTCGGTCACGATCGGCATCTTCCGCATCAACTGAGCGATGCCGTTTCAGAGCGAGAAACAGCGACGGTTCCTTTGGGCCAATCACCCGAGGATCGCACGTCGTTGGGCGAACGAAGCGAAGGCACGTCGCAGGAAGCGCACGGCGAGACGAAGGAGGAAGCGTTGACACCACTGAAGGTTCGCGCGATCGCAGAAGCAGCCGCAGCCATCGTCGGAGGTTGGGAACCAGGTGGTCCGCCAGGAGGAGGCGGTGTCAACGCTCTCGTCATCGCCAAGAACAACGACATCTTCCAGGCGTATGACGTCGGCGGCATGCAGCACATCCCCGCTGATCATCCGGAGTTGGCGCACAAGTGCAACGCGGGACTGGCGAACCGTCACGTCACGTCGTTGACACGGTTGGCCTCCGGCGAGATCATGGTCGGCATGGGAACGATCGGTAGTGCGGCAGGTGCGCAGATCTTCGATCCGGTCACGCACAAGTGGGGTCCGCTGATCAACGGGTCGCGCTTCATCCAGATGATGTCGCAGAACAGCAATCCGACCGACGGTGGCTGGCCTCGTTGGGCGGTCGGTCATCGGTACGTGCGCAGCACTGGCGAGCTCTTGTCACTTGACGAAGCGACCAACGAGTTGACCGGAGGAGAGTTCGGCTTCAGCACTCCGGAAGGTGCAGGCATCACGGTCGTCAAGGAGGACGGGTCGCCACGCAAGATCACTGGGACCGAACGTTGGGCGGTGCGCAACTTGATCCAGGTGCAAGGTGCATCGAGTCAGGTGCTCGCAGCCGTGTGGTTCGGTGGCATGGTCAACAGTCCCGGCGGTCTGTGGCACGTTGACACGGCGAACGACAACATCACGAAGATGTTCGATGGTGATGTTGAAGGCGTCGCGCAGCGCGGTCAGAATATCGTCATCGTGACGAAGACACGCGGCATCCATCGCTCGTCTGACTTCGGCAAGACGTGGACGGACATCACGGGGAACGCACCGAAGTCCACGTGGTGGCGCTGCGTCAACCTGTTGAAGAACGGCACGATCCTCATCGGTGGTTGCTTCCCCGTCAACTCGAACTGGACGTGGGCTCGGCTCGCTCCCAACGCCAAGGACTGGGAGAACCTGTCGGCGAACGTTGACAACCGCGATCTCACGTCGAACCAGTCATTCGTCCCTCCGAACGGTGCGAACCGCATGGGTGGACCTGGCTGCACGATCATCGACACGCAGCACGTGATGTTCAACGGAGAGCAAGTGCCGACGTGCAGCGGTGCAGGCGGAGTCGCATGGCTCTACCTGGACGGCATGTGTCGTCCGATGGCGTATGGCGGAGGCATCGTCGTGAACAAGGATGTCATCGCCACTCCCGACGGTCAGCACGTGTTGCTCGCGATGATGGACCACAAGGTGCAGGTCAGTCACGATGGTGGTCTGACGTGGGACAAGCAGGCGACGGGTCTCGGTGGTCCGAACGACTTCGGTGCTGTCGGACTGACCGGAAGCACGTTCCTCTCCCGTGGCGATGACGGGTCCAACTGGGAAGCTCCCATCAGCATGGACCTGCGGTGGAAGTCGTCAAGCAAGGACGCACGTCAGTTCAACCCGTCGTCGCCGCGTGTCGGCGGTTCCGGTGCTGTCGTCACGCTTGACGGCAAGGACGTGGCGAACGGTGCTCTCGAACGCTTCGGCGTCGCGGACATCAAGAAGCGACATCTGACCGGAGGATACCTCTGGGTCATCGGTCATGGTGCCATCCGTCTGAAGGTTGACTGAAGGAGGTCACATGGCATTCACGAAGAGGAAGCCGCATCCCGCGATCCTGAAGAAGGTCAAGAAGGCGGGATACAGCGGTGATCGTGCGATCCGCAAGGCGATCAAGATCGACAAGGTGCGCCGTGGTGGCTGAGATCGTTGAACGACTCGTTCCTGACAGAGGACAGTCGACGGAAGACGCCGACGGCAATCGCATTCCTGCGTCACGACCGACGTATGAGTGTTCGGAATGCGGTAAGGTCGCAGGCGGCGACGACAACTACTGTCGTTGGTGCGGCAAGAAGTTCAAGGAGAGGAAGGCAACGTGAGCGACATCAAGAAACTAACCATCATCGACGATGACGCGTTCAAGGTCGCGATGAAGGATGACAAACAGGACAGGGCGATCGGCGACAGGAACTACCTGTATCAGTGCTGCATTCGGGGACGCGGCTTCAATGGTCCGGGACAGGAGTTCCCTGCACAGGCGATCAAGCTTGGTCGTGAGAAGGCGCGTCAACTTGATCTCGAAGGTCCATTCCACTTCGCTGGTGAACCGAAGCACCAGTACAAGCGTTCGGAAGCGTTCGAGGAAGCCACGAAGCGACTCCGACGCATCGGACCGAATCACGACCCGATCGTGTTGCTGTCACACGAGTACGACCGACCAGGACTGGCATGGCGTGCGATCAAGCAGCCCGACAAGGCTGACGTCGCCGAATGGGTGCGCAACATGGAGATCATCGAAGTGCCGTGTTGTTCGTACGGCTTCGGGAGCATCCCTGGTCTGCCGTGTCCGACCAAGGGTGATTGCAGCGGCACCGTGAAGTGGGCTGTGGAACGTGCGACAGGCATCATCCTTCCGCACAGCGCAGCGGAGATGTACAACGACAACCGCATCGATCCGATCACCGATCCGGACAACGTCAAGTCAGGTGACTTCATCTTCTACTGGTTCGGCAGTGAACGCCGTCCCGCTGATGACGTCGCTCTGGTCTACGGTGATGCACGTTCCGGGATGCAGATCGGAGCACGTCCGTCGGTCAAGCCGGGATACAGTCATGACGGTGTGCAGATCTGGAGCATGGAGGCTCCGGGTGAAGAGTCACACCGTCTGCGGTTCGGACGATTGAAAGGCGCGTAGAACTACGATGGCTGAGGTGGTCCGCAAGAAGGTGATCAAGGGGAATCGTCCCCAAGTGACCAAGAAGGACGGGACGACCTTCCCTGCCAAGGGGAAGAAGGTGAAGGTCAAGGTCCCCAAGGGTCAGCCTCAACGCGGGTCTAGCGTCAGAGCGAAGCAGAAGGAACGACGCGAAGCCCGCGAAGGCCATCGTGACACATCCAACGACACGCATGACGTCAACCTGTTTGAGTGGGGTGACGGAAGCGGAGAGATCCGTGTCGGTCGCACCGTCGTCAAGATGCTCAAGGGTGAAGAAGACGTTGCATCGTGGACGACCGACGAGTTGATCAGAGGCGCACCGATGCACGTTCAGAAGGTGCCGACGGTCATCCCTGCGATCGTGTACGTCGAACTCGTGAAGCGCATGCAGGCGGAAGCGCAGCACCGATTCGCGGCAGAGCTTGACGTCGCGATCGACATGCACATGGCCATCGTCAAGGGCATCGTGACGAAGAAGAACAAGCGAGGCGAGACGATCGCTGTCAACGTGACACCTGTGCAGATGAAGGCGATCGAGATGATCTACGACCGAGTCATCGGTAAGCCTGCGGAGACGGTCGTGCTGCATGATGGTGACGCTCCTTGGATGCAGATGATGGCTGAGGGCATCGTTGGCACGCTTCCCGACACGAACGTTGTCGATGTGGAGGTGGTGGAGGATGCAGATCGATGAAGAGGTCGATCACGCGAACCGCTGCGTCCACCGTCGCATCGAACTGCTACTCGCGAACATCTGTCAAGGATGCTGCGACCATGCGGTGTACGAAGATGAAGACCAGTTCACCGTTGACATCAGTGCTTTGGCGCCTCCGTGTCGCACACGAGTCATCAAGCTGACAGGTGTGCTGATGTCCGTCCCTTTGGAGGTGGTCCTTGAAGCCAGGTAGGTACGACATCAAGGTGTATCGCGGTGCAGCCTTCTCGCTGGGTCCTATCACCTGGCGCGTAGGCGGCACAGGCGGATCGCTAAGGGATCTTGCTGGTGCAACCGCTCAGGCAGTGCTACATCCGAACGGCGACGACACTACGGATCTGCTCATGACCGTAGCGATCAGTGGTGTTTCTGACAGCATCATGGTTAGCATGACAGGAGTCGCAACGGCTGCGCTCTTGTGGGAAGATGGAACGTGGGACCTGACCGTCACTGACAGTGGTGGCGTTCCGTATCGCCTTGTCGAAGGTGGTGTGCAGGTCCGTGGCTGATTCCGACGTCATCGTCATCGAACAGGTGCAGGTCGACGTCGTCAGCACAGGACCCGACAGCGTCGAGGTTCAAGAGACGGTGGTACAGGATGTCATCGAAGTTGGTGTGATGGGATTGAGTGGTCCGCCCGGAGGCGGGTTCAACTACGTCCACGATCAGGCGTCGCCGAGTGCAACGTGGGTCGTCTTCCACAACCTGCACGGATACCCAAACGTGACGGTCGAGGACTCGGCAGGGAACGAGCACATGCCTGACATCACGTATGACAGTGGTGATCAGATCACACTTCGCTTCGTCGGTTCCTTCGGTGGCAAGGCGTACCTCTCTTGAAAGGAGAGTGAGACATGGGTCGCACGTTCCATACATTCATCGACCTGAGCAAACAGGAGATCCGCAATCCGCGGATGCAGCAACTCGCATCGGCACCTGGTTCTCCTGTCACTGGTCAGTTCTACTACGACACGGTCGCCAACCTCGGCTACTTCTGGAACGGATCCGCATGGTTGGCGATGGGCTCGACAGGCGGTGCAGGAATCCCGGCGACGATCGTTGATGTGAAGGGTGACCTCATCGTCGCGACCGCAGCCGACACCGTCGCTCGTGTCGCGGCAGGTGCGGATGACACCATCCTGATGGCCGACTCCGCAGCTGGTGCAGGAGTCAAGTGGGTCGGACCGAACGCATCACCAGCCGCGATCGGCACGCAAGCGGGCGGATCAGCGGACACGTTCACTCGCGGTGATCACGTCCACGCGACAGGTGCTGGCACGCCGAGCACGCAAGCGTTCGGTGACTCGGCTGCGACAGGGTCTGGTCCTGCCGCTGCGATGACCGATCACAAGCACGCGATGCCAGCGCACGGATTGGCGACGCACCAAGAGATGTTGGCGACCACCGACCTGACAGACTGGCCGCGAACCGCATCGCTGTCGATGTCATCGCAGTTGCTCACCAACCTTCTCGACCCGAGTGGTCCGCAGGATGCAGCGACGAAGAACTACGTCGATGGTCTTGCGTTGGGCGTGTCGTGGAAGGACAGCGTGCGAGCGGCGACCACCGCGAACAGCACACTGGCGTCGACCTTCGAGAACGGCGACGTGATCGACGGTGTCACACTTGCCACTGGCAACCGCATCCTCATCAAGGACCAGAGCACAGGCGGAGAGAACGGCATCTACATCGTCAACGCTTCTGGTGCTCCGACACGTGCAACGGACGCTGACTCGGCGGCAGAGATCCTTCAGGCGTCGGTGTGGGTGGAAGAAGGTACGGTCAACGGTGACACTGGCTGGATCAACACGACCAACGCTCCCATCACTCTCGGGACGACCGCGACGGTGTGGGCGCAGTTCACCGGACTTGGCGACATCAGTGCAGGAACGGGACTGACCAAGACCGGAGCAACGCTGAACGCCGTCGCTGGTACAGGTATGGTCGCGAACGCTGACGACCTTGCCGTGCTGCGCACCGACGCGAATGGTCGTGTGCCGTTGCGGTATGCAGCGGACTTCGGTGATGGTTCAACGACCGCCTACAACATCGATCACAACCTCAACTCGCTTGACGTGATCGTGCAGGTGTTCCAGAAGTCTGACGGAGCACAGATCGAGCCGGACGTCGTTCACAGCACCGTCAACCGCGTCATCCTGACGTTCGCGACCGCACCGACGACCAACCAGCACCGCGTTGTCGTGATCGGCTAGTCCTATGGCGAGGGACTTCAAGACCAATCCGTCGGTCAACGGAAAGCCCATCGCGATCGATGAAGACATCAACATCGTCGTGCCGTTCGCGTACAGCGGTGCAGCGACCGTCCAAGCAGGTGCGCTCCGTTGGTACAACGACACAGGCGTCACGCTGACCGTCATGTCGTGTCGTGCCTCAGCGGGAACAGCGCCAACAGGTGCAACGTTGATCATGGACTTCAATAAGAACGGGACGACACTGTTCACGACGCAGGGGAACCGACCGGCGATCGCCATCAGCGGTAACACGGACAAGAAGACGAACATGGATGTGACGACCGTTGCCGATGGAGATTACTTGACGGCTGACATCGACCAGATCGGTTCAACAGTGGCAGGGTCAAACGTTGTCGGTCAGATCACGTTGAGGAAGTCGTGACGATCGCGCTGCGTTCCGCCCATGGTACCGCGCAGAACAAGACTGCTGGCACCAGCCGGATACACACTGTCAGCACCGCGAACGTCCTGGCAGGAGACACCGCGTTGTTTGGCTGCGCGTCAGACAACCTCGCCACCGCCGACGGCGTGTCGAACGATCATACTTCGGTCACCGACACTCAGGGCAACGTGTGGGAGAAGGTTGGTGAGTACACGAACACGGTGGGCGGTGCCGCTGGTGATGGCGTGACCGTCAGTCTGTGGAAGTGTGAAGTCACGACGGACCTGGTCATCACCACCGACACAGTAACCATCAACTTCAGCGGGTCCATCACCGCGAAGGTCGTCGGGCTCATCAGCTATTCTCACGCGGCTGGCATGGAGTTGTTCAACGATGGCTACATCGCTGTGACGCGTGACGCTGCGACTGGCAGTCCTTCCAAGACGCTCTCGGGTCTGGCGAACGTGCAACACCTGTTCTTCGCCTGCGATGCGTTCGAGACGACGCAGACTTCGTTCGGTCTGACCCAGGACACCGACTACACCAACCAGTGGAACAACGGCACGACGGGCTCGACCGCGCAGACGAACTGCAAACTGATGGGAGCGCACCGCTTGGCGACGCTCACTGGCGATACCCACCAGTCCACGCAATCGCTGACGTGCGACAGCGTGGGCATCCTGGCGTCGTTCATCGAACAGGCTCCGCCCGTCACGACCAAGCAATCTGTCGGGATGATGGTCGCATGACGGTCCGCGATTCCGACCCGATCAACCGTAGACTACCGTCGTGATGAGAGGAGGTGTGCAATGGCCAAGCGCAAGACCCCACCGAGGACGTCGAGCGGCAAGTTTCGCAAGTCTCGTTCGGGCGGTTCCGCCCGTCGGTCCGGAGGTGCGCGAAGGGTCGCCGCTGGTCGGGGCGCAGGTCGTCGCGTCAAGCGTTGACAATCGTGGGACGGACAGGTGTGTGAGTCTCATCCCTCCCCGCCTGTTCGTCCCGCTCCCTCAACACTGAAGGAGGAAGAATGGCAGACGCACTCGTAGCAAAGATCGAGAGCCCTTGGGCACGCGCGATGCGAACGTTCCTGTCCGCACTTGCAACGTCGCCCGTCTTGATCGCTCTCGTCGCGTCGTTCGCGACCGTCGACGACGTGAAGAAGGGACTCGTACCAGCAGCGGTTGTCGTGTGCGCAGCGGTGCTCACCGCAGCGTCCAGTTTGGCGCTCGGTTACAGCGAACGCTGGAGAGCGGCAACGTCGACACCTTTGATGAAGGGTCTCGGACAAGCAGCCCAGTACTTCGCGGCAGGAATCGTGACGATCAGCGTCGCGTCGGTCGACCCCGATGTGTTGCTCAGCGTCGGTGACTCGATCATCGCACTGATCTCCGCGTCGGTCCTGTCGGGTCTACTCACATTCGGGCTGAACGCTGCGCAGAAGCCGCCGACCGAAGCAGTGGCGGCGTAGCACATGCCTGTCGTCGTCAAGGATCGCATCTGGCCGTTCATCAACTACCATCCACACGACGGTCAGAATGAGATCCACAACAGCACAGCGCGACATCGTCTTGCTAGCTGTGGACGACGATTCGGCAAGTCAACGGTCGGAGGGAACGAACTCGTTCCTGAAGCCGCCTACACGTACAGCATCATCCCTGCTCTCGAGCAACTCGGGAAGCAGAGACGCTTCTGGATCGTCGGACCAGATTACAGCGACGTGGAGAAGGAGTGGCGTGTGATCTGGGACGCGATCAAGCGTCTCGGGATGCCTCTCGACAAGCCTGGGTCGTACAACAATCCGCACATGGGCGACATGCACATGTCACTGTGGAACGGTAGGTTCCAGATCCACGGCAAGTCTGCGATGCATCCCGAGTCTCTTGACGGTGAAGGACTGTTCGGTGTCTTGCTCGTTGAAGCCGCGAAGCTGAAGCGGATCATCTGGGGCAAGTTCCTTCGTCCTGCACTTTCCGACGAGGGTGGTTGGTCACTCAAGACATCAACGCCTGAAGGGAAGAACTGGTTCTACGAGGAGTACCTGCGCGGTCAGGATCCGTCGCAGCCGCAGTATCAGTCATGGCGCAAGCCGTCATGGGAGAATCCGATCCTGTTCCCTGAGGGACGGCAGGACCCTGAGATCCTTGACATGGAAGCCGACATGTCAGCGGAGTTGTTCAATCAGGAGATCGCTGCTGACTTCACGGAGTTCGTCGGACGTGTCTTCAAAGGTTTCGACGCTGACATGCACGTCAAGGACATCGCGTACGATCCGTCACTGCCGCTGTACGGAGCATGTGACTACGGTTGGACAAACCCGTTCGTATGGCTAGCGATTCAGGTGGATGTCTTCGACAACGTGTACGTCCTTGGTGAGTATCGTGAGTCGCATCGTGACATCAACGACATCGGTCGTGACCTGCTTGATTGGCCACTGGCTGCGAATGCGATCAAGCTGTACCCTGATCCCGCCGAGCCAGGTGACACGCGAGTTCTCGAGAAGGTGCTCAAGCTCAAGGCTGACACGAACACAGGCGGCGAACTGAAGTGGCGACTCGAGTTGATCCGAGAGAAGCTGAAGCTCGACCCCGAGTCGGAAGGACATGACGAGAGCTTGCGTCAACCGAAGTTGTTCATCGACAGGAAATGCACAGGACTGATCAACGAGATGGAGGAGTACAGGTATCCCGACAGTCGCACCGAATCGGTACGTGCCGAGCCGGAGAAGCCGCTTGACAAGGATGATCACGGGCCAGAAGCACTTGGTCGCTTCATGCGTGGTTACTACGGTGGTCCCGGAGACGAGATGCAGGGAAGCAACGCCAAAGTCAGGAAGGCGGTGATCAGTAGTGGCTAACGTGAGTCACTGGGCGACCATCGAACCGTTCCTGCGGCCGGAGAACACGCCTCAGTGGGTTGACGGTGAAGACCGTACACGTGTCGCGTCATACGATGCGTATGAATCGATCTACTGGACGGCACCGAAGGCGTACCAGATTCAACTTCGCGGTGAGAACAACCAGCCGATCTACATTCCCAGCGGGCGAAAGATCGTCAACACTGCGCACAGGTATCTGGCGCCAGGGTTCAACGTCACAACGGACCCGAACTTCGGATCGCCCGCAGAACAGGCAGATGCTCAGCTCTGGTTGACGGAGTTCATGCGACGTGAACGGTTCCTCAGCAAGTTCAGCGCGAACAAGCTGGAAGGCTTGACGAAGGGTGATTGGCTCTTCCACATCTTCGCTGACGAGGAACGTGCGGAAGGCAGTCGCGTCAGCATCTTCCCGCTTGATCCTGCGACGTACTTCCCTGAGTACGAAGGTGGCGACCAAGTTGACAGCGTCATCGCGGTGCATCTCGTGCAGTCGTTTCAGGATGGGAACGAGCCTGCGGTCCTGAAGCTCAAGTACACCAAGGTCACCGAGACAGGTGGTCCGTCACAGATCCAGGTTGACCAAACGGTGCATCCGATCGATGAGTGGGGACAGCCGCAGACGGACATGGCACTGACGACGGTTCGTTCGCTTGACTCGTTCGTCCTGCCTGACGTCGTCGACGCGATCCCTGTCTACCACATCCCGAACACCTACGACCCGTCGTTCGGTTGGGGGTCGTCGGAGATGCGCGGTGTCGAGATCTTGATGCGTGCCATCAGTCAAGGCGCGACGGACGAGGACCTGACGCTCGTTCTTGAGGGACTCGGGCTGTACGTCACGACGGCTGGCGCACCGATCAATGAAGACACCGACGAAGTGATGCCGTGGAACCTTGGTCCTGCACGTGTCGTTGAGATCCCTGACGGCAAGGACTTCAAGCGTGTCAACGGTGCAGGGTCCATCACGCCGTATCAGGATCACCTGAGCTTCCTCATCGGAGAGCTCGAGGACGCGACGAACACCGACGCGGTGTCACGTGGTCGTGTCGATGTGACGGTCGCTGAGAGCGGCATCGCACTTGCGCTCCGACTCGCACCGCTGTTCGCGTCGATGCAAGAGAAGGAACGTGTCATCACCGACGTGGTGACGCAGATGATGTACGATCTGCGCAAGTGGTTCATGGGCTTCGAGGCACCGCTTGGTGGTCTTGAGGAGATCCGATGGGTCCCGACGTATGGCGACCGGATGCCTGTGAACAAGAAGCAGGTCTTCGATCAAGTGATGACGATGATCACCGCGACACCTGTTCCCGTCATCAGCACCGCAGAGGGACGCCGACTGCTCAAGAACATCGGGTGGGAGTTCTCTCCTGACGAGACGTTGAACAACGAGATCCTCGCTGAGCAAAGTGCGGTGGCAGGTGCGACCGCTGACGCAGTGGCTGCAAGGGTCGGTGGCGATGTCGCCACGCTGACCGATGACGGCGGTGTGGATGAAGGCTAGTGCTTGGCAACGTGCCGCAGCGCGGAACGACCAGCGTCGGCTTCTCAAGCTCATTCAGGAGACCGACGCGACGATGGTTGACATCGTGAGCGACACCGCCAAGAAGTCGGAACGCCTAATCGCCCGTAGCGTCGGCGGCAAGGGAATCGGCGCACAGGTACGGCTCGCTCAGTACCGTCAGGTACGGTCCAGCATGTTCCAGCTAGCGACCGACATGTGGGGCGACCAGGTTCCTGCCGCAGTGTTGAACGGCATCGACACGTCAAGTCAGATGGCTGTCAACGCTCAGAAGGAGATGCTCGCGTTCCTCAGCAAGATCGCTCCTGACGCTGCAAGCATGCTCGTCGAGTCGATGCGACACAGCGCAGCCCAAACGTTCGAGAGCCTGCGGTCGCGACTGCTCAATGGCGTCAACCTGTCGCCAAACGTGTACCGGAACCGCGCATACATGATGGGGAAGATCGACAGCATCGTGAACGAGGGCATCCTGCTCCAGCAGTCGGCGAAGGAGATCGCTGACAACGTGTATCAGCACATCAATCCGAAGGTCGTCGGTGGTCAGAAGTACGCAGCCATGCGTCTCGGTCGCACCGAACTGAACAACGCCTATCACTCGACGAGCATCCGGTCGTATCAGCAGTCGCCGTACGTCGAAGGCGTGCAGTGGTCGCTCAGCGGCAGTCACGCGAAGCCTGATGACTGTGACGCGTACGCCGGAGACGACTCGTACAACATGGGAACAGGTGTCTTCCCGACGAACAACGTTCCTGACAAGCCGCATCCCCAGTGCTTCTGCTTCATCACGGCGATCACGCCGGACCCTGACGAGTTCCTTCGCAGGTTGCAGCGAGGGGAGTACAACTGCGGATGAGTGTCTGCGCGACGGAACCGATGACCGATGCAGCGTGGGATCAAGCACGTGTCGCGAACGCTCAAGGCACCATGGAGATGGAGGACGCTCAGACGTGGGGGACGATCGAGTCGGATGACTGGTGGTTCGAACTTGACGACGAGACGCAGAAGGCGTTCAGTCTGTACAAGAGCGGGAACTACGGCGTCATCAACGACGCGCTGCGTGGCGGTACGAAGATGACTGACGAGGCTGCATCCTCCATCGCACGTATGGACGCGGCTCTTGACACTGCTTCGCTGTCAGAAGACGTGGTCGCCGTGCGACACATCGACAAGTACGCATTCAACGATATGTTCGGAACGACCAAAGCTGACTACGAGTTTGGCGGCTTCTGGAAGGAAGACCCGCGTCGCTTCGTCGGTGCAACGTTCGGTGACGATGCGTACACGTCAACGAGCATGTCGTCAGACTTCACATGGGGTGACATCCCGATGGAGGTGCGAGTGCCTCGCGGGTATCAGGCTGCGTACCTTGACCCTGCGATGTTCAACGGTTCCTCACTGCTCGGGTCGCATGAGTGTGAACTACTGTTGAAGCGCGGCACACGTTTCCGCATCGTCGGGATGGACACGGAACTTGACCAAGGAGCACACGAGATCACGAAGCTCATTCTGGAGGTTATCTGATGGTCACGAAGAAGCAGCGCAAGAAGTTCACAGCGCAGAAGGGAGAGATGAAGTTGATCTCCGTGAAGGACGCGCAGGACAACGATGTACCTGCGACCAAGAAGAACATAGAAGGTTCCAAGAAGCGACTGTCACGCTGACAGTCGGCCAGCGGCCATGAGGCCATTGAGTCCGAAGGAGAACGACATGGAGTTCAAGTACCTGAACGGCATCCCTGGTTGGGTACGTCCAAACGGGGAGTTCATGCCCATCATCTCTGGCGCACAGGATGACGAAGGCGATGACGGCAACGACACGGACAACGACACGGATGATGACGATGACGATGATGACGACGACACCGATGATGGTGCTGACGACATCAAGGATCCGAAGGCCAAGATCCACTCGTTGACCGAAGCGAATGCACGGCTCGCACGCAAGCTCGAGAAGAAGGACGGCACGATCTCCGACATGGAGAAGCGTCTGAAGCAGATCGAGGACAAGGACAAGGACGAAGTCACCAAGAAGGGTGAGGAGCTCGAGAGCACGCAGAAGGAGCTGATGGATCTCCAAGCGCAGTACAGGGAACTGGAGATAGAGAACGTGCTGCTCAGCGACGACAACATCGTTCACCTGTCGGCACGACGACGCAAGATGATCATCCGCGAAGTGTTGCCGGACCTGGAAGTTGAGGACGACGGCGACAGCAACCTGCAAGAGCTCTTGGAGAAGCTGGAGAAGGATGATCCCGGGCTGTTCGACAATGGTGACAAGGATGACGATGACAGCAAGGATGACGCTGACACGTCAGCCACGCGTCGTCCGAAGACGAAGACCGCACCCACTGGAAACCGCAAGAAGAAGGACAAAGGCAATCAAGCGGCGGAAGACGCGAGGATCAAGAACAAGTTCTCCGCTATCCGTCGATGATACGTGTCACAGATTGCGACAGGAGCTCATGTACGATGTGCGTCATCGGGGTCATCGCCTGCGGCAGACCCGCCAGCGGCAAGCTCGTCCGGTTGCACCGACGAGAGTCCATGTTGGCAGAGGTGAGCAGAAGGAGGCGATCGTAAGTGCCAAGGTTCGACAAAGTCGAACCACTCGGCGGATCGTTCCGGGCGAAGCTGAATGCGGACTGGGCAGGTGCCGACGGAGCGGCCATCGCTGTTGGAGTCAACTCCAGCGGTAAGGTCGTAGTCGGTCAAGGCAACTGTGGCATCCTTGGTGTCGTGGTGTTGGTCGTCAACCACAAGAAGGCTGGCGACGTAATCGACGTCATGACAGATGGTGAGATCCTCGAGATGACGGGTCTCACCGCTGGTACGGCGATCACTGCCGATACCACCACTGGGGTGCTCGGTGTCACTGCCGCAGACGCGACGCACATCCGGGTCGGTCACACGATTGAAGCCGACAGGCTCGTCGTCAGGGCGCGGAGGTGATGATGGACTCAACGTTGCACGTCGCACGCAACCAGAAGCTCATCGTCCCCGCCAAGGCGCTCTTGCGTGCAGACGCAGACGAGTTGTCGCACCTGAAGACTCTGGGATTCATCCCGGGGATGGAAGGTTCGGCGGAAGGCTTCAGTCAGGGTGGAGACGTCATCACGGCCACGCTCGATGGGCGAGACCTGAACGACGTCTGGGCAGAGTACATCCGTGCTCTGCAGTTGTACAACGCACAGCGAGACCGCTTGACGGCGCAGTTGATCTTCCCCGTGAGCAAGATCATCGAGGACGTCATGCAAGGTGGAGACACCGTCAACTTCGAGGAAGCTTCGGAGTTCGGTGTTCCTCGCGGTGTGCGAACCGCACTCCCGACGTACTTCTCACTTGGATACAGCTTCAAGTGGTGGGACATCGGACTGCGGTTCACCTGGGAATACCTCGCCGAGAGCGAGTCAACACAGGTGGACGCGCTGAACAACGAGATCCTGGAAGCTGACAACCGCAACGTCTTCACGGAAGTGCTGAAGGCGATCTTCAACAACACCACGCGGGTCGCGACCATCAAGGGTCAGAACTTCAACGTGTTCCCGCTGTACAACGCGGACAGCACCGTTCCTCCGCGCTACAAGAACACGATCCATACTGCACCCCACACGCACTACCTGACGTCGGGTGCAGCGACGGTCGACCCTGGTGACCTGACGGGAACCGGATCGGTCGAGGAACACCTGAAGCACCACGGTTATGGTTGGCAGCAAGGGACGGCGATGTTGCTGCTCGTGAACTCTGCGCAGATGGCAACGATCCGCACGTTCCGAGCAGGTGTGTCAGGAGCGGAGTTCGACTTCATCTCCGCTCAGGGCATCCCGGATTGGGCGTTGACGACAGCGGACATCGCTGCTCAGCTCGATCGCCCAGCGGCTGCGCCGCCCAACTCGTTCCGTGGGATGCAAGTGCAAGGTCGGTACGGTCCTTGGCTCGTGATCGAGGAAGACCTGATCCCTGCTGGCTACTTGCTCGGACTCGCCTCTGGCGGAGAAGAGAACGCAGCCAACGTCGTCGGTCTCCGCGAACACACCAACGCCGGACTGCGCGGTCTGCGACTCGTGAAGGGTCCGCAGCCGGACTACCCGCTCGTCGAGAGCTACTACCAGCGTGGCTTCGGCACAGGTGTCCGTCAGCGTGGTGCAGCGGCAGTGATGAAGATCACGGCAGGCGCGTACTCAATCCCGACTGGGCTGACGTACTAGGAGGTGGAGTGAATGTCGATCAACATCGCAGAGAAGATCGCGAACGATGAGACCTTGTCGGAAGACGAGATCAAGTACGCGGTCGATCGGGGCATGGCACTCCCCGAGGAGTACGACGAACAGGTGGGAACCGTGCAAGCGGCAATGGACCCGACGGGTCGTCCGCTCGCGCCGGTCGCTCAGACCGGACCCGCGTATGAGCAACCTGCTCAGGACATGGGGCCAGGAGTCTTCCTCAGCGACGAAGACCTGGCGGCTCTGGACAAGGGAACGCTCGAGAAGATCGGTGGCCTCGTCGGCGCTGAGCTGAGCGGAACCAAGGCAGAGATGATCGAGCAGTTGACCGGCTCGGAAGAGTCGGACGACAGCGACGAAGACGAAGGGGACGGTCAGTAGAATGGCCGACGTCACTGAGGTCGCGGAGGTTCGCAAGAACACCGACGAGCCAGATGAGGACCCATACGGTGATCTGTACATCGATGGTCTCATTGACGCTCTTGGTGTTGCTGGAGCCTCCGCGACCTTGTGGCGAAAGAAGGCTGCGAGCTATGCGAAGATGGTGAACGTGCAAGAAGCAGGGAGCTCGCATGCTTTCAGCGACCTACTGAAGAACGCACTTCAGATGGTCGACGTTTGGCAGTCTTCGTCCGACGCGGAAGCCGAGATCGCAGGTGCGAGTGGTCGCGCCGTCGTGAAGGTGATCATCCGTGACGATGACATCTGACCTGCACGACTTCCAGACCGAGAACTTCATCTCGGTTGATCCTGTGCAGATGGTCTTCCACCGACAGGTGCTTGAATCCGATGGTGCAGGTGGAAAGCGTGTGGCGAGTCACTCCGACCTTCTCCAGCAGCGCGTAAGGGTGATTGGCCAGACGCAGGTGCGCACGCTCGTCACGCCTGACGGTCGTCAGGTGACACTTGACAAGGTAGTCATCGGGACACGTGGCATGGACGTGCAAGCAGGCGACGAGTGGGAGTGGAAGGGCGACACGTACGAAGTCGTTCATGTGCAGCGCGATCCGAACTGGCGCGTGCTTGCCGAGTCAACGAAGCGCGGAGCGGTGTGATGGCTGGAGCGACCCGCCTCGTCATCACGTCTGACACGTTGACCACCGGACTGAAGGAGTTCCCCGAGAAGCTTGACCGTGCGGTCTCGTCGACGATGGACTACTTCGCACCACGCATCGAGGCGACCGCACGTTCCAACGCTCCGTGGCAGGACCAGACAGGGAACGCGAGGAACCTACTCGCTGCACGGACGGAGCATGTGCCTGGGACGCGTCACGCGATCATCTTGTCGCATGGTGTTCCTTACGGCATCTGGCTGGAAGTCCGATTCGAGGGACGGTACGCGATCGTCACTCCGACCATTCAAGAGCAGGGACCGATCGTGATGGCTCTCCTGAGTCGTCTGTTCGCGAGGATGTGACATGGTTGACTGGCGCACATGGGTCTATGACAAGCTGTCGTCAGAGGTGGCTGTCACGACGCTTGTACCTGCGACGCGCATCTTCAGCACGCTCAGCGTTGACGACACGCCTGACGTCAAGCCATTCATCGTCATCCGCATGGGGACAGACCGTGATGAGCTTGCGCAAGAGGATGAAGGACACAGCGCTGGTTCGCACGAATGCGCCATCTGGGTTCACGATGACCCCATCGGTTACACGGGGATCGACGCAGTGATCGAGGCGATCAAGGATTCCATGCGTGATGTTGACGGTCAAGACGTCATCGCTGCGCGGTGGAACGGAGACAGCGGCGACCTTGCCGATGATCTTCGCGGCACGGTTGTCCGCACGACGAACTTCCGATTGGTTGGAAGGAGGTAGCAGATGTTCGTTCAGTACGTAGGTCCGTCAGACGTCCGCACGATCACGGCGGATGACTGGAAGACAGTCGACGAAGGACGAGGTGGTCCCGTCGAGAACGACACGGTGACATGGGACGGTGACAACCTGTTCATCGCGGAAGTGACCGATGCAGCCGGAGAATGGTTGGTCCGTTACGACCCGGAGTTCAAGGTTGCACCGCCAGCCGCAGTCGAGGATCAACTCGAGGAGGAAGCGGAAGAGATCCTCGAGGAAGAAGAAGCAGCGGCGGAGGATGCACCTGCGCCGAAGAAGACGTCGAAGAAGGCATGATGGAACTACGTTGCGAGCACACCATGCACGGCATCGTCGAGGAGAACGTTCTCGAGGTCAAGTGCAAGAACAATCTGTGTGGCGCTCGCAGCGGAGTGATCGTGCTGCATCGCTTCGACATCACGACAGGAACGCTTCTGTCAACCAACAAGTACAAGGACCCCATGAAGAAGGAGGTGAAAGCTAGTGGCTCTCGCAACCAACTCGCTGCCGTTCGGACTGCGTGACGTCAAGCTGCGTGCTCTCGACGCGCTCGGAGAAAGTCCTGGTGCATCGGTAGACCTGCCAGCAGGTCGCACGTTGACGTTCGCTGAAGCCGAGGACTTCGAGGAACTGCGCGGTGATGACATCGTCGTCGCTTCGCACGGAGCAGGTCCTTCGGTCGAGTGGAACTTGGAGTCGGGCGGCATCTCGCTCGATGCATACAAGTTGCTCGCAGGCGGAACGGTGACGACGTCAGGTGTCACGCCGAACCTGAAGAAGACCTATGCCAAGAAAGGCACGGACGCTCGTCCGTACGTGCAGATCGAGGGACAGGTCATCTCAGACAGCGGTGGTGACATGCACGCCGTCATCTACAAGGCGAAGGTGGACGGTTCGATCGGCGGAGAGTTCGCAGACGGTCAGTTCTGGTTGACCGGAGCGGACGGACACGGATTCCCGAACGCTGCCGACAAGCTGTACGACTTCGTCCAGAACGAAACCGCAGTCGCCATCACGTAAGACAGAGGAGAACACGATGGAGCCCACTGAGGCCACAACCGCAAGCGAATGGAAGCGGGGACAAGGAAGACCCTGTCGCGTTCGCAGCGGCAACATCGCACTAGTCCGGCCCTTCGACCCAGCGGTGTTCCTGTCGTCGGGTCGCGTCCCCAACCTTCTACTCCCGATGCTCGAGGACATGCTCAAGCATCACGAAGGCGGAAAGCGAATCGAGGTTGACAGCATGGCTCGTGTCGAAGCGGCGATGGACCTGATCGACGCGGTCGTTGTGGAGTACACGGCAGAGCCACAGGTGTATCCCGTTCCGACGGGCTGTCAGCAGTGTCAACGAACGCTCGTTGAGCATGACGAACAGGATCATGATTTCGTACCGACACCGCGTGATCCCGACAAGCTGTACGTCGACCAGATCGACATGGACGACAAGATCGACGTCTACGAGTTCGCGCTGTCGGAGGCTGCGCCGCTCATTCCGTTTCCTGAAGAACCTGAGGGAAGTGTGGACGCTGTACAACGTGGCGAAGGAACTGTCGACACGACCGAGCGACCTGTTCGGAGTGCGTGATCCGTATGCTCGTTTCGTCTTCGATGAGTGCGTTGTCTTCGTCGGAGGATACGTGTCGACCGAGTTGCAGAACGTCAAGGGCAAGAAGGAAGAACAACGTGCCGCTGCAAGGAAGAGACTGTTGATCCGACTACTTGACGGACCCGAGGCACCTGGTCAGTTCGCTGATCCGGCGCAGAAGAGGACCTGATGGCTGACTACGATCTTGGTCGTGCAGAAGGACGCGTAGAGATCGACACGTCCGGCGTTCGCAAGGCGACCGCTGACATGAGCACGTTCAGCGGCACCATGTCGAAGTCGTTGCAGACGGTCGGAAGCAAGATGACGAGCGCTGGTCGCACGATGACCACTCACGTCACGCTTCCGCTTCTCGGTATCGCAGCCGCAGGAATCAAGACAGCGAGCGACTTCGAGAAGTCCATGAACACCATGGCCGCTGTCGCACAGGTTCCCGCTGCAGAACTCGCGAAGTTGCGCAAGCTCGCGATCGATCTCGGTGCGAAGACTGTCTTCAGCGCGAACGAGGCGGCTCAGGCACAGCTTGAACTAGCGAAGGCAGGCATCAGCGTCTCCGACATCATGGGTGGCGCACTTGCCAACACGCTTGACCTTGCGACCGCTGGTGACCTAGACCTCGCGACGGCTGCGACTGTCGCAGCGAATGCGATGAACGTGTTCGGTCTGTCAGGCAAGGAAAGCAAGGAAGCCGTTGACGCGCTGGCAGGTGCAGCGAACGCTTCGTCGGCTGACGTTGACGACCTTGCACAAGCGCTCAGTCAGGGTGGTCTTGCAGCGGCGAACGCAGGCTTCAGCATCCAGGAGACGACAGCCATCCTCGGAGCGTTCGCGCAGAACGGACTGAGAGGGTCTGACGCAGGTACGTCATTGAAGACGATGCTGATCTCGTTGGTGCCAAGCACCGACAGAGCACGCGAGGCCATGAAGAAGTATGGTCTCGACTTCATCGACGCACAGGGAGCGATCAAGGATGCTCCCGCTGTGTTCGACGAACTGCACGATAAGCTCGGCGACGTGTCACAGGCGGAACAGCAACTCGCACTGAAGACCATCTTCGGTACTGACGCGTTCCGTGCCGCTATCATCGCGACCAAGCTTGGTTCTGACGGGCTCGAGGTGTACACCGACGCGACGAACAAGTCAGGCACCGCGTCAGAGGTTGCAGCGGGGAAGATGGAGGGACTGCCTGGTGTCCTTGAGCGACTGAAGGGAACCTTCGAAACGTTCCTGCTCACTGTCGGAGATCGCATCGCACCTGTTGTCGAACAACTCGCTGAGGAGATCGGCAAGCTGCTGACAGCGTTCACCGACCTACCGAAGCCGATGCAGGAGATGATCCTGAAGGCTCTCGCTGTCGCGGCAGTGATGGGTCCGTTGCTGCGCATCTTTGGTCCGATGGTGTCACTCGTTGGGAAGCTTGGCGGACTGTACGGAGGACTCGCGACGAACCTTGGCAAGACAGCGTCTCAGGGTGCCGCTGCACAAGGCGCTCTTGGTTCGATGGCAGGAACGTTGAAGTCACTCGGCACAGGTGCATTGATCGCGGGAGGAACGATCCTCGCTGGTCAGTTCATCCGCAACGCCATTCAGGCTGCGAACTGGAGTCCGGAGGACGTCGCGAACAAGCTCGTGACACCGCAACAGGTCGAGCAGATCTCTGAGCAGTTGAACAGCAAGTTCGGACACCTGTCGCTGACCGAGATCAACCCGTTCAAGACACGCTTCGACATCACTGGCGACGCCGTGAAGGTGTACGGCGAGACGCTGAAGGAAGCGGTCAAGGCAGGCATCCCGATGGAGGAAGCGCAGCGACGTCTGAACCTCGCATTCGACGATCTCGTGCCGACGCTTGGTGGCGTCAACGGCAACATGGATACGTGGCGAGAGAACTTGCGTCAGTCGATCGGTCTGACCGTAGATGCTGATGGCGTGACACGCATCTACTCGCAGTCGCTGTTGGACACGTCACAGGCACAGGCAACGTTTGGTCAGATCGTCGGGTTCAGCGCCGAACAGAACACGAAGGCAGGGAACAAGCTCGCCGCTCTAGTCAACGGCTACACGAACATGGTCGGACCGATCGACTCAACGACAACGGCGATGCTCAACAACTTGGTTCAGATGGGTGACTACCAAGCAGCGATCAAACTGCTCAACGATGAGCTGAACAAGAACACGCGTGGCATGCTTCACAACTTGGAAGTCACCAATCGTCATGCAGGTGCAGAGCGAGAAGCTGACGCGGCACAGCGACAGCGCGGTGCAAGCATGGCGGCGACGACCGAGCAGACGCAACGTGCAGGCGAAGAGACGAACGCTTACAAGCGTTATCTCGACTCGCTCCCGAAGTCCGTCAGGACGCAGGTCATCGCGGAGACGGAAGCCGCACGGCGAGCGATCGAGCAGGTCGCGACATCACTCAATGGACTGCCGTCAACCAAGGTCATCAACATCCAGCTGAACCGTGAAGGATGGCCCGGTCGCGCATCGGGCGGTCCTGTGGAACGTGACGCTCCCTACATCATCGGTGAGCAGGGTCCAGAGTTGTTCATCCCGTGGACGTCAGGACGCGTGATCCCCAATCACGTCGTGCGTTCCGTGTCGCGTCAGACCGACCGAATGGAGCACATCGCTACGTCGCACAGCGGACAGGCTGTCGGGTCGTCCAAGGGGATGCGTATCTCAGGAACGTTGCAGACACCGTTCGGTCCGTCACACATCGACGGCATGATCGAGGATGCGATCGGAGAGCATGAAGGGTTCAACCGACGACTGGCGAGGATGAAGCACTCATGAGTAACGTTTCCGCTGTCAAGGTACGTCTCGACACATGGGCTGACGAAGCTGCACCGAATGTGAACAACGGTGAAGCGGCTCGCCTGCGGATCACTAACCTCGGAAGCAACCGTCGGTGGATATACCTGTTCGGTCCTCGCCCATTTCCCGTAGGCGCCACCGTAGTCAGCGCAACGCTCCGCCTGTTCGCAGGCAACGACTGGTCCGGTGGTCCGCACACGTTGACAGCCGACAGGATCAACCAAGCGTGGAAGGAAAGCGGACCCGGACACCTTGACTGGGCCGACCGACCGACGGTCGCAGGTGCATCGGCGACACGGGTCCTGTCTTCGAACCCTGCCAACAAGGAAGCCGTCGACATCGACGTGACAACGATCCTGCAAGCCGCTGCGAACGGAAGCGCGTATCACGGCATCCGGCTTCAGATCGACACGACGGGACAACGTTCGTTCTACAGCGCGGAGAACAAGGACTCGGATCTGACGCCACAGTTGATCGTGACGTGGGTCCTTGGTCCTGCACCGCCTTCCGACCTGTCACCAGCCGGTGACCTCTACGTCGGCACGTCGAAGCCTGCGATGACATGGGAGTTCGAGGACCAGGCGTCGTTCCAGTTTCAGCTTGATGACACAGCCGACCTGTCTTCACCTGTCTACGACAGCGGCGTCATCATGTCGTCGGAGTGGCAGATCGACCTGTCACGGCAGTTGATCCCGCTGCGCAACCAGACGGACGTGGAAGCAGCGCTCGGAGCGAACGAGATCGTTGCCATCCAGACCGCAGTGGTCGCACGGACAACGACAGCCGGAGAGTTCAACGAGGGAATCGCAGGTGTCAAGGCGACCGGACACGCGACCAACACGTTCTCCGGCTTGAACGTCGGTGCGTCAACTGGCTCAACCAACCTTCCGGCTGTCAGTCCGACCAAGCAGTACGTCGCGTCGATGGACTTGAAGGGCATCAGCGGCACACCGACCGTCATGATCCGCTTGCGATGGACGGATGGTGCAGGAGCCGCGTTGTCGAACAGCGACTCGGCGTCGTTCGCTGTGACAGCGTCGTTCGCTCGGTACAACTTCAGCGCCATCGCACCTGCGTCAGCGGCGTTCGTCCGCGTGCAAGTGCTGTTCCCCGCTGCTGGCGCTGGTCAGATCTTCGTCGCTGACAGGTTCCTGTTCGAGGAAGGCGTCAATCCTGGCGCATGGTATCCGTCGTTCCAGCAGGTCGCGATCAGCGATGCTCAGCAGCGGTACTGGCGTGTCCGTGCGACGAACAACGATGGTGCGACGAGTGAGTGGTCCGACATCGCGTCGTTCTGGAAGATCAGCAAAGGTTCGCTCAGCATCACGAGTCCGACTGCACCGTTCGATGACACGTCGCCCGTCATCGTTCACTCGCTTGGTGGCGGCAGGACGCAAGCCGCTGTCCAGTACATCGTCATCGACCCAACGAAGACCGCGTCAACCAACGACTTGTACAACGTGGTCTACAACAGCGGGAAGATCACGACGACGGCCACATCGTTCACACTGCCTGAGGGACTGTTCACCAAGACAGGTGTGACGTACAAGATCATCGTCCGCGTGTGGGACACGTACAACCGCGTCGCGACGTCAGGCGTCACGACCTACCTTGAGGTGACCCTGAGCAGCGCGTACGTCAAGAACGGCACGCCGACGGTCGTCAACACGTTGTCGCAGATCGCGACGAACGACCCTGGTGTGCTTCTTCAGTGGTCTCGGGCTGTACGACCTGACTACTTCGCTGTCACCGTTGACGGAGTCTACGTCGAGCAACGTCTCGATCCTGCGGTGCTTGAGACGTCTCCTGGCGGTAGCACCTACCGCTTCAAGCTGTGGACCATCCGTCCTGACGGAGCGAGTCACACGGTTGGTGTCGAAGCGGTGACGCTGTCGTCGGGCGAGTACATCAACAGCACAGGTGTCACCGTCAGCGTCACGAGCAGCACGAAGAACAAGTGGCTGGTCTGCGAGGGACTCGATCTCGCGACGGTCATCATCGGACCGACTGACCCTGACTTCGTGATCGGTGAAGACGGTGAAACGTTCTTCATCAAGGGTCGTCGCGCACCTGTACGCATCACCGACAGCATGCGTGGATACGAAGGCACCGTCGTTGGAGCGTTCGCCGACTACAAGAGCGTCACGGCTGAAGCATGGCGCAACATCTTCGAGTTGATCAAGGCTGACGAGAACCAGCATCCGCTGCGACTCATCTGGCGCGACCAGAACATCGAGATCATCATGGGCGACGTTGACGGTCCGTCACCGCAGAAGGCAGGATGGATCGACGTCGGCTTCGCGTTCTGGCAGACAGACGACTACACCTTCAAGGTCAAGAACTGATGCAGAAGCTAGGGATGAACAAGCGCGACTTCGACCTGTACCTTGCAGGACTCGCGCAGTCGCATATGGTCAGGACACGTGTCACGGTGTTGAACAAGAACGAGGATGAGATCGCAGAGCTCACGACCGACACGAGAACGTTCGTCCTCGGTGGTGAAGTGCAGGTCGACCAGACAGCCGACGTGTCGCGGTCGTTGTCGCTTGAACTCCTTGACCCGCATGGGCTGGCAGAGTTCGATCCGAACACTCCGTCAAGCACGTCTCTCTTCATGGACCGCTTCTTGAAGGTGCATCGCGAGGACTACATCTACGCGCTTGACAACTGGGTCGCTGCACCTATCTTCCACGGTCCGATCACGAAGCTTGAGCAGGACGGTGTCAACATCAGTGTCGAAGCGATGGGCAAGGAACATCTCCTGCAAGAGCCGCACCTGTACTGGCGGACGCGCACGTTCCGCAAGGGGACACGTCTGACCAAGGTGATCCGCACGTTGCTTGAAGACAAGGGTGAAGAGAAGATCGACCTTCCGAACCGCGACGAGACACTGAAGAAGCCGATCACTGTCATCGGGACCGACGTGCCGTGGAAGGTCATCGTCCGGATGGCAGGGATGCTCAACTGTTTCGCGTTCTACGACGGCGACGGCTTCTTCCGCTTGCGACCGAAGGCGAAGAACCCGTCGTACACCTTCACGGACGGAGAGGAAGGTGTGATCCTGACACCACCGAAGGAGCCGTTCGACTTCACAGGTGTACGGAACCTCATCCAAGTGCGCGGTCCGAAGCCTGACCAGAAGGACGCCAAACGTTTGGTCGTCACGAAGAAGCTGAACCCGGAAGCAGGTCTGTCAGCGCAGTCGCTCAGTCGCAACGGCAAGCCGCGATACATGGTGACGGTCGTTGAGGTTGATCCGCTGAAGGAACGCAAGAAGGGCGAACGCATGGCGACCGACCTACTCACTGGGCTGTCACGGCTCGGGACGGAGATGGAGTTTGAGTCGTTGGTCATCCCCGTGCTTGACGAGGGAGACATCTGCCGTGTTGACAGCGAGAACACGACCACCAACTTCGGCTTGAAGAAGATGACCGTTCCCGTAGGTGCAGCCGACAGCATGAGCATCGGCTTCAATAAGAAGACCCGCGTACGACGTATCCGACGGAGGCGACCGAACCGATGACGACACAGGTCCTAGGTCAGGTCCGTTCGGTCTCTGACCAGACGGCAGGCAGTGAGCTGAGCGCTGACGCAGCGATCGGTCAGACGTTGACCGTGGAAGACCTCGAGTGGGTGAGCGAAAGCGGTGGTTCACTACTAGTAGGCACCGACGCACGCACCTACGACGCGGTCAGCTTCGTGGCCAACACCGTTCACCTGACGGTCGCCACGTCTCAGATCTGGCCGACAGGTACAAGGGTCGAGCCGAACCCGACGTCGATCAACCGCTACATGGAAGTGTGGACCGAGTCGGAAGACTACGAGGATGACCCTGAAGCGTTGACGGCACGTGTGCCAAACGTGTTCCGTGACCGCATGCCGATCGGGACACGTGAAGCCGACGCAGGTGAGTACGTCATCGTTCAGCGCGAAGGCGATGTGGAAGGCGAGTGGGTCTTCATCGACTTCCCTGGCGAGTCGCTGGCGGTTGACCTGTCGGGTGCGATCGACCCTGACAGCCCACCGATCAGTGACGGCGTGCCTCCTACCACTTCACCGGCTGCAAGCGTTGTCGGTGCTATCGGCGCCATCGTCGTCACGTGGCCCGCTGTCGCGAACCATGACAGCATCGAGTACGAGGTTCACATCAGTACGTCTCCGGCGTTCGTGCCGACGCCTGGTGACGCGGCAACACTTGCAGCGACACAAGCAGGTGCAGGACCAGCGTGGATCCGCAAGCTTCCGAACGGCAATCCGCTTGAGTATGGGACCTTGTACTACGTGCGTCTCATCTCACGTGACCAGGACGGCACCGCGTCGGCAGGAGCCGTGGCCTCGGCGACACCTGTACAGGCAACGACAGGCGACATCGCCGTTGACGCGATCACGGCTGACCAGATCCTCGCACGCAGCATCACCGCGCAGAAGCTACTCTCCGAGTTCGTCTTGGCCAACACCTTCTACGGAGGCGACCCGCTCAATCAGCACGTCGAGATGGACGCGAACGGCATCCGCCTGCTCGCTGCCGACGGCACTCCGATGGTCGACCTACCTACTGACCCTGCCAAGGACGCGGTGTTCAGCGGTGAAGTGATCGCACGTGCCATCACGGTGATCGAAGCCGCAACGATCCGAGGGACGCTGACCCTTGACCGAGGCGCTTCCATGCGGTTCTCGAGCAGCATCGTCGACCCTGTCAGTCAGCCGACCGTGTCGGTGACGCGCGACAGCATGGACTACTTGAAGCACTCGACTTCTTACAACCTGATCAAGCGGCAAGGCTTCTGGTACGACGCGAGCGGTTCCGGTTCGCAGCCGACCGTCTTCTATACCGACCAGTACTTCTTTGGTGGACTCTATCTGAACTACATCGTGGAAGCGAAGCAGTCTGACGGCACGGTCGTTCGCAGCAAGCTCATGGGGTCAGGGACGAACGCTACCTTCCTCGGTACGGTGAACGGTGTCGTACGTGTTGGTTCGATCGTCTACGTGCTGTCGCGGGACACCGTCGGCACCTACATCAGTCGTTGGAACCAGAGTGACCTGTCTGCCGCAGGTGGCAACGTCACGGTCAGCTCACACCTAGGAGACGAAGAGTTCCCGTCCCTGGCCTACGACGGCACGAACCTGCTCGTCATCGACAGCGACAACGGTGGCTTCGACACACTTGTCTTGAAGTACACGGCTGCGAACCCTCCCGCCTACGTCAGCACGACCACCATCAGTGGCATGGACTGGGGCAACGGTGGCATGGCGGTCGCCGAGAGCAAGTGGTGGTTCGGAGGTAACGTCTACGGCAGTAGTCAGACGGCTGGCGAGGACATGATCAAGCGCACGTCGACGGCAGGTGTTCGCGGTACATCGGATGATGACTTCGAAGCCGTCGCCGGAACAGGTGATTGCATCGGCCATGACGGCAGTGTCTTCATCGTAGGCAGTCGCACGTCGACGAAGGTGTACAAGCACACCAACTGGACGTGGACGCCGTCGCAGTCAAGCAAGCTCTGGGTCGCCTATTCATGGTACGACCAGAACGCGACAGGAGGAACGCACGAGACCGCAGTCGGACCGCGTGCAAGTCTGACGATGGCGAAGCGAGCGAAGCTTGCTATCTCGACGCCAAGCATCCCTGGAGCCGGAGGAACGGATGACCCGAACCGCGTCCGCATCTATGCCAACTGGGGTACGTCGGAACCGACAGGCGGCAGTCCGACACGGTTCGCTGGCTTCCTTCAAGTTGAAGACGCGCTGACGACGCGGACCGTGTCCACCATCGACCTGACAGGATCACCTCCTGAGAACATCGGGGCGAACTCCTTCTCCGCTGGAGGGAACGAGTCCTCCTTGCAGTCCGACACAGGTGTCCCGCTCCTGCGATCAAACGGCATCCCTCGTGTCAAGGTGAAGAATGGTGGTGGTGTCTCTGTTACGGACAACAACGCCACCGTCATCCCTCCCGCGTCTGAGGACGCTGACACGGACGGCTTCTGGGACGGGTCCGCCAACTACATCATCATCCCGTACGCCGGACAGTACGAGGTTCTCTGTCAGCTCTCGTTCGCGGTCAGCAACTCCAATCGTCGGACTTGCACCTTGCAGTCTGCTCCGTCGCCATACACGACATGGTCGGATCTCGGTGCTGACTTCTTCGCAGCCGCAGCCGCTGTCGGCACGGACAGGACGACGTGTCTTGTCGCCGCGATGCTTGACCAAGTCGCTGGTCAAGGCATCCGTGTCCGCGCTTACCAGAACAGCGGTGGCACTCTCAACACGACGATGCGTCTGACGCTGCTCTTCGCCGGACCGACCTAGCCGGTGACGCCAGACTTGGGCTGCAAGTTCCCAAACCCACCTTCGGCCATGCCCAGCGGTAGGGACTCGCTACCTGCGCCAATCGCTTAGGGACCACGACAAAGGTCCCTAGCACCCACAGGGGATCGATCTTTCTTCCCTAAAGGCGTTGTGGGTTGGGGCCGACACCTGTACTGTTCTTCGTGTACCGCTTGCTAGTGCGGTACAGGCAAGGTCTCGGCGCAGCCGCTCGGCAGGCGCGGGAGGTGCAAGGGCTCAGTCCCTGGCAGCCCGCCCGTCAGCCCGAACTCGGTGAGCCCGGTAGGCGGCACACGGCGAAGCCATAGCAAGCATCGTCGGAGCGCGGGTCCACAGGACGCGCTTGGTGCCGCGAGCAGGTTGTCGTCGATCGATCATCCGATGACTCCCCGCCTTGTAGCGACATCGACACCAACATCAGACGCGTCAGCGACGGTCTTGCGGGTCGGGTCAAGCGTGACACCAAGTGTTCATCCGATTGCTCACCGGACAGGGAGCAACAGGCACCGCTGGCGGCATGCAGGTAGCACCTCCGACGACCGGACACATGATCGGTCAAGGTGCATCTAGACGGTTCATCAGGAAGTCACCCTGGGAAGAGACATCAATCTTCCCGGCGGTGATGGCGGCATGTACAAGCGTGCCGCCTTCATCGCTGTCGACACCAACGAGAGGAGGTCAACATGGTTGGCATGTTCGTAGATCACTACCTGTACGAAGACCGCATGGCGTGCGAGGATCTGCTCGCACTCTACGATCGTCAGCCCGAACTGCGCGACGAAGACGCTGCGTTGTTCGAGTCTGGCGCAGCGGGGATCGGCTAGTGCAAGACAGTCCGTCGTACCAACACTGCTACAAGGAGGAAGTCACATGCTCTACATCGTCACCTTCGTTCGTGATGGCAAGCACGAGCGTCATGAGCTTTCGTTCGCCCAAGCACGTACCCTCTCTGGCTACCTGCTTCACACCTTCGGCATCGTCGCTGACGTGGAGCGTGCTGCGTGACGCACCTAGTTCACCGACACGCCCACTGGTTCACCGTCCTCCTAGTAGAGGTCGGCCGCATTCTTGGCGCAGGGTACTGAAGGAGACAGCATGAACATCACGAAGGTTGACACCGATCGCTACGCCGTCATCGCTGACAACGGTGAAGTCGTAGGCGAGATCCGCAAGACAACCGCTAGCGTCGGGCAGTCCACGACAAGCGGTCGCGTCCAAGTCAATCAGCGCACCGTCACTCGGTGGCGCGTCGTTGGCGATCCGTACCACTACCCGTTCACGACCCGCATGGCAGCGGCTCGCGACATCATGAAGAAGGTGCATGCCGCATGAACAACAACATCGAAGCACTTCGGGCAGTCATCAAGCGGTTCGGACTCAAGGTGCAAGACAAGACGGTGCAGCGCATCGTCGGTCAGTACGCGCTTGGCATCCTGACACAGCACGACGCGGAGACAGCGCTCGTGCAGTTGTCGACAGGCAAGTTCAGCCGCGTCATCCGCTGACGGTCGTTGGAGAGAGCGACCGCAGTCACACGTTCCACAACCCGAAAGGACAGTCACATGAGCACCAACATCTACTCGCTCGACATCTACGACGACTTCAGCACGGAGCCGCAGTGGCGCCTCGACTTCACCACGGTCGAGAAGGCTGAAGCTGCACAGCACATGCTCGAGACCGATGAGGGTCTGCAAGGCATCTCATGGACGCGCATCAGCATGCGTCCGCTTGACGACAAGGCGGTTGACGAGTTCTACGCCGCCATGGCTGCACTGAACGCCTGACACACACCTGTTCAACGTTCCACAACCTAGAAGGAGTCACAGACATGAAGACGTTCGCCGCATTCGCAGAGGTCAACTTCGCCGACGGCACCACCTTCGCCTTCAGCCGTACAGGGGTCAACGCCGAAGACGCAGCCGCTCGGCTCGGCATGGCTGTCGCACATCACGACAACATCTTCAACCACAACGGCATGAAGGTGTGGCCGGAGATCCTCGTCAACGAGCTTGACGCAGGTGCCGACCCCACCGACTTCCACTTCATCCAGGAGCGGGAGGAGCGCACCGCCGACGTCGAGGAGATGTTCCAAGCGGAACAGCAAGCCGCACGGTTCCGCAACGTCTGATCGTTCGTCACACGTACCACCGACCGAAAGGGAGTCACATCATGCAGGACTACATCATCACCTTGGACGGCGCAGGCACGGCCAACTGGCCGCCACGCATCGTTCGTGCAGAGAGCGAAGTCGACGCCATCCGTGCGATGAAGCTTGACACGCCTGACATCTGCGGCAAGCTTCGCAAGCTTCCCAACCAGAGCAAGTTCCGCGACGCCGACTACCGCACGTTCTCGGTCGGCATCTACAAGGACTACCCGAAGAGTCGGTACAACCGTGTCCGTGCGATCCGGCTGCACCGCGACGGCTACTTCGTGAGCAACCTGTACGTCTGATCGTTCATCGTCCACGCAGTACGTACCACCTACCGAAAGGAAGTCACAGTCATGCCGAACATCAACTGCACCGAGGTCAACCACCTGGGCGACCCTTGCCGCATGAAGTTCAACCGCTACGTCGGCAAGCACTCCACGCCTATGTGCAAGCGTCACGCTGACAAGTTCGACGCCGACACGCAGCGGTACATGAAGCTGCTCGTCGTGTCGCACGAAGAAGGCAATCACGTCAACGACGACAAGTCCGAAGGCATCGTCGACGAGGACGGTCGCCTTCTGTTCTGCAGCGCGTGCCGTCTCGAAGCTGAGAAGCGCGAGTGGCTGGAGCGCGTTGGTGACGTTGCGCTTGACGACCTGTGGAACGCCAAGGACATCTGGGAGCGTTGCACGAAGATCGTCAAGAAGGATGCCGCTGCACGTACCAAGTTCGCAGCGGACGTCGTCAACAATCCGTTCTACGCGATCGAGTGGTCGGAAGGGTTCGTCGAGCAGGTGCAGATCGCTGTGTATGCACAGCGCGTCCTGGACCGTGTCGGCAAGGAGCTTCCGACCCGCTACGGACAAGAGCCTGTCATCGGCACGTGGAACATCATCACGGCCATGCAGGCAGTGCGCGAAGAGGCGACCAACGAGATCATGGGGACGCTGAGTCTGAGCAGCGGGCTGTTCCACCGTGACGTCGCCATCGCCAAGCAGTCGGGTGCGAAGAAGTTCGTCACGAGCACCTACTGGAGCTGACATGCTCTGCGCATGCGGCAGAGCAGCGACACGGAAGCTGTTCGTTGGCGACCATGTACAAGGCGATCCGAAGTGCAACCGATGCACGGACCGAGCAGCGTTCGCGACGTTGATGCGTGAGCGTCGCGTCGTTGCCGTTCCGATGAAAGGAAAGTCACATGCCTGACAAGGACACGATCCTAGAGCGCGTTCGCAAGCTGCTGGACAAGGCAGACAGCACGACGTTCGAGGAAGAAGCAGCCACGTACCGCGAGAAGGCTGACGCTCTGATGCTTCAGTACGCCATCGAGTCGTTCGAAGTTGACGCGGCTCGCAAGGAAGGAAGCAAGGAGCGCGAGTCGATCGTGCTTCACAAGTTCGTCATCTGCAAGAGCGACAACCCTGTCAAGGATCAACTCGTCAACCTTGCAGGCATCGTCGCCAGCCACGTGCGGTGTCGGTCGGTGTTCTACGGCATGTCGACATCGCCCAAGTGGAAGATGGACGTGAGCATCGGTGTCGTCGGCTACGAGAGCGACGTCAAGTACGCGGAGATGCTCTTCACGTCACTCTGGCTGCAACTGTCGGCGAACCTGGAGCCCAAGCCCGATCCCGAGCTTGATGACGTTGACAACTTCGTACACATGCTCGAGAACGGTGTGTCGCGCAAGCGGATCGCCGAGCTGATGGGCATGCCTGCGAAGGAGTCGTCGTATCAGCGCATCAGCAAGGCGTACATCGCGTGGTGCAAGGAGAACGACAAGGTGTATCACGGTCGCAACACTCGGCCGCTCCCTGTCACCTATGCTCGGAACTACGCATCGGCGTTCACGTCGCGCATCGGTACGCGTCTCTACGAGATCCGCAAGCGTCAGCAGGAGCAGGTGGAGTCAACGGGTAAGGGCATCGTCCTGTTCGACCGGAACAAGCTCGTGTCGGATGCATACAACGAGATGTTCCCGCCGAAGTCGCTGTCAACGCACCGCGAACGTTCCACCGCCAAGTTCAACGCAGCGGCACAGGAGCGCGGTCGGGAAGCAGGCAACCGCGCAGACCTCGGTCAGAAGCGCATGGCGAACGACAAGAAGGAGTTGGGCTGACATGGCGTCACGCGCTGTCAACACGATGGTCGAGGCATACCGCAGGATGCGACAGCACGAGCTTCAGAACAAGATCGTCGAGGACGACTTGATGAACCTGATCCTCACGCTGTCGCCGCAGGAACTCAACGACTACGTCGCGATGACCGATGACATCGACGAAGCCGCTGCGATCGTCGGTCAGATGATCGAGCGCTCGGAGTTCGCTCGGAGTACGCTGCGACAGACGATCAGTCGTGACCTGAACTACGCGGGTCGCGACACCGACACAGTAGGGAGGGATGCTGCACGATGAAGACCGCTGCACGCCGTGTCAAGAACGTTGACACCTGGGCAGAACTCATCGCGGACTTCCGCGAGCACCTCGGGCCGGAGGCGGCACGAGAGCATGGCTACATGCAATGGATGCGTGACAGCGCGTCACTGACAGTCGCGATCGATCGGGCTGCACGTGCGACGTATCCGAACGGCAAGCGTCACAACCACCAGTCACGGGTTCGTGTCTTGGAGGAGTGGCGCCTCCGTCTCCGCGCACGTCAACGTTGGTTCGACAGGTGTGACACCTTCGACCAACTGCACGATCTGTGTCACATGCTCCGTATCCCCGGGATTGGTCCGGTCACGGTGTATGACACGGCACAGCGCATCGGGGAGTATCTCGGTGTCCAGCCCACACGCGTCTACTTGCATGCTGGCGTCAAGCTAGGTGCAGACGCACTCGGACTGGAGACGAAGGGACGGGAGCACCTGGAGATGCAGGAACTACCTCGGCCGTTGCAATCGCTCACCGCGAACGAAGTCGAGGACTTCCTCTGCGTCTACCATGAAGTGCTTCCACGGTTCAGAAAGGAGAGACACGTACCGACACGTCCGTCAGAGCGGTGAGCACCTACACAAGGAGAGTCGCAGATATGGATGCACGTCGAGCCGCAGCAAGCAGCAAGAGCAAGACCGTCAAGACGAAGGGAGCACCAGTGGCAACCAAGACCGCACGCAAGGCGGGACGCAAGACCGCAGCGAAGAAGCCTGTCGCTGCCAAGCGCACCGCGAAGAAGACCACCGCCAAGAAGACGGCTGCACGCAAGCCGGTCAACCAGAAGGCGGCTCAGGAGTCGGCACGTGTCACGCTGAACGAACGGTTCGAGTCCGACGGTGCAGCCGTCGTCGCGTCGTTCAAGAAGCACGACGGCGACTGGGCGAAGATCGCCAAGGACACAGGCATGAGCGCTGGCAAGGCACAGCGGATGTACGTGCGTGCCACCCTGGCGCCGAAGGACCGCCTGTTCACCAAGGGACTGACTGACAAGGAGATGGGCGAGGCGATCGTCAAGCTCAAGGATCAGGACGGTCTCAAGTTCATGCCTGACATCTGGGCGCGGACGGGTCTCGGACCTGCACGCATCCAGGAGCTCTACGTGAAGCACGGTGGCGGCAAGAACGTCGCTGACGCGCCGAAGCGTGAGTCGGCAGGCGGAGCACGCAAGGCGAAGAGCACCGCGAAGAGTGGTGGTCGCCGTAAGGCGTCTGGTCATACGGAGACCGAAGCGCAACGCCTCACTCGCGGTCAGCGTGACAAGGTGCTTGGCGAAGTACAGAACGTCAAGACGTCACACGATCGCCTCATGGAACTGCTTCCCGGTCGTCGGGTCGAAGTCACGGCAGAGGTTGACGTCAAGGACGGCACCGCTGTCGCGCTCGCTCCGTACGAACTGACCGTCAAGAAGATGGTCCGTGTTGCCGACGCCGACAAGGGTCGCAGCATTCAGTTCAACGACATGGACGGCAAGTTCCACGCGGTGTACGTAGCGGACGTGACACGCGTCCGTTAGCCTGTGCATCGCCGGACTGAGGTTGAGGGTCGGCTCCCGTCGCATCTCTCCCGGGAGTCGGCCCTCTTCCATTCCACGTACCATCACAAGGAAGGATCGGTCACATGCCAAGCATCAAGTGCATCAACGGTCACGTGCATGACAGCGTCGCGGCAGTCAAGGCGTGCAGCACCACTCAGCGCAGCGCGGCACCGCAGAGCGCACGCAAGCAAGGTGGGCCCACACCGAAGCAGGAGAACTACATCCGCAAGCTGTTGGAGGAGGTCGGGAAGCAGGAGTCCGACCTGACCAAGCCGCTCGCGGAGTACAACATGGCGGAGGCTTCGTCACTGATCGATGGGCTGCTCGCAGAACGTGCGACCAAGCCGCGTGAGAAGAACCCGACCAAGGGCATGAAGCCGAACGTCGCTGGCAAGGGCTGTCTGAACGGCACCTACACCGTGGTCTTCGACGAAGCGACCGATGACCGCATCACGCTCCGCTTCCGCATCCCAACGTTCGGCACGTGGAAAGGCGTGCAGTTGGTTGAGTACCTGTACGGTCCCGACAACGAGAACGACTTCGTACGATGCGCCAACGCTGTCGCTGGTGGCTACTACGTGTGGCACACCGCGACGGGTAACAGCCGCGTGATGAATGCGATCACGTTCCTCGCGTCGGAAGCTGACGTCGAGCAGCAACGAGCCGCTGGTGAGATGTATGCGCTGGCGTCATCGCGCTGTTGGCGATGCAACCGCAAGCTGACCGTTCCGGCAAGCGTCCACCGTGGACTCGGACCCGACTGCGCGATGATCGTGGGGTACGCATGAGACGCCGTAAGAAGAAGCAGTTCAAGGAGTTGGCGATCACCGCATACAACGACATCGTCGACGCGTGCATACAGCTGGAGAACGAGTACCCGCCGGAGATGGTCCTCGAAGACCTCGGCTTCGCCGCGACAGGACTGTCCGAGTGGTTGGAGTCACTCGGCGTCACCGTGCCGAAGGACGAGGAGGACCGAGTCGGAAAGGTCATCTGATGTGCGTCCGCAAGTTCCGTCCGTCACACGAACGACACCTCCGGCTACGGCCGATGGATGAGGAGGCTCAGATGCAGTATCCGCACGAGATGCAGTTGATGCAGGAGCAGGACGCCGCACTTGACGGTCCGACCGATGACCGTCCGTGGGGCGAGCAACAGTCTCAGGTCGATTGGCTTGAGACACGGTTCGAAGGCGGGATGTTCGACGGCGACCCCGACGGCGACGACCTCGAGTACTTCGAAGGATGGGAGGACGAATGAACTACCCGCTGATCGGCTTCATCGCTGTCGCAGTCGCGATCGTCGCGCTGTTGTTCGTCATCATCAAGTGGGGTCATCTCCCCGACGAGAACGTTCTCGGACAGGTGACACGTGGCGAGGACCTGCACTGGCGCATCGGACCTGACGATCCGACGACGGTGCGCGTCATCCCGACCATCGACGTGCCACTGCCGTATGTGCCTGACGTTGGCGAGCTACCCGGAGACGAGGACGTTGCACGTTTCTGGGGTACGCACCCCAGCGGCAAGGCGTAGCACGGCATTCCCGAAACGCTGGACCCTGCTGGTCGCTGCCTGAAGCTCAGGCGCTAGCAGGCACAAGTTACTGGCCGTCCTATACGCGTCAGGCAGCGACCAGCACAGGGACCGCAACAGGGTATGGGCGCAGCCGCCTATGCCGTGCCTGCACCACACCCGAACGTAGGTGCAGGGAGCAGCACGTTCCACACCGCATCAGATCAAGGACCAAGGAGGAACACCATGGAGAAGGCAGTCTTCGCCGAGCTGAGTGCTGACGGTCGTTCGATCGAGATCTACTTCGACCCGTCACCGCGATGGCTCGCAATCATGCACGAGATGCGCGCTCGTTTCATGCCCAAGGACAAGGCACCGGAAGGTGTCGCTCACTGGCGTCTGCACCTTGACTGGCCGGATGCGCAAGAACTCGCAGCCCGCGTCGGCAAGGAGAACCTGACGCTTGGTGATCAACTGAACGAGTGGGCGTGGACGCAGAAGCAGATCGCAGAGACGGTTCACGAGTTGGTCGGCGCGTCATCCGGCGAACTGTCCCGTCTCCCCGAAGTTCTGCCGGACCTGTACGACGCTGTCTTCCTTGGTCCGATCGGCAAGAACATGAACGACAAGGAGCGGAAGGTCGGGTTGGCTGCGGACGAAGGTTCGTATCAGACCGCTGACGTCGCGTTCATGTCGTTCACGGAGCACGTCCTCAACGCCAACCAGCCGGGGACGGGGAAGACCATCGAGACGATCGCAAGCATCTTCGAAGCAGGCACCGATGACGGTCCGAACCTTGTCATCGCACCGCTGACGGCGCTTGAGACCGTGTGGCTGGAGCACTTGCAGAAGTGGCAGCCGCATCCCGTCATCATGGGAGCAGGCGAGCGGATGCCGCGTGCCAAGCGAGAGCGTGCCATGTACGAGATGCAGGTCATGCTCGACAGCGGTCACCCGTTCTTCTACGTGTGCAACCCGGACATGGTTCGCATGCGCAAGGAGAAGAGTGGCGAGGAAGACGGCAACGTCGTTCACCTGTACTCGGAGTGGCCGTTGCTGCACGACATCGAGTGGAACAACATCATCATCGATGAAGTGCATCGCGGTGCGCTGCGCAACCCGAAGTCGTACACCGCTCAGGGGATGTACAAGCTCAAGAGCGCTGAGGGTGGCAAGCGTTTCGCGTTGTCGGGTACGCCGCTCGGAGGACGTCCCATCAACCTGTGGGGCATCCTTCACTGGCTGCATCCCGACAAGTTCTCGTCGAAGTGGCGTTGGGCGCAGCAATGGCTCGACCTGTCGGACAACGGGTACGGCACCGACATCGGTGGCATCAAGGAAGCACGGGTCGATGACTTCTACAAGGAGCTCGAGCCGTACATGGTGCGTCGTACCAAGGCTGAAGTGCTGACGTGGCTTCCGCCGAAGGATCACATCGACGTGTGGTGCGACATGACTCCGAAGCAAGAGAAGCAGTACAAGGAGTTCGCACTTGCCGCCGAAGTGAAGATCGGTGACATGCAGTTGACCGCGACATCCATCCTCGCCGAGTACACGCGTCTGAAGCAGTTCGCTGGCGCGGTGCAGGACTTGGAGGTCAAGGACGATGGGTCGAAGAAGCTGCACGCGCAGCCCGACAGCGGCAAGCTGAACCAGGTACTCGAGCACTTGGAGGAGCTCGGTATCCTGGAGGACGGCAAGGCGGTCGAGGAGACCAAGGCTCAGACAGTCATCTTCAGTCAGTTCGTTGAGATCGTGCAGATGTTCGCGAAGGACCTGTCCGATCGCGGCGTGCGCGTCATGACACTGACTGGCGAGACGAAGGACCGGATGCATGTGCAGAAGTCGTTCCAAGCAGGTGAAGTGACGGTCGCGATCTGTCAGACGATCACCGGCGGTCAGAGCATCGACTTGGACATGGCTGACACGTGCTTCATCCTTGACGAGACCTGGAACCCCGACGACCAGGAGCAAGCCGAAGACCGTATCCACCGTGGTAGCCGTATCCACCAGGTGACGTGCTACTACCTGCGAACGAAAGGAACCGTAGACGAGTACATCAAGAAGACGACAGACCGCAAGGGTGGTATCAACAAGATGGTGCTCGATGACTGGCGCAACCTGCGCCTCGTCTGATCAATATGGTTACAAAGGAGAGTCACGACATGAAGAAGCTACTCATCACCGCAGCGATCATCACCGCAACGCTCGCCGTCGGATGCTCAACGCCGACGGACACGACGAACGCTGCACCGGAGACAGGGAACGTCGGCGGCAACGTCCCGAACACCGAGAGCGTTGACTCCGAGCAGGAGGAGCTCGCTACTTGGTGGTTGACGAACGAAGACAAGTGGTACGAGATGACTGACCGCTTCGCAGCCGTTGATCTGGAAGGTGCTGTCGATGTGATGAACAGCATGGACCCGATCCCGAATGCTTCGCTGAACAATCTGTTCATCCGGTATCAAGCGGAGATCAACGAAGCGCTCATCCGACTCAACGCGGGCGACATCGCTGGTGCCACTGCCAACATCAAGGCTGGCACGGCTATCATGCGAGACATCACCGCTGAGATCGGCTCGCTGTAACGGCTGAACAGGAAGGGAGTCACATCATGACGGCTGAATTCGTTCGCGTCGTTCCGATGACAGGGAGCAAGGTGCATCTGACCGAGGAGGCACCGAAGCAGCACAGCCGCACGGCACGCAACGTTCCGTCGCTGTGCGGCATGGTGCTGAAGACGGTGTACATGCCGACGCTCCGTGAAGTGCGCGACATGGAGGTGACGGACTGTCAGAAGTGCTTGAAGGTCCGCGCCAACCGTGACGAGCACTCCCTCTCCTACTACCGAAAGGAGGATGAGTGATGCCTGACGTGCAACTGTGCGAGTGGTTCGCTATGTGCGCGAACCCTGCGGACGGCATGATGCCGCATCCGATCCTCGGTGGTGTGCCGTGCTGTGAAAGGTGCGCAGCCGTTGTCGGTGCAGAGTCGGAGCTAGTGAAAGGAACGTTCGAGTGACGAAGCGTCACATTGAAGTCCTCATGCTCAAAGCGTTGGGCTTGTCCAGCCGTCAGGTCGGGCAGATCCTATGGCTGTCTGAGAAGACGGTCAAGGCGCATCTGCAGTACCTGTCGGCACGACTCGACGCACGCAACACCACGCACGCTGTCACCATCGCACTGACACGTAACCACTTCACCCTTGCGGACCTTCAGGTCCTTGAGGAAGAGATCAGCGAGCGACTCCGAGAGGAGGCATCATGAACAAGATCGTCATCTACATCAACGAGGACGATGCGGTCGTGTCGGTCGCACTGAACGGAGTGTTCGTCAGTCCGGCAGACTGGGACGCGGTGTACGAAGGAGGCAAGGAGTACTCGGATGCGCAGGCATCACCCTTCTGGCCGGGACCCGCATCATGAGCACACTGAAGAAGGGCGACGTCGTAGTGCTGCGCGATGGCCGTCGTGCAGAGGTTGACGCCATGGCCGAACGGAGTACGGAGTACGTTTGGCTGTGGGTTGGGAACGCACGAGTGTTCACCAGCCTCCGCGTCAGCGAACTGAAGGACGTGGTCTTCCGCAAGGGGATCACGCCGGAGATCGCTCACAATCACGCGGTCAACGAGGAACGCTTCCACGCGCATCCCGGCGGTGCAGCACCGCACTGGCATCGGTCAGTCCGTGATGCAGCGAACGTCAGCGGATACCGCGTCCGAGACATCGAAGAAGGTGATGCTCACTGGGGAGACGAGGACGTGACGACACGACGTCCGGTGCATGGCGTGTGACGTGTCTATGCGAAGCCCGCGCACGTGTGTACGGGTTCAACGGCTAGGGTGGACTAGGGACTAAGACGGACAGCGTCAGTCCCTTCCTACCCTTCCGTTCTGTGCGTCGTCCTGTGAGGACTACAATCAGCAGCGGATCGTAGCCGTTGAACCCGTACAGCCGCGTACGCGAGGGAAACGAAGGAGGCAGTATGGGCAAGAAGAAGGAAGTCAAGGCGCTGATCAAGCAGATCGTCGCGTCGTTCGAACTACTGATGGACCTCGATCCGGAAGCAGCACTTGACGCGATGGACGCTGCACACACCCGAGTCGGTGAAGACCCGCGCATGGTGCCAGTCATCATCAAGCGCGTGAAGGAGGAAGCCGACAAGCAGGTGCAGGAGATGCACGAGCGGATGCAGAACGCTGGTGTCACGGTGCTTGAGATGTCAGCGGAGGAGGCTGCCAAGTTCATCGAGGAGCACGCGATCAAGGAAGAGTCGATGCTTGACGCCGACATCAAGGGTCTGCTGCGCGAGAACAAGGAGAACTGACATGAAGAGAAGCTACTGGGTCATCATCGCGGCAGTCGTAGTCGCGATCGTGACGATCGGCTTCCTGATCGGTGCCAACATGCCGACCGATGGAGGAAGCGGGAGCAAGGACGTCCCTGTCGAAACGAACAGCGGAGTGGTCATCGACGGAGACAGTCAGACCGTCGGACTCGCGTCGAGCTTCGTGCCGGATGAGCGCGTGCGATGCAACGATGGTTGCAAGAAGCGACGCAGCAAGGTTGACCCGCCTGTGCATGCTCGATCACATCCTGCACCGCTCGCTCGGACAGCACGTGTCAGCGAACTCCTTCGCGGAGGCAAGCGATGCAAGGCGAAGGAAGTCGAAGTCTGGGCGAACAACGCGGCAGGCGGATGGATGTGGACGTTCAACTACAAGCGCACCGTCTGTTGGCGTCCTGGCACCGACAACTTCGTCTACAATCATGTCGACACGTGGACGGAGATCGGCAATGACATCTGGAACATCTGGAAGGATGGCGGTAGCAACGGTGACGCGTCGTCTCAAGGACAGCATCCGTCAGGTGTCAAGTGGTGGGCGATCACCAAGACACGAACGTTCGACATGTGCTTGACGTTCTGCTACGCCGACTGGCACGTCAGCGGTACACAGAACTTCGACACGTCCGGCGGATACGAGTGGTCCAAGACCGGACAGCCCGGAAGCTGACACACTGCACCTGACGCAGCGGGAGGGAGGTGAACCACTTGGACACACCGGAGTATGGCATCAGCACCTACACGGAAGAGGAAGCTGATCAACCGACCGACGTCTTCAAGATCATGCAGCAAGAAGAGAAAGGACAGCCGTTCGTCACCGTGGAATACGTCGCGTCGTTCGTTGACGAGGCAACCGCGATCAACTTCTGTGACGTGTGGCGCGGCAAGGCACTGGAAGGAGAAGCTTGAAGATCATCATCCCCTCGACAGAGCTAGACGCCGTCGACATCGTTGACGGTAGTTTGGTCATCGACTTCAACCGAGCAGCGGAAGCGGCGATGTCACTCCGTCGCACCGCACGTCGGCTGGAAGCCGGTGAAGACATGACAAGGACCATCGCAGCCGCAACGCCTGAACAGCTTGCGGAAGCGATCGATCACTGCGTCACTGACGGAGACAGCTAGCTCCGTCTGACGCGGTAAGATAGGACCGCACGGACGGGTCAGTTGACGACCTGGTCGATGACCGAGCGCTGGGCTCTGTGACTGCCTGATCTCGGGCTGATCCGTCCGTGCGTCCTTCCCATTGACGTGACACGCAGTAGGGATGCACACTGACAGACAGAGGAGTACGGTGTGCAGTCCGCAGTCAGGCAACGTCACACCAACATCAAGAAGGTTCCGTCCGGTAGCTCCGACTCGGCATCGGAGCAGAGGGGAGATGCAACATGACAGAGACCAGCGGTCCTGTTCCGATCCGTCTGTTGGACGACAAGCCGTTCAACAAACACAGCATGAACGTCAACAATCAGACGTCACCGTTCGACAACGGCAATGTCGACGTCGGCGTCGACAACATCACTGTCAAGCTCGTGCAGGGCATCGATGAGGATGCGCTGCGTATCACTCTCGGCCGTAGCGTTCTCGCTACGATCGGCGTGGACCCCAACGTTCCGCCGGAGAAGCTCCCTTGGGAAGAGATGTTCAAGGGAGGGCTTCAGACGGCACTTGAGTCACAGGTCTTGGTCTTCGAAGTCGCGGGAGTCTCGCGCACCTGTACTCATCAGTTGGTCCGGTCCCGTCGTGCCGCATTCCATCAGCAGTCGCAACGTGCAAGCTTCATGGGGAACCGACCTGACACGCGCCTACCCATGTCCGTCTTTCGCAACACCAGAGCGCATGCAGCCGCGATGGAAGCGATCGCCGCTGCACATCACGCCTACGAGATCGCATGCGAAGAGGACATCGCCTTCCAGGATGCGCGGTTCATCCTGCCGGAGGGGACGGAGACGTACATCCTCTGTGAGTACCCGATCCGTGAGTTCCTCAACGTCTACGCCTATCGCGCGTGCAGCATGTTTCAGTGGGAGATCATGACGGTGATGCGTCTGATGAAGCAGGAGCTCGTCGCCGCGCATCCGTGGATCGAGAAGTACGTCAAGATCACGTGCGAGAAGACGAAGGTCTGCGAGTTCCAGGGATGGGAACGTGTCGAGGGACACTGCGAACTGCCTTGGGCCAAGGAGGACAACCGACGGTATCAACCTGATCCGTCGCTGCGGATCGGCGGGTGACCGCCATGCAATCCGACGTTCCGATCTCGTTCGAGTCCGACGAGACCCTGCGCAAGCCGCAGACATGCGCAGCCGCGTGGTGTCAGAAGCGCATACAGGCGGGTCGCCGTGTGGTCGCCTTGACAACGCTGACGCGGGCTGACGGCAGTACACCGCAGAAGGGCGACGACCTCCTAGAGCTCAAGAACGTTCTGACGTTCTGGCACACCGACTGTCGAGAGCGTCAGCTCCGAAAGGAGAAGCGTCATGCCAAAGCGTGAAGAGCTCGTGCTGCTTCGCACGTCGGAGCGCGGCGTGTGGGGTCAGTGTCATCAGCAATGGGCATGGCGGTTCATCGACAACCTGCAACCGCGCACGTCGTCACCACCTCTGGAGTTCGGCACGCTGTGGCACAAGGCGATGGCCGACTACTACATCCCAGGGAAGAAGCGCGGTCCGCATCCCGCCAAGTCGTTCAAGCTGTACTTCGACAGCGATGTCGCGAGCAAGTTCCGTCTCCGCAACAGTGACGCGGAGTGGGACGACGCGCTTGAGCTAGGCGTCGCGATGGCTGAGAACTACGTCGACGAGTTCGGTCGTGACAGCAAGATCGAGATCATCGCACCGGAGATGCCGTTCGCGTACCGCATGACGGACGTCGGAGGACAACCGTTCTGGGTCGTCGGTCGCTTCGACGCGCTGTTCCGCTGGCTCACGACGCATGAGTACGGCATCCTGGAACACAAGACCGCAGCGTCGATCAGCACCGCGCACCTACAGATGGACGAACAGGCAGGCACGTACTTCATGTTCGGACGTCTCTGGGTGAAGGAACTGCAACGACGACTGATCATCCCGAAGGGCAATCGTCTTGAGCTTGACATGGTGCTGTACAACTTCGCTCGGAAGGCGAAGCCTGACCCGCGTCCTCGTGACGACGCAGGCATCTATCTGAACAAGGACGGGACGCAGAGCAAGACGCAGCCGCCTCCCTACTTCGCTCGTGTGCCTGTGTACCGTGACGAGGAGGACAGCAAGCGTTTGGTCAAGCGCATCCGACAGCAAGCATGGATGATGCGTCAGCAGCGCGAAGGCAAGCTTCCGATCATCAAGACACCGTCGTCCGGATACCCTGACCGTCACTGTGAGGCATGTCCGTTCAAGGCGATGTGTGAGTTGCACGAGACTGGTGGTGACTGGCGGTCGTACGCCAAGATGAACTACGACGTCGCCGACAACTATCAGGAGTACAAGGAAGACCTCGAAGAGGACATCATCACCATCGGAGGGAGGTGGAACTAATGGCAGCACCACCGATCCACAAGCTTGGTGAGCGACCGACGCATTCACGCATCTGCGTCTACAGCGCACCTGGGCTCGGGAAGACTGCGCTTGCATGTAGCAGTCCGAACGTTCTCATCCTCAACGCCGACGGTCCTGACGGACCAGAGGCTGCAAGAGCGCTGGGATACAATCCGAGCATCTGGGACATCGACGGAGAGAACCCGTTCGAAGAGCTTGACAACGCCTACAAGTACATCCGTCGGTATCCCGACAAGTACGAGTGGGTCTGGCTTGACAGCGCGACACTCTTCCAAGACAAGTCGATGGACGAGATCATGGAGGACGTACACAAGGCGAAGCCGCACAGGTCGATCTACTTGCCGGACAAGCCTGAGTATCAACTCAACCAGAACCAGTTGTCCAAGTGGATCCGTCACATGACAGCGCTCCCGATCAACTTCGGGTTCACTGCGCATGAGGCGCGATTCGAGGACGACGACGGCGAGACCGTGTACCTTCCGATGATCCAGGGAGGACAGGGAGCACTATCGTCGAAGCTGTGCGCATGGATGGGCATCGTCGGTCGGCTCACGGTTGAGACGACACGTGTCCGAGAGGAGGGAAGCAAGCGACGAGAGACAACGTCGGAGCGACGTCTACAGGTGCAGTGGACAGGCAAGCACTACGCGAAGGACCGGCTCAGTGGTGGCAGGTTGGGCGAGTACGTGTCCGACCCCACCATCCCTAAGATCATGGAGGGCATCAACGCTCCAGCAGCCCGGAAGCCTAAGCGGCGTCCCGTACGGAAGAGCACAGCGACCAGCAGGAGGACACGTTGACCAAGATCAAAGCAGACGTAAGCGGTTCCGACCCGGACAAGGCACTATCGGTCGGCAACCGGAAGTCTCCTCGTCCAGGCATGTACGTGGCGGAGATCGACACCGTCAAGTATCGCGAGGAGAAGGCAGACCTGGAAGTCACGTACAAGATCACGCAAGCCGACAAGGAGAAGAACGAGCAGTTCGTCGGCAGTCGGCTCTGGTCGTACGTCATGCTCGAGGACCATCCCTCATGGGAGCAGACGCAGTGGAAGCTCGACCAGTTGCTGCAAGCGGTCGGACTCGCCACGAAGAAGAAGCGGAAGGTCAACTTCGACACCGACGAACTCGAAGGCGAAGAGGTCGTGATCATCGTCGTGTCGGACACGAACAAGGAAGGCGACTATCGCGGTGCTGTCGGTGGCGTCATGATGTACGACGAGGAAACGTTCGGCCAGGACGTCGAGGACGATGACGACGAAGAGGACGAGCCGGAGCCGGACGCGTACAGCGATGACGATGACGACGACGAGGACGAAGCTTCCGACGACGAGGAAGCACTGCCGTACGACGAGTGGTCTCTCGCCGAACTGAAGGCAGAGCTCGAAGCACGCGACATGGACGCGATCAAAGGCAAGGCGAAGATCATCGCAGCGCTCGAAGAGGATGACGAGTCCGAAGAGGGCGATGACGATGACGAGGAAGAAGCCGAGCCGGAAGCAGGTGAGTACGACGACCTGTCCGTCGCCGATCTCCGCAAGGAGTGCGTGGAACGAGGGCTGAAGAAGAACGGCACCAAGGACGCACTGATCGCACGTCTCGAGGAGTTCGACGCGAACCCGCCGGAGGATGAGCCGGAAGCAGACGACGATGACGATGACGAGGAAGAAGAGGAAGCTCCGAAGCCGCGTCGACGCAAGCCTGCAACGGCGACCAAGAGCAAGAAGACCGTCGCCAAGCGTTCGTCGTCGAAGTCAACTCGCAGGAAGGGAAGCAAGGATGACGGCTTCCCGTTCGACGAGTAACGCTGACGCCGACGACTTGGTGACAGGTAACTTCGGTGTCGCATGCTATCTGTGGTTCTCGGGCTTCGTCGTGAACATGGAATGGGAGCATGACGTGTGCTTCTTCCGCTTCACGCGCAGTCCGGAACTACAGACAGCGTCGTCCGCGTATCACAAGGGACGAGCGACAGTAGACCCTCGGAAGTTCTGGCCGAAGGTCGCGGAGTTCAAGTCCATGGTCTACGCGAGCAAGCCATAGCCAGATGCAGAAGTCACAGACATTCGAGACGTTGAAGCCGTTCCTCATCGAGGAGGTCGGCAACGACGAGTGGGACATGCGCTGTCCGCTGCACGGTGACAGGAAGCGGTCAGCACGTGTCAACTTCGAGAAGGGTCTGTGGAACTGTTTCGCTGGCTGTGGTGGTGGACGCCTGACTGGTCTCTTGCGCAGGATGAAGACCGAAGGCCAAACGGTCACATCGAAGACGCGTAAGTCCACGAAGAGCGGCAAGGCACGCTCTGGGAGATCAGTCACGCCTGATGATGTATCGCGGTGGCACCGGACGCTACTGGGAGACGCGGTGCAGCGGGAGAACCTCCTGCTCAAGCGCGGCATCAACGAAGACACCATCCGAGAGTACGAACTTGGGTGGGATCAGATCAGTCAGGCGTTCACCATCCCCGTCTATGAGCAGGACGGCACACTGTTCAACGTTCGGAAGTACCGACCGAACGCACCGTCAGACAAGAAGATCTTCTGGGCGGTTCCGAAGGACCCCGACAAGAAGGTTCCGCTGTATCCCGAGTCGTCTATGGACTCTGACGCGGTAGTGCTTGCTGAAGGTGAGACGGACGCGTTGATGTCGTGTCAAGTCGGAGTTCCCGCAGTGACAGGGACGGCAGGAGCGAACACGTGGCGCATGGAGTGGTCGGAACGGTTCAAGGGGAAGCAGGTGTTCATCGCATACGACCGCGACTCTGCGGGCGAGAAAGGAGCGCGACAAGCGGCTGAGCACCTTGAACCGTTCGCTCGCGACATCTTCCTCGTCAAGATCCCGTTGAGGAAGCCCGGAGCAGACATCAGCGACTATCTCTTGACACGCGAGAAGTCGGAGTGGCTGACGGTCCTGAAGCGGGCGAAGCCGTATCAAGTACGCAAGTCAGACCCGATGGACATGCAGCCCGTCGATGTCAGTGTGATGGGGTCGTTCGACGCGCAGAACGTCGGACGTGCGCAGAGCATGGAGGTGTTGATTCAGGCACGGTCGAAGGACCCGTTCTCACTGCCCAAGGTTGTCCACAGCACGTGCAGCATGGATGCTGGTAAGCAGTGCGCGATGTGTCCGATGATGCAGCGGAACGGCGAGCATGACTGGGCACTGCGTCCGTCGTCTCGCAACCTGCTCGCCATGGTCGGCACACCTGAAGCGACGCAGGCGGAAGCGATGCGCAAGGAAGTTGGCGCAGCGAAGTGTCAAGTGTTGCGACACGAGGTGACGTCCTATCAGTCGGTCGAGCAGTTGTACGTCCGTCCGTCATGGGAGGAAGAGTCGGGAGACTTCACACCGCGTCGCGTCCTTGGCATCGGCAAGCACGACACGCTTCCGTCGCAGACAGTGCGTCTCGTAGGAACGACGTGGCCGGAACCGAAGGAACAGCGCAACGAGTTCATGGCATGGACGGTTGAGGAATCAGAGAACGCCATCGACGAGTTCCGCATGACACCGGACCTGGCGCGTGACCTGCGTCAGTTCCAACCGGAGAAAGGACAGACACCGCTGCGCAAGCTGTGGGACATGGCGGCAGACCTTGAGTCGCACGTCACACGCATCTACGGACGACGCGACCTGCACATCGCCATCGACTTGGTGTATCACTCCGTCCTCGCGTTTCCGTTCCGAGGAGGGCTGGAACGCCGTGGATGGCTTGACGCACTGATCGTCGGTGACACACGGACAGGGAAGTCGGAAGCAGCGAAGCGCATGGGTGAGCACTACCGCGTCGGGAAGATGGTCAACTGTGAAGCAGCAACGTTCTCTGGTATCGTCGGTGGGCTTGAGAAGATGGGTGACAAGGAGTGGGCCGTCAACTGGGGTGCTGTGCCGATGAACGATCGTCGGCTTGTCATCCTCGACGAAGTCAGTGGGCTGTCGTACGAGCAGATCCAGCAGATGTCAGACATCAGAAGCGCAGGGACGATCACCTTGCAGAAGATCCGACAGGAGCAAGCATGGGCGAGGACGCGTCTGCTCTGGCTCGGGAACCCGCGTGATGCAGGCATGGATCAGTACACCTACGGCGTCATGGCGGTGCAGCCGTTGATCGGCAACCGTGAGGACATCGCACGTTTCGACTTCGCGATGGCGTTGACGTCATCCGACATCAAGCTCAAGGACATCCATCAACGTCCGATGACGGGTGAACCGCAGTACACGTCCGACGAGTGCCACTCCCTCGTTCTCTGGGCATGGTCACGACAGCCCGATGACGTTGAGTGGATCGGCACCGCTGAGGAAGACGTGATGAAAGCAGCGGCATGGCTCGGTGACAGGTACGTCGACAACCCTCCGCTCTTGCAGTCAGCGAACGCGCACGTCAAGGTGGCACGTCTTGCCGTCGCACTTGCGGCATGCACCTTCAGCACGGATCGCGCAGGGAGGAAGCTGTTGGTCACACAAGCGCA
>Ga0190271_10000059_pt1 | contig 61541 bp, 71 predicted proteins | sample Popmic356T_FD_133747 | JGI IMG/M metagenome (GOLD analysis project Ga0190271, IMG submission 133747) | Populus adjacent soil microbial communities from riparian zone of Weber River, Utah, USA - 356 T | ecosystem: Environmental > Terrestrial > Soil > Riparian zone | place: USA: Utah | collected...
AGTCCTGAAAACTCGTCGATGCCATCCAGCCACGCGAGGAATCCGGTGTCGACGTTGATCTGTGCCCAGTCGGGCACCATCGTGGTCACCAGATCGATGAAGTTCTGCCACTGAATCTCCGTAGCCGACTTCTTCAGGTCGGTAAGCTCGCCGCGAACCTGCGCCAACTCACGCTGCGTCGGACCGTTGGCTTGCGCCATCACTTCCTTCGCCGCGCGCCGCGCCATGTCCACCAGCGGCTCGCCGAACTCCTCGACTTCCTCCGGCTTGATGAATATCTCTGTTGGTACCTTGCTCTGTACGTCTTCGATCTGCTTGGTGAGCTTGCCGACCTGCTCGGTCAGCGTGCCCACCGTGTCCTTCAGTGTGCGGTTGTCTGCCGCCAGACGAGGAACTTCAGCGTTGTATTTGCCGGTGAGAACCTTGTAGCGCGCCTCCCATGAGTCTTCCGGCGGTGTATCCGGCTTGGCCGGTTCCGCTGGAGCTTCAGGCGACGTCGGTACTTGGATCGGTGCTGGAGGTTCCGCAAGCTGCTGCGGTGCGCCCTCCCCCGGCTTGCCGTACGTTTGCTCATGCAACTCTGTCGCACGCTGTTCTGCTCTCTCGACTGCGCTAGGCAGTTTGTCGGTGATCGGAAGTGCCATGTCGTCTGCAAGCCTTTAGAAACATCGACCGCGAGCGGTGTCCCGTATTCGCGCCGACTCCAGAGGTGTTTGCCTCTACCTTACGTACGCTTGCGATGAATGATCTCCATCGCGCCTGTGCTGGTGTCCAAGATCGAGCGCAGCGTCTGGATCGAGCCTTGCAACCAACGGACCTGAATCTCGTCCTTGGCGATCAGCAAGGTCTTCGCGTCCTCGTCCACGCTTTGCTGCATCCACTCCTTCACGATCTGCCAGTCTGGGTTGCCGTGCAGTGATGCAAGTGCTGACAACACACGTTGACTGGCGCGCTCCATCAACCCTTCTTCTCTTCGTCGTCGCCTTCGCTGTAGACCTTCATGCCCATCGACTTGTTGGCGAGCTTGGCGGCACCGCCCTTGATCGCCTTGCCGGCTCCGCTCAACGCGCTGTAGATGGCGTTGCCGGCAGGCCGCAGGTCGGTGAGCGCGGCGATCTTGCTACCGACGCCCTTGACCGACTCCCAATCGGCGTCGGCCTTGGCTTGGCGTGCCGCGTAACGCTCTTTCTCCGGATTGGAGACTTTCATGTTCGGGCCGAGGCTGCCCGGTGTGGGCATCGCCGGAACGTCGCTGCTCTTCCTGACCTTGTTGGGGTCTTCGCCACGTCCTGCCGCTGCCGCACGCTGGCTGCCATGCGCGGCGGTCGCGGCTGCACTGCCAATCGCCTGCAGCGCACCCTTGGTCCGCTCCTGCGCCTTTATGCGATCCACCCGATCCGGGTACTGATCGGCGAGAGCGGCAGCTTTGCCGGCAGCGGCCCCGGCCTTGGCGGCAGGGGTGACCGCAATCGACTTGGATGGTGCGTCCTCGCCGAAGTCCGGGTACTCGATAGCGGATACCGGTGTGGCCCGCATCGCGGAAGCGGCGTTCGCCAAGTCCTGATCGCTCTGTGACGGCGTCTGTGCAGCGGCGCTGGGCAGCGCAGCCTGCGCGCTCGCCAAGTCGGAATCGCCCTGACCCGGGGACGGCGCAGCCGCACGCTCTGCCGCCATCCTCTCCATCTTGTTGGCCTGCGCCAGTTTGGCCTGCTCGTCCTGCACCCAACTCGACGAGCTTTCGCCCTCGATGCCACCGTCGGCGAACTTCTTGACCTTGCCGCCGTTGGCGAAAGGCTTGGGCTTGGCAGTGATCTTGACCGCGACCGCCTTCGGCTTGGCCTTGCCACCGTTGGCGAACTTCATCTGGGCCTTGAACTTGGCTTCCTGATCGGCCTTCTTGGTTGCCTGCGACTCGGCGGTAGGAGCCTCGTACTGCTTGGTCTTGTAGGTAGCAGCGTGCGTGTCGGCGGTCTTCATCGCCTCGTCGCCAACCTGCCGCGCCCTCTTGACCTCCGCATCGCTCACACCACCGCCGTCGGCGAAGCCGTTCTTCCACAGATTGTGGGTGCCGGCCTCCTTGCTGGGGCCGCTCTTGCTGTAGCTGACCCGCCCCTCGGACCCGCCCGGACCCTTGATCACCACGCCAGAGGCGATGCCGGTGGTAACCATGCCGCCGTTGGCGAACTTTCTGGCCGACGCGGAGTAGGCCGCGTCCTTCTTGCAGTCACGGTTCATGGTTACGCCTTCTTGGCCTTCTTGGTTTCCTTGATCAGGCTCGGGTCGAAACGCATCTTGTGGGGTGCGCTGACCACCTTGGCCGACTTGCCCTTCGGGCCGAAATCCTTGTGAACCACGCCGATGGCGGCCCCCGCAGGGGGATGGCCCTTCTGGCTGAAGGCACCGAGTTTGTGGCCGCCCTTGCCTTCATCCTTGGATACGGCCTTGATCTTGGTCGGCATCGCTACTCTCCTCACGGGGCAGGCACGGCCTGCGGTTGTTGCGGTGCCGCTTGCGGCGGCGCGGGGGCTTGCGGCTGTTGCGGTGCTGCGCCGGGAACCGGTGCCGGCCCGCCCATCTGTGGCGGTGGCGGCTGCCCGGGCGGCACTTCCGGCGGACCCATGTCCGGCGGTCCCGGCGGTTGCTCGCCGGTGGCCTGCATCGGGTTCGGCTTCGGCTCCGGCACCAGCTTGTCGGTGTCCATCTGTAAGGTCCGGGCGATGTCCTTGAGCAGGTACCTGCGTCCATCGATGCCCATGATCTGTAGATCGATGGGGTTGGCGGTCTGGGCCAAGAACTCGCGCTTGTTGTTGGCCTGCTGCTCTCTGGAGATGAGGCCCATCGCGCCCCGGGTATTGACGCGGAAGTCGCCCTTCAGCATCGGGTCCGGGTCGAAGATCATGTTGTGGATGTACAGACGGCTGACGATGCCGTCGATTGCCATGTCAATGTTGGCAATCGCCTGCTTGATGCCCTTGGAGGCGTTGTCCATGAGCATCGACAGACCGCTTGCCGTCCGCCCCGCCCCGCCTACAGAGGACGAGCCGTACACGTAGTTGGGGATGCCGGTGATCTCGTCGGCCTGCTTGGAAAACTGCATGTAGATGCCCATCAACTCGGCGGCGTTGGAGGGCGGCTGGAAGAAATTCACGCCCCGCTGTCCGCCGCCGGTCTTGTCCGAGGTGACCTGCCAGACCTTCCACGGGAAGATCGAGGTCACGTCCTCGCCGTCGGGGAGGCGGTCGACCACCACCTCGACCTGCGGCCCCGACGAGATCGCCATGTTGTTCGCCAACGCTCTGGCTGCCGCGTTACAGACCGCCTGAATGTCGCGCATCAACTCCGGCAGCGCCCCGCCCCAGAAAGCTCCGGGAATGCGCTGCCAGCACGACGTGCTGTACGGGCGGGCACCCAGCGGGTGCGGGTTGATGACCGCCTTGAGGACGTGCGGCCCGATCCACCACGCATTGATTTCGTAGGGCTTTTCCTTCTCCAGATCGCCCTTGTGACCCCACTCCTTGAGCATCCTTCCGGGCACCGTGCCCCAGAACTCCAAGACGTCAAGCTCTTCGCTCTGGAAGGTGAGATTCTTGCCCTCCATGTTGTCGCGCTGGGTGTCTCCAGACAGCCAGTTCTTGTAGCCCTTCGGGTAAGCCTCCAGCGCGGCGGTGATCTGCTTGTTGTTGTAGCCGGGGACGCCGAGCATGTTGTACAGAGCGGTCGACAGCAGACGATGACGCTCGATCAGGTAGCCGTCGTTCGGCCCGGTGGAACCGGGGGACGGGTAGATGTCGTAGGGGCTGACCCGGCTGAAGCTCTGTAACAGATCGTTGACCTGCACCGGCTGGTGGTTCGGTCCCCACGTCATCCTCGGCTTCCGCTTGACCACCGGACCCTTGATGATCGCCGTCGGGTAGGTCACGAAGTCGTTGACGAAGTCGAAGAACGCCTCCTCGTAGCCGCCCTCTCTTAGCTGGTCGCGCATCTTGCCTTCCATGCGCGACGCCGACTTGTCCGCCCCCTCGCGCAGCATGTACAGAGCGCGGTCGTGAATGTCGGACAGCCGCCGGGAAACGTCCTGCGGCAACAGCATCCCGCCCTCTTGCACCGCCTTGATCGCCTCCAGACGCACCTGATCGATGATCTGCGACTTCATCTCGGGCGGAAGCTCGGGGTTCTGTGCCGGATCGAGGTCGAACACGTCGGTGCCGGCAGAGGCCAGCACGTCCTTGATCCAAGACTCTGCCGCCCGACACTTGACGTCGGTGAGCATCATGTAGATGTCGGAGCCGCCGGTCTTGCGGATGTCGGCTTCCTTGCTCGGGTCGTAGACGCCGCGTCGTTGCCGCTGGCAGGTCAACAGACGCTCTTGGACGCCGGAGTTCTTCTCGTTCTTGGCCCGTTCCCAACAGATGTTGAGGTGCTTACTGAGTTCGCTCTGGAACAGCGAGTCGGGACCGCTGTGGCCGATGTTCTTGGCGTTGACGGTGATCTCGGTGTCCGGGGCCGGTCTATCGAGATAGACCACCTCTGCCGACTTGCTGGGCGATTGGTTGATCATCGTGGTCAAGTCCAGCCGGACACGCTCTTTTGCGTTACCGCACGCGCGCGGATCGGGTTCATCGCTGCCCTGATCCGCATACACAGGTACTGCAGGCCGTCATGCGGGTGGCTGTACTCGTCCTTCAGCGGACGGTCCTTGTAGCGTTCGCCAGCCGCCCTGACCCGCTCGTAGCGGTACTTGCCGTTGAAGCCCTTACGAAGCTGGGTGCAGGACGGGTCCAAGAGGAACCCGGGCTGCCCTTCCGAGAGTTGAGTCAGGAAGTAGGCGACCGCCTCGCGTCTCTGGATGAAGTCGTTGGTGGCGGCAGTCTCGGTGTACAAACCGGCCTCCAAGAGTTCCTGCACGCAGGTCTTTTCGTCGATCTGTGAACGCACATTGCCTGCCGGGTCACACACCGACTCGATCTTGGTGTACGGGAAGGCGTTGACCAACGCCGGCTTGACGATGACCCGCGCGAACTGGCGGATGCCCATGTCGTCGGCGACGTATTCGCGAAGAATCTGTAGCTGGCCCTTGGGGGTGATCTGGCCGACCACGCAGGCCGGGGTCAGCCCGAAATCCCAGCCCAAGAACAGCCGGGAGCCGGTGATGTAGGTGAGCGGCTTCTTCGCCACATGCACAGAGTCGTCCCACTCCGGATACACCGGCTTGCCGTCCGCCGTCGTCCCGTACTGGCCGAGCAGGAACACGTTGATCCAGTCCTGATTCTTGCCCGGAATCTGGTTCAGCCAGTACTGGTAGCCGTTGCTGATGTTCTGTACGTTTTCGGCTGCAGGATTCGGCGCGTAGTCCTCGACGTCGGCCTCATTATCCAAGCGCAACAGTTGTTGACGGTCCTTGGGTTTCTTGATTAGCGCCCCGGGCTGGCGGAAGAAATGCCAGTCGGCGGGGGTTCTCTCCTCGGCGAAGTGGTAGTACCAGTGATCGTCGTCCGGCGGATTGGTGTCGAGGATCACCCCGGTATCGACCGGCCCGCCCCAAATCTTCGGCGGGTATCTGCCGACCCGCTGGGTGAGCATGTCGAAGACCTCTTTCGGCACCTCGGAACACTCGTTGATCCACGCCCCGGTCAGTTCCAGCGAGCGCAGCTTGCCGGTGTCCTCGGGAGAGTCGAGGGCGATGAACAGAACCTCCAAATCAAGGGCGGTCCCGTCGCCGATGTTGGGCAACGATAACCGGGAGGAAATCGGTGAATCCCACTTCATGGGCGCGATGTTGTCCGGGAACCACATCTGCCACGTCTTGATGGTGGTCGACTTCAACTCCGGGAAGGTGTTGCGGATCACCGCCCACCTTGAGTTGCGGGTGCCACGGTGCGGCGTCTGCCGCAATGCGTGATGCACGATCTCCACGCAGCAACTGGACGACTTGCCGGAGCCGACCGGACCCATCAGTCCCCTGACGAAGCCCCGCGCCTGATGGAACTTGGCCGCTTCCGGTCCCGGGGGCCGGTAGTCGACCGTCTCCTGCTTTCTGGCGTCGAGCGGCATCACTCGGCCTCTATCGCGGGCAGGGCCGGCGGGTCCATCTTGAAGTTGAAGATGACCGGGGTGAAGTTGATCTCGGTCTTGGCGCTGATCAGGTCGGGCAGGGTCTTCCTCAACAGCAGGGTGGCGGCGTCCAGTTGCGACGGCGTCATCTTGATCTTGCCGAAGGCGTGACCTTGGACTCTGTCGATCAGCTTGGAGGTGTCGATGCGCAGCCGACAGACCTCCATGCGCCGCCTCTGTACCTCGGGCAGCAACTCATTCTGGTCGGTGGGCGTCCGCACCGCAGGCTTGCGCTTGACCGTGAGTGCCCGCTTCGCCGTCATGGACGGGAAGCATAGGAGGGTGCGCTCTGTAAGACAAGGGCTTACAGAGCTTTATTACGGACCTTATTACGGACGTGGGCTGGGTGGGGCTGAGAGATTACTCGTGTGGGCAGTCGAGTAATCCGCTCTGTAACAGAGCAGTGCAGCACCGCTAGGCTGGCGAGCAGCCTAGCGGTGAACACTCCTCCTGTCAACCTACAGAACTACGGTTTTGCAGAGGGCTGGGTGGAAGGGGAAGGGGTGAACCTCCGGGGGCGGACGTACTTGATGCGGTTGCGCCACTGCTTGACCAAGATCACCCGGACGATGGTGATGGTCGGATTCTGTGGCTGGTAGCGTGGCACCGGATGCAGCAACTCCCCGTTCGGCCTGAACACGCAATCCTGATGCTTGAAGTGCCGCTGATGGCAGCGGTAGCAGTGCGGCGGCGGCTTCACTTCTTCGCGTCTCGCTTCGCCAGCGCCCTTCTCTCCTTCATGTACTCGCGCTGTCGCTCGTTGTACTTGTCCCGGCTGCCGCGACGTGTAGCCAACGTCTCGGACGACCTGACCATCTCGGGCTGGCCTTCTGGTGCGGTGACCACGGTCTTGGTTTCCTCGACAGAGCGTGGCTGTCTCGGGCGACCGGGGGCAGTTTCCTTAAGCCCCCCGGGTACCCTCACCTCGACCTTCGCCTCGGGCGGCAAAACACTCTGTGCCCCAAGCCTTGCCTTCTGTTCTCCCACAGTCGCTCCCTTATCGGTGAGGTCGACCTTGAAGACGTGAGGCTCGTTGCTCCAGTGCTTCACCTTGCACAGCCTACATAGGGGGGCGTCCATGTTCCTCCGTAGCTAACGTAGCTAACGTACTCTGTTAGCCACCTGTTAGCTACCGTTTTACTGCGCCGACGTGCGTGTGGGGGACATACGTTGAGGCTCAAGCCCACCCCGGGGGGTACCCCCCGGTCCATACGCTCGTTCGCGGAGGCGCAGTTCTGTGCGCGTATGTACGCACCCACCCCCACCCATACGTAACGTGCGCAACTCTGTGCAGCGTAGGTAAGTCCTTGATTCGTAAGGGTAACGTACAGAGGTGCGGCCACATGATGATAGGTGCGCTCTGTACTAGGGGCGGTGACGCGGGACGCTCTGTAGCAAGGCGAAGCGGTGCGAGAGTTGCGCGAGAGTGCGACGTGTTTCCCCTATGACGGGACGAGTCACGCGTCTACGTACGTGACTCTCGGCACAGAGCGGTGATCGTCGTATTCGTACGTGGAGTCATAGGGTTACGTACTCGCGGGACAGGAGACGTAGAGCGTACCGGTGACCGGACGCTATCGCGTCCCACTTGGCGCTTCCACTCTGATCCAGCGTCTCTGGTAGGCCACTTACAGAGTGAGAGCCACGTTTCACCCATAGACGGCTAGCAGGAGAATACTTTCGCGGCGAGGAGGGCGAAGTAACTCGTTGACCGAGCGAACGATTCCCCTATGAAAACTAGCTCGATTTGACAACAGTCGACGCGTTCCGGCAAAGTTCATCTCGTCGACGGGGCGAAACCCCGCCGATTCCGGTCCTCCTGACTCAGCCCTAGCGGCGAGTCATACGAAGGAGGCAGAGCGCGACGTTGTTGCCACGTCGGTCCGGATCACCTCTGTAGCGTCTAGCAATCGCTGCAGAGCGCGTAGGGATTCCCAACCCCTATGCGGCACAGAGGCAAAGCCGCCTGCAGCGGACCTCTGTGCAAGGGACAGTCGTCCCACATGCGTTCCCCCATCCCCGGGAGCGCATGTGAGACGGCTTTCGCCGTCTCCCGCCTGCAAGCGGGCACCCGCAACTCTGGAGCCACCCAATGAACAAGCAACCCATCCTCTCGTCCGTCGTCATGTCGTTCGCCGCCGCCGACTACGGTGTCGACGCAGTGATCGTCGCCACGCCCGTCGGCTTCGCCGCATCCTTCACCGAGGACGGCGCGACGTTCTCGCTGGGCACGTACGCCGTCTACGACGACGCGTTCGATGCCGTCGACGCGATCATCGGCTTCGACGACGACACCTTCGCCCGCTAGGGCCAAACCCGCAGCCCCGGGCACTCCCGCCCGGGGCGCACGCAACTCTGGAGCCACGATGGAAAATCTCGCCCGTATCCCCACGCATCTCTCCGCTGCCCCTACAGACCAAGGCTGGAAGCTCGTTGCTTGGCACACGTCGCTGGACATAGCGGCCTACGTCACCGGCGGCGCGTTCCCCTGCGAGGTGCTGCACATCAGCGGCATTGCCTACGCTGACGCCTACGCTGTGCAAACCGTCGTCACCCTCTGTGGCATGGGCAAGCGCGAAGCCTGCCGCTATATCGCCAAGACCTACCGCTAGCAGCAGTGCCGTGCCGGTTGCCTCACTGGAGGCATCCGAGACTGCACCGCAGTCCCGCAGGCTCACGCTATGAGCCTGCCTTCCCCCAAGCTCGCCGTGATAGGCGGGCGCAACAGAGGAGCCACACTATGGAAACCGTCCAGCATGGTCTGCCCGAGATGGCAGCCGACCCGCACTACACCGTAGAACCATGCGACTTTGGCAGCGGAGAAATCCACGTCGTCGCCAACTGGCGGACTGTGCGAGGGATGCGAATCGCGCTTGCCATGCAGACGTTCCCTCCGGGCTGCGAAGCAGAAGCGCAGGAAGCCTGCGACGCGCTGAACGATGCCGCTCTGGAAGCGATCAACGCCGAGCTTGCCAATCTCGGCGAGCAACACGCACTGGAGGCACGCTGTGCCTTCGTGGAGTGCCCGCAGTGCGACGGCATTGGCGGCGAGTTCTTCGACGAAGGCGACGGTCGTGGCCCCTGCGGGCATGGGTGCTACCGCTGCGCCGGTTCGGGCAAAGTGCCCCGCAACGATCCCTAACCCAACCCTACAGAGGAGCAACACTATGGGAATTTTCGGATGGAGTTTGCCTCCCGGCTGCACTCAAGCGCATATCGACGCTGCCTATGGCACAGAGCAACCTTGCGACGTCTGCGGCTACGACGTCGACGATTGCGTCTGTCCCGAGTGCCCGACCTGCGGCACGCAAGGCGCTCCCGAGTGCTACGTGACGCATGGCATGGTGCGGTCACAGGCGCAACTCGACGGCTTCGCTGCCCGTGAGATCGAGCGTGATAGGCAGGAACGCGAAGGGGAGGCGACGTCTAGAGCGGAGGCCGAGTACTGGGCAAGCCCGCAGCGCAAGGTAGAGGAAGCCGAGTTGCAAGCGTACTGGCGCGACTTGGAGGCGCATCACCGCAACACGTAGCGTAGTGCCTGTTGCCGCCCGTGCATTATGCGGATGGCAACGGAGACTGTGCTGCAGTTGACAACATCTGTTGACAGAGGCATCATAGTCGTCCGGTTAGCCGCCGGATTCATCCCCCGTTTCACTCTAGGAGCCAACGATGGCACGCATCAAACAGCGGACCGCTTCCGCTAACACGCAACTCCGTCTGGCGAAGGTTCTGCAGCAAGTGGGAACCGACGCACAGCAACCCAAGCCGATGATCATGGCGCAACCTTGGGCCACGGTGATCGACGCTGCGCCCCGCGTGGCGGTCCTCAACGGGCTGCGCTCTGTAACGGCTGGCGCTCCGGGCTTCGACTACGGTCCGGTCGGTCTGGACCTGCTGCGCTGGATCACGATCAACAAGTACGCGCTGCTGATCGACCCTCTGTCGGTCTGGAACGCCGCTCAACAGAGCAAGGGAGCGCCCGCCGTCATCGCCCCGCCGCCGCGTCAGCCGCGACTGCCGCGCTCTGTGCCGCCGAAGGCTGCGCCGACGCTGCCGCATCCCGGCTTTCCCCCTAGCAGCATCCCGGTTCAGCCCGTCTCCCCTCCTCCCGGCGCAACCGGCGTGACAGGCGACGACGCTGTGCCGGTGATCGCTGTGCCCGAGGCAGGAACCCCGGTCCCGGTCATCGTGCCGCCCGACGTCATCGCCCCGGGCAAGCCGCTGCCGGCTGAACTGGCGCATCCCGAGTGGAACTGGCAACCCGCTGCCGTCGTGTTCGACGTGCCGGGGCTGCGTGGCAACGTGGCAGTGTGGCCGATGCAGGGTACCGAGGGAGCGCATCCCCGGGCCTACAAGCTGGACAAGGGCTACCGGTGGCCGGTCGATCATCTGCAATGGGCGATCTTCGCTGCCGGTCAGTGCCCCGCCAAGGGCATCTGGAACTGGGGACAACGCGGATCGGGAAAGACCGAGTTTGCCCGTCAGTTCAGCGCCCGTACCGGACGTCCGTACTTCGGGATCACGTTCACGCAAACGATGGAGCCGAGCGAGTTCATCGGCGACAAGGGAGCGAAGAATGGGAACACCGAGTTTGAGGCCGGCGCAATGATCCTCGCGCTTGAGGAGCCGATTCCTGCGGTGATCCTGCTAGACGAGATCACCCTTGGGCAGAGCGGGCACATCACTGGCCCGCTGAACGAGATCGTGCATCCGGCGTGCAGCTACTGCATCCCGAGCAATGGTCGGCGTATCGACTTCAGCGACGGTCACTTTTTCATCGCTGCGGACAACACGAACGGGACGGGTGACCCGACGGGCTTGCATCACGGCACGCAGCCGATCAACAGAGCGACGTCGGACCGGTTCAGCTACTTCAACCGGTTCACGTACCTCCCGAAGGACGACGAGATCGCCATGCTGATGGACCGCACTGGCTGCGATCTGTCGCTGGCGGGGCGTACGTGGACGATCCTCGACGCTCTGCGCAAGAAGGTCGACACCGGTCTGTTGAGCGATCCGCCGTCGTCACGTGAGGCGCTGGCGTTCTGTAGCGCGGTGACGTGGGGCTTCGACGAGAAGGATTCGTTCGAGAAAGCCTTCGTCGCCAAGTACGCCGAGGAGTCGCAGGAGGAAATGCGCGTCACGTTTGTGGCGTGCTTCAAGGCCGAGGGCGATGCCGCCACGGTCACGCCGTAACGCAACCAATCCCGCCGCCGTGACAGGCGGCTTTACAGAGGAGCCACCATGTCGTACTTCAATCATCCGGTCAAGGTATCGGTGTTCATGGCCGCTATCCCGGGCCTCGTTGAGCGTCTGTTGCGCCGCGTCCCGGGAGGCGAGGGACGCATCATCGTGCAGGTCATCTTCGTCGGTGACATGGCTTGCGCCGTGTGGACCGAGAGCGGTGTCGGCGCGTTCCGCATGATCCGGGGCACGATCAAGCTGCCCGCACTCAAGGGCGGCGCGGTGATCGACCGTGCCAAGGCGAACCGCTGGATCGGCTATGTGATCCATGAGGTTTGGCACATGGTGTTCACGTCGTCCCCGGTGTGGAGCCACTACGCACAGTACAACCCCGGCATCAAGCGAGCGATTGCCAACGCTCTGGAGGATGCGCGTATCGAACGCAGCGGGATGGAGCTTGGCTACGCCGAGGGATTCAACGTCGTCGGCAAAGACCTCATGCAGCATCTGCTGACGACGGGCGGAATGAACGTCGACCCCAACGATCCGCGTCAGGTGGCATGGGCGTTCGCCGTGGGTTGCCGTGGCTACGGTGTGCAAGGGGAAGCGCGTCTGTTGTCGCGGCTTGATCCCCGTATCGCCGCTCTGTTGAAGCGCACTAAGGCGAAGGTCGACGCGATTCCGGCGACGATCCTCCCCGCCGAGGGCACTAAGGCGACGTGCGATCTGGCGACGTGGGTGTACAGCGAGTTGAAGAAGATCGGCAAGAAGGCAGCGGCAGAGGAAGCCGCAGAGGAAGCCGCGAAGGAAGAGCCGCCGATCTGCGTCAACCCCGCCCCGGTCCCGCAGCGTCACGATGCGAACGACGAGCCTGCACCCGAGGATGTGGATGTGGGCGAGGTGGAAGCGGGTGACGCTACCGACCAGACGTACGACGACGAGGGTGCGCCGAGCGAGGATGGCGGCGACGGCGACGACGACGGCGGCTTCGGCGGTGACGCTGGCGACGACGCTGACGACGGCGACGGTGGCGAGGGTGACGGTGGCGAGGGCGAGGGCGACGGCGACGGCGAGGGCGGTGACGCTGGCGACGGCGAGGATCACGGCGGCACGGCCCGGGGCGGTGGCGATACGGTGAACCCGCTCAAGGTAGGCGACGACGTGGTGTGCCCAGACGGTAGCGCGGGCCGCATCGTTTCGATCAACGAGGGCGTCGCTGAAGTCGTCCCTCTGTAACAGACGTTCAACTAGGAGCCAAGCATGGCACTCTGGAAACTGGCAGAACTGCACCGTCGCGTCACCCCTGACCAGACGGGCAACGATGGCAAGCCCGTAGGCGAGCCGCCCGAGGGCGGCACCACCGGCGACGGCGAGGGCGAGAAGGGGCGCAGCACCAGCAAAGACGGCAAGCTGGACCCCAATGCGTTGGTCAACATGGACAACGTGCCGCACGACGAGATTCACAACCCCGAGCCGACGGTTGCGAATGAGGCGGGCGAGTCGTCGACGCCCACAGCGCATGACAGGCAGGGAACGATTCCCATTGTCGTGATGGACCCCATCGTCTCGCCCTTCCACAAGGTCGACGCGACGACGGGAGCGGCCTCTGTAGCGGAGTGGACACAGATGCTGCGCAGTGTCCGCGTCTCCGCTCTGCGTCTCGCCCTGCGCCGCCTGATGCAGCGTAGCGATACGCAAGGCCGTGTCGGCGGGCTGCGCTCCGGACGTCTGTCGGGGCGCGGCGTGACCCGCTTGCTGATGGGAGCGGAGAACGTGTTTGAGCGCCGCTATAGCCAGCGTGGCGAGGACGTGGCGGTGACGCTGCTGATCGACCGCTCCGGCAGCATGGCGGGCCAGTGCATAGAGCAAGCGGCGGTGACCGCTCTGTTGATCGGCGAGACGGCTAGCAACGCTAACGCGAAGCTGGAAGTCGTCGCCTTCGACTCTGTGTACAGCGGCGAAGCCCGGGAGGCGCTGGAGGATACGCTGCGCACCGAGACGCGTACCGCTGACCGCTGGGACCACGGACGCAACACTCGCTGGGGCTATGCCGAGGCGAGCGACGTGTCCATCTGCAAGTCGTTCAGCGAACCCATCGGCAAGCTGCGCCGTCTGTACACGACGATGCGCCGCATGTCGCAGGGTGGTACGAACGACGCCTCTGCGCTCAAGTGGACCGGCGAGCGTCTGGCGAAGCAACCTGCCAAGCGCAAGATTCTGTTCGTCATCGCCGACGGTATCGGTGACCACGTGAATGTGTTCCGCCACGTGGTGACCGAGATCGAGAAGCAGGGGATCATCGTCATCGGTATCGGCATCGGCTGCAACGCGTCGTTCACCGAGCGGTTCACTCACGCCGTCGCCATCAACAAGCCGGACGATCTGTGCGGCAAGGCGTTCGGCATGTTGATCGGGACCATCGCCAAGGCGAAGGGTTTCGCGTAGCACGTAGCACCGGGGGCGGCGCTCGCCGCTCCCGTATCTCACAGAGGAGCCACACCATGAGCATCACCGCCGTTCGTATGATCGAAGACTCCATGACCAAGACGCTGTGCGTTCAGTCGCCCTACAACGCGTCGTTCACCGAGGGTGCGCGCAATCTCGGCGGACGCTGGAACGCGGAACACAAGCAGTGGGCGTTCCCGTTCAACCGCATCGACGAAGTGCGCGCTCTGTGCCGGCAGGTCTACGGCACGTGCGATGGCAAGCCGGCCATGACCCGCGAGCAACTGAAGGCGCGTCTGGCGCAACTCATCGACGAGGTCGTGAGCGTGCAAGCGCAACTCAACAAGCTCGACGGTACCGACGGGGAGGGAGTCGAATGAATGCCATCGTCGGTATCTGCGCTCTGTTCTTCATCGTGCTGACCCCGATCATCCTCGTTGCCGGCCCGCTCACCCGCTTGGGTGTGTCGGGGCCGCAGGCACTCAGCGTTGCAGCCGGCGTCGTGATAGGCGCGTTCATGCTGTGGAGGCTGCGATGAGGGTACTCATAGGCGGCGGCTCGCAGCGCGGCTTACAGAGGGCGGTCGAAAGCTGCGTCGGCCTTGGCCTTTCGTTCGACTACCTGCCGAGCGACGCCGAGGCGCAGGTCTGGAAGCGCAAGGCCCGCAACGCTGACGTAGCGATTGCCCGCACCGGTCTGCTCTCGCACAAGGCATGGGTGAACCTGAAGGCGTACTGCCCGAGGGTGATCCCTGTGCCCGAGAACGGCGAGGCCGCTCTGTTGCGAGTGATACAGAGGCTGGCGCATGAGGGCGAGGCCGCGTGGGTGATGTGGACCCCCACCGAAGGTGCGGAATTTCCACTTGACAACGTTTGTTGACAACCGCTACATTGCGGTCCGCTGTACCAACCGAGGAGCCACCATGTATACGCAAGACATCGAGCCGACCTTGGGCTGCAAGCGCAAGTTCTACCGCTTCATCCAACGCAAGGCGAACAAGCCGTGCCGTCGCATCAAGCTGCAGACGCTGCAACAGCAACGCGTTGCCAACGGCATCGACTACAAGCGCACTCACGGCCTGACCATGATCTGGCCCCCGCTGCCCGGGACGAGGTTCTGGGATGACGTGCAGGACGTGATCGAAACCAGCAACAAGGCGAGGGAGTACCTGCAGCAAGTCGGCTACTACGGCCACTGCACCATCTGTGGCGAACCCAACCCACCGCAAATGTCCTGCGGTTGCCACGACAACCACTGCCAGTAACAGAGGAGCCACCCATGTTTCCAGCACCAACCCGCAAGGCACGTATCCAGATGGCGATGAAGCGCGGCCTCACCCAAGCGCAGGCTATCGCCGAGGTTGCCCGTCAGGACACCGCATCACACAAGGCAGCGCAGCGTTTCGCTGAACTCCTGCGTGACCGTGGCATCAAGGGCGAGCGTCCCGGCGTGTTCCGCTTCAATCCGGACGACGACAACGATCCGGTGACCAAGGCGATGGTCGACGCCATGAACCAAACCGATTCCTTCAAGTAGGAGCCACCATGAGCAAGCGCAAGCAACCCACGCAACGTAACGTCACCCCCAAGGCCGCAGCACTTGCCGTGCTGGCCGCGATGCGTGACCAGATCAGCCGCATAGAGTCGGAAGTCGCGAGACGTGCCGACGGCGAGGACAGCGCCCCGCTGGGTCTGTCGAACGAGTACATGACCCGGGTGATGCGTGCCGGGGACGGGCTGGCCGTGCATGGCTGGTCGACGTACAGCACAGAGGAGCAACCGGAACCCACGGTTGCCGCCGACAGCGCATCCATGCTGGCGATGCAGATGATGGACATGATCTGGCGTGACGCCGTACAGAGGGCGTCGTTCGCTCTGGTCGAAGCCGGTTACCACCACAACTAGGAGCCACAGATGAGCTACATCGTTCGCGTCGAGTTTCCCGACGGCAGCAATCGCCACACCTCCTGCGAGAGCAAGGGGCAGGCGAAGCGTGTCTACCTGCAAGCCATGCACAACCCCGTGGTGGAGCGTTGCGGCGGGCTGGTCACCTGTGAGGATGCACTCACCGGTGCGGTCGTCGACATACTGGCCCGCAACACCCGTGCTGCCCGTGAGGATCACCACCACCGTCTGTTGGCAGCGATAGACGAGAACATGCCGTTCCGGGACGTCTAGCAGTAGCAGCACACCTTCGCCAAGGTGTCGCGTAAAAGCCGCCCGATAGGGCAACGCGTAAAAGGGCGGGCCGGGAGCAACGGGAGCGGGGCGGGGTGAAGTTCCAAGCCTGCACGCAAAGCCGCTCCCGGCCAATCGTTTCCCCCTACAGAGGAGCCACACATGGAAACCGTATTCAAGTGCCGTCGCATCCGCAGCGGTCTGTACCAGTACCGGGGCCACAAGCTGGAGCGCAACGACGACGTGCCCGAGGGGTTCTGGGGCCACTGGCGCACCAACAGCATGGTCGACCAAGGCTTCGCCAAGGCCGGCACGCTGACGCAACTGCGCTACGTCATCGACCGCGATCTGGCGTTCAAGGCGCTGCGTGAGCAAGCCGAGCAGGCGAAGGCCGAGGCGGCGCGGCGTGCCGTGCTGCGTCTGTGGAAGTGCGACAACGGGACGTACGACGTCTGTAACGAGGATGGCGTCGTGTACCCGAACCTGCCCGAGGCCGTGGCCCGCATCGTGGTCAAGCATGACGCGGTGATAGGCGCGCTGCAATCAATCGCCAAATCCAAATCGATGGATGGGGCTATCGCCCGCGACGCTCTCGCCAAGGGTGGCGTTCTGCTTACAGAGGAGCAAGCATGATCAACAACAGCGAACGTAAGGCTAGCTGGCAGAGCATTGCCGCCGAGGCTCTGTCGGAACGCGATGCGCTCAAGAGTGACGTGCTGCGTATGCAGCAAGAGCGTGACGAGGTGGTGATCGTCGCCAGCGTGATGCGTACGTTGGCGGGATCGCCGCGCCTCCAGAGCATGACCGTCGCCGCCGCTCTGGATGAACTGCAGGACAACGGCGTCTGGGACGACAGCATCGTCCGCACCCCCATCCCCTATAGGAGCCAAGCATGACCCCAACCGAGCAAGCCGCCTACTGGCGTAAGCAAGCAGACCGTGACCATGTGTCACGCACCAACTTTATCGTGGTGCTGGCGTTCGTCCTGCCGTTCGCGCTGATGTACCTGTTCGGACTCTGATCATGGCCCGCATGTACACAGTGATGTGCAAGCGCACCGTCACGCAGCGAGTGACGGTCAAGGTCTTTGCGGATGATGCCGCCGAGGCCATCAACTCTGTAGAGCGCGGCGACGTACCGGTGCAGTGGCCGGACGGCGAGTACCTGTCCGAGCGTGATCACGCCGTCGTGACCGCTCATATGTTTGAGGGGATCACGGGATAGCCATGACTCAACGGCTATCCGCGTACAGAATCTTCGACAGCATAGACATCCACGGTCCAGACGAGTGCTGGCCGTGGATGGGGCGCAAGTCGCCGCGAGGCTACCCGCTGATGAACCTGCGGGGCGCGAAGTGGCTACGCGGCAATCGGGTGATCTTCGCGTTCTGTAACGGGCCGCTCGCCGAGAAGGAGGTCGTGCGCCACACGTGCGACAACCCAACGTGCTTGAACCCGAGGCACTTGCTGAAGGGAACGATGAAAGAAAACGCCCACGACATGCTGGCGCGAGGTCGGCAGAACAACCAGCGCAAGACCCACTGCAAGCGTGGTCACGCTCTGGATGGAGTGAATCTGATGGTGAGGAAAACCGGGACGCGGGCTTGCCGCACTTGTCACAACGAGCGCGCCCGGATGCACAAAAAGAAAACGCCCAGATAACTGAGCGTTTTCAAGTAGTTGGGAGGCCCACCATCCCGGCGTATCCCGGGGTGAAGCGGGGCGCAAAGGACCGGGCCTCAGTTCGCATTGGCCTGCAAGCCGAATGCGAGCGTACAACGTCGTCTAGGAGCCACCCAGCCGATACCCACCAGCATACCCAAGGAGCCACACTATGGCAACAGTCCAACTACGCCTGCTTTCCACCGTCGAAGTCGCCCAGAAGCTGGGTATGTCCCGGCAGCGAGTGCTGGTGCTGGTCAAGCAGGGGCGCATCAGCGGAGCGGTCAAGGCCGGCAAGCGATGGGTGTTCCGCGCCAGCGCCAAGGTCATCCCGCTACCTCCGCGCTGGCAAGATGAGGTCGAGCCGGACGCGAAGCTGCCACCTTCGGCATTTCGGTTACGGTGATCACCACCCAATCCTCTGCCAGTAGATCAACCTGCGCACCGCCCCACGGGCCGACTGTGCCGTCTGTAGCCACCATGTCGATGTGTGGTCTGTAGACGACCCTGCGGCCCCGTGGGTAGATGCCGAGCAACGGCGGGCGCGACACGTGGAAGCTGCTTCCCGGTACCAAGAACAGGAACGCTCCCGACAGGCTCCACCCCGTACGCATCACCCGCTCGCCACGTTTCAACGCCTGCAGCGCACCCGAGAAGTCCATCGGGCCTTCGCTCTGTGCCGGCGTCTCCTCCTTCATCTTCAGCTTCACTTCCTTCTTCAGCCTGATCGTCGCCACGGTTCACCCTCCCAGTGTCACATCGCTCTTCAGCCACAGAGCCGCCAGCGTCAACGCCACGAACTCAAACTGTGTGCCGTACTTCTCCTCCCACTCCGGACGCCCGCGATGCAACTCCTCGTGGTGCCCTCTACAGAGCGGGATCACCCAGATGTCGGGTGACTTGGTGCCGGCTCCTCTGTAGCCAGCGCCATGTGGGTGGTGCGGGTCCGAAGGCGGCGGCGCGTCACAGACGCAGCATGGAAGCTGGCGCACCTTGGTCATGTACGGCTCGCTGCGCAAGGTGACGTAGCCGTTCTGTAGTGCTTCCCGTACAGACATCCCCGGCGGTATCGGTTTCATCAGCAACCTCGCAATCTGTGGCTCCATGACAGGCACTTCACGTCAGCGTCGGCTCTGTATCGATGGCGGTCCACGATCCCGGGGCGGGCGGGACGCGCATGATCTCCATGTGGAACGCGGTCAGCGGCTTGTTGGGCTTGCCGTCCGGACGCAACGGCTTGTCTTTAGGGATCGAGTTCCACGCTATGAGCGCAAGCTCCGCGCTGGCGAACACCTTGGCCCGACTGCGGTGCGTGGTCAGCACGATGTCGCCTACGCCGCCGTGGGCGTCGACGTCGTATTCCATCAGCCAGCCATGTATCGCGGGCTTGAGTACCGACTTGCAGTAACAGATCACCGCCGCGCTCATTTCCCCTCCCTCCATACGGTTGACTTGTGGCGGCGCAGGTCGCGCTCCTTCTTGCGCTGCTCCAGCACCGTGCAGTCGTCGCACAGAATCTCGCCATCGATCAGGTTCTCGTTGCCGCGTACACCCCGGCGCAGGCAACCGTAGCCGCGCCGCGCGCACTTGTCCGGCAACAGGCTCCACAGATACTCGACTGGCCCCATCAAATCTTCCTCTCGTTGGCGCATTTGGTGCGCCACACGTCGATCACCGTCTCGCAAAAATCCCACGTGTACCGCAGCTTCTGCTCTGTAGCGGAGGCGTCGCGAAACGCTTCCAGAGCAAGGTGGTAAGCCTCGCTGGTGCGCGCTTCGCGTTCCTGCGCATGAGCCGCCTCGTCCTTGTGCTTCGCCTTCTCCTGCGCTTCGACCACCTTGATGTACGCCTCGGTGTGCTGCCGGTTGGCTACCGCCTGCCCGAGCGCGGTGGTGTTGCGGCTCATCCAGCCCATCACCTTGCGTACAGAACTCTCGTCGGCGTCGAAGTCCTCCTCCATCAGCCGAGCCTGATTCTCGGTACGCTGCCGGTCAGCAAGCTGATCAGGAAGATCACCGCGATCAGCACCAGCACCACCAGCGCCACAGTGCGGAACGGCGCGGGCAGCGGTAGCTGGGCGAGTAGCCAGTAGATGAGCCAGAAGATCAGCCCCGCGATGACGACGGTTACCAGTACAGAGATCAGGTCCATGCCTACCTCCCTTCAGAGTGCCAGCCTTAGACAGCGTCCGGGGCTGGCAAGATGCCGTTGCCGCCGGTTGGCGGCAGCAGCGCGTGAGTGGTCAGCATCTTCTGGTACTTGTCGACCGCATTCTGCGCGCCATTCGCGACGGCGACCTTCTGCTGGAACTTGCGGATCGCCAGCTTGCCTTCGCACAGAGTGACGTTGGCGAAGCCGACCGTTGCCTTGCCGTTGCCGATAGCAACATACTTTTGCGGCGCAATTTCCGGCGGCGGAATTCCCTTTGCCTTGCGCGCCTTAACCGAAAGGAACCACTCCTTCGCCAGCGGCACCAGTTCGCAGCCGACGTCCTCCTGCCACCACTCGCGCAGGTAGTCCCAGCGGATCGAGTTGGTCGAGATGCCGTGGAACGCAGCATCCTCCATCACCTCATCGAGGGCGAAGAACCCGTCGGCACCGAGCCGCGTGATGCCCGCTTGGTGCAGCGCCCGATGGATTGCGCATAGCCGGATTTTTTCTCGTCTCGCGTAGTCGCGCTTGTTCATGTTCAGCCCCGCTTGAGCAGTTTGAGAGGAACCACGTTCTGGCCTTTCGGCGTGAGCCGCTGCCGCCAGTTGCTGCTGCGCTCGCCCAACTCGGCCAACGCAAAGTCGATGTGCCGCAGGCACGCCTTGTCATCGTCCAGCGTGACCTTGCCGACCACCTTGGCGATCTCCTCCAGCTTCTCGGCAGCGGTGTCGGTACAGACCATCTTGCTGATGCTCTCGGCGATGGCCCTGCCGAACACGGCGAACAGCGGCGTCGGCTTGGAATCCTTGGCGCTACGGTAGGCGTGAACGTCAACCTGCCCGCGCAGATCGCGCTGCGCCACCTTGCCGCTGCGCACGTCCTGCGCGGTCTTGGTCGCCGCCTTGCCGACGTGACGCTTGGCCTGCTCGATCTCACGCGCTGGTCGCTTGTTCTGTGAGCCGACTCTCTGTATCTGCTCCATGCGGGTCTGCGCACGTCCGAGGATTTCACGCGCTGCGTTGACGGTGAGATCGCGCAAGTCTGTGCGCGCCACGTAACCGCCGAGCATGAGCGCGTGCGCCGCAGTGCAGGCGCGGGCGGTGTGGCTCATCCTGTCCGACTCGCGATCAGCTACCGTCCACCCCAAAACCCTCGCTATATCAACTGGTTCCAGTTTTTGCGGCCGACTTGCCGCAGAGAACTTCACCGCTGCTTCCCACGTCTCCAGCATGGTCAGGAAGTCGGCGTTGTAGTCCTCCATGTTCTCCCGCCCCATGAACTGGAGCATCTGCTCGTCGGTGAGGTCACGAACGATCAGCGGCACGCGCTTCATCTTGTTGCGACGCGCGGCCTCGATGCGGTGATGCCCGAACGCGATCTCGTAGCCGCGCCCCGCCTTGCGGGCGATCACGCCTTCCCAAAGACCGACGTCGTCAATCGAGCGCATCAGCGCCTCGACCTTGCGCTCGACGTACGGGTACTTCTGTAACAGGCGAAACGGGTTGTGATCGACGTTGTCAATCGACGCTTGGACAATCTCGGTCATGTGTGGCTCTCTGTGGTTGTGGTCATAATTCGATCTCCCTGCAAGTCCAGCCGGCCTTGAGCTTCGACCAGCCGTGGACGAACACCAGCATCCCGCTCTCGATGATGCGTTCGTAGTTTGGATGCGCCTTGACCTTGGCGACGCGCTCCGCGACGTGATCGCCGGAGGTGGTCTGTACGCCGATGATTTCCAGAGGGCGGATGGCGAGCAGGTCGATGAACCCGTAGAGGTCTTGGCGAATCCTCACGTGCGGGTTCCACCGCTCGACGACCGCAACGAGATAGCCGCGCTCTCTCAGGAGGGCGAGGCTACGCTGCGTCGGCGACGTCTTGCTCATGCTGCGGTGGCTCCCGGCGTGCCGCGATGCTTACCTGCGGCGTTGACAAGATTGCAGGACTTCGTGAAAGCGCACAAGGCCCAGAAGACCGGCGGCGTAGCCGATCCGGAACTGGCGGCGCTCCTCTACCTCGCGATCTTCCTGCCAGCCGGCGCGGATGGCCTTGCGGAGCCAACGCTCTGCTTCGGTCTGTCGAGCGTCCCCCCGTAGCTGGCCGGCACTCCCGGCGGGCAACGCGTCCCGATCTCCACCCCGTTCTCCCTCGCCCATCTGACTTTCACCCCATCCCCGAACACCCGTCGGAACTCGTCAACAACCTTTGCCGTCTCCGGAAACGCCGCCCGCCGCTCTGTTGCGTTCATGCGACACGCTGCGCGTTTTCCCGCGCCTGCTTCGCGCGGAACCACGCGCTGCGCGCGGCGGCGATCTCGCTGATCAAGCCACGTGGCGGCGGGCCGGCAACCCAGTTCATGTTCCTCGGCCACATGCCGAACTTCTGCCGGTACTGGTTGGCTACCCAGCCCGGGTTGTAGCTGTGCCGGTTACAGAGCGTGACCAGCCCGGAGTACCACTCCTGCCGGACGTCGATTGGCTGCGGCGTGCGCTTGATCTCGCGCAGCGTGCCCTCGCGCTGGTCGATGTTGAGCGTGGCCTGTGGCTTGCGGTAGCCGCACTCGTTGCACGGGTTGGGCGGACGCTGGCTCACCGCCTTGCACTTCGGGCAGGTATGCAGCTTGTCCTTGGGTACCGGGGTCTTGCGCTTCTTGCCGTCGTCGAGGATCAACGGCAGTTCGTCTGTAGGGAAGCCCAGCGACTCCACGGTGTTGCTGTGATCGAGGATCAGCGCATGGGTCTTGCCTTCGGCTGGGCGCAACGCCCGTCCCACCATCTGCAGGTAGCGGATCAGCGACTGCGTGGGCCGCGCCAGCACGATGCACTCAAGGTCGGGCAGGTCGAAGCCTTCGGCCAGCACCGCGCAGTTGGATACCACCCGCGTGGTGCCGTCGCGCAAGCGTCCGAGGATCGCCTTGCGGTCGTCGTCGGGCGTGTTGCAGTCGATATGCTCTGCCGCCACACCCCGGAAGCGGAACTGGTCGGTGATGTGCTTGCTGTGCAGGATCGAGGTCGCGAACACCACGGTGCGCGCATTGCCGGCCCTCTGTAGCCACTCGTCAACAAGGTTTCCGACGAGGATTTTCTGGTTTACAGCACGCTCCAACCCCCCCTCCTCATAGTCGCCGGCCACGATCTTCACCGATGACAGGTCGACACGGTCGGGCGCGAAGAACTTCGCCGGCACCAGCCAGCCCTGCTCTGTAAGGTCGGCGACGGTGACCTCGTGGATCAAGGTCTGGAAGACCTTGCCCAGCCCTCTGGAGAACGGCGTCGCGGTCAGGCCGAAGGTCTTCACCGGGTTCGCCGCCATGAACGCGCGGTACGAATCCGAGATTGCGCCGTGCGCCTCGTCGATGATCAGCACGTCGAAGCTGGGGATCAGGCCGCGCCTGCGCAGCGTCTGGATGCTGGCGATCTGCACCGGCTTGCTGATGTCGGTGCGCTCATGCTGGGCCTGCACCACGCCGTGATCGATGCCGTGGTCGAGGAAGCGGCGCGAGGTCTGGTTGATCAACTCGATGCGGTTGACCGTCCACATTACCCGCTTGCCGTGCTGCACCAGCTTCTGGACGAGGCGCATCCCTTGCTCCGTCTTGCCGGAGCCGGTGGGTCCGTAGATGCACACGCGGTCGTGGATGGCGGTGGCCTTGACCGCTGCGTTGAGGGTTGAGACTTGGTAGTCCCGAAGGACGATGTTGGCATGGGACGGTGGCGAGTCGTCGGGCACGTTTGGCTCCTGTGAGTGAGTACTTACGGTAAGTGGGCGCTAACGTCGCGTCGCGTAAAGACACTGCAACTACAAAGTCAACTACCTTTCACCCAGAAGCCCCCCCGACCCCCCGCTGGCTGGCGGCTGGTGCAGGAAGACTTCTGGCTTCACCCCCCGCCTTCGGGGCCGCGATCATGGTACGGATTGGATGCCGTATCCCCCCGGCTCTCGCGCAAAAGCCCGCCGCCCGAATCGAATCGGGTACCGCTTTCCTTCCTCGCCACCACGGCTAGGGTGCAGTGCTTTGTGTTCCGGTGAGGAGTACCGGTCCTACGTATGCGTGATCGGCTCCTTCGTTCGCTTGAACACCGAGATGTTCGCGGTCATGCAGTGCGGGCACGTCGAGAACGGCCTGCCCACAGACTGGCGTGCGCAGTCACGGCAGTGGTAAACCGTTTCCAGCGACGACGAGTCGGCGTTTCTTGGCGGGCGGCGTGTTTGCATGTGACGTACGCGTGTTTACACAGAGCGGTGATCTGCCCACGATTTCGCTGCTGGTAAGTCACCCAAAACGGAACGGGTCGGCTACTACCAAGCCCCGAATCTACCCCCGCTTTTCGTAGGACGCAAGCCGACACGTCGGGTTTTTTGTATGTGCCTGATTACGTGTGACTTCATCGCCCGCTCTGTAGGTGCGCGTACGGCCCGTAGGGCAGGAAGCAACAAGTGTTGACATCGACGTTGACACGTGACATCATCCGTCTCGCAGTCCGTTTCTCACTCTCACAGGAGCCACCATGACCGACGAAACGTCAGTCGAAGCAGTGCCGTCTACCGATCCGCAGACATCCGACGATGCGCTGTGGTCGCCGCAGTCGCTGACCTCACCGCGTCCCGCCATCCGGGTGGACGAGTTCTCACCCCAGTTCCAGACCTCGCCGTCCATCGGCAAGCTGGCGCTGGCACTGGCCCGGGTGCAGAAGGTCATCAAGCAGCCGGCCAAGGAAGCCGACAACCCGTTCTTCAAGAGCAAGTACGCCGACCTCCACGAAGTGTGGAGCGTGGTGCGCGGCGCTCTGTCGGACGAGGGTATCGCCATCATCCAGTCGCCGTCGTTCACCACCAGCGAGATCAAGGGCAAGGTCGTCGGCGTGATCACCATCAGCACCACCGCCATCCACGGCGAGTCGGGTGAGTGGATGACCAACGTGCTGCGTGGCACGTCCGAGAACATCGGGCCGCAGGCCATCGGTTCGGCGATCAGCTACTTCCGCCGCTACTCGCTGCAGCCGTTGCTCATGCTCACGCCCAACGATGGCAGCGACGATGACGCCGAGAAGGCCGAAGGCCGGCAGGCTCCCGCCGAAGACAAGCCGAGCGCCGAGGAGGTCACCAAGATCACCGCCTCGATCAAGGGCGCGAAGGACAAGGCGGCGCTCAAGGCCGCGTACGAAGCCATCCCCGAGGCGCACCGCAAGTGGTTCAACAAGCTGGTCAACGCAAGGAAGGCGGCGCTGCAGCCTGACCCGCCAGAGGCGGCACAGGACCAGACGCCGGCAGAGTGATGGAACAGCGCACCGACGAGTGGCACACCGCGAGGTCCGGGAAGATGACGGCCTCGCGGATGGGTGAGGCTGTCGGCATGATCGGCTCCCGCAAGAGGCTGTGGCGGGAGTTGACGGGCCGGGAGCGAGCGCAGCACGCCAACACAAGGATGCAGGATGGCATCAACTGCGAGTGCATCGCGGTTGCTCTGTACGAGCAGGTCACCCGCAACGAAGTCACCCCGGCGGGCTTCATCACCCACCCGACGCTGGATTGGATCGGCGGGTCACCAGATGGTCTGGTCGACAGCCGCTTCCTGTACGGCGGTATCGAAGTGAAGTGTCCGGCGTCCCAGTACGGCTATGCCGTGCCCGAGTACTACATGCCGCAGGTACAGGGCTTGATGGAGATCACCAACCGTCTGTGGTGGGACTTCTCGGTGTGGACGCCGGACGAGTTCACCATCATCCGCGTGACTCGCTCACCCGAGTACTGGCAGCAGCTACATGAGTTGCTGGCCGACTTCTGGGCGTACGTGGATGCCGACGTGGAGCCACCAACGTTCCGTCGCGGAACGAAGCCAAAGATCACCGCAGACATACAGACCCGACTCATACACAGGGAGTAGACATGGGCTTGACACATTACGTTAGGGCAAGAACCGGCGAGACTTACACCGACCGCAACGGAGCCGAGAAGGAGAGCTACGTCACCATCGGTCGTTTGATCGAGTCGGCCAAGGGCAACAAGATGATCATCATCGACGCCATCCCGCTGGCGTGGTTCGCGGCGGGCAAGCCGGTCACTCTGTTCCTGCAGAACAAGGATCGTGACGAGCGTCCGGCAGCTACAGAGGCACCGCCGCAGACCCGCAGGGCCGCTGCCGCCACCGCCCCGCCGGACGACATCGATGACGATCTCCCGTTCTAAGGAGGACGATCATGGCAAGGAAAGTGTACGTACAGAAGAGTCCGCCCACACCACGGCAGATTCTGATGAAGCGGTTCAGGACGCAGATCGAGATCGCCAAGGTCGCCGGCTGTACGCGGCAGGCGATCAGCTTGGCGTTCAAGCGCGGACGGCTGTCGTTCCAAGTCGCCGCGATGCTGGCGAAGCGGATGCGTATCCCGGTCGACGTGTTGCTTACCGAGTGGATACCCGACACCAACCGGCGGTCACGTCAGTCCGAGTCCGCAAAGCGAAGGGTAGCGGCTGCGCAATCGCTGCGGCCATGATCAAGCTCACCAAGCATCTGCACGACGCAGAGGGCGGGCGCTTGTCGTCGACCGTGTGCGGCGTGACCCGGGCGGCGTCGGTGACCCCGAGCATCCCCGACCTGCTGCGTGACCGCGAGCCGTGCCCACGCTGCCTGAAGTGGGTGATCGAGCAAGGCCAGCTAGCCACACAGAAGCTGGATTCCATCAACGGAGAGGAGCCACATGACCACCAAGCTGAAAGCGAAAATCTATAACGTCTGGGTTGGCGACAAGCAGATGCTGATCAAGGCGAAGACCAAGCAAGGCGCGATCACCTTCGCCGCGCAGATGTCGATTACCTGCGACTACGCCGACCAGCAGACTCTGTACGAGGCGACCAAGGCCGGGGTGGAGATCGTCGACGTCGACGCTGACCCGAAGCAGCCGCGCCTGCCGCACGTCGACCCAGAGACTGAGGAGGAGTTGGAGCAAGCTCTGGAAGCTGCCGAGGAGGAGTCGTAACATCGGGGCGGCGGGGTTCGCCCCGCCTTCCTACAGAGCGAGGGACCGCATGGCAAAGACCGCACAGCAGAAGCGCAGCGACAAGGCGTACGCCGCACGTCCGGAACAGATCGCCAACCGAGTGGAGCGCAACGCCGCACGCCGCAAGCTGATGCAGGCTGGCGTCGTCCACAAGGGCGATGGCAAGGAGGTGCATCACAAGAACGCGCTGATCAGCGGCGGCAGCAACGGCAGGGACAACCTCGCCGTGGTGAGCGCAGCCACCAACCGGGGCTGGCGCAAGGGCAAGAACGGCAAGCAGCGGCCCTGATTTGACAAGGCAATCGCCATGCCTTAATGTGTCAACGTTTGTTGCTAACCAAGGAGCCACCGTGGAAGTAACCGTAGAGAAGATCACTCCTGCGAAAGCGGAGAAGCTGCTGAACAAGAACAAGCTGAACCGCAAGCTGCGCAACGGCATCGTGGAGAAGTACGCCGCCGACATGCGCAACGGCAAGTGGACGCACTGCACCGACCCCATCGCGTTCTACGAAGGCAGCCACGATATCGCCGACGGCCAGCACCGTCTGTGGGCCATCGTCGAAACCAAGATTCCGCAGACCTTCATCGTGGTACGTGGACTGGACCGTGCATCGGGTCTGAACATCGACACCGGCTTCAACCGCAGCCTCGTTGACGCCGCCAGCATCAGTGGCGTGAACGACGGTGTCACCCACCTCCTGATCGCAGTGACCCGCGCCGTCGCCACTGGCCTGCGCGGCGACAACTCACGCTTCGGCACCTCCAACGCCACCAAGCTGGGCTACATCGAGGCGCACGGCGAGGCGGCGCGCTGGGCCATCGAGCATGGTCCGAAAACGCGTGCGTTTGCACACTCGCTGGTCCTCGCCGCCATCGCCCGGGCTTGGTATCACGAAGACGACAAGGAGCGCCTGATCGCCTTCTGCCACGTCCTGACCAAGGGCTTCATGGATCACGAAGGCGACAGCGCCGCCGTCGCGCTGCGCAACATGCTGGTAGCCATCCACACTTCGCACGGTTTCGGCAGCCGGGACGTGTGGCGTGACGCGTTCCTCAAGGCACAGAACGCGATCAAGTACTTTATGAAGCACAAGCCGCTGAAGATTCTGAAGTCGGTGCAGGACGAGGTGTACCCGCTCCCCACAGAGCGCAAGGCGCGCAAGGCGGCATGATGGGCAAGCTCAACGACAGCGAGCGGTTCAAGCACGTCGACTACCACCACACCGACCTGCGCCTCACCTTCGCCCGTATCCGCAGGGAGCAGGCGCAGGTCGAGAAGGCGCGTGTCGAGCAGGAGAAGGTCAAGGTCGACGCTCTGTTCAACACCTACCCGCAGTGGAAGGGGATGCGAGCGGTCAAGTGAGGCCGCTGTACGAAACCGATGCCGACAGGTTGGCCGAGAAGAACGTGGCCGATCTGTTGGAGGTGCGCTGGACCTGCCAACTGAGCAAGCTGCCCATCGCCTACAGACTCGACTTTCTGGTCTGTACCATCCTGCAGCCACGTGCCTTCTGCGAGATCAAGGTGCGCAAGTACACGTGGGAGCAGATCAGCGACTGGGGCGGCTACATGCTTTCGCTGGGCAAGTGGGACGCAGCGCGCAACCTGTTCCTTGCCACTGGCCTGCCGTTCCTGCTGGTGGTCAGTTGCGCTGGCGACGTCCGCTGGCGTCTGTTCGCTCGCTTCCCGGTGGTGCCCATCAAGATGGGTGGACGCACCGACCGCGACGATTCGCAGGACATGGAGCCGGTGGTGATGATCGACTGCGCCAAGTTCAACACTCTGTAGCATCGACTGACCAATAGGAGCCAACCCATGAAATCAGCAGAACAGCATCGAGCCAATCTCTCGTTTTTCTCGACCGGCGGCAAGTGGGCCACCAGTGCCGTGAACAAACTGCTGGAAGACTACGAGCAGGTGCTTGCCGAGAACGAACGGCTGCGCGCGGCGATCACAGAGATCGAGGAGTGTCGCCAGCGTATGCGAGAAGCCGAAACGCGATTGTCGGCCATCTACAGCGACGACGGCGTGAAGGCGTGGCCGCACGCCCACCCGAAAGAGGCGGCATGACTGAGTCCACCACAAAGCATCTGCTCAAGCTCGCCACAGACGAGAACGAACGGCTGCGCGCCTCGCTGACCGAGATCGTCAGGGTGGGCGTGAAGCGCCCGCCGCCGTCGGTGTCTGTGCTGGTGGCGCTGGCGTCGGACGCCCTCAAGGGCAAGCGTGCGATGCGCGACGAGAAGCGCAGCCCGCCGCGCAAGGAGTAGTAGCCATGATCAACACTGTGGAACGGCTACGCTCACCATTCAATGCTTGCTCACATCGCGCGCAGTGCATTGACGAGATCGAGCGGCTGCAAAAGGTGGTTAAGCATCAAGCCGCTACCATCAATTGCATGTTGGACGAAACCGTCGAGTGGGAGTGCGAGATCGAGAGCCTGCGGGCGGTCTTGAAGAAAGCCGCTACGGCGATCAGTGAAGAACTCGCCGCCGTCGGCCCCGACGAGGTTAAGCGGCACCCAGTATTGCGCCGCCACGCGAGCGTGTTGAAAAGCATCCACGCCGCGCTCGCCGCTAGTGAGCAGGGCTAGTTCTCGACGTGGTGAACGTACAGAGTAGGCTCTTCCGGGTGCTGATCCGGGTGACACCAGCACTCCACGCTCATCTCATGCTCCCTGCCGAACAGGGGGTAGACGTGGACGTAGCCGTCGCCCACCTCCGGCTCTGTAGCGGGGTGGTTGTTGACGCGGTTGGCCCGGGCTACCACTTCGCCACCGTCACCGTGTAGCTCTTCAGCATCCGGTTGTTGAGTTCCTCGATCTTCTTGTCGATGCGGTTCTTCTCTGTAGCCTCGTCGTCGACCTTGAGCTTGCCGTCAATGATCGCCGCCTTGCGCTTGTACAGTTCGCCGGTCTGCTTGGTCATCGCCTTGAAGGTGGCGTCGATGCCGGCCCAGCCGGGATGCTCCTTCGCCAACTCGCGCCGCTCCTCTGGCGTACCGTTCTTGGCGATGTTCTGGAACTCGTTGATCTCGGCCTTGGCGTCCTGCAGGGCTTCGTAGACCTTGCCCTTGGAAGGCTCGGCCAGCACCCGCCGCACCACCGGATACTCCTTCGTCTCTGTAGCCTCGCCGGTGGCGATCTTCTTCAGCGTCGACAGACCACGGCCCAGCACGGTCGGGATGCCGGGGAGCGCGGTGCCGGCCCAGAAGTCGATGCTGTCTGGGCTGACGTCGATGCCACCCGCCTTGGCCGCGCTGCCCTGCGTCAGCGAGTTCAGCCCGCTGGCGATAGCGCGCGACGTCGCGCTGGCGCTCATGCTGCCGGTCTGTGACTCCGGCTGCTTGGCCCCGTAGGCGCTGCTCTGCTCGCGGTAGATGCGACTGCCGAAGCGGTTCTCGTTCATCCCGAATTCGATGAACGGATCGACGGCAGTGGGTGCCACGGTCTTTGCAAGCCATCCAGCGAGCGTCTTGCTATCCGCACCCCCAATCGGGTCGAACGCGCTGTGTGCGGCCTTCAGGCCGGCGAACGCGGACCCCACCGGCGAGCGCCCGAAGAACGCGTCGGCGGCGAAGTTGCCCATCGCGTAGAACGCGTTCCAGCCGTACGGCAGCGGCAGCTTGGGGCCGTGCGCGAACGGGATGATGTTGGTCGAGCGGTCCCAGTCGGAAAGCTGCTGGTAGTCGGGGATGCCGTTCTCGTCGTCGTCGCCCCCGGCGTTGCCGGTGAGTCCGGCCACGAAGCCCATGCCGAACAGACCGGCAGCGATGGCCTTGCCCTGCGGCGAGCGCATCGCTTGGTAGATACGCGCGGTGCCCTGCACGGCAGGGTTGAAGAACAGGAACAGAGAGGTTAGCTCGCTGCTGGTGCCCTTCCTCTGGAAGTTGGTGGTCAGGTTCTTCACATAGTCGGCGGCGTTGGCCTTCGTCCAGCCGGCCTCGACCAGCACCTTGTAGGCGATCACCCGTGGTGCCGCCTCGATGGACGAGTTGACGTCCTCCAGCCACTTCACCGCGCCCTCGGCGTGCGACTTCTTGTACGCGTCCAGCGCCTTGCCCTTGATCCCGGTGCCGGTCAGGCGCTGCTCCATCGCCTTCAGCTTTTCGGCGCGGTCCTTGAGGCTTTCCAGAGCGAAGAACTTGGTGATGCCGCCCTGCTCGGCGAGGTCGTGGTACCACTGGCCCAGACCGGCCTGATGGTTGGGGTCTGTAATCGCCTTGTAGATGTCCTTGTGGCCCTTCAGGGCCAGTATCTGCTTGAGTACCGTCTTCTCCATCCCCGGCGGCATGTTCGGTTTGTTCTTGTCCGCCGCGATGTTGTAGAACGCCGTCTGTACGTCGCGTGCCGCGTTGATCAGCGCCCACTCCGGGTTGAGCGTGGTCATCATCGAGGCAAGGAACTTGTTGAATTTGCGCGCCTTGTCCAAGATCACGCCGTCGCCAGTGGCGCTGGCCCCGGTTATCGCGTTGGCGAAATCCTCCTGATGGAGATCGATCTTGGTCGGTATCCCGTTCTGGTACGCTGTCACCACGTTGGGGTTGGTGAGATCGTTGTCGTTGGTGTAGCGGATGGTGCCCTTCTCGGGATCGAAGGTGCGCCGCGCCTTCATCGGGTTCAGCGTCCAGAACTTGGGGTCCGGAAAATCCGCCGCCAGATTGGCGAGCGACAGAGCGACTTCGTTCTTGCCGGCGCGCACGATCTTCGCCTCGGCGTCCAGCAACAGATGCGAGACGACGTGCTTGGCTTGGGTTTCCCGGCCCATCGCGTACTTCAACAGAGACGCCTTGCCGGAGAAGCCACGGCCCACGCCCAGCCCGCTGGTGATCTCTGTGGTGTCGTCGTCGTCCAGACCCTTGAGCGGTCTGTAGTGCTGGTACTTGCGCAGGCCAGCGGCGGTGTCGGCGTCGATCAGGCCCGCCTTCTCCATCCGGCTGACCTTGTCCTCGCTGATCTCGTCGGCGATCCTGCCGATCTCGTTTAGCTCGGCGGCGTACGGCACGCTGGCGTAGGTGCGCAGCGTGCGGTTGGCTTCGTCTGTAGACATCCCGGAGCCGTCGGTGATCGGCCCGCCGTCACGATCCTGCGTGCGCTGCTCGATCTGCTCGTTGCGCTCCTCGGCGTGCTGCGCGATCAGGAAGGTGTCGATGTCGTTCATCGTCGCGCCCTTCTTCATCGCCTTGCCGATCTGCTCCTCCATCGGCTCCGCGTACTTGCGCTGGAACCGCTCCATCTGCTCACCGACCTTGCCGGCGAACAGCGTGATCTTCTGGTAGACGTTGGAGGCTGCGCTGATCACGCCGCCCTTGCGCACGATGTCTTCCTGCAGCGAGCGCACGTCGATGTTCGCGTCCTGTGCGCGTCTCTGTAGATTGCGCCGCAACTCCTTGCCCTTCTTGTTGAACAGACCGGTCGCGTCCAACGCACGGTCGACGTTGCGGGTGAACCAGTTCTGCCCCGGCTGCGGCGAGGTGTCGTGGTCGTACAGAGCATCCGGGCCACGCGGCCACGCGTCGTTGAAGCCCTCCTCCAGAGCGGAAGCCTTGCGCCGTTCGAGCCTCACGCCGCGCTCGCGCAGCATGTTGATCGCCTCTACAGAGGTGGCGGCGTTATGCTCGGAGTAGTCGTCGCGGATGTCGCCGTCGGGGGTCACCGCCTTGTAGATGAACCACCGCTGGTTGGGCGCGTTGTAGGTCGCCATGCCGACGATCTTGTCGCCCTTGGTGGCGTAAATCTCCTGCGGGTTGAGCAAGTCCTTGCGCGAGAACTTGACCTGCGCACGCCGCCCAGAACTCCTCGACAGAGCGCGCGTCGCGGTTTCGCGGTTCAGCCGGTCGGCGTAACGCTCGGCTAGCCGCCGCGCCGCTTGGCGTTCGTATCGTCTCTGAGTACGCTCAACAAACGGCCCCGCTTGGCCTGCAGTTCCTTGGTTGGCTTGGTCACCTTCTGCTGGCGCATTATGTCCAGCACCAAGTCCATAGAGTCCTTTGATACGGTTTCCAAGCCCTGCTTCCCGGAGGAGTCCTTGGTACGGTTTGGTTTCATCGGTGAATAGGTTCCTGAAGTCGACGTTGGCAGCGATCAGATCGTCTGTAAGTGCGCCGTCGTTGAGCAGTTCCATCGCGTCACGCGATTCGCCGGTGCGCTCCTGAAGCTGGTACAGAGTCTTGGCCCATGCCCAGATCGTGGTCTGTACCTCGGCAGGCGTCCACTCCACGCCGGTGCGCTTGGTGAGGATGCGCGCCGCCTCGCGAGTGCGTGAGTTCATGGCTAGGTAGCCATGTCCCTTGCCGGAGTCGAGTCCGGTCAGCTTGCCGCCGAATATCTCCTGCTCGACCGCTGCGTACGCCGCCATCCACGCGTCGTTGGTGACCTCGCTGGCGTCACCGATCAGGTTGCGGAAGAACGAGTTGACCTTCGGTCCCGACAACAGAGAGATCATGCTGCCCGGGTCTTCGGCGGTCAGCGAGCGGATCGAGTTGTTGACCAGCGCCGGCAGCACAGAGAGATCGGCGATGCGGGCACGAGCCACCTTGGAACGCTTCTCCAGAGCGGATAACTCGGCGACCAGCGTGTCGTGACCTTTCCTCGGGTTGATGCCGAACATCTTGGCGATGTCGCGCAGGTCGTCGGTTTCGCGCGTCTCCATCGGCGGAACGCGGATCGCCCCACGCAGGATTTGCTTGATCGTCTTCGCATCTGTGGGCCGTCCGGCCTTGTCCCAGTCGCGCCATACCGCCAGCGAGTTGCGCAGGTTGTCCTGCACGCTGACCCGTGGCGACATCGACGACAACAGAGCGGCGAAGCGCGGCGCGTCGATGCCGAACACCTGATGCAACGCCGCTACAGAGCCGGTGTACCAGTCGCGCTTGGCGCGTCCGGCGTGGGCAACCGCCGCCATCTCCTGCGCGCTCGGCACGTGCTGCAGGGTGCGCAGGAAGTTGAAGGCGATCTGCGCCATCGAGCCGTCTTTGAGGTACAGCTTCTTGGCCTCGGCTTCGGTCAGGAACCGCTCGGCGGCGCGCAGCGCCTTCGCCTGACTGCCGGTGGTCTTGGCGAGTCCTTTGCGCGAGTAGCGGATGTCGGGGTTGCGTGGATCGAACGTGCCGACGTTCTCGGTCGCGCTCTTGATCTGCCCCGGCTCAAACGCGATGTACGAATCCTTGCCGGCGTCCTCGTACTTGTTCTTGTAGACGATGCCGTCGTGACCCGATTGCTTGGCGAGGTCGATGACCTCCTTCCAGTTTGCGTTGTCGCCCATGTCGCGCACCCGCATGGGGTTCTGTAGCGACAGGTAGGTTGCGGTCAGCGTGCCAAGGTCTTCCATATCAGACTCGGCGTTCGCGCTCTCAGCAAACTGGCGAGCGGTACCGCGCCCCGCCAGCACCGCACGCTCCTCGGCGTGCCAGCTTTCGTCGGTGACATCCTCCGACGTCGTGCCGTCATTCATCTTCCAGTACCAGCGCCCGTCCCGTTTGTACGCGGTGACCCCGTCCACGGCGTCGTCGATCTGCTTGCCGGTAGCGCGCTCCTGCGCAGCCTGAAACGTGCCGAAGTGCATCGGCCCGCTGGGCGTGTAGTTGTCGGGATCGGAAGCGAAGCTGCCGTGGTGGTAGACCGTCATCGGCCTGCCGGTCGGCGTCACCACCTTGCTGTCCTTGAACCAGTCCTTGAACGCCGCCGTGTCGGTTTGCCGCTCTGCGGTGTCGACTTCCGGGTTGCCGTACTCATCGACCGGACCGATATAGCCCATGCCGAACTCGGCACGAGAGAACTTGATGCCACCCAACAGAGGCTTGATGATCCGCCGCATCGGGTCGGGCAGCTTGCTCAACGTCTCGGGATCGTCCAGCACCCGGTCGACCAGCTTGCGCAGCCGCTCTTCCGCCTTCTCGCCCCACTCGGTCTTGAAGTGGCGTCCGACCACATCCTGTTGGGCCGGCGTCAGGTTCTGTAGACGCTGCGCAATCGCCGGACGCTCGGCCTTCACCAGCGCCTCCAGACGTTCGCGCTTTTCCTTGACCTTGGCCTTGGCCGCGTCGACCTTGGCCTGCTCCTTGGCCTTGACCTTCTCCTCCTTCACCCGCTCGCGCTCGATGAGAGCGAGGCGCTTCTGTTCCTCTGTAAAGCCCTTCTCGCCCTCGGCGCGCCACTCGTTGATCTGGTCGTACGCCTCGACGATGCCTTCCTCGTCGGCGACGGCGCGGATGAAGTGGTTCTTGTGATCGCCGATCAGGTCGTCGAAATCCGGGTCGCTCTTCTTGGTGGCGATCTTCTCGTCCCAGATTTGCTTCGCCGTCTGGTACGCCTCGCTACGCCTGACCTGACCGCTGGCGGCTTCGCCGCGCCGGTTCTTCGCCTCTGATGCGTTGACCTGCCCGAACACCCGCTCCAGTTCCGGGTAGGTGATGTCGCGACGCCGGTACATATCGTAGGCGTCGGCCCAGTAATCCTGCACGTCCTCGGACAGCTTCACCCACGGGAACTCGCCGTCGGCTTCGTCCGGCTCCATCTTCTCGTCGTAGAACCACGCCGCCTTCTCGCGGACTTGGGCCTTGGTCAGCTTCTCCAGTTGGCGATGCTCGACGATCAGGTCGCGCACCCTGCGGTTCAGCACCCGCAGGTCTTTGAACATGCGCGTCTCTTCTACAGAGCGCGGCTTCTTCTTGACGTTGGGGTCGGCGAGCTTCAGCGCCTCGGCCAGCGCCTGCTTCCAGCGCGCCAGCATGGCAACGAACTCTTCCATCATCCGCACCACGAGCGGCCTCTGTTCAACGTCAACAGAGTCGTGGAGCATCTTCCAGAACTCTTCGTCCATGAACGCCGTGCCCATCGCGTCGGCGGACACTTCGTCGCGAGTCTGGTCGCCAATGTCCTCCAACGACGGGCGCGTCTCGTCGCGCGCCTTGGCTTCGGCCTCCATGCGCAACTTGAGGTTGTGCTGGTACGTCGCGAACATTTTGCGGTCGGCGATCTTGTCGACCTCGTCCATGAACTTCGACCACAACGCCGGGTTCAACTCGCGGATGTTGTGGCCGATCTCGTGGCCGATGACGAACATCTCCGGCTTCTTGGCGTTGGCGTTGACGTAGATGGTGTCCGGGTCGCCCGGGAGCTTGAACCCATCCATCGCGTCGACACGCTGGTTGGCCGGCGTGTAGAACTGCACGTTCTGGTCGAGCAGCTTGTGGATGACCAGCGAGAAGTTCTTGTACTTATCCGGCGTGTCAACAAGCGTGACGCTGTGCTTGTTGCCGAACTCCGGCGCAAGGTATTCGTTGACCAGCACCTCGCGCTCGTCGCGGCTGGCTCCCTCCGGGACGGTGCGCTCTGTAGCGGTGCGGCCCTTGCGGCGAATCTTCTTGCGCAGCACCTTCAGCGCCTCGTCCGCCGTGCGCTGCTTCGGCTCCTTCTTCTCCTCTGTAGGCTCCTTGGCCGCTTCCTCGGCAGCCGCGTCAGCCTCCTCCTTGATCGACTCGTGAGTGCGAAAGTCGTCGGCGATCTTGTCCAGAATGCTGTTGATCGTGTCGTCGCGCCGAACCGCGATGCGGATAACCGTGCCGTCCTCGTAGTGCTGCTCGATGCGCTGGAACTTGCCGTTCTTCAGCCAGACGTGGAGCGTGGCCGGCTCGCCGTTGCCGTCGATGCCGTCGAAGGAAAGGTCCGGCTCTAGCGCCTCTGCTTTCCCTTCATCTTTGGCGGCAGCTTCTTTCCCTTGCTCGCCTTGTTCCACTCGTCCACGTTTACGCCCTGCTTTGCCAGCTTCTTCCGATTCGCGTTGAAGAACTTCTGCTGCGCCTTGCTTTGGAACGGCATCTTTCGCCTCCTTGGCTTTGCTGACCTCCTTGGCCTTCTTGGCGGCGGGAGCGTCGTCCTTAAGCAGCACCGTGGCGGTGGGGTCGTAGTCGCCATCCACCTCGCGGTCGCCGTGCGCGACGGTGAGTCGCACCCGACCACCCTTGCCCTTGCCGACCTTGGTCACGCGCACGAACTTGCTGCCGCCGACGCTGATCCAGTTGCCGACCCGAAGATGGCTGACCGGCGTCTCGCCCTCGACCGGCGCTTTTTCAGCAGTAGCCTTCGGCGCGGGTTTCTGCTCTGTAACCGGCGGCGCTGGAAGTTTCGGCGCGACCTTGGCGGCCTTCGCCTTGCTGGTCTTCTTGGCGTCGGTGGCGGCGGGAGGCTCTGTAGTCTCTGTAACCACCGGCGTTTCGGTGATAGTGGGCGCTAACTCGGCATCGACCTTGGCGGCCCGCTCCTCCAGAACCTCGGTGATCGGGGTGATCTCTGTGGTGCCGTCGACGGGCGTCTGGTCCTGCACCGCCTTGACGTTCGGCCCACCCGGCGTGGTGGCGGCCTGCATGACCACGTTGCCGGCAGCGTCCTTGGCGGTGACCGCGACCTTCGGCCCGATCTGGCTGGCGACCTCCAGCTTGCTCTGTGGGATACCGAGAAGGCTGGCGCGCTGCTTGTCTGTAAGGGGGCCGTGGATGTTGAGGATGGCCTTGGCCTTGTCCGGGTTGGTGGTCAGGTACAGACCATCGCCACCCTTGAAGATTTTCGACACGCCCTTGGGGATCGCCGGGATCGGTGTCCCTGACCGGATGCCGGCGATGTACACCGTGTCCTTGGGGTGCTTCGGGTCGGTCATCGCCGCGATCTGCGCGTTGATGTCGCTCGACGGCTCGGGCATGGTGAACGCCGCCTCGGCCTGCCGCTCGTCCACCACTGGCGCGTTGGCGGCTGTAGCGGGCGCTGCGGTGACCGGAGGTGCGCCGGTAGCCGCGACGTCCGCTGGGGCTGCCACTGGCGGCTGCAGACCCTGCGCCGTGGCCTTGGGAGCGTGGCGGTCCGCCAGTGCGTCCAGATCGGCCTGCACGCGGCCCAACGTCGCGTAGATGGCGGGACGCGCACCGATGGAGTCGAGCGCGGCCTGTGCGTTGCCAACCAGTTCCTTGAGGCCGGTCTGTACCGCCGGCAGGTCGCCCTGCCGAGTCAGCACGCTGATGCGCTCGGCCAAGTCGTCCGCCGCGCCCACCGGATCGCCGCCCGGAGGCTGCAGCCCACGGCGCTCGCCCGGGGTTATCGCCGGCATCTCGCGCTCCGGCAAGCTCTCGACGGTAGCGTTGGGGTCGCCCTTCAGGTACCGCTCCTGCTCGGCAGCGTTGCGCCCACGCGCGCCGGCCACCGCGCCTGCGCCGACGCCACCGACTGCGCCGACAGCGGCCTCGTTCAGGTAGCTGCGAATCGCCTCGGCGTCGGCCAGCGTCTGTTGCGCGCCCCAGCGTTCGGCCACACCCTGCAGCCCCTCTGTGCCGCCGTCGAGGAAGCCTTGCGCCAGACCGCCCTTGATCACCCGTCCGACCACGTTGGAACCGTGACCGGCCCCGCGCAGCACCCGCCCGATGGCGGTCATGTCGACCAGCGTGTCCAGCCCCGCAGAGCCGGCAGCGGCAGCACCGATGCGGCCAAGCTCCGGCTTCGGCCCCTCGCCGGCCTGATAGCGTTCCTCGGCCCCGCCGTAGATGCTGCCTGCCGTAGCGCCGAGATTGAGGCCGTAGCTGGCGGCGGTGGCCCCCACCAGTTGCGCGGTGTACTCGGCAGCCTTGAGCTTGGTGGCCTCGCTGATCGCGTTGCGGCCCGCCATCTGTGCCGCCTGCTGGGCTGCCGCCTCGGCGGACAGACCCCCGGCGATCAACTCCTTGGCGGCAAGCTCTGTAGCCTTCTTCTCGATCATGCCGCCGACCATCGCCTGCAGCGGCTTCTTCAGCAGCGCCTTGCCGACGACGCCGCCGACCCCGGCTCCGGTCAGGAAGCTGGCCGCGTTGCCGACCACGTTGCCGGCGGCGTAGCCCAACCAGTCTGTAAAGGAACCCTTGTCGGAGAGGGCGACGAAGATGTCGTCGTTGTCCCGGGACAGACCCTCGATGTCCTTGCCGACCGCCTTGTACTTCTCCATCCCCCAGTCTTTCAGCCCCTCCAGACCAAACGCATCGGCACCGTAGGCCACCAGACTGGCCCCGAACTGCTTGTTCTGCTCCCAGCCTCCGATCTGTAGACCCCGACCGAAGTGGCTGCGGCTGTCGTCCTTGGGCGCTGCCTGTCCAGCAAAGATCGGCTCCCCGTAACGGGCGGCGAAGTCCGGGCTGACCTCCCGCCGCGCTGGCGTGGACGGCGTCGCGGACGGCGTGGCGAAGATCGGCTCGCCGTAGCGGGCCACCATCGGGTCGACGGGTGGCGTGGCTCCCGTCGGCTGTGGGTTGACCGGGTCTGTAGGGATCGCCATGCGCGGCGGCGCGGGGGGCGGTGTACTGGAGCCGCCGTACACCGGGAGTCCGCGCCGCGCTTGCTGCGAGGTCTGGTACAGAGGGTCGTCGTCTTCCTGCAGACCGTAGGCCATCGTCGCTCCCTACTGCGTCAGCCCGTAGGTTTGCCGGCCCGCACCCGGAGCCGTCGCTGGCACCGGATTGGCCTTGGCTGCCGCTGCCGCCGCCTGCGCTTGGCGCTTATCCCATGCTTCGCGAACCGAGGGGGGCACAAAGCGCAACCGCAGCGGCTTGTCGACGTTGCCGGAGTCGGTGATCCACTGCCCGTTCTTGTCGCGCTGCACCCCTATCGTGCCGTTCACGATCCCGTTCCACGTCGAGTTGAGCTTGGAGATGTTCATCGGGTTCACCTCCAGACCGTTGTCCTCGATCATCCCGTCAACCGCGCCAATCGCCTCGCCGATCTTCGCTTCCAGCGTGCCGGTGCCGCCCTGTTCCTTGCTGTCCTTGGCGATGGTGTCGGCGGTGACGCCGTTCAGCTTGAGCATCAGGTCGAGCGAACGACGCTGATCATCGGCCTTGCGTCTGGCGGTGCGATCTTCGATGCTGGCTTTCTTCTGCTCGACGGCAGCCCCGGCCATCGCTCCTTTGTAAGCCCGGTCTGAAGCGCGATCAACGCCCTGCACATCGAACTCGCGCTTGACCTCCTTCAGCCGGTCGATGCCAAGCTGGGTGGCGGCCTCCCGCGACGTGATCTCTGACTGGACTTCCTTGGCCTTGAGCGCCACCGCCTGCTCCCTCTGTCCGAAGTTGAGGATTTCCAGAGGCGACAACTGCTCGGCCAGCATGACCTTGATCTGTGCTTCGTTGACCGGCACGGTCTTGGTGCTGCCGTCCGGCATCTGGCGGTCGTACGACGCGTAGCGCCGGCCCTGCTGATCGGTCTTGTCGACCCGCCACGAACCGTCGACGTAGGTCGGGTCCATCTCCTTGACCAGTCCCGGGATTGCCGGATGGTCCGGGTTGGTCGCCGCCATCGTGGCGAGCGCGGCGCTCTTCGCCATATGCTCTTGCACGCCGCTGCTGGCGAGTTGCTGGATCATCTTCGACGCCTCGGCGGGGTGCGTCTTGCGCAGCAGCATGAACATCTCGGGCATCAGTTGGCGGTTCAGCGCGTAGCCGTCCTTGATGTGGTCGACCACCGACTTCTGTGGCGGCTGGATCAGCGGCGCAGGCGCGCTCTGTGCTGGCGGCGGCGCAGGTCCGCCACCCACCACGCCCTCGGGCGCAGTCAGCGCAGCAACCCGTGGCGCACCAGCCGGCGGCACCGGCGCAGCGGTCTGTGGACCGGATAGCGCCTGCCCAACCGGCGCGGACGGCTCCGGCGACAGCGGTGGCGGCACCGGTCCGGGTTCCTGCTGCGCGGTGGGCACGGTCGGTGGCGGCGGCGGTCCGGCCCCCGGCGTGCCACGCGCACCCTGCACGGCCTGATCGATGTACTGCGTGGTCAGGTCGTACATCTTCTTGGCACGTGCCTTCTCCTCCGCGTACTCCTCCTGCTCCTGCGTGAACTTGGTCTTCAGGCGTCCCTCTGCGGCCTCGGCGCGCACGTCGGCGTTCGCCAGCAGGTCGCCACGCCGCTTGTCCTCCACGATCTTGGAGGTGCTGTTGTACGAATTGACGAAGGCTTCACCGAAGCCGGGAATCGACAGTCCCCCCATCACAACCCCCTTGCACGCTGCTGGTCGGCAGGCTGGTGGTGCTTCTTGACCAGCTTGTCGAAGAACTCCTCGCCCTTGCGCCGCACGACGTCGGCAGGGATCACGTACTCGCCGTTCGACAGACGAGCCTCGATCTGGTCATCCACCGGGCCACCCGGTCCGCGCACGAGGCCAGCCTTGCGTGCCCGCGCCACAGAGGGCAGGTCGCCGACAGAGCCGGCCTTGGCCCCCTCCTCGCCGGCCTCGCCGCCGTCGGCCATGAACGCCGCCGCCATGCCGGCAATCGAGCCAATCGAAGAAAGCGTCTTGCCACGCTGCTCCTCGCCCGCCGACCAGTTCTGCATCCGTGCGCCGAACTCCTGCCCGTAGCCCTTGCCCGCCGCAGAGTTAGCCTCGATGCCCATGCCGAAGTTGGCGTTGCCCAAGCCACGGGCGGACACCGCGTTCTGGGTCTGGCCCATGATGTTCTGGGTGCCGGCCTGCCCAGCCTGCAACGCGAGCGCGGCGGCGCTGTTGCTCTGTCCGGACAGTCCGCGCCCCATGTTGGCGGCGTCGGCGGCCATCGCCATGCCCATCGCGCGGCTCTGTAGCCGGGACTGGTTCATCGCCCCAGCCTTCGCCAGAGCCTCCTCGTCACCGAGAGTGCCGGCGGCGCGCAACGCGGTCGACGAGTTCGGGTTGATGCCGTAGCGGGAAAGCTCACGCGCGGTCGCCGCACGCTGCTGCCCGAACGCCTGCTCGATGTCGGCCCCGGCCTGCCCAGCCATCTTCTCCCGCTCGGCGTCGGTGTTGAACTGCAACGCCTCGTTGATGATCTTCTGTTCCAGCGGCTGGTAGGACTGCTTCCAGTAGTCGTACTGCTCCTGCGAGCGTGCTTCGGCGGAATCAGCCAGCCTCTGTTGTTGTTGGAAGATCGGCATCAGCATCTGCCGGTCCGACGCCGCGTTCTGCTTCGACCACTCGAACTGCTCGCGGCCTAGCTCGATCTGCTCCTGCGCGATGCGCTCGTTCGCCTGCGCTGTCGCCAGCAGGCCCGGGTTCACGTCCGGTGGCTTCGGTCCGCTGCACAATCCCATGTGATGTCTCCACAGACTCGATGTAGTCTTTCCACGGCTCGCTGTGACAACGCCTGCGAACCTCTATCCCTACCTTCGCTGCCCAGTCTGGACCGCCACAGATCAGCGCAGTCTGTTGGATCAGGTCAGCATAACTGCTACGTACTACGAACGCCACGCGTAAATCGACCTCCCCGGTGGGGTGATCCTCCAGTTCGTTGGCGACCCGCCAGTTGACGATGGCGTTGGTCACCAGCGGCTGTAAATCCGGGAAGTACTTGCGGTAGAACTCGTTGCGCGGAATGGTCACCATCGTCATCCACAGCAGGTCGAGGACACGACCCTTCGACGGCGGGCTGTCGCCGTCGTACAGATCGTCGAAGAAGTGCGCGACCTCGGTCATGGTGATCGCGAAGTCGGCGGCGATCTCGTTGCCCTGACAACAGGCTTTGACGAAATCGATGAACTCTTTGTCGCGCTTCATGTGGCTCCGGGTGGTGGGTATGGGAACTTCTTCTTCAACTCTTCGATGCGGTCGATCATGGCGATGACATCGTCGCTCAACGGCTCGCCACGGCTCAACAGATCAAGCGCCCTCCAGATCATGTCGAGTTGGCGCTGGCGACTCGGGAACGCGAGTTCTCTCTCTGTTTCAACGTCACCGTAGTGAGTAATCTTCATGGCACCACCACGTCAAAGTGTGCGTCGGTGAACGGCCACGACAGAACCGTGACGTGGTGACTGCCCGGAGTCTTGAAGTCCAGTTCTACCGTGCCGTCTGTAGCCTCAAACTCGGCGTCCCCCTTGGGGAGCCGTATCAGAATCGTCGCCGGTAACGGGACGTTGTACAGCGTGCTTCCGGTGAGCAATGTCGGGTTCAGCGGGCGAGGAATTGCATCACCATCGAGTACGTACATGACATCGGCGTGATGAACGCCGACAACGTAGGGTCCGATCAGGTGGAGATACTGTTCCTCGACGGTCTGGACAACGCCAAACCTGCCGGTCGCCGGATCGTAGTTGCTGACCGCGATGGTGGTGCCGATCTCTATCTCTTTGCGCACAAGATGACCGCTTTGTAGTTGCCGAACTTGTTGGTTGCCGTTTGCCCGCCACTCAAACTTCCGGTCCCGTTTATTGGAAGCTGCTCTACGGTCATGTGCAGGAAGTACGGCGTCGACTGGCCGCTGATCGGCACGTTATCGAAGGCGAAGATGCAGGTTTGCGCATAGCGCGGCTGGTTGTTGATGATGCCCATCTGGTGACGGCTGAACAACGGGCCGTACCCAGTGCGCGTCAGGTAGCAGTTGATCCAGAAACGTCCACCGTTGCTGCCGGTGTCCTGTTGCACTTCGCAGCCGAAGATAACGGTTATCTTGGAGACAACCTCGGTGTTGAACGGCAACACGCCCTTGAACAACGACCACACGTTGACCCCAAGCTCTGGCGCGCTCGGATCGGATTGATCTCGACGATGATTCACGTCGTTGGGATTGGATGCCATGCGCGGCACCATCACCGCGTCGCCCTGAATCTTCAGCGTCGCTACCTGTAGGTCAGCGATGTGTGCGGTCTGGATTGCAGCGGTCTTGATCTGTGCGCCACCCACCGCGAGGTTGGCGATCTGCGCGGTGTCGATGGCGGCGTTTGCGATGTACGTACCGGTGAAGTTGACGCCGAGTTCGCCGATGCGATACCCCGGCATGATCACGCCAGCGATGGTGCCGCCGCCCGCCCCGGTAAGCGTTATCGTTCCGGCGGTAGGCTTGGTCAGAACAATGTTGGTGTTGAGCAACGCCGGTGCGTTGGAGCCGCTGGGTAGCGCCGCACCGATCCAGTACGGCGACACCTGACCGCCTCCGGGCTTGCCGCCGATCAGCGTGCCGTGCGGGGTGATGTCGATCTCGCTATTCGACGTCCCGGGCGGCGGGACATTGACACCGGACCAGTTGATGCCGGTGCCGGTCGAGAACAGCACCGTGCCGCCAGCGCCGTAGATGGTCAGCGACTGTGAATCCTGCCGCCACTCCATGCGTGGCGTCTTGTCGGGACCGCCGATCCTGAAGTAGCCGTTGACGTCGAGATAGAAGCCGGAACCGCCCAGCCACGACACGCCGTTGTTGAACATGATGCCGCCCAGCAGATTGATGCCGGCGATCCATCCGCTGTCGGCCATCAGGTGGCCGCGCACTTGCATCTTTGCGCCGTCCCACATCACGTAATTCGATAGCGAGTCGCCGCTGTAGAACTTGTATTGCCCACCGCTGTAGCCGAGATAGAAGCCGCTGCCGAAGCTGGGATCGCCGACCGCCGCTCCCGGGTTCACGCCGCCGCTGATCTGCCCGGTGGTGATGCCGATGGAGGCGATCAGCGTGCCGGTGGCGATCTTGCTGGCGCTCAAGTTCTCGATCATCGCGCTGACGATCTGCGCGTCGAAGATGTTCGCCGAGTTGATCCAGACCCCCGGCGGATACGTCTTGCCGTCGATGGTCTGTGCGGTGGTGGTGGCGATGAACGGCAGGCGCACCACCAGATCGTTCCAGAACGGGTCTTCGTTCGGCTTGGCGGGGGTGTTGACCGCGCCCCAGATCGGCTGGTGACCGACGTTGCCGTCAACTCTGCTCTGGAACGAGTGGACGATGCTGCTTGGCCCGCCGGCCATCCACACCAGCGCGCCCTTGGCGTAGGGAGTGCTGGCAACCCACGGGTTGGGCGGCTGCGGCGGGGCGAGGCTGAAGGTATCGGCCCTGACGATGAACTTGGAGTCTGTGGGCTGACCGTACCCCGGCGAAGTCGATGACAGGCCGAAGCCGGCGATGTAGCCGTTGACGTCGGTCTTCACAGAGTATTGCGCGAGCAGGCCAGTATCGGTTTGCTTCATGGCGACGAAGGTCTGCTCGACGGTGGCGTTGTACGACGCCCCGCCGTCCATCGATACGCCAACCTGCTTGGACGCCTTGGCGAACGGCAAGCCGACGTGCCACGTCACCCGGCTGTCTGTGCCGGGAGCATCGACGTGCGTCGAGTTCCAGAACTGCACGCTGTTGGTGTAGGCCGGGTCGCCGGACGGCACGTTGTTCCAGATCAGGCCGTTGTTGTCGAACACCGAACCGGCCAGACCGTAGCGCGTGGTCGTGGTGTTCAGCGTTGCGTAGCCGATCTTGGTCTGTTCCAGCGTGATGACTTCAGCCGAAGCGTCTCCAGAGGAGAAGTCCTTCCAGACCAACTCCTCGCCCTTCCAGCGGTACGGGTGGTTGCCGTCGTCTTCGTCGTACCAGAGGTCACCGTCGATGATCTTGCGACCGGCGCTGTCAACCCACTCTGTGCCGTCCCAGATCGCCGGATCGTCGGGCTGGTGGTAGACCTTGTTGCCGCTGGCGAGGCTGAACTCCTCCCACTGTGTGCCGGTCCAGCGGTAGCTGCGGTTGCTCTCGTCGGTGTCGTACCAGACGTCGCCGCCGATCAGCGGTACGCCGGCAACGATGCCGTGCGATTCAGCGTCCGGACGCTCCGGCGTGAAGAACGTGCGGTTGGCGCTCGGCCCCTGCGACTGCAGCACCCTGATCTGCGTGGCCTGCGAGGACGACACTGAACTCAGTTCAAAGATGCGTGACGTGGCGAGGAGGTCGCGTTCCTCCAGATGCTCCAGCTTGGAGTTGATGGCCCTGTTCTTGATGTACTCGTCGGTTTCGATCTTGCCGATGCGCTGGCTCAACTCGGTCCACAGAGCGGAGTTGACGATCTCTGTGGACAGCGCCTCGATGGCCTTGCCGATGTCGCGTCCAGTCCTGCCGTAGGTGCCGGACGTGGAGTTCCACGGGCCGGTGACGTTGGCCTTGGAGACGAACCGAATCCAGTACCAGTACTCGGTGTCGTAATCGACCGACGAGTCCGAGTACACGTTGGGCACGGCGGTGCCGACCATCAACGCCTGCGAGAGGTCGTCGATTTGCGCTCGCCATATCTCGGTGTAGCCGTGGTTGGGGTACGGCGCACCGTCCCAACTCATGTTGATCACCGTGAATACCGGATAGACCTTGAATCCGGTGGGCGCAGGCGGGGTGGTGAAGTCGGTGCCGGGGTTGTAGATGCCGCCGCCCGGACCGCCGCCGGGACCGACCGGCCCAACCGGAAGCCCGCTATCGTCGCCACCGCTGTTACCGCTGTCGGCGAGGTTCAGGTCTTCCAGATCGCGGAAGCGCACGAAGCCGTCGAGTTCGTCTCCAGAGCGGCGCTCGCGCACCTCCAGCGTGGACTTGATGGCGCGCAGCACCTCCGCGATGTTGTCGTCGCGGATGTCCGGGATACCCGGGGTCGAGGTGGCGCGCTGCACCATGCCGTCACACCGCCTGTAGCTGGGCGCTGCTGGAGGCCATGACTACCTCGGTGACCTCGGTGCGCGTCTGTAGCTCGATCTCCCAGTCGAGCGCGCGGAATCCGGCAGGCAAGCGAAACGGCTCGCCGTTCTGGATCGTCTTCTCGTAGCGCAGGATGCCGTCGGCGTAGATGAAAAGCTCCGGATTCGGCGCGTAGTCGTTGTTGATGCACAGAACCTGCGCCCAGCCGAAGTTGTGCTGCATCCCTTGCCGGAACAGCTTGCTGCGCCACGTCGCCACCAGCGGAGCGCCGGAGTCGAAGCGCACGATGTCGGCACCGGAGGCGAAGTACAGAATGTCACGCTGCGGCGAGTAGTAGCCGGCGGTGATCGGCGGGTAGGGCGGCGCGTGCATGGCGTCGTTGATGTCCGACGTTGACAACAGAGCGCCGGCCCCGGAGATGTCGATGATCAGGATGCCGCGTCGCGGGTTCTCGTACAGAACGATCACCCGACCGTTGTGGATGAACGCCTGCATCTTCGACGGGTTGTAGCTCTGCCAGAGTTCCCGCGACAGCACGTTCAGCGTCACCACAGAGGTGGACTGGCCGATCATGGTCATGCCATCCGGCGACGCGTACAGAACGCCGTCGCCAGTCTCCACCACGCTGCGCTTGGATGAACACGCCTGCGGCAGATGCATCTTGGTGGACGCCATCGCCCCGGGATCGATGCCGCTGAACAGGTACGGGTAGTTGTTGGTCAGCGCCACTACAGACTGGCCGAAGGTACCGATGGCGACGATGTTGTCGTCGATTGGGTACTCGTGCGGCCATGCGTGCGGCAGGTTCGGCTCCGAGAAGTACAACGAGTTGCCGGCGAACCCGACCGCCACGCCGTTCGCCATCATGCGCAATCCGGACAACCCCTTGGGCGGCGGTATCCAACCGTCAGATGGCAGAAGCTCGCCGAGTGCGGACGTACGCACGTCGTCAACAAACGTTGACGAGGCAACATTCGTCTCGCCGACGTACTGGAACTTGGTGCGCTGGGTGCCGGTTGCCGACCGGTAGATGCGCTTCTTGGTGATGTTGTACTGGCCTCCGGGAGCGCCGGGAAGCGTCAGCGTCACCGGCTTGGCCGGATCGCAGGAGATCACTTCCGACGCTGGCGACGGCGCACCCTCCTCGTCGTACGCGGTGACCAGCGTGTACACGTAGACGCGGCTCTCCGGCACTACAGAGGCCGGCACTTCAGCCTTCCCGGAAGGCGCACCTTTCGGCGCTGGCGGCGCATTCTGCAGGTCCACGTTGAAGCCGCCGCCCGGAAGCTGGGCGTCGGGGATTACGTCCACCGCCTGCGTGGCCGAAGCCGAGTTCTCGGCGACGAACTTCCAGTTGGCGTCGTCGGTGACGATCACTCCGGAAGACATGCTGATGTCCTGCCGGTACAGACGCTTCTTGACGACGCCGTCCGGGATCGGCTCGCTGTGGTACAGAACCACCTCGGTCTTGCCGTCGACTACCGACACCACCTCGCTCACCGGGCTACGGTGGCTCTCGTTGTTGGACACGTTGACGAAGGTGACCATGTAGACGCGCTTCAGCGCAGAACCGCCGGTGCTGGCGGTGATGCCGGAACTCATCGAGTTCGGCGCGGACGATGGCGGGCCGTCGTAGATTCCCAGTATGTCCGATGGCCTTGAGGTACCGATGACGTCGACGTAGCTTGTCTCGCTGACCGGTTGTTGGGTCAGCAGCAGGTAAGTGTTCTTGTCGGCATCCATTCTGTAGATGCGGAAGAACGTGGCCGAGTTGTGTGGGTCGACGATGTCGACCAGCGTCACCGTCTGTGTCTCGTCGGCGTCGTACTCGACCGGCCACTTGGAGGGCGGGGACTCCTTGTAGTGCTGGCCTTGGTAGTCGTACTCACCCAGCGTGTAGACGTACTTGCGCAGGATCGTCTTGGACTCCACCGCCTCACCAGCCGACACCACCGGCGGGTACTGCGGCGATGCCGATGAATTGGCGTAGGTAGTCGGCATCTCGGGATGCACGTCCTGCCCGTCGGCCTGCGCCTCCATCTCCTCGTCTGTGAACACGTCCTCGTATTCGGTCTGTGCGAGCGGGATCGGCACCACGATCCGCCATTTCAGGTTGACCTTGCGCCACAGAATCTTGTGGGTGACCAGCATGTCACCCCGGTTGTCGGTGGTCAGGTTGGTGAACTTCACCGGCTTGCCGTCTACCGCCTGCACGGTGAGGGTTTCCCCGGGCGGACCGCCGGTCTTCGTCGAGTCGCGGTAGAACGACATCGTGTATTCGCGGGGAACGGTGGTGACCACCTCCGGCGCGGTGAACGAGGCGACCGTAGGCGGGCTGCTCGGCTCGGGCACGCCCAGCATGTAGCTGCCCCCGGGCAAGGTGCCGCCGCCGCCGATGACCATGCTCGCTGGCGCGTAGCGCGGCTCGTCGGGCACGTCGGTCCAGTACAGACGGTCCCACTGGTCCTGCGCTATCGGCGAGCGCATGACGTCGGTGTCTTCCTCAAACTCCAGCCAGTAGTTCTCCTCGGCTTGATCGTTCTGTGGATCGAAGCGGTAGATGGTCTTCGCCCCGACCTTGGTCATCCCCTTCAGCTTGGTGGTCGCGTTGAGCGGGCGCAACGAGCCACTGTTCAGGATCACGTTGTTGGCAACCTGCGCATCCGATGGGTCCAACAGAAGTGCGTTGGAGATCGGCTTCAGCCCGTTGAAAGCCTTGACGACGATGGCGCTCATGCTCCCCTCTGGAGACGGGGGGCCGAAGCCCCCCCCTGCAACCCTGCAACGTTACTTCGGCTGCGCTTTCGGCGGAATCCAGCACACCACCGGTAGCGTTCCCCTGCCGCCCCACGCCAGCACCGGCATAGACCCCGGCGGCACGTTCGGCGGCGCAGCGACCGGCCTGTCTGTGGACACCGGGATCAGCAGCACGCTACCTTCGGGCAGTCCAGACCCGCCACCAGAGCCGCCACCACCACTGCCGCCACCTTGCCCGGGCAGTGTGTTGTCGGGACGCGCTGGACGCCCCGGCGGCTCCCCCGGCAACGTGTTGTCCGGTATCTGCCCCGGTCCGGGAAGACCGATGATCGGCGGCGACGCGTGAATCGGCGGCAGTCCCGGTGTGGGCGGCAGCGTGTTGTCGATCCCCGGCGGGTAGACGATGGGGTTGGACGGACGTCCGCCCTGTCCGGGCAGCGTGTTGTCGGGGCGACCCTGCCCCGGCGGCAAGCCTTGCTCGGGACGAGTGGGGCGTCCGGGCAGCGTGTTATCCGGACGAGCGCCCGAACCGGGAAGCCCTTGCTCTGGACGATCCGGGCGCGGCGTGCCTTGGCCGTAGCCGGGGTCCACGCCACCTTGTCCGGGCAGCGTGTTGTCGGCGTGTCCGGGCGGGTTGATGACGATGGCCTGCGACGGCACACCGGGACCGATGGCGTTGGGCGGGATGATGATCGGACGTCCACCGGGGAGCGTGTTGTCCGGGCGTCCGTAGCCGGGAAGGCTGTTGTCGGGACGGTCGGGACGCGGCGTGCCTTGGCCGTAGCCGGGGTCGGTCGGACGCTCCCAGCCGGGAAGCGTGTTGTCCGGGCGACCTTGGAACGGCGGCAGACCCTGATCGGGACGCTGGCCGGTTTCGCCGAGGAGAGTGATCAAAGCGTAGAACGATTGCATAGCGTTTCCTTATGGTTGGGTAACGACACCCCTCACTACCATCGACAGGATAGCGACCAGCACGCTGCTGATCACCAGCCCAGCGATGCCATACGCGATCAGCTTGACAGGGGAAAACTCATGTTTGGAGACAAGGTTGTTCTTGACCACCCACGCCAGTAGCCGCACCTGTGCCTGCAGCACCGCGATGGAGGCGGCGATGCTGCGCTTGGGTGACTCATCCTCAAAGAAATCGTCATCCTCTGTGGACACTTCAACACACGATTGCCGGGGGCGTCGGGATGCAGTTGCTGTTGTTGGTGTGATCGTCGCTGGGGCTGTTGATGCGACCCGTGTTGCCGCTGTTCGTGCCGCTGTACGGTCCGGTGTAACTGCCACTGCCGATCACGCCGGAGTTGGTGACGATGAAGTTGGGCCGCGTCTGTGACGCGATGGCGGATGTGGCGATGCTCCCTATGGTGCCGAAGCCGGTGTTGGCGACGCTCTGTACGGTGCCGAACCCAGCGTTGGCGATGCCGACGTTGGAACTGAACCCGCCCAGAGCGGTGGTACCCAGCGCGTTGTAGCTGGCGATGGTCGAGTCAGCCGTGTTGCGGCTCTGTTCCACACCCAGTTTGTAGCCGAAGTAGCCCTGCACGAGGGAGATCGCCGGACCGGCGAAGATCGCTGCCCACTTCAGCGCCCGTTGCTCTTGGTTCTCGGGGATGTGCGGAAGCTGCACCGGCACCACGGCGTGCGCGGATGACTCGCTGCCACGGCCCAGCGCCAGTGCTAGGATCGCCATCTGCCGGGAGGCGGGGTCGCCCCGCTCCGCGATGGCCCCTATCGCGTTGTACCTCGCCTCCTCGGCTCTCGCCTTCGCCACCTCGACGTTCTGTTGCGTGGTGACAGTCAGCCGGTAGCTCTCCATCTGCAAAGCGAAGTTGGGGTCCATCGTGGTCTGGCACCCCGTCAGCAGCAGCGTGCTACAGAGCAGTCTCTTCATATCTCCACCAGTCCGGGTTGGCGTTGGCCCTTGAGGGCAACCAAGTCCGCGTACACGTAGACGATGTTGTGCGTCTGGTGCCACACCGACGGGTACTCGTTGCGCATCGACGCACTCTGGAAACGTCCCCTGATTCCCGGCACGTACTGTTGCTGCTGACGGCGGGTGTAGTACCAGAACGAGTTGGAGTTCCAGAACGAGGCATGGGTCGGGTCTTGAAAGGCTCCGCGTCCGTCTGTAGACGGGGTGGCGGTGAGCATCCAGCCTCCGGGCACCAGCACTCTGTACGCCTCGTTCATCAACCCCACCGTGCAGAACGGCGGCTGATGGGTGCAGCTTGAGTCGCGGCAGTGCGGCACATGCTCTAGGAAGTCGTAGGCCCGTATGCAGCCGACCGAGTTATCGGCAAACGGCCACGGTTGGCGCAGGTCTACCCCGGTCTTCAGGTCAGCGGCGACGAAGCCCTCCGGGCAACCGATGCCGCCGCCAAGATCGAGCTTCAGGTACTCGTTGCGACGGCACCACTCGGCGACCAACTGGTGGGTGTAGCGATCACGTAGCTCGGCCTGCTTGCTCTGTATCTCGGCGTTGCGCTTGAGCCACGTGTTCTCCCCGTTGGACTGAAGTCTGTAGAGGTACAGAGCCTCCGGGATGTGCGCGAAACGCGCCCCGGCGAGGTAGGTCCGCATCACCAGATCGTGGTCGTCACAGATCGGCAACGCCGCGTCGTGTCCGCCCACCGCTCTGTAGGTGTCGGCGTTCCACACCCGGACGTGGTTGGGGGCGTAGAAGATTTCCCGCAGCGAGGACGCGTCCGGCTCAAAGCTGCGGTTGGCTTGGTGAACGTCGTCGCCGACTCTGTAGCTGTAGTGTTCCCAGCCCCACACCTTGTCGTACAACTCGTAGGTGCCGTCCGCCCTGAAGTTGGCAGCATCGGAGTAGATGAAGTCCGCTCCGTCATCCGCCGCCTTCGCCACCTTCTCCAGAGCGTTCGGCATCAGCTTGTCGTCGTGGTCGAGTTCGACCAGCAGGTCACCCCTGCACTCGCCGCAGGCGAACTTCTTCAGCGCGCCGACGCCCTCTGTGCCGGTCGGTGCGTGCAGCACGCGGATGCGCGTGTCCTGCATCTCGGGAGGCAGCGTGGCCCCGTTGTTGATGACCACTACCCACTCCCAGTCGCGCACGCTCTGGGCGAGCAGCGAACGCTGTGCTTCGGCCAGATACTTGGTGTCGTGGGTCGGCGTGAAGATGCTGAACTTCATCGGATCGGTTTTCCTAGTTGCGCTTCCAGCGCGGTGACTTTTGCGGACAGCTCCTGAATCGCCTTGATCATCGGCGCGATGAACTCGTCGTAACGCAGGCCAAGCTGGGCGTTCGGGTCGGCATCCCTCTCCAGCGTTGGGTCGATGTAGCCACCGAAGTCCACCACCCCGGAAGCCTTCACCGACAGCGCCACCTCCTGCGCGATCAAGCCGTAGTGGGTGCGTACGCCGGGAACCGGAGTTACCACGTTCTTGTAGATGATCGGCGGCTCTGTGCCTTCCGGCGGCGGCGTATCTTCAGCCGTGGGCGGTCGCTCCGCATCCGGGTCAGGCTCGCGCGTGACCACGTTCTTGCCGACGATCCACTTGTACGACACCGGACGCAGCGTGTTGATGAAGTCCAGCCCGAGGTCGCTATCTGCAACGTCCTTTTTAGCGCGTGCATCCGAGGAGTTGACTACGCCGCTGACTGCCCAGATCGAGGTCCAACGATTGATAGCGTTGCCTGAACTTAGCTGGTTATCGACTTGCGGCTTGATAGCTTGGTAGCCGTTAAAAGAGAGGTCGTTCCACGCAGCCCCGCTATCGACGATCACCCCAAGGCTCGAAAACCCGCCTTGGTTGCTCATAAGGAAGTTGTTGGTGGTCCCCGGCAAGTGGACCATCAACGGGCCGAACGCTGCAACAGTGTTGATGGAGACATGCCCGCCGTTGGGGTTCAGCAGGATGTTGTAGCTGACCATGTTGCTGGCGTCACGGGACTGTATCCAGTTGCACCAGTTGTTGCCGTTGTGGTTCGCGCCAAAATCAAGTGCCACGTTGCCGGAATCGAGCCGTGTCTTGATTCCGTTGTCTACGCTGCCGGAGGTAAGCGGCCATGAGTGAACGGCGTGCGAGACGCAGAACTTCGGCGTCATGTAGACGTTGGCTGCGCCGACCCAAGCGTAGCCGCCAGCACCCAACCCAGCGCCGCAACTCATGGTCCCGTTGCAGGCGATGTTGCCGCCGAGGTTCATGTAGCTGCCGCCGAAGTAGCTGGCGTTGACGTAGTAACCGGTAACCGTCCCGAAGGTCGGGTCCATCCCCTCATGCGCCACGCGATAGGAGTTGGGCGACATCGAGTAGCCGCCCCAACGCAGCGCGTTGTCGATGCTGCCGTCGATGCCCAACTGCGCCGCCCACCCCGATCTGTGGAACGAGATACCAGCGAAACCGGTGGCGGAAGGGTTGTAAAGCTGCATCTGCCCCGTCGAACCCAGAACCGTGATGGCCTGACCGGAGTTGTACGAGAGTTGCGTAAACCCGTTGACCTGCAAGTTTCTGCCGACCGTGAGGTCGTAGGTCAACCCCATACTGCTGCCGTTGATGTTGCCAACCGTGATGTTGCGGCCCTCGCTGTTGACGTGGTACTGGTCAACGTCCCACTTCCAGCCATAGCTGTTGGCAGACGTCCAGAACAGATACCGGTTTGCGCCCCAGTTGCCGCTGCCCCAGTACCACTGGGCGTCGGTGTCGAAACCGAAGTGCGCTATGTGGCGAGTCTGGACGTGAAAACAGATCGACGCGGCATCGTCCGCCGTGCGCCCCTGCACTTGAAACGTGGAGCTATGCGTGCCGGAGTTGATGGTCCCACCCTGACCAGCCCCGATCACGATGAGACTTCCGACACCGTCGATGACGTTGGCGGCATTGCTGTGCAGGTAGCCGGTCAGGGGAGGCGTTACACCTTGGAATCCTTGCGTACCTTGCGGACCTTGGAACCCTTGCGGTCCTTGCGCTCCCTGCGGACCAACCAACCCTATCGGTCCCTGTGATCCCGTCGGACCCTGTGCGCCGGTTACGCCTTGGAAGCCTTGGAAGCCGCGCAACCCTTGCGTGCCCTGCGGTCCTTGCGGACCTTGGAAGCCTTGCGCACCCTGCACGCCTTGCGCACCAACCGTGTTGCCGCCCTTCCACGCACCAGCGGCGGCGCTCCAGTTCCACGTCGAGCCAGCCTCGCTGTGGACTTGCCCGTCGGTAGGGTTGCTGGGGAAGTTGATCATCACATGCCCTGCACCATGTACAGAGGGCCAGCGGTGTCAACCGTCTCGCCCCAAGTCGTCGCCCAGATCGGCGGCATAGACGCACCTTGGTTTTGCATCATCTGCGCGTTCCAACCTTCCCGGCCAAAGTTGCTTGGCATGAAGAGTCCGGGCGAGTACGGATTGACCGATTGCGTACCGCGCATGTCAAGCAAGTTCGCACCGATGTTCTGTACCGCCAGCCAGTACGCACCGGGGGAGAGGTACGCGGTCATATCGCACTGCATCCCGGCTTGCACGTCGAGGTAGTCTTGGCTGGTAAGCAGCGCGCCCGGGTTCGGGTACTGGCCGTCGTCATACACGCCGATGGCGATGTCGCAGACGCCGTCGTACACGGTTTCGACAAAAGCGGCTATCGTCATGCTGGTGGTGGTAAGCACCATCCGCGTTGCTGCTGCCCATCCGGGCTGAAGAAGAGTCGGTACGTCATCATCGAACTTCCTCGGCCACAGATTCACCCAGCGCCCGGGGCCGGGACTCACGCCGCCAGTCGAAGGAGCCTGTGCTGGTGGCACCACCCACGACAGACCACCGTTGCCGCTAACGTCGGTGAGTACAGAGCCTGCGCTTCCGATGCTCGGGGGCAGGTAGAACGTGACGTCGCTAGAAGCGGTTGGATACAGGCGCGTCGCCCCGCCACCAACCCCCTTCACCAGACTAAGCACGCCATCGAACAGCGTCGTGCCAAGTTGCAGTCTGCCGCCAACGGTAAGATTCTTCAGCGCCTTGTCGAAGACGAGGCCCGCATCACCAGCGAAAGCACCGCCATCGTTGAACTGAATCTGTGTGGTCGCGCCACCGGGAGCGCCACCACCCACGTTCGACGGCAACACGTCTGTAGGGGTGATCTCGCGCAGCATCCCGAGGGATGACGAGTACACCACCGGGATCACCTTGCCAGCGATGGCGTTCTGTAGCGCAATCGGCTCTTCCGGCTCAAACAGAATCTGGTTGACGCCGATCAGCCAGCCGATGCGCTGTGCGATATAGCCCACCACTTCCGCTGGCGGGGTCAGCGTGGCCGTGCCGTTGGAGTTAGCCAGCCACACCGGCACCGGACCACCCTGCGAAGTCGGATTGGCGATGGTTTGCTTGTCGTTGATGCCGCCCAAGTGAACGAGGGCGTTGCCGCCGCTCGCCACGTCCACGGTCACATAGCCAACCGCCGGACTGTGTGGCGCACTGATGGCCGGGAACGCCCGGAACCTCGCCCCTGACGTGTAGTGGCGCACGGTGACGAACATGCCAGCAGTGAGCGCCACGCCCGCCTGCGCCATCACCGACGGGGACGGGTTGCCGATGTACCTGCCAGTCGGATAGGGATGCGTGATGTTGCCGTCCACCGAAATCGGGGCGGTGATCATCATCGGCTCTGTGATGGGCATCGTTTATCCGTGGATGACGACGTAGTACTCGTCTACGAACGGCTTGGTGTTGAACATCAGCGTAACCGAGTTGGCATCGCGCAACTCGACGTACGGCATCGCCAGCGACATCATGGGTCGCCAGTACAACTGCACGACTGGGTTCGCGTTGTTGAGGTTGTGAGTGATCACGAAGTCGGTGTTGATGTAGTCGCCGATCAGTTGCGTGTACTTCCTGACCGTGCCGGTGCCACCACCCGCCGCAGGCAGCGCCCATGACAGCGTGGCGTTCCCAGCCGCGTCTGTAAGCACAGAGCCAGCCGGACCCTTGTTGCTGGGCAGGATGTAGGTGACGTCGGCGGCAGCGTTGCCGGCGCGGAACTTGGTCAGGAACGCACTGGCCTGATTGGCGAAGCGCAACTCGCCGGTGTACTGGCTCGCCGCCCCCGCATCGACCCAACTGGTGGACAGCAGTCCGCCGGATACAACCCGCCCTACAGACAGCGCACCGATGACCTTGTCGTAGGTCAGGAAGGCGTTGCCGGCGAACGCACCGGCGTCGTTGAACTGGACCTGCATGGTGGTGCCGCCCGGGACGCCACCACCGCCGCTTCCGGTCGCACCCTGCGGGCCTTGCGGTCCCGGCAGACCGGTGCCGCTCGGTCCCTGCGGACCCTGCGTGCCTGAAGTGCCCTGCGGCCCTTGCGGTCCACCAGCCGCGCCTGCCGCGCCCTGTGGCCCCTGTATGCCGATACCGGCTGGTCCCTGTGGACCCGCCGACCCTTGCGGGCCTTGCGGGCCGCCGGGAATGCCAGCGGACCCTTGCGGGCCTTGCGCGCCAACGCCGGTGATGCCCTGCGGACCCTGCGCACCGGTCGCGCCTTGTGCGCCCTGCTGACCGGACGGGCCGAAGCCACCCTGCGTGCCCGGTATCCCGCTCGATCCCTGCACACCCTGCGCACCTTGCGGACCTTGCGAGCCTTGCGGACCCACCGGTCCGAGGCCACCCGGACCCTGCACGCCTTGCTCGCCCTGCGGCCCCTGTGCCCCAGTACCCGGAACACCCTGCGGCCCCTGCACGCCGACGCCGGAAGCGCCCTGCACGCCCTGCGGCCCCTGCGTGCCGGCCCCGGTGACGCCTTGCGCCCCAGCCGGCCCTTGCACCCCCACAGAGCCTTGCGGGCCTTGCGCGCCGGCTCCGGTGACCCCTTGCGCGCCCTGCGAGCCGGTTGGCCCCTGCACGCCAGCGATACCCTGCGGGCCTTGCGCACCGCTGCCCTGCGCACCCTGCGGGCCAAGGCCACCCACCGGACCCTGCGCGCCCGCCGTGCCTTGTGGTCCCTGCGTTCCGGCACCGGTTGCACCCTGCGGCCCTTGTGGGCCACCCGCCGGTCCCTGCACGCCAGCAACACCTTGCGGCCCCTGCACGCCAACGCCCGCGACGCCCTGCGGGCCTTGCGGCCCTCCGGACGGACCTTGCGCACCGGCAACGCCCTGCGGGCCTTGCGGCCCGCCCGCCGGCCCCTGCGGGCCTGCACCGCCGACGAACTGCACCCACTGCGCAGAGGTGCCGTCGAAGTAGTAGACGTAGCTGGTGCCGTCGTCGGAATCCCACCACGCGTCGCCGTGCTGCGGGTTGACCGGCGGCGTCGGGCTGATGGTGAACTTGCCGATGACCCCTTGGTAGCCTTGCGTGCCTTGGGTGCCCTGCGGTCCGGTCGCACCCTGCGCGCCGGTTGCGCCCACCAAGCCCTGCACGCCCTGCGAGCCTTGCACACCCTGCGGACCCTGTACGCCGATGTTGCCCTGCGTGCCTTGGCTGCCCTGCAAGCCCTGCGCGCCGGTCGAGCCTTGCGGCCCCTGCGGGCCTTGGTAGCCCTGCGGCCCTTGGTGGCCCTGCGTGCCCTGTGGGCCTTGCGGGCCTTGGAAGCCCTGATCGCCCTGAAAGCCTCGCGGCCCGGGAGCGCCCTGAAAGCCTTGAACGCCCTGATACCCCTGATGACCTTGGAAACCCTGCGGCCCGCGCGCCGCCTCGATGACGACTACAGACGGCGGGGCCGAAGGTGGGGTGACGACAACGGCGGTCGGTGTCGGTGCCGTCGTGACCAGAACGCTGCCGGCGGGCGCGAGCGGAGGCTCGACCAGAACGACATCTGGCGGTTCCTCGATGATGACGACATCAGTCATCGTCGGCAGTGACGGCGAGGCGGGCGATGACCTCGCCCTCGACCAGCCGGTCCTCGGACTGGTCCGGGTTGTAGCACTTCAAGTCCCAGAAGCCGTTCTTGATCACCAGATCGGTCTTCTCGTCGGGGATGGTCGCTTCGATGTTGCCGTTGGCATCCCCGGTGATGCCGCCGTCGGCGTCCTCGGAGGTGATCGTACAGACGATGTCGGCGTCGGTGCGCTGCTTCAGGCGAAGCTGGATGCGGAACGTGCAGCCGGTGAAGTCGCGCGGCTCGTCGATCTGGTAGTTGCCGTTGGCGTCGAGAATCGGCTCGCTGTTGGCGTCGACCAACAGAGTGCCGAACTGGAACTTGGGGAAGCGAAACGTCGCGCCCTGCTCGACGGTGATGTCGTAAACGGCGGCAGTCATCAGAGTCTCCGCATCCGTACCGAGAGATTGGCGCGAGTGTGGGCCTTGTTGGCGCGCACCATCGCTCTGTTGACGCCGGCAGTGAACAGCGCCTGATTGAAGCCCGCGACCTGCGGGTTGGAGAACGGCTTGCCCGGTGTGATCTGTAGCTTGGCCTTGGCTCCGGAGGCGATCACCTCGATGAAGTCCTGATACAGATCGTCGTCGAATTGGGTGACGTCGCGCTTGGGCTTGATCGCGATCCGCACCGTCAGACCCTTTTCGAGGTCTTCGTTGGGCGGCGGCCACAGAGCGATCTGCCGCTCGCCCTTGTGCGTGTACCCACTCGGCGTGCCCCAGCCCTCGGTGGCGGCGTGAACGTTGTACAGACGGGCGTCGTCCATGTCGTCTGGCGCGATGGGCTGCAGCACGCTGTTGCGGTGCCACGCCTTCATCACCTTGTGGACGAGATAGCCGGTGGGCGCATCGAGGTCGTAGGCGGACCGACCGGCGACCAGATTGATCGGGTCGTGGTCCCTCTGTAGAACCAGTGATCGCTCACAGAACTCGATGGCCGACGAGATCAGCGCGTTGATCGCCTGCGTTTCCGACACGCCCGGGAGGTCGGGCAGCACGTACGGCAACAGATCGTCCAGAGCCTTGGGCATCACGCACCCTCCATCTGGATCGACGCCGCGTTGGGCAGCGCGCCCTTGCTGTGCAAGTCGGGCGAGAAGGCAATGTCCTTGCGCCCCTTCATGCCCAGCACCGCCATGAAGGACTGCAGGTAGGCTGCCGCAAGCTGCGCGTTCTGTACGAACTGGGCGTCCTTGCTGTAGCAGCGGAACAGAACGTAGTTCAGCAGGGGGTCGATGAACACGTCGGGCAGCCCCAGCTTGTCAGTGGGCGCGGTGACGTCGGGCGGGGTCTTGGAGTAGACGATCTCGACCTTCGTCTCGCCGAACTTCGGGTCCGGCTTGAGGGCCGGCGGCGACACGTAGAACGTGGTCGGATCGCGGTTATCGAACACGTAGCTGCGCGTTACCGCAGCGGGCTTCGCGCCGTGCCAGTTGGGGTCGGCGCTGTCCAGCACCTCGCGGTCGACCATGCGAATCGCACGCGAGCCGGCGCTGGTGATGGAGGGGATGTTCCTGACCACGTCCAGCAGGCGCAGCCCGCCGTCGGGAATCTTCTGCTTGGTGCCGGCGACCAGCGTGATCTGTGCGTTCTCGACGCACGCGTCCGGTCGCACCAGCACGATGACGCGCTGGCCGTCGGTGATCCACTGGAACGCCTCGGCATCCAGCCAGCGCACCGCAGCCTCGTCCTGCAGGACACGGCGAGCGCGAGCGATGATGTCGCTTGCCAACATGATCGGCTCCTCTGTAGTCGCAGCAAAACCCCCGGGGGACAGACAGGACTCCCCCGGGGTAGGTCACGCTACAGACCGATCACTTCTTCTTCGGCTTCTCCGCGTCGTCGTCGGCTTGGGCTTGGAAGCCCTGCGTGCGCGCCGCACGATGCTCGGAAGCAACATCCTTCACGCCGCCGGTCCGCTCAGGATTCTCGGTCCGCTGACGCTCAACGCGCGCTTCACGATCCTCGTTACGCTCCTCGACCTTGGTCTTGGTGCCCGGACGCGTGTGACGCCCTTCGCCACGCGGATTGGCGAGATCGCTGCCATCGCCGCTGGCGCTCGGCACGCCTTCGCCGCCAAACGTATCGCGGTTCTCGTCGTACCGCTTGGCGTCCTCTTCCTTCATCGGCATGGCGTTCTCGGTGCGCTCTTCGGACTCGGGGATCGCCTCGCCCATGAACGCACGCGTGCGGATACGACCGGAGTCGGAGTCTTCCTCGATCTCGTCGTAACGCTGCTGGTACTCACGCGTCGCCTTCGCCATCGCATCGCGCGCTGCGCCCTTGGCTTCATCGCGCCGACGAAGCTCTTCGTAACGCTCCTCGCGCAGCCGCGCGCGACGCGAAACTTGGCTTTCGGGATCAGCCATCACGACTCCCGCAGGTGCTTTGATGTTCACGATGCCCAGCGCATCCGGGGCAGTCAGACCGTAGCCGAACACGTTCAGCCCACGAACGATGTTGCCGAACGTGGTGGTGGAACGCAACGTCTCGACGTTGGTGATCTGCGACGCAAAGCTGATGCCGTCACGAGCGCCGAACAGCGCCGCCACAGACGATGCCGCCGTGTTGTAGTTGTTGGAGATGTACACGGTGAAACGATCCACCATGCCGATCTTGCCGTTGCGCAGCGGGGAGGTCGGATCGCCGGTCAGGTACACCGCCTTCAGGTCCGAGGTCTTGAGCATGAAGCCCATCCACGCCGGCAGCACGATCCAGCGTCCGCTATCCGGGATGTTCTGCTCGTCCAGCACCAGACCAGCGCGCAGGATGACGTCGAGCGGATTGCACGATACCTGATCAAGATTGCCGGCCACCTTGGTCTGGTCGGGAATCAACGGAGCAACCGCAGTGCCGAGGTTGACGCTGCCAGTGAGCGCGCCAGCGGTGTCGCCTTGGTTGTCGGCATCGACCACTGCCGACCACGTCACAAGGTTCTGCGTGGGCGGCTGTGGCACGCCAGCAACCGGCGGCACGTAGGTGTAGCTGCTGGTCGGCGAGTAGTTCAGCACCGCGAAGTCGATCTTCTGCTTCATCTGCTCGGCGGCGTCGTTGGTGAACACGTCCATCAGCTTCAGATCGGACTGCACCGCGTTGACGTCGTCGAGGATGACGCTGAAGTACTTGCCCTTGTCGATCAGAAGCTCGGACGTGTCGCTGGCCGGAATCTGATTGCTGAGTGCAGCGTTCTTGACGTAATCGAGAACGGCGATGTCCGGCGCGCGACGGATGATGACCTTGTCGCCGTGACCCTTGATTTCGCCTTCCCAATCGTTGTTGGTGATCTCGGAAAGCACGGTCGAGCGATAGAACTTGACCTGCAGCTTGCCGCTCCAGATTTCGGGAATGAATTTGGAAACGCCATCTGACGCATAGTCGGGTGGGGTGCTTGGAAAAACGGGCATGGCATTCTCTCTGGGTTAACGCACGCGCCCTTCTGCGGTTGCGGCGTTGATCTCTGCCTCTATGACTATCGCTTTCGCGTCATCGATGCGCCCAGCGCGCCAGTCGGAGTAGAAGGCAGCGATCTGTCCACGGGTGATGTGCTGCTTGCCCGGGGGGACCACCGTCCTCGACGACGAATCCGGCACGACGTGCGGCTCAAGTGCGTTATGCGATGTAGTCGCCTTGTTCTGATTGGCCTGCTTCCATCCCGAGAAAAACCGCGCCACTCTCTGTGCATCACGAGCGTCCTTGGCTCGGTCCAACAGTGCCTGACGAGGCAGTCCTGAAAACTCGTCGATGCCATCCAGCCACGCGAGGAATCCGGTGTCGACGTTGATCTGTGCCCAGTCGGGCACCATCGTGGTCACCAGATCGATGAAGTTCTGCCACTGAATCTCCGTA
>Ga0190271_10000060_pt1 | contig 61143 bp, 53 predicted proteins | sample Popmic356T_FD_133747 | JGI IMG/M metagenome (GOLD analysis project Ga0190271, IMG submission 133747) | Populus adjacent soil microbial communities from riparian zone of Weber River, Utah, USA - 356 T | ecosystem: Environmental > Terrestrial > Soil > Riparian zone | place: USA: Utah | collected...
AAGGTGCCCTTCTTCGTCAACCGTTGCGAGGAGATGGGCATCGACGTGCTGCCGCCCGACGTCAACGTCTCCGACCACAGCTTCGTCGTCTCCGAGAACGCGATCCGGTTCGGCCTCGACGCGGTCAAGAACGTCGGCCACTCGGCGGTCGAGGCGATCATCCGCGCCCGCGAGGAAGCGCCGATCGACTCGATCTGGGATTTCTGCGAGCGGGTCGACTCCCGGGCGGTCAACAAACGGGCGATCGAATGCCTGATCAAGTGCGGCGCCCTCGACTCGACCGGCGCCACCCGGATGGGCATGCTCGAGGCGCTGCCCGCCGCGCAGTCCGCCGGCCAGAAGGCCCAGGAGGACGCGCAGCTCGGCCAGGGCTCGATCTTCGACTTCGGCGCCGAGCAGGGCGGGGAGGAGGCCGGCCGGGCCGCGAGCCACCATCACCGTCCGCCGATCTCCGCCGCCGAGTTCGACCGGGCGGTGCTGCTCTCGCTCGAGAAGGAGACTCTGGGGACGTACCTGTCCTCGCACCCGCTCTCCGAAGTGCGCGAGGCGCTGCGCGCCCGGGTCGACTGTTCGCTGGCGGCGCTCTCGAGCAAGCAGGACGGCTCCTGGGTGACGGTCGGCGGGATCGTCACGACCTGCAAAAAGATCCGCACGAAGAGCGGCTCGCAGATGATGTTCGCGACCCTCGACGACGTCGAGGGTCAGATCGAGATGCTGGTCTTCAAGGCCGACCAGTCGGAGGTCGCCGACATCGTCCAGCCCGACGCGATCCTCGTCGTCCGCGGGCGACTCGACCACAAGGATCGCGGCGAGACCAAGCTGGTCGTCCAGGAGGCCGAGCGCTTCGAGCCCGACGCCGCCGAGCTCGCGAAGGCGAACGCGCCGGCGGAGCCGCTGGTCCTGCGGATCGACGCCGCGAAGATGACGCCGGGCCTGTTCGAGGAGCTGAAGGCGGTCTTCGAGCACCACAAGGGGGAGGCCGACGTCCACGTCGCGATCACTCCCGACCAGGGAGAGCCGACCAGGCTCGTGCTCGGCGACGATTACCGGGTCCGGCACACCAGCGGCCTGCGGGCCGAGCTCGGTCACGTCCTTGGCCCCGACTCGCTCGCTGCCTAGAATTCGCCAGTGCCCGCGATCAGGGAGAAGACAGGGGAGTGTCGCCAGTGCCGGTCGTTCTGCGACAAGATGATCGAGCCACGTAGCTGCGTCGAGCTCGGCTGCCGCTACCTCTACAGCTACAGCGACATCGTCACCGGGGTCCAGTACCTCGGCTGCATGCAGGGGGTCTACGGAGCCAAGGTCGAACTCGAGGCCGTCCTCCAGCAGCCGGGCGGCTTCGGCGGCGTCAAGATGACCGGCGACCCCCTGCCGCACTGCCCGTTCACGGTCGAGCGCGCCTACGAGGGCGAGGGTGAGACCTACGACTGCGTCAACCGCCGCTTCTTCGATTGCTCGGACCAGGGCGCCGAGGGCCTGCGGGCCTTCGACCTGCGCGACGTGATCTAGCGTCCGGAGCCGCCCCGACGACGGGGCTTGAAGCGGACGTCGATCATGCGCTCGTCGCCCGGTCCGTTTCTCAGGACGACGCTCGCCTTCGCCTTCGAGGTCCGGGCTTCGCGCCAGCGCGAGCCCTCCGGCCGCGCGTAGCCCGCGAGCCGGAGGCGGATCGCCCGGGTCTTGCCGGCGCCGAGCTTGAAGTCACGCGGCCCCGTCAGCGGCATCCCGTCGGGGAGGTGCATGGTCGGCACGCCCGTCGACAGCAACACGAAACCCGCGCAGACGTCACCCGGCCGGGCGACGCACCGGACCCGGATCTTGAACCGGTAGCGCTTGTCGATCCGGGTTTCGTCGGAGACGATCTCGGCGCGGGGCAGTTGCAGCGGGCTCGACGAAACGCCGGCGCCGGCGGCGGGGGCCGCCAGGGCGAGCGCCACCAGCGTCGCTCCCATGAGGGTCCTTCGGCCTCGGATCCGCATTCCGCGAAGCCTATCCGCCGCCTTTTAATTCGACACCGATACATGTACCATCCCGCGCCCGATGGCCACCGATTCGACTCCAGACGCGGAAGCGATCGTCGCCGAGGCAGCCGGAAACGGCGCCTCTGACGCGGCGGCGGACGGCCCGCGCTTCACGCTCGAGCTGAACCAGGACCAGAAGGACATCAGGGAGTGGGTCCACGGCTTCGCCGAGAACGTCGTCAGGCCCGCCGCCTCGGAGTGGGACGAGCGCGAGGAGACGCCCTGGCCGGTGATCCAGGAGGCGGCCAAGATCGGCCTCTACGGGTTCGAAGGCCTGGCGCAGTTCTGGGCCGACGAGACCGGGCTCTCGCTGCCGATCGTCAACGAGGAGCTGTTCTGGGGCGACGCCGGGATCGGGATGTCGATCTTCGGCACCTCGCTCGCCGTCGCCGCGATCTTCGGGCAGGGAACCCCGGAGCAGCTGGGGGAGTGGATCCCCCAGTGCTTCGGATCGGCGGAGGAGCCGAAGGTTGCGGCCTTCTGCGCGTCGGAGCCGGATGCCGGCTCCGACGTCTCCGCGATCCGCACGACGGCCAAATACGACCAGGCCAAGGACGAGTGGGTCATCAACGGGCAGAAGGCCTGGGCGACGAACGGCGGCATCGCCGACGTCCACGTCGTCATCGCCACCGTCGATCGCGAGCTCGGCTCGCGCGGCCACGCCGCCTTCGTCATCCCGCCGGGAACCGAGGGCTGCGAGCAGGGCGCCAAGGTCAAGAAGCACGGCCTCCGCGCCTCGCACACCGCCGACGTCCACCTCGACGACTGCCGGGTCCCCGGGTCCTGCCTGCTGGGCGGCAAGGAGAAGCTCGACGAGCGCCTGGCCCGGGTCCGCGAGGGCAAGAAGTCGAAATCACAGGCGGCGATGCAGACCTTCGAGGCCAGCCGTCCCACCGTCGGCGCCCAGGCGATCGGGATCGCGCGCGCCGCCTACGAGTACTCGCTCGAGTACGCCAAAGAGCGGGAACAGTTCGGCCGCAAGATCATCGAGAACCAGGCGATCGCCTTCGCGCTGGCCGACATGAAGCTCGAGATCGACGCCGCTCGGCTGCTGGTCTGGCGCGGCGCCTGGATGGGTCGCTCCGGGCAGAACTTCGAAAACGCCGAGGGCTCGATGGCGAAGCTGAAGGCGGGCGAGGTGGCGGTCTGGGCGACCGAGCGCGCGATCCAGATCCTCGGCGGCAACGGCTACACCCGCGAGTTCCCGGTCGAGCGCATGCACCGCGACGCCAAGATCTACACGATCTTCGAGGGCACCTCGGAGATCCAGCGCCTCGTCATCTCCCGCGCCATCTCCGGCCTCCAGATCAAATAGCGGATATCGGTATCTGCGCCCCTAAAAGGGGTGTCGATCCCGAAAACGGCGCTACCGAGAGCGGGTGGCGAGACCGGACTTGCGGAGGCGCTTGGCGGCCAGGACTTCCTTGCGGTCCGAGCCTTTCTTGTTCGGGCCGGGGGTCTCGAGGGTTGCCGGCAGTCCCTCGAAGCGGGGCTCGGAGAGGAAGGCGGCGAGGCCCTTCTTGCCCATCTCGCCCTGGCCGATGTTGGCGTGGCGATCGCGGCATGAGCCGAGCGGGACGGCGGCGTCGTTGACGTGCACGGCCCCGAGGCGATCGAGGCCGACCTTCTCGTCGGCCTCGTCGAGGACCGCGCCGAGGTGCTCGGCGTCGGTGATGTCATAGCCCTGCACGAAGAGGTGGCAGGAGTCGAGGCAGAGCCCGAGCCGCTTGCCGGCGCCGGCTCCCTCGATCAGCGCCGCGGTCTCGTCGAAGTCGCGTCCCAGCAGTCCCTTGTGGCCGGCGGTCTGCTCGAGCAGCAGGGGGCAGCTCTCGGTCTCCTCGAGGGCTGCCTTGATCACCTTCGAGGCCCGTTTCATCGACGGCCCGTGCGGCTCGCCTTTCTGCGCCCCAGGGTGGAGGACGACGCCGGCGGCGCCGATCCCGTCACCGATTCGCAGCGCATGCGCCAGTGAGGTGAGGGACTTCTTGCGCAGCTCTTTGTCTTTGGTCGCGCAATTGATCAGGTAGACGGCGTGGATGATCACGGCGTCGATCGGCGAGGCGGCCATCGCCTCCCTGAAGGCCGCGTAGTCCTCGTCTCCGTAGTTGGTCGGCCGCCACATCCGCGGGCTCTGGTTGAAGATCTGGATCGACTCGCAGGCCAGCGCCGTCCCGCGCTCGATCGCGGTCGCCAACCCTCCGGCGGTGGACACGTGTGCTCCGATCAGCATGGGCTCGGCAGTCTAAGAGCCATAGGCTCCCCGCCGATGACCAGACTCCGCTTCGCGCCCTCGCCGACCGGCGCCCTCCACATCGGCGGCGCCCGCACCGCGCTCTACAACTGGCTCGCCGCCCGCCACGACGGCGGCGAGCTGGTGCTGCGGATCGAGGACACCGACCGCGAGCGCTCGACCGCGGAGAACGTCGCCCAGATCATCGACGCGCTCGAGTGGCTCGAGCTCGACTGGGACGGCGAGCCCGTCTCCCAGATCTCGCGGACCGCCAGCCACGAGCGGGCGCTGGAGAGGTTGCTCGAGTCCGGCGCCGCCTATCGCGACACCGCGACCGCCAGGGAGGTCGAGGCCTGGAAGGCCGAGCACGGGGCCGATCGCGGCTACCGCGGCGAGCCGGTCGACGATGCCGAGGCCGCGGTCCGGCTGCGCGTTCCCGACGAGGGCGCCACCGTGGTCGAGGATCTGATCCGCGGCCGGGTCGAGTTCCCCAACCGCAGCTACGACGACTTCGTCATCGCCCGCGGCGACGGCAGCGTCCTCTACAACTTCGCGGTCGCCGTCGACGACGCCGAGATGGGCATCACCGACGTCGTCCGCGGCGACGACCACCTCTCCAACACGCCGAAGCAGCTGCTCGTCCTCGCGGCGCTCGGACACCAGCCGCCCCGCTACGCGCACCTGCCCCTCCTCCACGGACCCGACGGCAAGAAGCTCTCGAAGCGCCACGGCGCCGCCTCGGTGCAGGAGCTGCGCGCCGCCGGCTACCTCCCGGCGGCGATCCGCAACTACCTCGCCCTGCTCGGCTGGGGCACCGACGACGACGAGACGATCCTCTCGACCGCGGAGCTGGTCCGCCGCTTCCGGGTCGAGGACGTCGGCAGCGCCGCGGCGATCTTCGACGAGAAGAAGCTGCGTTGGCTGAACGGCCGCCACATGCGCGAGCTCGAGCCCGAGGACTACGCGACGGCGGTGGCCCGGCACCTCGATCGTCCGCTGGACGAGCGCCTGCGGGTCGCCTGCGAGATCGTCCAGGACAAAGCCCAGACCCTGGAGGAGGTCTGGCCGCTGATCGGCTTCCTCTTCGAGGAGCCCGTCGACGACCCGAAGGCCTGGCGGAAGGTGATGAAGGACGACGCGCCGGCGCTCCTGGCGGCGGCGGCCTCAACCCTCGAGGGCGTCGAGCCGTTCGACGCCGGCGCCGTCGAGGCGGCGCTCGCCCCGTTGCCCGAGCAGCTTGGCGTCAAGCCGGGCAAGCTGTTTCAACCGATCCGCGTCGCGATCACCGGGACCAGCGTCTCGCCGGGGATCTTCGAGTCGCTCTCCGCCCTCGGTCGCGACGCCTCATTGGACCGAATTTCCCGCGCAATCGACAAGCTCGGGTGAATACACCCCAATTTTGGGGAGTCCGCGGCTAAACCACGCGTCCTCCGATGCCGATGGTTAGGCGAGTCAAACGCCGCCCATGCCGTCGACAAAGCCCAAAACCCAGGAAAAAGCGAAGTCCGCGCGCCCGAAAGGGCCCGCGAAACCCGCTCCCGGCGCCCGTCTGGCCGCCGCCTTCGAGGCGGTCGAGCGCTTTCCCGTGCTGGTCGAGTCCCAGACCCGGGTGATGAAGGCGGCAACCGCCGAGACCGCTCGGGTCGGCGACCTCGTCGAGGCGGTCGAGGCCGACGTCGCGCTCGCGGTCGCCGTCCTGCGAGCCGCCAACCGCGGCGGCAGCCCGCCCGGCGGAGCCGCGACGATCCCGGCCGCGGTCGACATCCTCAAGCCCTCCGGCGTCCTCGCGATCGCGGGCACCGCGACCGTCTTCGACTTCTTCGAGACCAACGGCGGCCGCGAGCTCCGGCCCGAGCAATTCCGGGTCCACGCGCTCGCCACCCAGCACGCCGCCGACATGGTCGGCCGCGCGGTCGGCTGGACCGAGCGCGACGAGCTGACGGTCGCCTCCCTGCTCCACGACATCGGCCGCCTCGTCATCCGCAGCCTGCACCCGGGCCAGCGCCCCTACTTCGACGCCGTCACCCGCAATCCGGAGCAGCGGATTCGCGAAGAACGCGACCTGCTCGGAATCGACCACGCGCTCGTCGGCGGGGTCCTGGCCAGGCGTTGGAACCTGCCCCAGCAGATCGCCGTCGCGATCGAGCGCCTCCACTCAGACGACGCCGAGGGCCTGGCCGCGATGATCTCCCTGGCCGACATGATCGCCCACTACTCGCAGGGCGAGTCTGTCTCGGCCGAGCGCCTGCACGCGGCGGCCGGTCGCTGTGGCCTCTCGCCGGAGAGCCTCCGCGAGCTGCTCTACGCGCTGCCGTACCCGCGCGAGGGGGGTGCCCGGGTCAGCGAGCCGTGCCCGCTCTCGGCCCGCGAGCTCGACGTCCTCCGCTACCTCTCCGAGGGCATGGTCTACAAGCAGATCGCCGGCGAGATGCAGCTCTCGGTCTCGACGATCCGCACCCACCTCCACAACGTCTACGGCAAGATCGGCGCCGTCGACCGCGCCCAGGCTGTCCTCACCGCCCGCGATCGCGGCTGGATCTAGCTACTGGATCAGCGACTCGCGCAGCGCGATCGCGACCGCGTGGGTTCGATTGCGGGCGCCGAGCCGGGCGATCACGTTCTTGGTGTGGGTCTTGACGGTTTCCTCGCTGAGCCCGAGTTCGCGGGCGGCGACCGTCGTCGATTCGCCGTCGGCGATCAGCTGGAGGATTTCCCGCTGGCGCCGGGTCAGCTTGCCGCGGCTCCCGGGCGGCGGCACCTCGGGGTCGACGAACTGTTCGAGGGAGAGAGCGGCGTCGACCGCCCGCTTGAGCTGCTCGGCGCCGGCGGTGCGGGCGACGAAGGCGCTTGCCCCGGCCTGGATCGCCGTGTTGGCCAGGTAGCGGTCCGGCTTGTCCCCGTGGGCGACGATCCCCAGCCCGGGCTCGACTTTTCGCATCGTCCGAATCGCTTCGTGGCCGTCGATCGCGACCGTCCCGTCTTCCTCGCACCAGCGCATGTCGACGATCGCGACGTCGAAGTTGCCGACGTCTCGGACCAAAGCGACGGCCTCGGCCCGGCTCGCCATCTCTTCGACCTCGAAGTCGTCCCGAAGGGCGTTTCGCACGCCGAGGCGCACGAGCGGGTGATCGTCGATCACCAGACACTGTGGGCGCTCGCTCAGGAGGGCTCCGTTCTACTTGCAGGTCGACGCGGACGAGGTTCTGGCCGGGAAGCCGTAACCACCGCCGATCCTAACCCAGCCGGGTCCGCGAGGTGCGGTAGAAAGTCAGCGTGATCTCGATCACCTCGAAGTCCCGCTACGCCGTCGTCGCGATGGCCGAGCTGGCCCGCTCCGGCGACCGCCCGGTGCCGATCAAGGAGCTGGCCGAGCGCCGCAAGATCCCCGAGCAGTTCCTCGAGCAGCTGTTCTCGACCCTGCGCCGTGGCGGCCTCCTGACCAGTCACCGGGGCATGAAAGGCGGGTACACGCTCTCCCGTCCCGCCGACGAGATCACCGTCCTCGAGGTCGTCCAGACCCTCGACGGCAAGGTCGGCCAGGAAGCCGACGAGGCCGGCGGCATCTGGGGCGAGGGCGTCGCCGCCCTGCGCAAGGTCTTCGGGCAGACCACGATCGCCGAAGTCGCCCGCCGCGAGGCCGCCGAGGCGGGCTCGGGCATGTATTTCATCTAGGTCCGCAGGCCGGCGCTCTAGAGTCCGCTCGATGCGAATCGGCTCAGAGGCATCCGCGGTGGTCGGCGGCACTCCGATGGTGAGCCTGCACCGTCTCGCGGGCGGCGAGGACGGGGGCGAGGTCTGCGCCAAGCTCGAGTACTTCAACCCCGGCGGCTCCGTCAAGGACCGGATCGGCGTGGCGATGATCGACGCCGCCGAGGAGGAGGGCCTTCTCGAGCGCGGCCGCTCGGTGATCGTCGAGCCGACCAGCGGCAACACCGGGATCGCGCTGGCGATGGTCTGCGCCGCGCGCGGCTACGAGCTGATCCTGACGATGCCGGAGGGAATGAGCCGCGAGCGCGCGAAGCTGCTGCGGGTCTACGGCGCCGAGGTGCGGGAGACGCCCTCGCTGGGGGGAATGACCGAGGCGGTCGAGATGGCCGAGGAGATCGCCGAGCAGCGCAAGGGCTTCATGCCGCAGCAGTTCGCCAACCCGGCCAACCCCGAGATCCACCGGCGGACGACCGCCGAGGAGATCTGGAGCGATTGCGAGGGAGAGATCGGCGCCTTCGTCACCGGCGTCGGCACCGGCGGGACGATCACCGGGGTGGGGCGGATGCTGAGGGAGCGGGCGCCGGATGCGCTCGTCGTCGCCGTCGAGCCCTCGGCCTCGCCGGTCCTCTCCGGCGGCGTCCCCGGGCCGCACAAGATCCAGGGGATCGGCGCCGGCTTCGTGCCCGAGGTCCTCGACCGCTCGGTGATCGACGAGACGATCACGGTCGGCGACGAGGAGGCGCTCGAGACCGCCCGCCTGGTCGCCAAGCGCGAGGGGATCCTCGCCGGGATCTCGGCCGGCGCCAACATCCGGGCCGCACTCGAGGTCGCCGCCCGCCCCGAGCTCGCCGGCAAGCGAGTGGTCACGATCGTCTGCGACTCGGGCGAGCGCTACATGTCCCTACCGTTCTTCGCACCATGAACAGGCTGAAGAGCGTCCTCGTCGAGGTGAGGGCCGACGTCGCCGCCGCCCGCGACCGCGACCCGGCGGCGCAGGGCGTCTCGACCTTCGAGATCCTCGCCAGCTGGGCCGGGGTCCAGGCGTTGCTCGCCCACCGCATCGCCCACGCCCTGCGCGGGGCCGGCGTGCCCGTCGCCCCGCGGGTCATCGCCTACCTCGTCCGCGCCATCACCGGGGTCGAGATCCACCCGGCGGCAAGAATCGGCACCGAGTTCTTCATCGACCACGGAGCCGGGGTCGTGATCGGCGAGACCGCCGAGATCGGCGATCGGGTCACCCTCTACCAGGGAGTCACCCTGGGAGGGACGGGGTTCCAGCGCGGCAAGCGCCACCCGACCCTGGGCGACAACGTCACCGTCGGCTCGGGGGCGAAGCTGCTGGGGCCGATCGCGGTCGGCGACGGGGCCAAGGTCGGCGCCAACACCGTCGTCGTCGAGGACGTTCCGCCCAACGCCACGGTGGTCGGCAACCCCGGGCACCCGGTCAAGGTCGAGGGGCGCCGGGTCCAGGGGCCCGACGCCGACTGGATCCACCTGCCGGACCCGATCGCCGAGGCGATCAAGGCGCTCTCGGCCCGGATCGGCGAGGTCGAGCGGCGCCTCGCCGAGCTCGATGGGCGCGAGAGCGGCCGCGGCGAGCGGGAGGGCGAGATCCGAACCCGCACCGGCCGTTCCTCGGCCGGCGGCTAGCGCCGAGCGCCTGGCTATCCTCGGCGGGTGGCCCTGCAAACCGAGTTCGAGAACCTCGGCGACTCCGCCGCCGAGCGCGCCGCCGCGCCCACCGAGGCCGGTGCCGACCGCGCCGAGCGGCTGCTCGCCGACCTCAACGAGCCCCAGCGCCAGGCGGTCCGCCACGGCGAGGGCGCGCTGCTGGTCATCGCCGGCGCCGGTTCTGGCAAGACCCGGGTACTGACCCACCGGATCGCCTACCTGCTGGCCACCGAGCAGGCGCGGCCGGGCGAGATCCTGGCGATCACCTTCACCAACAAGGCCGCCTCCGAGATGCGCGAGCGGGTCGCCGACCTCGTCGGCCGCTCGGTGCGGGCGATGTGGGTGACCACCTTCCACTCCGCCTGCGCGCGGATGCTGCGGGCCGACGCCGAGCGCCTCGGCTACTCGCGCAGCTTCACGATCTACGACGAGTCGGACTCGCTGCGGATGCTGAAGCGGTGCATGACCGAGCTCGGCGTCGACCCCAAGCGCTATCCGCCGCGCTCGATCCGGGCTCAGATCTCGGGCGCCAAGAACCAGCTCGTCGACGCCGCCGAATACGGCCAGCGCCAGGGCAGCGTCTTCGAGGAAACCGCCGCCGAGGTCTACGCGCTCTACGAGAAGCGGATGCTGGCCGCGAACGCGATGGACTTCGACGACCTCCTGGTCCGCACGGTCAACGCGCTCGAGCTCTTCGAGGAGGTCCGGGAGCGTTGGCGCCGGACCTTCCGCCACGTCCTCGTCGACGAGTACCAGGACACGAACCACGCCCAGTACCGGCTCCTCCAGCTGCTCTGCGCCGATCACGGCAACCTGATGGTCGTCGGCGACGAGGACCAGTCGATCTACGGCTTCCGCCACGCCGACATCCGCAACATCCTCGACTTCGAGCGCGATTTCCCCGAGGCGGAGGTGATCAAGCTCGAGCAGAACTACCGCTCGACCCAGACCATCCTCTCGGCCGCCAACGCGGTCGTCGCCCGCAATCGCGAACGGCGCGAGAAGAAGCTCTGGACCGAGATCGCCGGTGGCGAGCCGGTCCAGCTGGCCGAGCTCCGCGACGAGCACGAGGAGGCGCGCTGGGTCGCCGGCGAGATCCAGCGCCTGGTCGAGGAGGAGGAGATGCGGCGCGAGGACGTCGCGGTCTTCTACCGGACGAATGCGATGAGCAGGGTCCTGGAGGACACCCTGGTGCGCTTCGAGCTGCCCTACCAGGTGATCGGCGGCACGAAGTTCTACGAGCGGGCCGAGATCAAGGACGCGGTCGCCTACCTGAGCCTGCTGGTCAACCCCTCCGACCAGGTCTCGTTCTCGCGGGTCGTGAACTCGCCGCGACGCGGGATCGGCAACACCAGCCAGGCCCGGGTCGCCTCGCACGCGAACACCGTCGGGCTGCCGGTCTGGGAGGTCGTCGACCGGGTCGAGGAGGTGCCCGGGCTCGGGGCGGCGGCGATCAAGGCGCTCTCCCGCTTCCACGAGCTGATCGAGAGCCTGCGCGAACGGGCCGAATCCGGGGCTCCGGTCGCCGAGGTGCTCGAGGCGACCCTGCGCGAGAGCGGCTACCTCGAAGCGCTCGAGGCCGAGCGAACGATCGAGGCCGAAGGACGGGTCGAGAACCTCGAGGAGCTGATCGGGGTCGCCGGCGAGTTCGACGCCAACCACGAGATCGAGGGCGAAGTCGACATCCCTCCGCTCGAGGAGTTCCTCCAGCAGATCTCGCTCTACACGGAGCAGGACGGCCTCCGCGAAGAGGAGTCGCTGGTCACCTTGATGACGCTGCACAACGCCAAGGGCCTCGAGTACGACACGGTCTTCATCGTCGGCTGCGAGGAGGGTTCCTTCCCTCACATGCGGGCCCTGGAAGAGGGCGGCGAGGAGGAGGAGCGCCGCCTCTGTTACGTCGGCATCACCCGAGCCCGGCGGCGCCTCTACATGACCTGGGCGCGCGAGCGGCGGCTGTTCGGACGCGCCGAGCACAACCTCCCGTCGCGTTTCGTCGACGAGCTGCCCGCCGAGCTGACCGAGCGCCAGGGCGAGCGCCCGGGGGCCGCCGGCAGCTGGGACTCGGCGGCGGCGGCGACGGTGGAACCCGTCGACCCGGGCCCGGCACTGGAGCTGCGGACCGGCGACGACGTCGTCCACGCCAGCTTCGGCGAGGGGGTCGTCACCGGCGTCGAAGCCGGGGGAGTGGTGGTCGTGCGGTTCTCCTCCGACGGGTCCGAGCGCAAGCTGATGGCCGACTACGCGCCGATCAGGAAGCGATAGCCCCTTGGCCGCTCGAATCATCGACGGCAAGGCCGTGGCGGCGGCCGTGCGCGAGCGGGTCAAGGTCGACGTCGAGGCCTACCGCGAGGAGGCGGGGCGGACCCCGACCCTGGCGACGGTGATCGTCGGCGACGACCCGGCCTCGGAGATCTACGTGCGGAACAAGCACAAGGCCTGCGAGGAGGTGGGGATGAGCTCCGTCCACCACGGGCTCGAGGCGGCCACGGCGGAGGACGAGCTGCTGGCGCTGGTCGAGCGCCTGGGCGAGGACGAGGAGGTCGACGGGATCCTCGTCCAACTGCCGGTCCCGGACCACATCGACCCCGACGCCGTCGTCGCCGCGCTCGACCCCGGCAAGGACGTCGACGGCCTGACCCCGATGAACGCCGGCCTGCTCGCCCACGGGATCCCCGGCCTGACACCCTGCACGCCGGCCGGGGTGATGGAGCTGCTCGCCCACGAGGGGGTCGACCTCAGGGGCGCCGAGGCGGTCGTCGTCGGGCGCTCGAAGCTCGTCGGCGTCCCGGTCGCCCGCCTCCTGCTCGCCGCCGACGCCACCGTCACCGTCTGCCATTCGCGCACCCGCGACCTCGACGACACCTGTCGCCGCGCCGACGTCCTCGTTGCCGCCGTCGGGGTGCCGCGCCTGCTCGGCGCCGCCGCCGTCAAGCCCGGCGCCGTCGTCATCGACGTCGGCATGAACCGGGCCGAGGACGGCCTCTGCGGCGACGTCGACTTCGACGCGGTCAGGGAGGTCGCGGCAGCGCTCACCCCCGTCCCCGGTGGAGTCGGCCCGATGACCATTTCCATGCTGCTCGTCAACACCCTCGCCGCCGCCAGAGCTCGGGTGTAATGTCACGCCGTTCCCACGAACTTCGAGGAGGAGTCGAATGATCGATCGCCCCACACCCGGTGAGCAGCTCGCCGGAATCGCCGGCCTCGCATTGCTCCTGACGATGTTCCTGTTCGCCTGGTTCGGCTTCGAGGGCGCCGGCTCACCGCCCGGCCTCGACGCCTTCGACGCCTTCAGCGACTGGTTCAACATCATCCTCGTCCTGGCCGCGTTCTCGGGGATGGCGCTCGCCCTGGTCGGCACCGGGGTCGCCCGCCTGCCGATCGCCCTCAGCGTGATCACCACCGTCCTCGCCGGGATCGGCACCCTGGTCCTGCTGATCTACGTCATCTCCCCCCCGAGCTTCGACTTCCTCGGCGAATCGATCGACCTCGAGCGCGAATTCGGCGTCTTCCTCGGCCTCGTCGAGCTCGTCGCCCTGACCGTCGGCGGCTACATGGCGATGCAGGAGGAGGGCACCTCCTTCGGCGGCGCCGCCGATCGCCTCTCCGACCCCGGCGGCCACCAGCCTCCCCAGCACCACCAGCCACCGCCGCCTCCGGCGACGCCCCAGGATTACCAGCAGCCGCCCGCCCAGCAGGCGCCGCCGCCCCCGCAGGAGTACCAGCCGCCGCAGCAGCAGCAGCAGCCACCGCCGCCCCCGCCACCACCGCCGGCGAGCTAGCTTCGGGCCCCCGCGGGGGCCTCGGCGATTCCGGCCGCGACCTGCTTCGCGAAGGCGATGATCGTCATCATCGGGTTGACGTGGACCGCGGTCGGGAACAGCGACGCGTCGGCGACGTAGAGGTCGCCGACGCCCCTGACGGCGCCGCGTGAGTCGCAGACCCCGGCCCCCTCGGAGCCCGAGATCCGCGCGGTGCCCATCGGGTGGAAGGCCTCGAGGCGCAGCTCCGAGGGGCGGAAGCGGGTCGCCTCGAACTCGGCGACCCCGCCCGGTTTGATCACCCCGGCGCGGGGGATGTTGGGGTAGACCTCGGCGGCGCCGGCGGCGAAGTGGATTTCGGCAGCCCGGGCGATGCCGAACGCGAGGCGGTCGGCGTCGTCGCGAAGCAGGCGGTAGGAGGCCTTCAGCGAGCCGTCCCCCGCGAACCGGACCCGTCCCTCGGAGCGGTCGGCGAGCTGGACCCCGATCGAGGCGATGTTGCCGAATTCGAGCATCGATTCCTGGTGCCGGCGGCCCGCCCCGCGCAGCCAGGCGCCGCCGAAGGCGAGCGGGGTGAAGGTCGCCTCGAGCAGGACCCGCTCGGTCAGCTCCCACTCGTCTATGTAATAGCTCTGCATGACCCCGTCCCAGCCGCGGACCTCCTCCTCGTAGCGGGCGCCGACCCAGCAGGCGGGGTGGATGTGGAGGTTGCGGCCGACCTGGCCGCCGCCGAGTCCGGAGCGCGCCAGCAGTTCCGGGGTTCCGAAGGCGCCCCCGGCGACGATCGTCGCCCGCCGGGCCCTGACGGTGAAGGGCCGGCGCGAGCCGTTGCCGCCGCCGGTGACGGCGCACTCGACCCCGACGGCGCGCCCGCGCTCGACGATCAGCCGCCGCGCCTCGGCGCCGGTCCGCAGCCGCGCCCCCGCCGCCACCGCCCGCGGGACGTAGCTGACGTGCATCGCCCGCTTGGCGTCGATCTCGCAGCCGTAGGGGCAGGAGCTGCACTGCACGCAGCTGCCGGCGTTGCGCGAGATCGGGCCGCTCGAGGCGCCGATCGCCCGCGCCCCCTCCATCGCCAGCTGTCCGTTGCGGCCCATCCGCTCGGGGTCGAGCGGGGTCACCCGCAGGAACTCCTCCGCCTCGTCGAAGTGGGGGTCGAGATCGCCGGCCCACTCGACGCCGTGCTCCTCGCGCCAGTTGTCGAGGACCTCGTCGGGGGCCCGGAAGCAGGTCCCGGAGTTGATCACCGTCGTGCCGCCCACGGTCCTGGCGACGGGAACCGGGATCGGCGGGTTGCCTTCGGCGATCGTCAGGCCGGCGTCTCGATAGAGGGTCGAGATCGCCTCCAGGCGCCCGTCGGGGTAGGAGTCGCGGTCGAAGGCCTGGCCCGCCTCGAGCACGATCACCTCGAGCCCGGCCTCGGCCAGGGTGGCGGCGGCCGCGGCGCCGCCGGCCCCGGAGCCGACGATCACGACGTCGCATTCCTCGCCTCCGGGCGGGGGCGTGGTCTCCCCGAAGCCGCTGCTCGGCTCGGGCAGCTCGCCGTCCGCGAGCCGGCAGGAGGTCGTGATCCCGATTCGCCGCTCGACCTCCGGGTCGACCGCGTAGCCCAGCGTCGCGAAGATCTTTGCCATCAGCAGCAGCTCGTGGTGGAGGCGGAAGCGGGAGTCCTCCATGCGGCGCAGGAAGTCGTCGCGGCCGCGGGCGTCGAGGCGGCTGAAGCGCCACGGGAACGGCAGCCACTCGAAGACGCGCAGGCCGAGCCTGATCCGGGTCAGTACCGGCGGCGAGACCGAGGTCAGGAACTCGGCGACGGCGCCGGAGACGTCGACGTCACGCTCGGCTGCGGGAAGGCCGTCGATCCCGGGGCTCATCGTCGCGCAGATCGCGCTCAGCGTGCGCTGCTCGGCGGCCGCCAGCCCCGGCGGGCGCTTTCAGCCGGGGGCGGGGCTGCGTTCGACCCGGCCCGCCAGCGACCAGAGCCAGAGCGCCAGGACGGCGAGGCCGCCGTCGACGAGGAAGTTGAGGAGGTAGGCGAAGACGTCGTCGTCGAAGAGGTAGAAGCCGAGCGTCGAGAGCGAGGACGCGGTCTTGCCGACCGCCAGCAGCAGGATCAGCGGGCGGTAGCGGACGACGTCGGACTGGGCCAGGAGGCAGAGACCCGAGATCACGACCATGTAGGAGAACCCGAGCGCGAGCCAGAGCTGCTGATCGCCGTGGGGGGCTCGCGAGAAGTCGCCGATCTCCTCGCCGAGGTCGGAGATCGCGTCGAGGACCCCGTTCGGAGCGGCGATGAAGAGGATGCCGACGACCGCGAAGCTGACGGCCAGGAGCCGCAGGTTGAGGACGACGAATCTCTCCGCTTTCGGGCCCCGCATCGGCCGGGACTCTAACTGGCCAGGCAGCCAGTACGGCGCGAGCCTAGAATCCCGCCCGTGATCGAGCGCGACCAGGTACTTCACGTCGCCAGGCTTGCGCGCCTGCGGCTCTCCGACGATGAGGTCGAGCGGATGACCGGCGAGCTTTCCGGGATCCTCGATCACGTCGACCGGATCTCCGCCCTCGACCTCGAAGGGGTCGAGCCCACCTCGCACGTGATCGAGCTCGAGAACGTCCTCAGGCCGGACGAGCCGCGCCCGAGCTGGCCGCGGGAGAAGATCCTCGAGCCCGCGCCCGAACCGGCCGACGGCGCCTTCCGGGTCCCCTCGCCCCAGGCCGAATGAGCACCGAGCTGCTCGCCCTGAGCGTCGCCGAAGCGGCGGCGAGGATCGCCGCCGGCGAGGTCTCCGCCGAGGAGTACTTCGAGGCCTGGCAAGGCGCCGCCGCCGGAGACGAGCTCAACGCCTACCTCTGGTCGGTCGAGGACGCGGCCTCCTACGAGGTGGCCGACGGCCCGTTGCGCGGGATCCCGGTCGCGGTCAAGGACATCTTTTGCACCGAGGGATCGCCGACCACGGCCGGCTCGCGCATCCTCGAGGGCTACAGGCCGCCCTACACCGCCAGTGCGGTCCGCCGCCTCGACGAGGCGGGGGCCAGGGTCCTCGGCAAGACCAACATGGACGAGTTCGCGATGGGCTCCTCGAACGAGAACTCGGCCTACGGGCCGGTCCTCAACCCCTGGGACCGCGGCCGCGTCCCCGGCGGCTCCTCGGGCGGCTCGGCGGCGGTCGTCGCCGGCGGCCTCGCGCCCTGCGCGATCGGCACCGACACCGGCGGCTCGATCCGCCAGCCCGCCTCGCTCTGCGGGATCGTCGGCATGAAGCCGACCTACGGCGCGATCTCGCGCTACGGGATGATCGCCTTCGCCTCCTCGCTCGACCAGTGCGGACCGCTGACCCGCGACGTCACCGACGCCGCTCTGCTGCTGGCTGCGATGGAGGGCCGGGACGGCTGCGACTCGACCTCGGTCGGGATCGAGGGCGGCATCGTCGCGCCCAGCCGCGAGGACCTGACGGGGCTGCGGTTCGGGGTGCCGAGCGAGCTCGCCGAGGACTCGGTCGAGAAGGGCGTCCGCGAGGTCTTCGAGCGGACCTTGCGGGAGATCGAGGGCCTCGGTGGCGAGATCGTCGAGGTCTCGCTCCCGCATGCCGAGCACGGGATCTCCGCCTACTACGTGATCGCCCCGGCCGAGGCCTCGTCGAACCTCGCCCGCTACGACGGGGTCCGCTACGGGATGCGGGCGCCCGAGGCCGGCGACCTGATCGAGATGTACGAAGAGACCCGCGCCGAGGGCTTCGGCGACGAGGTCAAGCGGCGGATCATGCTCGGCACCTACGCGCTCTCCTCCGGCTACTACGAGGCCTACTACGGGCAGGCCCAGAAGGTCCGCACGAAGATCGCCGAGGACTTCGCCGCCGCCTTCTCCGGCTGCGACTTCGTCGTCTCCCCGACGTCGCCCTCGGTCGCCTTCGAGCTCGGCGCCAAGACCGCCGACCCGCTGGAGATGTACATGAACGATTTCTTCACGGTGCCGATGCCGCTGGCCGGGATCCCGGCGATCTCGATCCCGGCCGGCCTCGCCGAGCCCGACGGCGGCGGCCCCGAGCTGCCGGTCGGGTTCCAGATCGCGGCGCCGGCCTTCGCCGAGCAGGGGCTGCTCGAGTCGGCCTTCGCGCTCGAGCAGGGGATCGGATTCCAGGCCTCGGCGGCCTCGCGGCTGCCCTGGATCGGGGGCGGGGGCGATGGCTGACCTCGAAGCGGTGATCGGGCTCGAGATCCACGTCCAGCTGGCGACGCGGACGAAGATGTTCTGTGGCTGCGAGCTCTCCTTCGGCGACGAGCCCAACGTCCACACCTGCCCGGTCTGCCTCGCCCACCCGGGCGTGCTGCCGGTGCCGAACGAGGAGGCGATCCGCTCGGCGCTGAAGATCGGGGCCGCGCTCGGCTGCGAGGTCGCGCCGCGCTCGATCTTCCACCGCAAGAACTACTTCTATCCCGACAATCCCAAGGCCTACCAGATCAGCCAGTACGACATCCCGATCTGCTCCGGCGGGCGGCTCGGGGAGGTCCGCATCCACCGCGCCCACCTCGAGGAGGACGCCGCGAAGATGATCCACGTCGGCGAGTCGGGGCGGATCCACGGCTCCGGCGCCTCGCTGGTCGACTTCAACCGGGGCGGCACGCCGCTGGTGGAGATCGTCACCGAGCCCGATCTCCGCTCCGCCGCCGAGGCGGCGGCCTGGGCCCGGCTGCTGCGCGAGACGGTGCGCCAGCTCGAGGTCTCCGACGTCAACATGGAGGAGGGGAGCCTGCGGGTCGATGCCAACGTCTCGGTGCGACCCGCCGGCAGCGAGGAGCTCGGGACCAAGACCGAGCTCAAGAACATGAACAGCTTTCGATTCCTCGAGCGCGGCGTCGAAGCGGAGCTCGAGCGCCAGCGCGAGCTGATCGGCTCGGGCGGCAGGGTCGAACAGGAGACGCTCCATTTCGATCCCCGCGACGGCAGCCTGACGCCGTTGCGCTCGAAGGAGGAGGCGCACGACTACCGCTACTTCCCCGAGCCCGATCTGGTGCCGCTGGCACCCACCGCGGCGATGATCGAGGAGGCGCGGGCCTCGCTGCCGGAGCTGCCGGAGCAGAGGATCGAGCGCTACCAGGAGATGGGCCTGGCCACCGACACGGCGTCGCTGCTCGCCTCCGAGCCCGAGACCGCCGCCTACTTCGAGCAGGTTGCCGACGCCGTCGACGCCGAGCCCAAGGTCGCCGCCAACTGGGTCATCGGCGAGTTGGCCGCCGCCCTGCGCCAGGACGGAGTGGAGGGAGGAGCGGCCGAGTCGAAGGTCGAGCCGGCCGCCCTCGCGACGCTGATCGCGATGGTCCAGGAGAAGAAGGTCTCCCACGGCAGCGCCAAGACTGTCCTCGCCACGCTCGTCGCCGAGGGCGGCGATCCCGCCGCGATCGTCGAGCGCGAGGGCCTCGCCCAGATGAGCTCCGAGGGGGGAGAGCTGGAGTCGATCGTCGCCGCCGCGATCGAGGCCAACCCCGACGCCGTCGAGCAGATCAGGGCGGGCAACGGCAAGGCGATCGGCGCGATCGTCGGCCGGGTGATGAAGGAGACCAAGGGCCGCGCCGACGGCGGCGAGGTCAACCGCTTGATCAAGGAGAAGCTGGGCGCTTAGGAGGGCCTTCTCCGCCCTCCACACGTGCGAAGAATTACTTTGTGACAGCTTGTTACAAGCTGCTACGGTGAACCCATGGCCTGGAACGTCGTGATCGCGGGTGGTGGCTTCGGCGGTGCGATGGCCGCGCGCGAGCTGGAGCGCAAGATGCCGAAGCAGTCGGCGCGGCTGACCCTGATCAACGACGTCAACTTCATGCTCTACACGCCGTTCCTGCCGGAGGCCGCCGCGGGGACGCTGGAGCCGCGTCACGTGGTGACGCCGCTGCGCGAGATCCTCGACCGCACGTACCTTCGGCTCGGCTCGATCGTCGGTCACGACCCGGGCCGGCGCAGCGTCACCATGCGCACTCGAGAGGGCGATGTCGAGGAGCTTGCCTACGACCAGCTGCTGCTGGCGCTGGGCTCCGTCTCCCGGGTCCTGCCGATCCCGGGGCTCGACGGGCACGCGATCGGGTTCAAAACCCTCGCCGACGCGATCTGGCTGCGCAACCACGTGGTCGAGACGCTCGAGGCCGCCAACGCGACCGACGACCCCGCCCGCCGCGAAGAGCTCCTCACCTACGTCTTCGTCGGCGGCGGCTACGCCGGCCTCGAGGCCCTGGCCGAGCTCCAGGACTTCGCGGCCGATGCGATGGAGAGCTACCCGCGGGCCCGCCTGCACGGAATGCGCTGGGTCCTGGTCGAGGCCGCCGACCGCGTCCTGCCCGAGATCGACGCCGAGCTCGCCGACTACGCCGTCCACGAGCTGCGCGGGCGCGGCATCGACGTCCGCCTCGGCACCACGCTCGAGGAGGTGACCGCCGGCTCGGCCCGGATCTCGACCGGCGAGACGCTCTCCACCCGGACCGTCGTCTGGACGGCGGGCGTGGCTCCGAGCCCGACACTGCGCGAGCTCTCGCTGCCGCTCGACGAGCGCGGCCGGGTCGAGGTCGACGATCACCTGCGGGTCAAGGGAACCGACGGCGTCTGGGCGATCGGCGACTGCGCCGCGGCGCCCGCGCCGACCGGCGGCACCTACCCACCGACCGCGCAGCACGCGGTGCGCCAGGGTCCGGCGGCCGCCCGCAACATCGCCGCCGCCCTCGGGATCGGCGAGGCGGCGCCCTTCGACTACGACGGCAGCGCCTCGTTCGTCAACCTCGGCCGCTACAAGGCGGTCGGGCGGGTCGGGGGCCGGACCTTCCGCGGTTTCCCGGCCTGGTGGATGGCGCGGACCTACCACATGAGCCAGATCCCGGGCGCGGCCCGCAAGGCGCGGGCGGTCATCGACTGGACCTCGAGCCTGCCGTTCAGGCGCGACCTCGCCGAGGTCGGGTCGATCGGCCACCCGCAGCGGCTAGGCGCGACAATGGCACCGTGGAATACCTCGTCATCGCGTTTACCTTCGGACTAGCGACCGCGATCATCGGTCGCTCGAAGGGAAGCTCCTTCTGGCTCTGGCTGGTGATCGGCGCGGTGCTGCCGCTGCTCGGCCTGATCGCCGTCGTCCTCTACCGCCGCGAGAAGGACGAACCCGAACGGCAGTGCCCGACCTGCCACAAGGCGGTCAAGCTCTACGTCCAGGTCTGCCCCCGCTGCGGCACCGACCTCTACCTGCCCGATCCGGCGGCCGTCCGTCATCCCGGGGTCGAATCCCAGCGCGACTAAAAACGACGATTCGGGGCATAAGTACGGTGATGACTCGGGTTGGAGGGATTTGCGTGATGGTGCTGGCGCTTGCCGTGATCCTCGCCGGCAGCGCCCGGGCGGCGACCCTGGTCCCGCTCGGCGGCGCCGAGGACCCGATCGGGTTCGAGCAGCCGATCTTCCTGACCTCGGACCCGGATGACCCCGAACGGCTCTTCGTCGTCGAGCGCAAAGGCCGGGTGGTGGAATTCGCCGCGGGCGCCAAGCGCCTCTACGCGGATCTGACGGGCCTCGTCAGCTGCTGTCTCTCCGAGCGCGGGCTCCTCTCGATAGCCCTCGCGCCCGACTTCGCGACCACCGGGGCTTTCTACGCGGCGTACACGGGCAAACCGGCCGCCGGCGGCGCCGAGGGCGACTTCCACCTAGACCACTTCACCCCGAACGGCGGCGCCGGTGCCGTGGCGAGGTCCCCGATCCTCAGCTTCGCGCACTCGGCCGAACCGAACCACAACGGCGGCCAGCTCCAGTTCGGGCCCGACGGCCGCCTCTACGTCTCGACCGGGGACGGCGGCGGCACCGGCGACGCCGCCGGCAACGCCCAGAGCCTCGACACCCTGCTCGGCAAGATCCTCCGAATCGAGCCGCGGCCCGGGCAGGTCCCGGCCTACTCGAGCGCCGGCAATCCCTTCTCGGGCGACGCCGCGGGCCGCGACGAGATCTGGTCCTACGGGCTGCGCAACCCCTGGCGCTTCTCCTTCGACCGCCTGACCGGGGACATGGTGATCGCCGACGTCGGCCAGAGGGTCCGCGAGGAGGTCGACGTCGCCGTCGCGCCGAGCGCCGGCACGGTCGGCGGCGCCGGCGCGAACTACGGCTGGAACTGTCGCGAGGGTCTGATCGCCTACACGGCACCGGCGCCGGCCTGCGCCGCCGCCGGGCCGTTCGTCGAACCGGTCTTCGACTATCCCCACGAGGACCCGGGGGGCGGCGGCGCCCACGGCTGCTCGATCACCGGCGGCTACGTCGCCCGCGACGAGTCCCTGGGGGACCTATACGGCCGCTATGTCTACGCCGACTTCTGCGTCGGCGAGGTGCGGTCGTTGGCGCTGCCGCCCGGCGGCGTCGGTGCGGCAACCGACCGTGACGAGGGCCTGGCGCTGCCCGGGCGGCCGACCTCCTTCGGCGAGGATTCCTGCGGCCGCCTCTACGTGATGTCGACCGACGAATCTGTCTACCGCTTCGTCGGTGGCTCGCCGCCGGCCTGCCCGGTCGCTCCCGTCGACGTCGCCGCCCCGCCGCGGCTCGATTCCGGCGGAGCGAAGAAGGACGTCCGGGTGGCGGTTCGCAGCCGCCGGCGCGGTCGCTCGGCGACCTTCACGGTCATGGCCCGGCTGCTCCCGTGCCGGCGCGGACCGGACGACTCGGCGCAGCTGCGCCGGGGCGGCCGCGCGATCGCCCGCAAGCCGCTCGACCGCCGATGCCGGGCCCGGTTCACCCTGCGTCTCGACCGCAGGGCGACGCTGCGGGTCCTCGTCGACCCGGCGGGAGAGGCATCGACCCTGCGGTCGCGGCGCCTCCTCCTGGGCCGGCGCTAGCGCAGCCAGGTGCGGAAGATCGCGTTGGCGAAGCCGACCCCGTAGCGGAGGACGGCCGGCTTCTTCGAATGCCCGTGGAGGCGCTGCTCGACCGTGATCGGGACCTCCTTGGCGGGGATTCCCCGCTTGATCGCCTCGATCATGAACTCGGAGGTGTGGAACTGCTCCTGGCGCAGGACGAGCTGCGGCAGGACCGAGGCGCGGACCGCCCGGTAGCCGTTCGAGCAGTCGGTGACATGGGTGCGGGTGATCAGCGATACGAGGCGATTGAAGAAGACGATCCCCAGCTCGCGGGCGAAATGGTTGTCGTCGGCGTGGCCGAGGACGCGGGAGCCGTGCGCCATGTCGACCTCGCCGTCGAGGATCGGCTGCACGAGCCGACCCATCTCCGAGGGCAGGTGCTGGCCGTCGGCGTCGAGGGTGACGACGATCTCGGCGCCCGACTCGACCATCAGGCGGTACCCGGTGCGCAGGGCGGCGCCGCCGCCGCGGTTGGTGACGTGACGGGCGACGGGCGAGCCGTGCTCGGCGGCGACGTCGCCGGTGCCGTCGCGGGAGCCGTCGTCGACGACCAGGGTCTGGATCGGGACCCCGCAGACCTCGTCGGGGATCCGGTCCAGCACGTGGCCGATGTTCTCGGCCTCGTTGTAGGCGGGGATGACTACCGCGACCCTGCCGCGGAACCGCTCGGGCAGGCCGGCTTGGCGGAACTCCTCCCAGGCGAGGCCCTCGAGGGCGGCCGAGAGCTGGCGCGCGTTCCGCGCCGACTGCGAGAGGGCGCGGAGGATGAGGATGAAGAGGATGAAGATCGCGAACACCGCGAGCCCGAGGATGCGGCCGCCGTTTCCCTTCTCGAACGAGAACGCGGAGAGCAGCGCGTCGGTTATTTCGGTGCCGGCGACCAGGGCCAGTCCGAGGCCGGCGCCGAGCAGGATGACGACGTCGACGTTTCGCAGCGAGTGGCGGCGAGCCAGCGCGTAGGCGATCAGGCCCACGGCCGCGATCAGCCCGGCCGCGCGGAGCGCGGTCAGCTCGGGGGGGAAGATGCCTGCTGTGGTGATGAGTCGGAGGGCCGCCATCGGCTGCTGGAGGATAGGGCTCCTCCCGCTCTCGCCAGGGCCGCGGCGGCGAGCGGAAAGACCAGTGTCATCAGCACCTCGTTGCGGCGGGGGGCGGCCAGCGAGGCGGCGCCGACGGCGGTGACGAGGGCCAGCGGGGTCGCCATCGCGACCAGATCCCACCACCTGCGGCGCGCTCCGAGGACGAGCAGCCCCGCGATCGCCAGCACGACGACGAGGACCTGGATGACCCGTCCCGCGGTCGAGCTCATCGCTTCGCCGATGCCCGCGCTCCACATCCGCCAGACCTTGCGCACGGTCATCGCCAGGTAGCCGCTCGGGTCATCCTCGAGGTAGTCGTAGAAGTTCTGTTTGCCGATCTTCCCCAGCGCCTCGTCGCGGGGGAGGTCGGGATAGCGATCGGCGACGCGGTCGAAGAGCGGCTTCGGGTCGACCTCGTCGAGCTGCTCGGAGCCGGGCTCGAGGTCGCGGTCGCGGTAGCGCTCGACGAGCAGCGCCTTGACCCGCTGGTATTCGCCGTCGGCGGGCAGGTAGGTGCCGACGAAGAGCGCCTTGCCGCCCCCGGTCGAGATCGGGACGGTGCGGTCGAGCACCACCTGGTTGCGGATCGTCCAGGGCAGGATCGGGAGCAGGAAGGCGACCGCCAGCAGCGCCGTCGCCGCCGACGCCGGCCGCGGACCGCGGGCCCGCCAGACCGCGATCAGCGCGTAGAGCCCGAAGGCGGCGCCGACCAGCAGGTACTCGGGCCGGATCAACGCCGTCAGCCCGAACAGGAACCCGGGCAGGAGCCAGGGCCACGGGCCCTCCTGCTCCCGCGCCCAGAGGAAGGCCAGGACCGCCGCGGGCAGGGTGAAGATCGCCGGCGGCTCGCTGAAGAGGGCGCCGGTCGAGTGGATGAAGGGCGGGTAGACCGCGGCCGCGAAGGCCGCCAGGAGGCCGGCCGGACCGCAGGCGATCCGGCGCCCCAGCAGATAGACGATGAGGACCGCCGCCAGCCCGAGCAACATCTCGACGATCCGTGCCGTCCCTTCGCGGGCGCCTCCGGTGGCGTAGAAGGAGGCGGCGTAGAGCAGGGGCGCGCCCGGGGACCAATCGCTGGCGTCGTCGAATTCGGGGCCGCCGTAGCCGCCTTCGGCGTAGAGCGCCTTCGAGAGCGCGTAGTAGGCGCGGGCATCGTCACCGGGCGTCGCCAGCGGCTCGGCGACGCGGTAGGCGCGCAGGCAGAACCCGAGCGCGAGGATCAGGCCGAGGACGACCAGGGTGCGTCGGCCGTGGACCTCGGGGAGCGCCCGCAGCCGGGCCTTCACTCTCGCCATCGGGCCAGGCTATCCGCGGCCCATGTCGCCGCGACCCCGGCGAGCGCGGCGAGCAACGGCAGGACGACGAGCTCGCGACGTGGTGAGGCGATCAGCAGGGCTCCGACGCTCGTCATGTAGGCGAGGACGATCGCAAACGGCACGGCCTCGAAGCGCCGTCGCAGTGCCAGGACCGTGAGACCGACGAGCGCGAGGATGACGATCGCGAGCTGGAGGGTGCGCCAGGGCTGGCGGGCCATCACCGCCCGCGGCGTCTCGGTCCAGGTCGCGTAGGCCTTGTCGACCAGCATGTCCGCGAACGCGATCGGCTCCTGGGTGACGGCGTCACCGAGGTTCTGGCGCCCCAGCCTGCCGAGGGCGGCATCGGTTTCGAGGCCGGGGTGGGTCTCGGCGGCGATCTTCGCGAGGACCCGCTCGAGGACGAGCCGGTGGGGATCGTCGAGCGGGCCGCCGCGTTCGAAGCGGGCGCGCAGCGCCGGGCGTCGGTCGAGCAGCAGTTCGCGCAGCTTCGGGCCGTCGCCGTCGGCCTCGACGAAGGTCCCGATGTAGAGCGCCTTGCCGCCCCCGGTCGAGACCGGCACCGCGCGATCGAGGACGATCGCGTTGCGGATCGTCCAGGGGGCGAGCACGAGGGCGGTGCCGAGCAGCGCGACCAGGGCCGGCACGAGAGCCGAGCGCAGACGGCCGCGCCAGGCCTCCCTGGCCACCCAGGCCAGGGGCAGCAGGAATGCGATCGTGAGGTACTCGGGCCGGACCAGGGCCAGCAATCCGAACAGCACTCCGACCAAACCCCAGGAAGGCATTCCCGGACGCGAGGGCGGGGAAGATGCCGCATTCGTGAACGCGAGGAGCGCGGCGACGAGCAGTGTCGCGGCCAGCGGCTCGGTCAGCAGCACCCCCTGGTACTGGAGCAGTGCCGGGTAGATCGCGATCGCGCCGGCCCCGAGGATCCCCGCCGCCGGCCCCGCCAGCCGTCGCCCCAGCAGGTACGTCAGCGGCACCGCGGCGGCGCCGACCAGGGCGAGGACGATCAGGGCGAGGTCGAGGTGGACGCCGCCGCTGAGGAGGTAGACGCCGGCGACGAGCAGCGGAAGGCCGGGAGCATAGGAGCTCGAGGGCTGGATCTCGCGCTCGACCTCGGGCGGCCGGGCGTCGAAGGAGCCGTCTTCGTGGAGGCTCGCCGCGATCCGCTCGTAGGCGAGGGCGTCGGGAGGTGGGGAGGACGGCTGGTCGACGGCCCAGCCGACCCGCAGCCCGAGCCCGGCCAGGATCACGAGCGCGAGCGCGATCAGCCCCGCGCCGCCCCCGTTCCGTGCCGCCAGCTCGCCCATCGGCGGGATGCTATGTCGCCCCCTTCCGGTACCCTGCCGCGACCTATGAGAGTGCTCATCCTCGGGGGCGACGGCTACCTCGGTTGGCCGACGGCCCTCAGGTTTTCAGCCCGAGGCCACGAGGTTTCCGTCGTCGACAATTTCGTGCGCCGACGCTGGGTCGAGGGCGTCGGCAGCGATTCGCTGACGCCGATCCTCGATCTCGGCGCCCGCATCGATGCCTGGGAGCAGACGTCGGGCAACGCGATCCGCAGCTTCACCGGCGCGGTCGAGGACGGCGACTTCATCGAATCGGTCGTCGCCGAGACCCGGCCCGAGGCGGTCATCCACTACGGCCAGCAGGCCTCGGCGCCGTACTCGATGGCCTCGCGCGAGCAGGCGGTCGAGACCCAGCACGCGAACGTGATCGGCAACCTCAACCTGCTGTTCGCGATCCGCGACCACGTCCCCGACTGTCACCTGGTCAAGCTCGGGACGATGGGTGAGTACGGCCAGCCCAACATCGACATCGAGGAGGGCTACATCGAGATCGAGCACAAGGGGCGCAGTGACACGCTGCCGTTCCCGAAGCTGCCGGCCTCGCTGTACCACTGCTCGAAGGTCCACGACTCGACCAACATCCACTTCGCCTGTCGGACCTGGGGCCTGCGGGCGACCGATCTCAACCAGGGGGTCGTCTACGGGATCGAGACCGACGAGACCGCCGGCGACGAGCGCCTGATCACCCGCTTCGACTACGACGAGGTCTTCGGCACCGTGCTCAACCGCTTCTGCCTCCAGGCGGTGATCGGCCACCCGCTGACCGTCTACGGGTCCGGCGGCCAGACCCGGGGCTTCCTCAACATCCGCGACACGATCCAGTGCGTCGAGCTGGCCGTGGCCAACCCCGCCGACGGCGGCGAGTTCCGCGTCTTCAACCAGTTCACCGAGCAGTTCTCGGTCCTGGAGCTGGCCGAGCTCGTGAAGGCGGCCGGCGAGCATCTCGGCCACGCGGTCGAGATCCAGCACTACGAGAACCCGCGGGTCGAGAAGGAGCAGCACTACTACAACGCCCAGCACACCAAGCTGCTCGACCTCGGACTCGAGCCGACCCTCCTCGGGGAGGAGTTGGTCGAGTCGATGATCCACGTGATCGAGCGCCACAAGGGGCGGGCGATCGAGTCGGCGATCGACCCGCGAACGCGCTGGAACCCGGCCAAATCGCCTGCTGGCCAGGCATAGGCCCACTGCTACCATCGCCTCTCTCATGAGAGCAGCCGACGCCTTGATGGAAAGCCTCAAGGCCGAGGGCGTCGAGGACATCTTCGGCATCCCCGGCGGAGCCAACCTGCCCACCTACGACGCCCTCGTCGACGCCGGCATCCGCCACATCCAGGTCCGCCACGAGCAGGGCGGCGGCCACGCCGCCGAGGGATACGCCAAGGCCTCCGGGAGGGTGGGCGTCGCCTTCGCGACCTCGGGCCCCGGCGCGACCAACCTGGTGACCGCGATCGCCGACGCGATGATGGACTCGGTGCCGACGATCTTCGTCACCGGCCAGGTCCGCACCGAGCTGATCGGCACCGACGGCTTCCAGGAGGCCGACATCCTCGGCGCGACGCTGCCCTTCGTCAAGCACTCCTTCCAGGTCACCGACCCGCGCCAGATCCCCGAGTACGTCCACGAGGCCTTCCACGTCGCCTCGACCGGGCGGCCGGGACCGGTGCTGCTCGACATCCCGCAGGACCTCTCGCGGGCCGACATCGACTACGAGCCCCGCACCGCGCCCGTCGACCTCGCCGGTTACAAGCCGTCCACCGACGGCAACATCAAACAGATCCGGATCGCCGCAAAAGCGATCGCCAACGCCCGCCGGCCGATCCTCTACACCGGCGGCGGCGTCATCAATGGCAACGCCTCGGAGGAGCTGCGCGAGCTGGCGGCCTCCGATCGCTTCCCGGTCACCTCGACGCTGATGGGCCTCGGCGGCTTCCCCGCCTCGGACGAGAACTTCCTCGGGATGCTGGGGATGCACGGCACCGTCGCCGCCAACCTGGCGATGGACAACGCCGACCTGATCGTCGCGATCGGCGCCCGCTTCGACGACCGCATCACCGGCAAGCTCGACGAGTTCGCGCCGAACGCGAAATTCATCCACATCGACATCGACCCGGCCGAGATCTCGAAGAACATCGGCGCCCACATCCCGATCGTCGGCGACGTCAAGCAGGTGCTGCCGAAGCTGACCCGCGAGTACCGGGCGTTGCAGACCGACTCCTCGCGCCTCGATGCCTGGTGGAAGCAGCTGCGCGCCTGGCAGGACGAGCACCCGCTCTTCTACGAGCGGGGGGTCGACGGCGAGATCAAGCCGCAGTTCATGGTCGAGGCGCTGCACCGCGCGACCGGGGGCGATGCGATCATCACCTCCGACGTCGGCCAGCACCAGATGTGGGCGGCCCAGTACTACGGCTTCGACAAGCCCCGGCGCTGGATCAACTCCGGCGGCCTCGGGACGATGGGCTTCGGGCTGCCGGCCGCGGTCGGCGCCAAGGTCGCCTGCCCCGAGGAGCAGGTCGTCTGCCTCGCCGGCGACGGCAGCCTGATCATGAATTGCCAGGAGCTCGCCACCTGCGTCAGCGAAGAGATCCCGGTCAAGGTCTTCCTCATGAACAACGGCTACATGGGCATGGTCCGCCAGTGGCAGGAGCTGTTCTGGGACCGCCGCTACAGCTCGGTCGAGATGGGCGCCAGCCCCGACTGGGTCAAGCTCGCCGAGGCCTTCGGCGCGACCGGGATGCGCTGCGAGAGCTCCGACGACCTCGAGGAGACGATGGTCGCGGCGCTCGAGACCGACGGCCCGGTCCTGCTCGACGTCCGCGTCGCCCAGGAAGAGAACTGCTACCCGATGATCCCGCCCGGCCAGGCCGCGCGCGACATGGTCGAGGCCCCGAGGAGGGTGAGCTGATGGAGGCCGGGACCCCGCAGCTGGTCAAACTCGAAGACCTCCACGTCCCCGGGCAGCTGAGCGGGCGCAAGCACATCCTCTCGATCCAGGTCGAGAACAAGCCCGGCGTCCTGGCGCGGATCGCCGGCCTGTTCTCGCGGCGTGGCTTCAACATCGACACGCTTGCCGTCGGCCCGACCGACGATCCCAGCATCTCGCGGATCACGCTGACGCTCGACGGCGCCGTCCACCCGATCGATCAGGTGACCAAGCAGCTGCACAAGCTCGTCAACGTCCTCAAGATCCGCGACATGGAGCCGGAAGAGACCGTCGCCCGCGAGATGGCGATGTTCAAAGTCTCGGCCGCGGTCGAGAACCGGGCGGAGATCATCCAGTTCGCGGAGATCTTTCGCGCCAAAATCGTCGATGTCGCCCGGCGCACGATCACGATCGAGGTCACCGGCTCGGCCGACAAGATCGAGGCCTTCGAGCGGATGGTCCGGCCCCACGGGCTCGTCGAGATGGTGAGGACAGGCGAGATCGCCATTGCTCGAGGCAGCGACTGACCAGCTCCTGAGCGGCCTCGGGAACGGGCTGGCGCGGGCCGCCGGCCGCTCTCGGCGGACCCTGGTCAGCGTCACCGTCCCGGCCGGCGACGCCGACCCCTGCGCGATCGCCTTCGCCTCGCGCCTCGCCTCCGATCGCTGGTTCTGCTGGGAGCAGCCCGACCGTGGCTTTGCCCTCGGCGCGCTGGGGGTCGCGGCCGAGGTCGCCTCGCGTGGCGGCGACCGCTTCCGCGACACCGCCCGCCGGTGCTTCGATGTCACCCACGAGGCGGTGGTCGAGGAGCCGGTCGGGCTCCCGGCCGGCGCCGGGCCGATCTGGACCGGCGGCTTCGCCTTCGACCCCGAGGGAGGGTCCTCGCCGACCTGGTCCTCGCTGCCGCCGGCGCTGCTCGTCCTGCCCGAGCTCTCGCTCTGCCGACGCGATCGGAGCGCCTTCCTCACGATCAACGCGATCCTCGCCCCGGGCGGCGACCCCGACGAGCGCGTGGCCCAGCTCGAGGCGCGGATCGCCGGCCTCCGCACCGATCCGCTGCCGCTGCTCGACCCGCACCCGACGGCCCGCACCGAGATCCGCAGCGTCCGCACCCCCGGCGAGTTCGAAGCGACCGTCGCCGATGCCACCGGGAGGATCGAGGCCGGCGAGATGAGCAAGGTCGTGGTCGCGCGCGAGGTCGTCGTCACCGCCCCGGCCGCCCACGATCCGGCCTCGGCCTTCGGGGCGATGCGGCGGCAGTTCTCGTCCTGCTTCTGCTTCTGCGTCGGCACCCCGGAGGCCGCGTTCATCGGCGCCAGCCCGGAGCTGCTGGTTCGGCGCTCGGGGGCGGGTGTCTCGACCGTGGCGCTGGCGGGCTCGATCCGCCGCAGCTCCGACCCCGCGGTGGACGATCATCTCGGCGAGCAGCTGCTGCGCAGCGACAAGAACCGCCGCGAGCAGCGGATCGTCTCCGAGCGGATCGTCCGGCTGCTGCGCCCGCACTCCGTCTGGGTCGAGGCGGCGGCCGAGCCCGAGGTGGTCAAGGTCGCCAACATCCAGCACCTCGCGACCCCGGTCATCGCCCAGCTCGCCGAACCGCGCTCCGCGGTCGAGCTGGCGGGGCGCCTGCACCCGACCCCCGCCGTCGGCGCCGAGCCGGCCGCGGCCGCCGCGGCGATCGCCGGGCTCGAGCGGATGGACCGCGGCTGGTACGCGGGCCCGACGGGCTGGATGGACGCGACCGAGGACGGCGAGTTCTGCGTCGCCCTGCGCAGCGGCCTGCTGCGCGACCGCGAGGCGCACCTCTACGCGGGAGTCGGCGTCGTCGCCGGGTCCGACCCCGCGAGCGAGCTCGACGAGACCGAGATCAAGCTCGGTGCTCTGCTGCCTCTGCTCGCCGATTGAGCCCGCGGCGGACCGGGGGCTTCGGCTCGCGGGCCCGCGGGCCGTGGAGGACGCGGCCGATCGCGGTGTGGCGAACGAAGGCGCCGTAGGCCGGGAAGATCACGATCAGCGTCGCGAAGACGAGGATCCCGGCCCGGAGTGAGTCCGGCATCGCCAGCCCGGCGATCAGCAGCGCGATCGCCGCCATCAGCGGAAAGTGGCTGAGGTAGATCCAGTACGAGGCGTCGGTCCAGTACCGAATTCGACGGCTCGGCTTCGCACCGTGGCGGTGGGCGACGCCGAGCAGCCCGAGGATCAGCGACCAGGTCGCGGCCGCGAAGAGCAGCAGCGCGAGGATGTGGATCGGTCGGGTCCCGAGCCCGGGTTGGCTCTGGAGCAGGTACAGCGCCAGGGCCGGGGGCAGCGTCAGGCCGGTCACGATCAGGTACTGCCGCGGCCGTCGCTCGATCCTCTCCCGCAGGCCGGGCGTCGCCAGCAGCAGCCAGCCGGCGAGGAAGAAGAGCCCGTAGTAGGCGAGCAGATCGAGGCGCGGGGAGAACGTTTCGGCCGGGGCGTCCGGGATCCAGGTCGGCTGCCGGTAGAGGAAGAGGGCGGTCGGGACCGCGAGGAGCAGCGGTGCCGCCCAGTGCGAGAGGAGCCGGCCTCCGAGGCTCAACAGGCCCGGAGCGGCGATCGCGTTCACCAGGCGCCGCAGGGCGAGGGTCGCCGCGTAGAGCAGGACGAGGTACCAGAGGAACCAGAGGAAGGCGGGGTGCGGGTCGGCGAACGCCCCGAGGCCGCCGGCGTCCTCCCGGTGGGGGATGTCGGTCAGGGCCTGGATCTCCCAGGTGATCCAGGGGACGATCGCGACGACGCCGACGAAGAGCGGGATTCCGATGCGGACCGCCCGGTTGCGGAGGAACTCCCTGGTCCCACGCGCGTCGATGACGAGCGCCGCGAAGAAGCCGGCGACGAGGAAGAAGAGGGGCAGGCGGAAGACGTGTATCGCCCACAGGATCCCGTCCTCGAGCGTGTTCGTGCCGCCGCGCAGCCCGACCAGGACGATCGCGTGGAACGGCAGGATCAGCAGCATGCTCAGCGCCCGCAGGGCGTCGAGATGATGCAGGCGCTCGCTCAAGCGGCGATCGCCTCGCCGACCGCGGCGGCGGCCCGACGGTGGAGATCGACGTTGGTCTGACGATCGGTCCTGACCTCGATCAGCCCGGTCCCGGCCGCGAGCGCCTCGGGAAGCTCGCCGAGCGACTCGAGGCGGCGATGGGGAAGCTCGAAGAGCGCCGCGGCCCTGGCGACGTCGACCGCCCGGGGGGTGCCCAGGAGCGCCTCGAACTCGCCCTCCTCGAGCGCCCCCGCCTGCGGCAGGAAGTGGAAGATGCCACCACCGCCGTTGTCGATGATCAGGATCCGCACCGGCGTCCGGGTCTCGCGCAGGGCCGCGAGGCCGCCGATGTCGTGGAGCAGCCCGAGATCGCCGCTGATGATCGTCGTCGGTCGGCCGCCGGCGGCGGCGGCGCCGATGCCGGAGGAGAGCAGCCCGTCGATTCCGTTGGCTCCGCGGTTGCTGAGGAAAAGGGCGTCGGTCGCCGAGGAGGGCAGGAACGCCTCCTGGTCGCGGATCGGCATGCTCGACGCGGTGTAGACGATGTCGCCGTCGCGGTGGCTGGAGCCGAGTGCCCGGTGCAGGGCGGGCTCGGTCGGGGCGCCCTCGCCGGAGCCGAGCACGGCGGCGATCGCCTCGCCGGCCAGGGCGTCGGCATCGGTCCAGATCGATGGGGCGTCGGGGTCCTCGTCGCCGATGCGGGCCGCGCAGCCGGCGGCGAGCTCGCCGGGATCCGCCCGCAGGATCGCCGCCGCGCGGCGCCCTGGCTCATTCCAGCCGCCGGTCGGGTCGATCACCAGCTCGTCGGCCCCCGAGCCCACGAGCCAGCCCCGCAGCGGCTTCGAGGTGGGCATCTCCCCGAAGCGCAGGACGAGGTCCGGCCGGGTCCGCTCGGCGAATTCCTGATCGCGGAGCAGGAGGTCGTAGGTGGAGATCACGTGCGAGCGCTGGTGGGGGCCGCAGCGCAGTTGCGAGGTCGGCTCGGCCAGGATCGGGGCCCCGGCGGCGGCCGCCAGCTCGGCGAGCGGCCCTCGCAGCTCGGGATCGGTCTGACGGCCGGCGACGATCACCGGCCGTGACGCCGAGTCGATGCGCTTGGCGACCTCATCGAGGACGGTGGCCGACGGCCCGCGGTCGATCGCCGTCACCGCGCTCAGCGGCCGCTGGTCCCTGCCCTCGAGCGCCAGGGGATCGGCGGCCGTCACCGCCCCCTCGACCGCGACCGGCGCGAGCGGCTCGCGCCAGGGGAGGTTGAGGTGGACCGGTCCCGGCCGACCCTCTCCGGCCGCGGTCGCGTAGGCCCGGCAGGCCGTCGAGCGGTAGTGGAGGAGGCCGGCGTCGTCGGCCTCGTGCGTCCCGACTTCGCAGAACCACCGCACCGCCGAGCCGTAGAGCCCGATCTGATCGATCGTCTGCCCGGCGCCGATCCCACGCAGCTCAGGCGGACGGTCGGCGGTCAGCGCGATCAGGGGCAACGAGGACTCGTCGGCCTCGCAGATAGCCGGGTGGAAGTTGGCGGCGGCGGTGCCCGAGGTGCAGAGGATCGCCACCGGGTCACCGCTCGCCTGCGCCGCTCCGAGGGCGAAGAAGGCGGCCGAGCGCTCGTCGACGATCACGGGGGTCTCGATCTCCGGCCGGCGCCAGAGCGCGACCGCGAGCGGGGTCGACCTCGAGCCCGGACTGATCACCGCCAGGCGCAACCCGCAGCGGGCGAGCTCCTCGACGAAAACCGAGGCAAGAGCGGTGTTGGCGTTGGTCCTATCCATAAGCGCCGCATCAGGCTAGAGGCGGTGGGCTCGGAGCGCGTCCTCGTCGATCTCGACGCCGAGGCCGGGACCGGGAGGGGGGTGGAGGGTCGCGCCGCGGAGCTCGCACTCGACCGCGGCGATCGTCGATGCGAAGAGTCGCTGGGTTGCGAGGCCGTGGGCACGATCGCCGCTGACCGGCCAGGGGAGCGAGCTCAGCTTCGCGGCGAGGCGTGCCCCGAGTGCGATCGCGACCGGGCCATCGAGCGCGCTCGAGGCGTAGGCGGGCAGCTCGCCCGCGATCCGCAGCGCCCTGAACAGGCCGCCGACCTTGGCGAGCTTGATGCCGGTCAGCCGAAAGGCCCCGGTCTGGGCGGCCCGCCTCGCGTCGGCGGCGGTGACGATGCTCTCGTCGCCGGCCAGCGGGATCCGGGTCGCGCCGGCCAGTTCGGCCGCCCGCTCGATCGTCGCCACCGGCTGCTCGGCGAGCTGGATCTCCAGCGGCTCCAGCTCGAGCAGCGTCGCTCGCGCGGTCTCCAGGTCCCAGGCGGCGTTGGCGTCGACCCGGATCTGCGCCTCGGGGCCCAGGGCGTCGCGGACCGCCCGGACCTGGGCGACGTCCTCGTCGGCGCCGAGCTTCAGCTTGAAGTCGGTATAGCCGTCGGCGGCCCACTCCAGCGCTTGCTCCGCCACCGCGGCCGGTTCCCCCGCGACGAGCGTCGCGTTGCAGCGGACCGGGTCCGCCGCCCTCGCCGCCGGCTCGCGCCGCTCGCCGAGGTCGAGGAGGGCGGTCAGCGCGGCGCAGCGTGCCGGGGGCGAGAGCTCGATCTCGTCGGGGAGCCAGGCCGAGGCGCCGATCCGGCCCGAATCGAGGGCTCGTCCCAGGGCGCCGGAGTCGCCGAGGTCGCGCAGTTCGCGGATGACGTCTCCGAGGCCCGCGCCGCCGCGCAGGCTGAGCGGCACCGCTTCGCCGAGCCCGACGACGCCGTCGTCGTCGGTGATCCGCAGCAGCGCCATCTCGCGGCGCTCGAGCCGGCCGCGGGCGGTGACGTAGGGCTCCCGAAACGGGAGCGAGTAGGGGATTGCCTCGACCGAGGCGATCGGCACCCGGCGGCCTCTCAGGCGGCGAGGAGGAGGCCGAGGGAGACGAGGAGGCTGTAGGCGCCCAGCAGGGCGCCGGTTCCGGCGAGGGCGCCGTTGAGGGCCGGACCGTCGGTGCGATTGGTCACCGTCCGCATCGGCTTGAAGGCCAGCGGCAGCGCCAGGAGCCCGATCAGCGGCAGGGGGCTCGCGCCCGCCGCGACCAGCGAGATCGGCAGGACGAGGAAGGCGCCGAGGACCAGGCAGCGGTAGAGGACGACGGCGTTGTGGCGGCCCATCCGCACCGCCAGCGTCATCTTGCCGGCGCGGCGGTCGGTCTCCATGTCGCGGACGTTGTTGACGACCAGGATCGCGGTCGCCAGGAAGCCGACCGCGATCGAGAGGCCGAGCGGCAGCGCGTCGAGCTCCTCGAGCTGGACGAAGTAGGAGCCGTTGACCGCGACCAGGCCGAAGAAGAGGAAGACGAAGACCTCGCCGAGCCCGGCGTAGCCGTAGGGGCGGGGGCCACCGGTGTAGAGGACGCCGGCGGCGATCGAGAGGACGCCGACCACGAGGATCACGGCACCGGCGACCAGCGCCAGGTAGATGCCGCAGGCGACCGCCACCCCGAACGCGATCCAGGTCGCCGTCAGCACCCGCTGCGGGGTGACGAGCCCGGCCGAGGTGACCCGGACCGGGCCGAGGCGATCGGCGGTGTCGGCGCCGCGCTTGGCGTCGGAGTAGTCGTTGGCGAGATTGGTCCCGATCTGGATGAAGATCGAGCCGATCAGGGCGGCCACGAAGGCGCCCACCCGGGGCAGCTCACCGGCCCAGTGGACGGCGGCGGCGGTGCCGACCAGCACCGGCGCGATCGCCGCCGGCAGGGTCCGCGGCCGCGCCGCCATCAGCCAGATCCTCATGGCCGCCTCGGAAACTTCGAGTAGTCCGGCTTGCGCTTGTCCTTGTAGGCCTCGCGACCCTCGCGCGCCTCGTCGCTGCCGTAGAAGAGGAGGTTGGCGTCGTGGGCGAGCTGCTGGATCCCGGCGTAGCCGTCCTCGTGGGCGTTGAAGCTCGACTTGACGAGGCGCAGCGCGAAGGGGGAGAGGGCGAGCATCTCGCGGCACCAGGCCACCGTCTCGCGCTCGAGGTCCGCGAGCGGCACGACGGTGTTGACGAGCCCCATCTCCTCGGCCTCGGCGGCATCGTAGAAACGGCAGAGCAGCCAGAACTCCTTCGCCTTCTTCGGCCCGACGAGGTCGCGGAGGAGCGAGGCTCCGAAGCCCCCGTCCCATGACCCGACCCGAGGCCCGGTCTGGCCGAAGCGGGCGTTGTCGGCGGCGATCGTCAGGTCGCAGCAAAGGTGCAGGACCTGGCCGCCGCCCGCCGCCCAGCCGGCGACCATCGCCACCACCGGCTTCGGCAGCCGCCGCATCTGGACCTGGAGGTCGGTGACGTGGAAGCGGCCGACCGACGCGCCCTCGGGCATGTAGCCGGTGTCGCCGCGCACGTTCTGGTCGCCGCCGGAGCAGAAGGCCTCGGTCCCCTCGCCGGTCAGGATCACGACCCCGACGTCGCCGTCCTCGCGGGCGGCCTCGAGCGCAGCCGAGACCTCGATCAGGGTCTGCGGCCGAAACGCGTTTCGCACCTCGGGTCGATCGATCGTGATCTTCGCGATGCCCTCGGCGACCTCGTAGCGGATGTCCTCGTGGTCGCCGGCCCCGGACTCCCAGGTGATCGGTGCGTAGAGTTCCCCCTCGGGCGGGGAGTCCTTGTGGCGGTGCGACATCAACGGCACGATAGCCAGGGACGCCCGGCCGATGCCTTGCTCCGATGAAACTCGACGACTGGCTCTCACAGAGATCGCAAAGCGCTCCCGACCGCGTCGCGCTGGTCGCGGACGGCTCTGAGGTCACCTACGCCGAGCTCGAGGCCGAGGCGACCTGGGTCGCGCGCCGGCTTTCGTCCCAGGGCGTCCGCCGCGGGTCGATCGTCGCGGTGACGATGCATCCGCGGCGCGAGCAGGTGGTCCTCCTCCACGCCCTGATGAAGGTGGGCGCCACCGCTCTGCCGCTCGGCCCGCAGCTCTCGGCGAGCGAGCATGCCGCGATCATCGCCGCCGAGGACGCCGCGGTCGACCTCGTCGACCCCGGCCAGCTGACCCAGAACGAGGCCGACATGCCGTTGCTCGGCGAGCACGACATGGACGACATCGCCTGCCGGGTCCTGACCAGTGGGTCGAGCGGCGCCCCGCATCCGGTCGGGCTCACCTACGGAAACTTCCTCTGGAGCGCGGTCGGCTCGGCCTTCAACATCGGCGTCGACCCGGCGGACCGCTGGCTCTGCTGCCTCCCCCTCAGCCATATCTCCGGCCTCGCGATCATCATGCGATCGGTCATCTACGGCACGACCGCGGTCGTCCACGACGGCTTCGACACCGACCGGGTCGCGGCGGCGCTCGCGGAGGACGAGATCACCGTCGTCTCGCTGGTGAGCACGACCCTGGTGCGGCTGCTCGACGCCGGCGCCGACCTCGCCGCGCCGCGGGCGATCCTCGTCGGCGGCGGGCCGGTCCCCGAGGAGCCGCTCGAAGAGGCGATCGCGCGCGGCGCGACGGTCGTCCAGACGTACGGACTGACCGAGGCCTGCTCGCAGGTGACGACGCTGGCGCCGGCCGATGCGAAGCGCAAGCTCGGTTCCGCCGGCCGGCCGCTGCTGACCACGCACCTGCGGATCAAGGACGGCGAGATCCTCGTCCAGGGCCCGACCGTCGCTCCCGATCGCATCGACGACGACGGCTGGCTCCACACCGGCGACCTCGGCCGCATCGACGAGGAAGGCTTCCTCTACGTCGAGGACCGGATGGACGACCTGATCGTCAGCGGCGGCGAGAACGTGGTCCCGGCCGAAGTCGAGCAGGTCCTGCTGCGGCACCCCGAGGTCGCCGACGCCGCCGTCGTCGGCCGCGAGGACCCCGAGTGGCAGCAGGCGGTGACCGCGATCGTCGTCCTCGAAGACGGCTCCTCCGCAACCCCCGACGAGCTGCGGCGCCACTGCGCCCAGTCGCTTGCCGGGTTCAAGGTCCCGAAGCGGGTCGAGCTCGCGGCGGCCCTGCCGCGCACGCCGTCGGGCAAGTTGATGAGGCGGGCACTTCGTTAGCCTGCCCGTCCATGCGCACCGACGACATCTTCTACGACAAGGACGCCGACCTCTCGAAGCTCGAGGGGAAGACCGTCGCCATCCTCGGGTACGGGTCCCAGGGCCACGCTCACGCCCTCAACCTCAAGGACTCCGGCGTCGACGTCGTCGTCGGCCTGCGATCCGATTCGAGCAGCCGCGCCAAGGCCGAGGAGGCCGGGCTCGAGGTGCTCGACGTCGCCGAAGCGGCGAGCCGCGGCGACGTCGTGATGATCCTGCTCCCGGACGAGAAGCAGGCCGAGGTCTGGGAGACCGAGATCGCCGACGGGATCGCCCCCGGCAACCTCCTGATGTTCGCCCACGGGTTCGCGATCCACTTCGACCAGATCCAACCGCCGCCCGGCGTCGACATCGGCATGGTCGCCCCGAAGGGGCCCGGCCACCTGGTCCGCCGCCAGTACGAGGAAGGCAACGGCGTCCCCTGCCTGATGGCGGTCCACCAGGACGCGAGCGGCAACGCCCACGACCTCGTCCTCGCCTACGCGTCGGGGATCGGCGGCGGCCGCGCCGCGGTCATCGAGACGACCTTCAAAGACGAGTGCGAGACCGATCTCTTCGGTGAGCAGGCCGTCCTTTGCGGCGGCGCCAGCGAGCTGGTCCAGGCGGGCTTCGAGACCCTGGTCGAGGCCGGCTACGACCCGCGCCTCGCCTACTTCGAGTGCCTGCACGAGCTGAAGCTGATCGCCGACCTCATGTACGAGAAGGGCATCCAGGGGATGCATTACTCGATCTCCAACACGGCGGAGTACGGCGATCTCACCCGCGGCAAGCGGGTGATCACCGACGAGACCAAAGCGTCGATGAAGCAGATCCTCGCCGAGATCCAGTCCGGCGACTTCGCCCGCGAGTTCATCGCCGAGAACAAGGCGGGCAGCGAGAGCTTCAACCGCATGCGCGAGGAGCTACAAGGCTCCGAGATCGAGGACGTCGGCAAGGACCTCCGCGACACCATGCCCTGGATCGACCAGAAGTTCTAGGGCTGGAGAAGGAGGGGCGGGCAACCCTCCCCGGGAATTTGCTTCGCCGCCTGCGGCGGCTCGCCGATGTTGGAGCCCGGCTGCGCCGGGCAAAAGACAGATTGCATATCGCGGGGACATTCCCGGTGAGGGTCACCCGCCCCTCCGTCCTCAAGCCGCTCGACAGCCCGGTCGATCCACGCCCGTCGCGGGGAGCTGATTGGGGTTCGTTCGAGGGGCCGGTGGTCCTCCGGTCGAATGTGCCGAAGGCGCGATATGCAATCCGGTGTTTGCGCGGCGTCAGCCGCGCTCGGACATCGGAGCTAAGGCCGAAGGCCGCGCGACTCAATTCGACCGGAGGGCCGCCGGGCCTTCGAGGGAACGGTCAGGCGCCGGGAGGGGCGTTGTCGCCGACTTCCCCGGGAATTTGCTTCGCCGCCTGCGGCGGCTCGCCGATGTTGGAGCCCGGCTGCGCCGGGCAAAAGACAGATTGCATATCGCGGGGACATTCCCGGTGAGGGTCACCCGCCCCTCCATCCCAAGCCGCTCGAGAGTCCGTCGATCCACGGCCTCCCGGCGCGCAGAGCGACTGGCACATGGCGGGGCACGACGACCCCGAGGCGGGAATGTCGCGAAGCGGCGGAAATGCAATCCGGTGATTGCGCGGCCGCAGGCCGCGCTCCGACATCGTCACCCGCCGCAGGCGGGGGACCTCAATTCCCGCGGAGGGGTCGTCGTGCCCCGCTACGCGCCGGTTCTATGCGCCGGGAGGGGCGTTGTCGCCGAAGCGGGAGGACTCGTCTTCGGGAAGGGCGCCGTCGCGGCCGACGTAGCCGTCCTTGCCGCCGACGACAACGTAGGTGGCATCCTCGCTGTCGCTGAGGTTGCGAACCTTGCGGACGGTCGGGGCGTCGACCCAGGCGCAGCCGCCGGGAGCGAGTTCGTGCTCGCCGCCGTCGTCGAAGACGATCGCGATCTTGCCGCGGTGGCAGAAGTAGAGCTCCTCCTGCTTCTCGTGGAAGTGGCGACCGGTCTCGTAGGAGGGCGGGATGACGATCGCATTGATGCCGAACGCGGTCACGCCGAGCTCCTTGCGGACCTTGCGAAAGCCGTAGCCCTCGCCGAGGTCGTCGATATTCGCGACGGCGTAGCCATCGCCTTTCGCAATTTGCTGATCCGAGTCGCTCATCGCCGGGAGCCTATGTCAATAACCTGTCGCGTCGATGGCAGTCCAGACACCCACTCAGATACCCGCGGAGCTGAAGCCGAAGGACGGCCGGTTCGGCTGCGGCCCGTCCAAGGTCCGGCCGCAGGCCCTGGCGGCGCTGGCCGAGCGCTCCGACCTGATGGGCACCTCGCACCGCCAGGCCCCGGTGCGCGATCTCGTCGGTCGGGTGCGAGACGGCCTCGGGGAGCTCCTCGGTCTCCCCGACGGCTACGAGGTCGTCCTCGGCAACGGCGGCACGACCGCCTTCTGGGACGCGGCGGCAGCCTGGCTCGTGCGCGAGCGCGCCCTGCACCTGACCTACGGCGAGTTCTCGCAGAAGTTCGCGAAGGCCACCGCGGCAGCCCCCTTCCTCGGCGACCCGATCGTGGTCGCCGCCGAGCCCGGCGACGCGCCGGCGCCGACCGCCGACCCCGGCGCCGACGCGATCGGCTGGGCCCACAACGAGACCTCCACCGGGGTGATGGTCCCGGTCGAGCGCCCGGCCGACGCCGGCGACGCGCTGGTTCTGATCGACGCGACCTCGGGCGCCGGCGGGCTGCCGCTCGACGCCTCTCAGGCCGACGTCTACTACTTCGCCCCGCAGAAGGCCTTCGGCGCCGACGGCGGGCTCTGGCTCGCCGCCATGAGCCCGGCCGCCCTCGCCAGGGTCGAGGAGCTGGACGGGGCCTCCGGGCGCTGGCAGCCGGCCTTCCTCTCGTTGCAGACCGCGGTCGAGAACTCGCGCAAGAACCAGACCTACAACACCCCCGCGCTCGCGACCCTGCTGCTGCTCGCCGACCAGATCGAATGGATGCTCTCCCTCGGCGGGCTCGAGGGCTGCGTCGCCCGCACCACGGCCTCCTCCTCGCACCTCTACGGCTGGGCCGAGGCCTCCGAGCACGCGACCCCGTTCGTCGCCGACCCGGCCAAGCGCTCGCTCGTCGTCGGCACGATCGACTTCGGCGATGCGGTCGATGCGGCCGCCCTTGCCGCCACGCTGCGCGCCAACGGAATCGTCGACGTCGAGCCCTACCGCAAGCTCGGTCGCAACCAGCTGCGGATCGGCATGTTCCCCGCGGTCGAGCCCGCCGACGTCGAGGCGCTGACCGCCTGCATCGACTGGGTGCTCGAGAACGCCGAGGGGGTGCGAGGGTGAAGGTCCTGGTCAAGGAGAAGATCGCCGACACCGGCGTCGAGCTGCTGCGCGAGAACTTCGACGTCGAGCTCGGCCTCGAGATGTCGGACGACGAGCTGCGCGAGGCGATCGGGGGCTACGACGCGATCCTGATCCGCTCGGCGACGAAGATGACCGCCGACCTGATCGACGCGGGCCGGCGGCTGAAGGTGATCGGCCGCGCGGGAACGGGCGTCGACAACGTCGACATCCCCGCCGCGACCCGCCGCGGCGTGATCGTCGCCAACGCGCCGGAATCGAACTCCGTCGCCGCCGCCGAGCACACCCTGGCGCTGATGCTGGCCCTCTGTCGCAACGTCCCCCAGGCCCACGGCTCGCTGACCGGCGGGCAGTGGGAGCGGCCCAAGTTCAAGGGCACCGAGCTCTACGGCAAGAAGCTGGGGGTGATCGGCTTCGGCCGCATCGGCCAGCTCGTCGCCAAGCGCGCTCAGAGCTTCGAGATGGAGGTCGTCGGGTTCGACAAGTTCGTCTCCGCCGAGCGCTTCCGCGAGCTCGGCGTCGAGGGGGCCGAGAGCATCGAGGAGCTCCTCGGCGCCGTCGACATCGTCACCCTGCACGTGCCGAAGACCCCAGAGACGATCGACCTGATCGACGGCGAGGCGGTGGCGGCGATGAAGCAGGGCGCGCGACTCGTCAACTGCGCCCGCGGCGAGCTGGTCGACCTCGATGCGGTCGCGGCCGGGCTCGAGAGCGGCAAGCTCGGCGGGGCGGCCCTGGACGTCTTCCCGTCGGAGCCGTTCACCGAGCATCCGATCTTCGCCCGCGAGGACGTCGTCGTGACCCCGCACCTCGGTGCCTCCACGGCGGAGGCCCAGGACCGGGCCGGGGTCGTCACGGCCGAGCAGGTGACCGCGGCGCTGACCGGCGGCGTCGTCACCAACGCGGTCAACATCGCCGCCGTCCGCCCGGAGGAGATGGAGGCGCTGGCGCCGTTCGTCCCGCTCTGCGAAAAGCTCGGCCGCCTCGCCCAGGGACTGGGGGAGGGCTCGGTCGACAAGGTCAGCGCCGAATTCCGCGGCCGCCTCGCCGCCAACGACACCCGCCTGCTCGGGATCGCGGTCCTGGTCGGCATCCTCTCCGGCAACACCGAGGAGCCGGTCAACCTGGTCAACGCCCCGCAGATGGCCGAGGAGCGCGGGATCGACCTGGTCGAGACCAAGGACGGCGCCGCCGGCGACTTCACCGAGCTGATCCGGGTCCGGATCGGCGAGGGAGAGGGCGCGGTCGAGGTCTCGGGAACCGGGGTCGGTCCCCGCAACGAGCCCTACCTCGTGTCGGTCTGGGGCGAGAGCTTCTACCTGCCCTTCGCCGACCACCTGGCGATCTTCCGCTACGCCGACCGGCCGGGCATGATCGGCCGCGTCGGGACGGTCTTCGGCGAGGAGTCGGTGAACATCATCTCCGCGGCCGTCGGCGCCAGCCACGGCGAGCGGGCGGTGATGGCGCTGACCACCGATGCCCCCGTTCGCGAGGAGACGATCGGCAAGATCCTCCAGCTCGAGGGGTTCGCGGTCGGTCGATCGGTCGATCTCTAAGCGCTTGTCCGCATCGACGGGCACTCTTGGTTGTTCAACAGTTAGACGCCCCGCAGGGACGTCCGCGGGGCGGCGCGGGAAATGAAGAAGGCAATATCGATCGCAGCGGCGCTCTTTGCGCTCCTCCTCCCCGCCGGCACGGCGGGGGCCGGAGTGACCTACAACGTGCTGCTCGCGGGCGGCACCGAGGCGAACGTGATGAAGATCGCGCTGACGCCGGACGGTCGCAACTACGTGATCGATTCGATCGTCCCGCTCGAGGTCGGCGGTGATGTCTGCGTCAACCCGCCCGACAACCAGAACGAGCTGATCTGCGAAGCCGTCAAAGTGAGCGCCTTCGAAGTCAACGCCGACGGCGGCGACGACTACGTCAGGGCTTCCCGGAAGATCACGATCCCGGTGACGATACGAGGCGGACCCGGACGCGACACCCTGATCGGGGGGGCCGGCGAGGACGAGATCAAGGGCGGCAACGGCATCGACAAGTTGGTCGGTCGGGACGGAAACGACGTCCTCAGCGGCGGCAACGGCGCCGATCTGCTGTTCGGCGGGGGCGGGGACGACATCCTCCGCGGCGGCCTCGGCGCCGACGGACTCGGCGGCGGCGCCGGCGCCAATAAGCTCAACCAGGGCTGACCGGGCGTCGAGCGGCCAGGCGGCCGCCGACGAAGAACAGCACGATCAGGAAGCCGAGCAGGGAAAGCGCCGCGTCGAGGCGGAAGGCCGCCTGGATCCCGTCGGCGAACGGCGGGACGTTGGCGGAGAACACGGTCGTCGTCAGGCCCAGGCCGATCGATCCGCCGGCGATCTGGAACATGTAGACGATGCCGCCGGCGAGGCTGGTCTGGGATTCGTCGACCGAGGTGACCCCGGCGGTGGTGGCGGTCGGGTAGAAGCTGCCGATCCCGAGACCGAGGATGACCATGCCGACGATCAGCGAGTCGTAGCCGGAGTCGGCGTCGACCCGGGAGAAGAGGAACGGGGCGATCGTGATGCAGGCGGCGCCGAACGCCGCCAGCCGCTTCGGCCCGATCCGGTCGTAGAGCGGACCGGCGACGAAGGAGACGACGGCGAAGGTGCCGAGGAAGGGAAGGATCCCGACTCCGGCCTCGAGCGGTGAGTAGCCGAGCTGCTTCTGCATGAACTGGGGCAGGTAGAGCAGGGAGGCGAAGAACGTCGCCGACATGAACAGGATCGCCAGGCAGGAGGCGCGGAAGCTGAGATTCCGCATCACCTGCGGCGGGACCAGCGCGTGGGCACCGGCGCGGCGCTCGATCGGGATGAAGGCGATCACCAGGGCCAGGGCCAGCGCCAGCAGGGCGATCACCCTCGGATCTCCCCAGCCCCACTCGGCGACCTGGTCGAGGGCGATCAGCAGCGAGACCAGTCCCACCGACAGCGCCGCGATCCCGCGGTAGTCGATTGATCGCTCCGCCTGCTCGGGCTCCTCGACCTTGACGAGGAGATAGGTGACGGCGACCGCGAAGACGGCGATCGGAACGTTGAGGAAGAAGATCCAGCGCCAGCTGAGCGCGTCGGTGAGGACGCCGCCGATCAATGGTCCCATCGCGTTTCCGAGCCCCGCCGCGCCGAGGATGATGCCGCCGGCGAGCCCGGCCTTGTCTTCGGGCAGGATCGCGAAGGTCATGCCGAGGATCGCCGGCCACATCAGCGCTCCGCCGATCCCCATCAGGACCCGGGCCCCGATCAGCCAGGCCTCCGACTGGGCGGCACCGCCGAGCGCCGACATCGAGGCGAAGATCGCGGTGCCGAGGAAGAACGCGTTGCGGCGTCCGAACATGTCGGCGAGGCGGCCGCCGGTGACGATCATCACGCCGAAGGTGAGCGCGTAGGCGTTGACGACCCACTGGATCGTGTTGACGTCGGTGTGGAAGTCCTTCTCCATCGTCGGCAGGGCGACGTTGATCGCGGAGAAGTCGTTGGCGATCACGATCACCGCGATCGCCATCGCGAAGAGGGCCAGCCAGGTGGATTTGGGGATCGACGAGCTCTGGTCGGCAGCGGGGTCGATGTCGCGCAGCCTAGACCGCCCGAAAGACGTGCGCTAAGGTGGCCCGACGAATGACGCACCGGCTCGACAGCCTCGCGCTTCTCCTTCTCCTCCCCCTTCGGGGGGAATAGCGCTGGGCGGCGCGATAGCCGCGAGAGACAAGGTCATTCGATTCGAGCAGAGAAGGAGGAGGTCCGATGGGCCCCGCATCTGACGCCAACCGCGTCCACATCTTCGACACCACCCTGAGGGACGGCGAGCAATCGCCCGGCATCTCTCTGAACACGGCCGAGAAGGTCGAGATCGCCCAGCAGCTCGCGCGGCTCGGGGTCGACGTGATCGAGGCCGGCTTTCCGATCACCTCTCCCGGCGACTTCGAGGCCGTCGAGGCGATCGCGAGGCAGGTCGAGGGCCCGGTGATCTGCGGCCTCGCCCGCACCCACAAGGCCGACATCGATGCCGCCTGGGGAGCGATCAAGGACGCGCCCCGGCCCCGCATCCACACGTTCATCTCGACCTCCGACATCCACATCGAGCACCAGCTCCAGACCGACCGCGAGGACGTCAAGGGCCAGGCCAAGGCGGCGGTCTCGTTGGCGAAGTCCTACTGCGAGGACGTCGAGTTCTCGCCGATGGACGCGACCCGCGCCGACATCGAGTTCACCGCCGAGGTCTGCGCGATCGCCGTCGCCGAGGGGGCGACTGTGATCAACGTGCCCGATACCGTCGGCTACACGACCCCGGAGGAGTACGCCGAGTACTGGCGGCGGCTCTACGAGCTGGTCCCCGGGCTGCGCGACGTCGAGACCTCGGTCCACTGCCACGACGACCTCGGACTGGCGGTCGCCAACTCCTACGCGGGGGTCCTGGCCGGCGCCCGCCAGGTCGAGTGCGCCGTCAACGGGATCGGCGAGCGGGCCGGCAACTGCGCGCTCGAGGAGATCGCGATGCTGATTCGCACCCGCGAGGACACCCATGGCCTGACGATCGGCCTCAACACCCGCGAGCTGGCCCGCACGAGTCGCATGGTCTCGCGGCTGACCGGCTACGCGATCCAGCCCAACAAGGCAGTGGTCGGCCGCAACGCGTTCGCGCATGAGTCCGGGATCCACCAGGACGGCGTCCTCAAGGAGCGCAGCACCTACGAGATCATGGACGCGACCGAGGTCGGCCTCGAGTCGAACTCGATCGTGCTGGGCAAGCACTCAGGCCGCCACGCGCTGCGCGACGCCCTCGAGCAGCTGGGCTTCAAGGTCGAGGGCAATGCCCTCAACGCCGCCTTCAAGCGATTCAAGGAGGTGGCCGACCGCAAGAAGCAGGTCACGGCCCTGGACCTCGAGGCGATCGTCTCCGACGAGATGCGCGAGAAGAAGGACGCGCACGAGCTGTCGTGGTTCGAGGTCGAGGCCGGCTCCCGCAAGGAGCCGCTGGCCCGGGTCGCGGTGAGGATGCCCAGCGGCGATGAGGCGGTCGGCGAGTCGAGCGGCGACGGTCCCGTCGATGCGATCTTCCTCGCGATCCAGGAGGCGGTGGGAACCGAGTGCGAGCTGCGCCAGTACACGGTCGAGGCCGTGACCGGGGGAGAGGACGCCCTCGGCCAGGTGACCGTGATGCTGCGGGCGGGCGGACGCCTGGCCACCGGCCAGGGGGTCGCCACCGACATCCTCGAGGCTTCCGCCCGCGCCTACGTGAGGGCGCTCTCGAACGCTCTCGAGGGCGCCGCGATCCGCGAGGCCGAGGCGGCAACCGCCGAGGCCGCGGTCGAACGAACCCCCGGCCCGTAACCCCGACGCCGAGTGATGAATATTCACCACCCTGGTGTGGTGGATTCATCACTCGGCCTGGGTTACAGGCGTACGTGATAGCGTACAGGCGATGAGCGAGGCGACCAAGGAGATGCGGACCGAGGCGGGGCCTGCCTTCGGCGCCCGCATCCACGCTCTGCGCGAGGCGATGGGGCTCTCGTTGCGCGATCTGGCGGAGCGCAGCGGGGTCAGCGCGCCGATGCTCTCGCAGGTCGAGCGCCAGGAGACGAGCCCGACCCTGGCGGTCGCGACGAAGATCGCCGCGGGCCTGGACCTGACCCTCTCGCAACTGCTCCGCCTCGACGAGGGCGAGCACGTCGCCGTCAGCCGCGCCGAGGGCCGGCGCCGCTACGAGCGCGGCGGCCACCGCTTCGAGGAGCTGACCCCGCCCCTGCCCGGGCAGCGCGCCGACGTCTCCCTCCACACGCTGGAACCGGGCGCGAGCACCGGCGGGGCCGCCGATCCGCCGATCCACGAGCCCGGCAGCCGTGAGACGACCGTCGTCCTCGGCGGCGCGCTGGCGCTGATCGTCGACGGCAGCCGCCACGAACTGCACGAGGGCGACTCGGTCACCTTCGACGCCGACCTTCCCCACCACTTCGAGAACGAAGGCGAGGAGCCGACCCGGTTTCTCGCCGTGATAGCCGCAGGCCTGAGGAGGAGCTGACGCTGATGCCGAAGACCATGTTCGACAAGCTCTGGGACGCCCACGAGGTATCCGAGGGATTGATCTACATCGACCTGCACCTCGTCCACGAGGTCACCTCGCCCCAGGCCTTCGACGGGTTGCGGCTGGCCGGCCGGGGGGTCCGCCGTCCCGACAAGACCCTGGCGACCGCCGATCACAACGTCCCCACCGACGGGACGAAGGCCGCGCGGATGATCGCCGACCAGCTCTCGCGGGTTCAGGTCGAGACCCTGGAGCGCAACTGCGAGGAGTTCGGGGTGCCGATCTACAGCCTCGGCTCCGACCGCCAGGGGATCGTTCACGTGATCGGTCCGGAGCTCGGCGTCACCCAGCCAGGGATGACGATCGTCTGCGGCGACAGCCATACGTCGACCCACGGCGCCTTCGGCGCGCTCGCCTTCGGCATCGGCACCTCCGAGGTGGAGCACGTGCTCGCGACCCAGTGCATGGTCCAGAAGAAGCCGAGGACGATGCGGATCTCCTACCCGGGAGAGCTCCGCGAGGGCGTCACCCCGAAGGACATGATCCTGGCGACGATCGGCCGGCTCGGGACTGGCGGCATGGTCGGGCACGCGGTCGAGTACGCGGGGCCGGCGATCGAGGCCCTGGGGATGCCGGGACGGATGACGATCTGCAACATGACGATCGAGGGCGGCGGCCGGGCGGGGATGATCGCCCCCGATCAAAAGACCTTCGATTGGGTCCGCGGCAAGCCCGCGGCGCCGGCGGACTTCGACGCCGCCGTCGCCCGCTGGCAGGAGCTCCCGACCGACGAGGGCGCCGTCTTCGACGCCGAGATCGAGGTCGACGCATCGGAGGTCTCGCCGATGGTCACCTGGGGCACCAACCCGGGGATGGTCGTCCAGGTCACCGAGTCGGTCCCCGACCCGTCCGCGATGGAGTCCCCGGCCGACCGCGAAGCCGCCGAGCGCGCCCTCGCCTACATGGGGCTGGCGCCGGGCACGCCGATGACCGAGGTCGCCCCGGAACGGGTCTTCATCGGCTCCTGCACGAACTCACGAATCGAGGACCTGCGCGAGGCGGCGGAGATCGTCGACGGCCGCCAGGTCGCCGGCTCCGTCCACGCGATGGTCGTGCCCGGCTCCCAGCAGGTCAAGGCGACCGCCGAGGCCGAGGGCCTCGACGACGTCTTCCGCGGCGCCGGCTTCGAATGGCGCGAGGCGGGCTGCTCGATGTGCCTGGGGATGAACCCCGACATCCTGATGGAGGGGGAGCGCTGCGCCTCGACCTCGAACCGCAACTTCGAGGGCCGCCAGGGCAAGGGCGGCCGGACCCACCTCGTCAGCCCGAAGATGGCTGCCGCGGCGGCGATCGAGGGCCATTTCGTCGACATCAGGGATTGGAGCTGAGGATGCGAGCGATAGACGTCATCGAGGGCAAGGTCTCGGTCCTGGACCGCGCCGACGTGGACACCGACCAGATCATCCCGAAGCAGTTCCTGAAGCGGGTCGAGCGGACAGGCTTCGGCGAGTTCCTCTTCTACGACTGGATTCGCGACGGCGAGATCGAGCTCGAGCCGAACCCGATCCTCGTGACCGGCCCTAACTTCGGCTGTGGCTCCTCGCGGGAGCACGCTCCGTGGGCGCTGGAGGACTTCGGCTTCGAGGCGATCATCGCGCCCTCGTTCGCCGACATCTTCTACTCGAACTGCACCAAGGTCGGGCTGCTGCCGGCGATCCTCGACGAGGAGCACTGTCGGGCCGTCGCCGAGGCCGGCGAGGCGCGAATCGATCTCGACGACGAGACGGTCAACTGCGCCGCGGGCGTCTTCCAGTTCGCGGTCGAGCCCGACGTCAAGAATCGGCTCCTGAACGGGCTCGACGACATCGGGATCACACTCGAGAACAAGGCGGCGATCGACTCGTTCGAGGGCTCGGGCGCGGCCTCGCGCGGGCCGGTCACCACCTCGCTGTGAGGTGACGATGTCGGACGCGATCAACACCGGCCCGCGCGAGTGGGACGCCGAGACCTACGACGCGATATCCGACCCCCAGTTCCGCTGGGGGATGGAGGTGATCGAGCGGCTCGAGCTCCACGAGGGCGAATCCGTGATCGACGCCGGCTGCGGCTCGGGCAAAGTCACGGCCGAGCTGATCCGGCGTATCCCCGGCGGCAGGCTGCTCGCCGTCGACGGCTCGGAGGCGATGATCGCCAAAGCTCGCGAGAACCTCGGCGAGCAACATTCCTACCTGGTCGCCGACCTCGCCGAGCTCGAGGTCGATGAGCCCGTCGACCTCGTCTTCTCGACCGCGACCTTCCACTGGATCACCGACCACGACCGCCTCTTCCGGCGTCTGAGGGCGGCGCTGGCCCCGGGCGGGCGCCTGGTCGCGCAGTGCGGGGGAGAGGGCAACGTCGCCCGTCACGCCGAGGCGATCCGGGCGGTCGCCGCGGAACCGCGATTCGCGCCCCACTTCGAGGGAATGGAGCGGATGTGGAACTTCGCCGCCCCCGACGAGACCGAGGCGCGGCTGCTGGCGGCCGGGTTCGACCGGGCTCGCTGTTGGCTCGAGCCGAAGCCGGTCACCCCGGCCGACCCGCTGCGGTTCACGATGACCGTCACCCTCGGCCCGCACCTCGCGCGGCTGCCGGAGGAGCTGCGGCGCCCGTTCGCGGAAGCGATCCTCGACCTCGCCGAGAAGCCGCTGACGCTCGACTATGTCCGCCTCAACATCGAGGCCAGCGTCTCCACCCCCTGACGTTCCCGAGGCCGAGGCCGAACATGCGCCCTGACCTCAGGCGCGGCTAATGTGCCGGGCCGGATGAGCGACGTCCCCCGCATAGTCGTCCTTCCCGGCGACGGGATCGGCCCCGAGATCGTCGGCGCCGCCCGCCGCCTGCTCGAGAGAATCGGCCCGTTCGATTTCGACGAGCGACTGGTCGGCGGCATCTCGATCGACGAGAACGGCAGCGCCCTCACCGACGAGGTCCTCGAGGCCTGCCGCGCCGCCGACGCCGTCCTGCTCGGCGCCGTCGGCGGCCCCAAATGGGACACCACGGACCCCGACGCGCCGCGACCCGAGCAGGGCCTGCTCGGCCTTCGCAAGGGGATGGGGCTCTACGCGAACCTGCGCCCGGTTCGGCCGAGTCCGGCGCTCGTCGGCGCCAGCCCCCTGCGCGAGGAGCGGATCGCCGGCACCGACCTGCTGGTCGTCCGTGAGCTGACCGGCGGGATCTACTTCGGCGACTCCGGGCGCAGCGGCGACACCGCCCACGACGACTGCGCCTACTCGGTCGGCGAGATCGACCGCATCGCCCGCACGGCGTTCGAGGCCGCCCGCCGCCGCGGCGGCTCGCCTCCCCGCGTCACCTCGGTCGACAAGGCGAACGTGCTCGAGACCTCGCGGCTCTGGCGCGAGGTCGTCACCGGGATCGCCCCGGAGTACTCCGACGTCGAGCTCGACCACCTGCTGGTCGACAACGCCGCGATGCAGCTCGTCTCGCGACCCGCCGACTTCGACGTGATCGTCACCGAGAACCTGTTCGGGGACATCCTCAGTGACGAGTCGGCGATGCTGACGGGCTCGCTCGGGATGCTTCCCTCGGCCAGCCTCGGCGCCGACGGTGACCCCGGCCTCTTCGAGCCCGTGCACGGCTCGGCTCCCGACATCGCCGGACAGGGTCTCGCCAACCCGCTCGCGACCTTCCTCTCGGTGGCGATGATGCTGCGCCACGGACTCGCCATGCCCGGTGAAGCGGAGCGGATCGAGGTGGCCGTCGACGCCGTGCTCGAGCGCGGCCTGCGTACCGCCGACCTCGCCGGTCCCGGCGAGGAGGCGGTCGGGACGACCGGCATGACCGAGGCGGTCCTGGACGAGCTGTCCCGCTAGCCCCTTGCCCCATCGGGCATAATTCCGATCCACGATGGAGCAGGCAGAGCTGATCTGGCACAACGGCGAGTTCGTCCCCTGGGACCAGGCGAAGGTCCACGTGCTCAGCCACGGGCTGCACTACGGGACCGGAGTCTTCGAGGGGATCCGCTGCTACGAGACCGATCGTGGCCCGGCCATCTTCCGCCACCGCGACCACCTCGATCGCCTCGCCAAGTCGGCCGAGCTCTTCTACCTGCCGATGCCCTTCTCGACCGACGAGATCGCCGCGGCGACCCGCGAGCTGATCCGCCGCAACGGGCTGCGCTCCTGCTACATCCGGCCGCTCGCCTTCCGCGGCTACGGCGAGATGGGCCTCTACGCCGACTCGCCGATGGAGGTCTCGATCGCGGTCTGGCCCTGGGGCGCCTACCTCGGCGACGAGGGCAAGCGCTCGGGCATCCGCGCCAAGGTCTCGAGCTGGCGCCGGATCTCGCCCGCGGGCCTGATTCCGCACGCCAAGGCCTCCGGCCAGTACCTCAACTCGATCCTCGCCAAGACCGAGTCCAAGAAAGCGGGCTACGAGGAGGCGATCCTGCTCGACGAGCGCGGCTTCGTCTGCGAGGGCTCCGGCGAGAACATCTTCGTGATCCGCGACGGCGAGATCGTGACGCCGCCGCACGTGGCCGCGATCCTCGACGGGATCAGCCGCAAGTCGGTGATCCAGATCGCCCGCGACCTCGGCTACTCGGTCGTCGAGCGCGACATCGCCCGCGCCGAGCTCTACCTCGCCGACGAGATCTTCTTCACCGGCACCGCCGCCGAGCTGGTCCCGGTCCGCGAGGTCGACGACCACGAGATCGGCGACCCCGGCGAGATCACCCGCGTCGTCCAGGCGAAGTTCGAGGACGCCCTGCACGGTCGCGCCGAGGAGTATCTGGAGTGGCTGGACCCGGTCGAGGTCGCGGCCGAAGCGGACGCGCCGAGTAAGGTGAGTTCGTGATGCTGATGCGCTTCGAGGCAATCGGGCGAATTACCGCAGCCGCCTAGCGCGGCTGCCCGCCCGTACTCTCGAACACGAAAGGCATCAGATGGAACAGGTCAAGCTCTACGACACCACCTTGCGGGACGGCATGGGGGGTCACGGGATGTCGCTCTCGGTCGGCGAGAAACTCAAGGTCGTCGGCGCCCTCGACCGGCTCGGCATCCACTTCATCGAGGCCGGCTTCCCGAGCTCCAACCCGAAGGAGGCCGAGTTCTTCGAGCGGCTCGCCGAGGTCGAGCTCGACAGCGCCACGGTTGCCGCCTTCGGAATGACCCGCCGCCGTGACACCAAGGCCGAGGACGACGAGGCGCTGGCGGTTCTGGTCGCCTCCTTCGCGCCCGTGGTCTGCCTGGTCGGCAAGGCGTCGGGATCGCAGGTCGAGAAGGTGATCAAGGTCAGCCGCGAGGAGAACCTGGCGATGATCGCCGACTCCTTCGCGCTCTGCGCGGGCGCGGGAAAGCGGGGGGTCTTCGATGCCGAGCACTTCTTCGACGGCTACCGCGAGGATCCGGGCTACTCGCTCGAATGCCTCCGCGCCGCCGCCGACGCCGGGGTCGAGAACGTGACCCTTTGCGACACCAACGGCGGCAGCCTGCCGTCGTTCGTTGCCGAGGCGACCGTCGCGGTCGTCGAGGCGCTCGGCTCTGAGGTGGAGGTCGGGATCCACACCCACGACGACTCCGGGGTCGCGGTCGCCAACAGCCTCGCCGCGGTCGAGGCCGGCGCCAGGCTGGTGCAGGGCTGCGTCAACGGCTACGGGGAGCGTTGCGGCAACGCCAACCTGGCCTCGATCCTGCCGGCGCTGGAGCTGAAGATGGGCTACGAGGTTGTCGGCGCGGAGCGCCTCGCCGGCCTGACGGCGACCGCCCACTACCTCGACGAACTGTGCAACATGGCCGCCGACCCCGACCAGCCCTACGTCGGGCGGAACGCCTTCGCCCACAAGGCCGGGATGCACGCCGCCGGGGTCGCCAATGACGCCAGCACGTTCGAGCACCTCGACCCGGCGGCGGTCGGCAACGGCCGCGAGATCCTCCCCTCGGAGCTCTCGGGCAGGGCGACGATCCGCAGCCAGGCCGAGCAGGCCGGGCTCGAGATCGACGACGAGGCGACCGTGCGCGCGGTCGAGAGCCTGAAGCGCCGCGAGCATCGCGGCTACCACTACGAGGCGGCGCCGGCCTCCTTCGAGCTGCTGCTGCGGCGCGAGGCGGACAGCTACGCACCCCTGTTCAAGCTCGAGAGCTTCCGGGTGACGACCGAGAAGCGGGCCGGCGGCGAGGTCGAGACCGAGGCGACGATCAAGGTCGAGGTCGACGGCGAGCGCTACGTGAGGGTCGCCGAGGGCAACGGTCCCGTGAACGCACTCGACCGGGCCCTGCGGGCGGCGATCGCCGATCGCCATCCCCACCTCGCCGACATCGAGCTCACCAACTACAAGGTCAGGATCCTCGACGAGACGCATGGGACCGAGGCCGTCACCCGCGTCCTCCTCGACTCCTCCGACGGCGAGCGGGAGTGGGGGACGATCGGGGTCTCGGAGAACATCATCGAGGCCTCCTGGGAGGCCCTGGTCGACTCGCTGGAGTACGCCTTCCAACCACGGTGATCCCGCTCGCGAAACCCGAGCTCGGCGAGCGCGAGGAGGAACTCGTGCTCGAGGTCCTGCGCTCCGGGGTGCTCTCCCTCGGACCGATGCAGGAGCGCTTCGAGCGCGCCTTCGCGGACTGGCTCGGGGTCGCCGACGCGGTCGCGGTCTCCAGCGGCACGAGCGGGCTTCACCTCGGGGTCCGCGCGCTCGGCTGGGGTCCCGGCGACGAGGTCCTGACCAGCCCCTTCAGCTTCGTCGCCTCCGCCAACTGCCTGCTCTACGAAGGCGCGAGACCGGTCTTCTGCGACGTCGACCCCGAGACCCTCGACCTCGACCCCGACGCCGCCGAGGCGGCGATCGGCGACCGGACCCGCGGCATCCTGCCGATCCACATCTTCGGCTACCCGGCGGCGATGGCGGCGCTCGAGGCGCTCGCGGCCGAACGCGGTCTGACGATCCTCGAGGACGCGTGTGAGGCGCTCGGGGCGGTCGATTCCGAGGGCCGCGGCGTCGGCTCCCGCGGCAACCTCGCGACCTTCGCCTTCTACCCGAACAAGCAGATGACGACCGGCGAGGGCGGGATCGTCGTACCGTCGAGCGCCGCGGTCGCGGCCCGTCTGCGCTCGGAGCGCAACCAGGGCCGCGCGAGCGACATGGGCTGGCTCGACCACGGCGGCCTCGGCTTCAACTACCGCCTGGCGGAGCCGGCGGCGGCGATCGGCGTCGCCCAGGTCGAGAGGCTCGACGCGATGCTGGCCCGGCGCGCCGAGCTGGCCACCTCCTACGCGACGCTCCTCGATTCGATCGCCGGCGTCGAGGCGCCGATCTCCGGGCGCGGGAAGGAGCGGCGCAGCTGGTTCGTATATCCGGTCCGCCTCGCCCCCGAGCACGACCGCGACGCGACGATCGCGGCCCTCGCCGAGCGCGGGGTCGCCTCGAAGGCCTATCTGCCGTGCATCCACCTCTTCCCGCACCTGCGCGAGCTCGGCTACGAGGAGGGCCAGTTCCCGGTCGCGGAAGAGGCTTCGCGCCGGTCCCTGGCGCTGCCGTTCTTCACGACGATGACGAGCGGAGAGGTCGAGCGCGTGTGCGAGGCTCTCGCCGAGAGCCTGGAGAGCTGATGTCCCGATTCCGCAAAGATCCCGACCCGCGCTTCTGGCGCATCAACCGTTCGATCGAGTTCGACTGGCGGCTGGCGCCCTACGACATCGATCAGTCGCAGGCCCATGCCCGTGGGTTGCGGAGCATCGGGGTCCTCGACGACGACGAGCTCGACCGGATCGACGCCGGCCTCGAGCGGGTGCGGGCGCGGATGGCCGAGCACGGCTTCGAGTTCGAGGAGGCCGACGAGGACATCCACATGGCGGTCGAGCGGCTGCTCGGGGAGGAGATCGGTCCGCTCGCCGGCAAGCTCCACACCGGGCGATCCCGCAACGACCAGGTCGCCACCGACGTCGCGATGGTCGTCCAGGCGCACTCGCTGCGGGCGATCGAGCTCTGCGGCGCGGTCATGGAGCGCCTGCTCACCCTCGCCGAGCGCCACAGGGACTGGCCGATGCCCGGCTACACCCACCTCCAGCGGGCCCAGCCGGTCTACCTCGGCCACCACCTGCTCGCCTACTTCTGGATGCTCGCCCGCGACGTCCTGCGGTTCCAGTTCGCGCTCGACAGCGCCTCGGTGATGCCGCTCGGGTCCGGCGCCCTGGCCGGCGTCAACTGGGAGATCGACCGCCGGGCGGTCGCCGGGGACCTCGGTTTCGAGCACGTCAGCCCCAACTCGATCGACGGCTCCTCGAACCGCGACTTCGCCCTCGACTACCTGGCGGCGGCGTCGACCTGCTCGATGCACCTCTCCCGCCTCGGCTCCGAGATCGTGATCTGGTCGAGCACCGAGTTCGGCTTCTGCGAGCTCGACGAGTCGTTCTCCTCGGGGTCGAGCATCATGCCCCAGAAGAAGAACCCCGACTCGGCCGAGCTGCTGCGGGCGAAGGCGCCGCGGGTCGGCGCCGACTTCATGGCGCTGCTCGGCGTCCTCCACGCGCTTCCGCTCACCTACGGCAAGGACATGCAGGAGGACAAGGAGCCGCTCTTCGACGCGATCGACACTGTCGAGAGCTGCCTCGAAGCCGGCGAGGGGATGCTCGCCGGGATCGAGTTCGACCGCGAGCGACTCGCGGAAGCCTCCGGCGACGAGATGCTCGCCGCGACCGAGGTCGCCGACCTCCTGGTCCGCAAGGGGATGCCGTTCCGCGAGGCCCATGGCGTCGTCGGCGGGCTCGTGCGAGACGCGGTCGAGCGCGGCAAGCGGCTGTCGGAGCTCGGCCCTGATGAGATTCGTGAGCGCTCCGAGCTGCTCGACGAGTCCTACTACGAGGTGCTGGAGCGGGCCAGCTGGCTGGAGTCGAAGCGGATCGAGGGCGGAACCTCCTCGACCGCGCTCGCGGTCCAGATCGAGGCCGCGGCGGAGACGCTGGCGGCGGTCGGGGCGCGGGTCGACGAAGAGCGAGGGTGAGGCGGGCGTCCCCCAGCCGGGCCCAACGGCTCGAAGAGCGGTTGGGGGCTGCCTTCTTCGCCCGCTCGGTCCACGCCGTCGCCCGCGATCTGATCGGCTGCCGCCTCCTCTACGAGGGCCGCGGCGGCACGATCGTCGAGACCGAGAGCTACGAGCGCGACGATCCGGCCTGCCACGCGTTCGTCGGCCTGACGCCGCGGACCGAGACCCTGTTCGGCCCCCCGGGCCGTGCCTACGTCTACCTCTCCTACGGGATCCACAGCCTCCTGAACTTCGTCGCCGAACCTGAGGGCGACGCGGCCGCGGTCCTGGTCCGAGCCCTGGAGCCGACCCACGGGGTCGAGGAGATGCGCGCCCGCCGCGGCGATCCACTCGCTCCAGGGACGAGAAAATCGCCGCGCCGGGACACGGACCTCTGCTCGGGGCCGGGCAAGCTGACCGAGGCGATCGGGGTGGACCTCGGCGACAACGGGGCCGACCTCTCTCGCGAGCCGTTCCTTCTGCAACCGCGCGAGCCCGGCTGGAACGGCGAGATCGTCACCGGCCCGCGGATCGGGATCACGAAGGCGGTCGAGCGCCCCTGGCGATTCTGCCTGGCGGGATCGCCGTTCGTCTCGAAGCCGAGACCGCGCTGAGGCTTCTCAGCCGGCGGTGATGCCGCCGCCACCGCCGGTTTCGGCGGGCGCGGGAGCGGCTTCTTCAGGCGCCGCTTCGGGTGCCGCTTCGGGTTCCGGCGCGGCTTCTTCGGGCGCCGCTTCTTCCGGCGCGACTTCTTCGACTTCGGTGCTCGGCGGGACGTAGGTTTCGCCTTCGTCGTCGGTGCCGGAGCCCGATTCCGAGTCGGAGTCCTCGTCCTCGTCCTCCCGCTGCTCGGCCCGTTCGGCGGCCCGCTCGGCGGCGATCTCTTCCCAGGCGCTGACCACGCTCGCCCAGATCAGGGCCGGGAACGTCCCGCCCATCACCGGGCCGCCGTTGTAGAGGGTCGTCATCGGCGTCACCGAGTCGGCGTAGCCGACCCAGACGCAGGCGGTGACTTCCTCGGTCGCCCCGCAGAACCAGGCGTCGCCGTTTTCCTCCGTCGTCCCGGTCTTTCCCCACTGCCCTTCGGCGCCGACGTCGGCGTTGGTGCCGGTGCCGCTGCTGACCACCGTCTCGAGGATGCCCTTCGCCGTCTGCGCGGTTTCCTCGTCGATCACCTGTTCGCGGATCGAGTCGTTGTCGCCGCCCTTGATCGTGTCGCCGTCCTGGTCCGTCACTTCGGTGTAGGCGACCGGACTGTTGCCCGGCACCGGCGCCAGGGTGCCGCTGACGCGGTCGCCGTCGTTGGCCAGGGTCGAGTACGCATAGGCCCATTCGAGCGGCGTGACGCCTTCTTCGAGTCCGCCGAGGACCATCGCCGGGTTGGTCGAGATCGGGGCCCGGTAGCCCATCTTGTGGATCGTCGCGGCGATCGCGTGGGTGCGATCGGCGACCGTCTTGCCCCTCAGGCCTTCGAGCCCGAGCTGGGCGTAGATCGAGTTGTCCGAGTTGGTCGTCGCGCAGACGATGTCGCAGGAGCCGACGTAGGAGCCCTCGTCGTTGGTGACGGTGAAGGTTTCGTTCCCCTTTTTCCCGAACGCGAATTCCTGTGGCGCCGATTCATAGACTTCGTAGGGCGAGATTCCCTGTTCCAGCGCCGTGAGCAGGATGAAGGGCTTGATCGAGGATCCCGGCTGTCGGTGCCCGAGAGTCGCGAGGTTGAACGGCTTGCTGTCGAAGTCCGGACCCCCGACCATCGCCTTGACGCCCGCGTTCCTGTTGTCGATCACGACCAGCGAGGCGGTCGCCGGCGAGTACCCGAGGTAGCTGTTGACCGTTTCTTCCGCCGCGCCCTGGAGTTTGAGGTCGAGCGTCGTCTTGACTTTGAGGCCCCCGAAGAACGCTTTCGCGGCGCCGAAGCGGTCGACCACCTGCTGCCGCATCCAGGACGTGAAGTAGGGGGCCTCGGAGTCGAGGCTCGGGGGCTCGATGTCCCGCGGCGCCGGCAGGGCCTGGCGGATCCCTTCGCTGTACTGGGCCCGGGTGATGTAGCCCTGTTCCTCCATCTTCCCGAGCACGAGGTTGCGCCGTTCGAGCGCATTTTCGGGGTAGTACTTGGGGTCGTACGCGGACGGCGAGGAGATGATCGCGGCCAGCGTCGCCGCCTCCCACGGCTCGAGGACCGAGGCGCAGGGCTCGGTCGGCGTGCCGCAGCCGGGGTGCGCGGCGCCGAAGAACGTTCGGGCGGCGGCCTCGATCCCGTAGGCGCCCTCGCCGAAGTAAATCGTGTTCAGGTACTCGGTCAGGATCTTGTCCTTGCTCCAGTGCCGCTCGAGCCGGTAGGCGAGCGCCGCCTCGCGGAACTTCTGGAACAGGGTGCGGCTGTCCTGGGCCGCCAGCGCGTTCTTGACGAACTGCTCGGTGATCGTCGAGCCGCCCTGGGCGGCGCTCTGGCTGAGGATGTCTTTGACGAGGGCGCGACCGATGCCCTCGAAGTCGACGCCGCTGTGCTCGTAGAAGCGCGCGTCCTCGATCGAGACCACCGCGTTCTTGATGTTCGGCGAGATCTGGGCCGACGACAGCAGGATCTTGTTCTGGTTGCTGGTCAGGGTCCCGATCAGCTCGCCGGAGGCGTCGTAGACCTCGCTGTTCTTCGAAGCCTTGAACTGGGCGAAGTTGTAGATCGCCGGCAGGTCCTGGGAGACGGCGGCCATCATCCCGAAGACCATCGAGACCATGCCGAGAATCGCCAGCCCAAGCAGGACGAAGAGGATCCGCAGCTTCTTCAGACGCGGCCGCTTCTTCTTCTCCACGGGAGGGGGCGGGGCCGGGGGCGGCTCTTTGCCTCCCCGCCGGCGGGGCTTTAGTCCAAGGGAAGCCATCGAGAGGTTTTCGACCAGCGAGAAGCCGCCGAGCGAAGGCGGCAGTCTAGCATTCGCCCCGTGCCGGACTTGAAGCGCAACGCCGTCGACGTGCTGCCGGAGGGGAGGCTCGACGAGCAGCTGAAGGGCGACCGCCCGCTGCGGGTGAAGCTCGGCATCGACCCGACCACCGCCGACATCCACCTCGGCCACACGGTGGTCCTCGAGAAGCTGCGCGAGTTCCAGGACGCCGGCCACACCGTTGTCCTGATCATCGGCGACTTCACCGCCAGGGTGGGCGATCCGAGCGGGCGCTCGGCCCAGCGGCCGATGCCCTCGCCGGAGGAGATCGAGGCCAACGCGGCGACCTACCAGGAGCAGGCGTTCAAGGTCCTCGACCGCGGCCGGACCGAGGTTCGCCGCAACAGCGAGTGGCTCGAGATGGAGCCGCAGGCCCTGCTCGGCCTGCTGGCGCAGACGACCGTCGCCCGGCTGCTCGAGCGCGACGACTTCCAGAAGCGGATGGCGGCCAACGCCCCGATCGCCGCCCTCGAGCTGCTCTACCCGCTGCTCCAGGGCTACGACTCGGTGGCGGTCGAGGCCGACGTCGAGCTGGGGGGGACGGATCAGAAGTTCAACCTGCTCTTCGGCCGCGACATCCAGGCCGCCTACGGGCAGCCTCCGCAATCGATCCTGACGATGCCGATCCTGGTCGGCATCGACGGGACCCAGAAGATGAGCAAGTCGCTCGACAACTACGTGGGGGTCACCGATTCGCCCGAGGAGATGTTCGGGCGCCTGATGCGGATCCCCGACGAGGCGATGGCCGAGTACTACCGGCTGCTGCTGGGGGAGGAGGCGCCGGCCGCCGCGCCCAACGAGGCGAAGCGAGCGCTCGGCCGGCGGATCGTCGCCCGCTTCCACGACGAGGACGCGGCCCGCGCCGCCGAGGAGCACTTCGACCGCCTCTTCGTCCGCCGCGAGGCGCCGGCCGAGATCGAGGACCTCGACCTCGGCCCCTACGCCGGCCCGGACGAGGTCATGGTCCATATCCCGGTGCTGATGGCCGACGCCTTCGGGATCAGCTCGAGCGAGGCGCGACGGCTCCTCAAGCAGGGCGGGGTCAAGCTCGACGGTCAGACGATGCCGGCCGATGCCCTCGACATGCCTCCGTCCGAGCTCGATGGCAAGGTTCTCCAGGCGGGAAAGCGCCGCTTTCGACGCCTGCGGGCGCCGGTCGCCTAGCCGGGCGGCAGGCCTGCCTGGACAAACGGGCGGCGGCGCGCTATATTCCCCGGTCCCTCTGGGGCAGGCCCCGGCCTGGCCCATGCGTGAAGGGCGGCGAAACCCGTCGCAGAGGCGCAGCGGTCTTTGAAAACTGAGCAGCGTGCACTCCGCGGACATTCGTGTCCGTGGAATGTTTGAGCCCGATCCATTCGGTCCGCCAGCGGACCGGGTGGTCTTGATTTACCCGTCATGTCCGGTCGCCACGTATGTGTACCCGGCGGCCATTACGAGATATGACCACTCTCTGAGTGAAGAAGTACAGAAGTACCCTTCACGGAGAGTTTGATCCTGGCTCAGGACGAACGCTGGCGGCGTGCTTAACACATGCAAGTGGTGCGACGAACCAGGGCTTGCCCTGGGGCCAAGCCGCGAACGGGTGAGTAACACGTGAGTAACCTGCCCCGATGACCGGGACAACCCGAGGAAACTCGGGCTAATACCGGATGTTGTGCACATTCTTAAGTTTGTGTACTAAAGGAAGCTTCGGCCTCCGCATTGGGAGGGGCTCGCGGCCCATTAGCTTGTTGGTGGGGTAACGGCCCACCAAGGCAACGATGGGTAGCTGGTCTGAGAGGACGATCAGCCACACTGGGACTGAGACACGGCCCAGACTCCTACGGGAGGCAGCAGTGGGGAATCTTGCGCAATGCGCGAAAGCGTGACG
>Ga0190271_10000061_pt1 | contig 60698 bp, 98 predicted proteins | sample Popmic356T_FD_133747 | JGI IMG/M metagenome (GOLD analysis project Ga0190271, IMG submission 133747) | Populus adjacent soil microbial communities from riparian zone of Weber River, Utah, USA - 356 T | ecosystem: Environmental > Terrestrial > Soil > Riparian zone | place: USA: Utah | collected...
AGGGCACCTGCATCGGGTGTCGAGGTGACCAGGCAACCCGGCATCCGGCCCACATCAGCGACAGGGACGACGAGTTCGACGAGACCTACCGCACCTACCGGTTCGCCTTCCCGGCGAACATTCCGCAGGACTGGAAAGAGGCATTGAACGAAGTGGCTGAAGACCCGAGAGACATGAGTGAGCAGTGGGCTATCGCCATCGAGGCGATCGGTGGAGAGGCGGCCTCCCGTGGCTGACAACGCCCTGCTGTACGCCACCCTCGACCGGGTGATCGCAGCCGCTGCCGACGGCTCCTGGAACCAGAAGATGTGGGTGGAGATCAACGAGTGCGGGTCGGCGTTCTGCTACGCCGGTCACTACCTGCACTCGCGGGGATGGCGGGCGTGCCGACTGCCTGAGCAGCCGACATGGGCCACCTACGCACTGACCAGGGACGGGGAGATCCTCACCTGGACCGGGATCGGCGAGCGGGCTGCTGCCGAACTCGGGCTCACCCCGGCCGAGGCGGATGCCCTGTTCGAGGAGGAGAACACGCTGGAGCAGTTGAAGGAGATCGTCGACGAGATCGCCAACGGCACCTTCGAGGAGCCCCGCCTCCTGTTCGATGGTGTCGAGTTCTTCCCGGAGGTGCCGTTCTGATGCCGTACATCAGCATCAATGGCCAGCGTGCGGACGGCACGCTGATGACCGACGACGAGACCGATGCCGCCGCCATCCTGGGGCGGGGGCACGGCATCTTCCGCCAGTGCTCGATCGGCTGGCACGCCGAATGCTCCGACCCCCAGGGGACCCGCTGCAAGTGCACCTGTCACGACGAGGGAGGTGCCGAGACACGTGAAAGACGAGACGGCAGCGCGCCACGCTGAGATCGCCAGAGAGGCCGAGCACCTGATCAATCTGAAGGAGTGGCCGGACACCATCGCCAGGACTCTCGGTTACGCCGACGCCGGGAACCTCGCCACCAAGTTGAAGGCCTGGGGGTACGTGGCCCTCAGCGAACGGTTCAATCGAGTCAACTTCGACGGGCTGGTGGCACCGAGCCACCGGACCGCCTACGAACGCAGAAGGGGAGCAGCAGTATGAACGAGGAGCAACCAACCGACGAGCAGATGGCGATGGCCGAGGCCGCCGCCGCCGTGACCAGGATGGCGTACGACCATGGAGCGGGGGCAATGGTCCTGCACCCGTACGCCGGACCACCACCACCAGCGGACTTCTTCCTCTCCCTGATGCGGGAGATGATCGAGGCCGACGGGGACGCGATGGGCTGCATCACCATCGGCTGCGAGAACGACGAGTCGGGGATGCTCCCGCTCATCGACGTGCACCCGACCGACGCCCTGCACGCCATCCTGCACGCCCGGATGGAGGGCATCCTGCCCAAGATCAACTGGGTGACCCTGGCGGTGGACACCTACGTCTTCCTGACCGACGACCCGGAGAAGGGTGCGGGATCGGCACGGGAGGCGTTCCAGGCGGGTGACCCCGAAGCCCACGAGGCACTGATCGCCATCTGCGTAGCCCCGGACGGTCCGGGCTACGACGTGCACCAGACCTACGAGCGGGACGGCGCCCTGATCGAGTGGGGAGAACCCGATGCTGTGCAGGCGCTGTTCTCCAGCGGAGACGTGCCCTTCCTGATGAACGAGTTGGTGCTGGTATGAGGGGGCCGATCCAGATCATCGGAGCAGTGGTCATCGGCGTCGTGCTGCCGTTGACCGCCGCCGGAGCCTGCGGTGCCTCACCCACGGCGGACCGTCAGGGTCCGAACGGGACCCAGCCGGACAACTACCAGGACATGCAGCACGTCACCATCTACCGGGGACCTGACACGGTGCCCAACGTGGCGACGTTCTGCATCGGGCAGTTCGGCTTCATCTCCACCTTGAAGGCGGATACCTCAGAAGGCGGGGTCACCTCACCGGCGATGATTCGCTTCCCCGAGATGGATTCGAGGTGCAGGCCGTGAGGCGGGGGTTCCACCTCGTCGACGTCGCCGAGGGGTTCCGCCCTACCGGTGGACTGTCCTGGTCGTGGCGCTGGGTTGGCACCGACTCGGGCAGGACGGTAGGCATCGCCTTCGTCGGCCAGCACAGGATGCTGATGGTCCTGTGGCGCACAGTCATGCCGCTCAACACGATGAAGTTGGTGTCGGAGTGACTCCACACCTGCTGCTGCTGACCAGCGCTGAGGAGGTCGGTGGACCGCTCATGATCCCGATCGCCAACATCGCCTACATGGCCCCGCTGGGTCACCTCACAACCCGAATCGGTTCGTCGGATCTGGGCACCAGGATCTTCCTGGTGGATCGGGCCGAGTTCATCGACGTGACCGAGAAGTTCGACGCGATCATCGCGTGCATGGGGGGGCTCGTGATGAAGCCCTGGCCAGCAGTACAGCGGTGATGGAGTGGGCGATGGTGGTGGTCCTGTCGTTCACCGGCGGGTTCATTGGGGGGTCCTTCGCCTACCTGTTGGAAGCACACTCGCGCCGAGTACGCCTCGGCGACATCCAGACGAAGGAGACAGATGAGCACAGGACAGGTGAAGGTCCGGTTGCAGGTGACCGCCCAGGCGGGGAGTAGGGAGGTGCTGATTCAACGCCTCTATGACCAGGCGGCCGAGTTCTTCGGTGACGAGGAGTTCGACCTCGATGGAGCAGTCGACGTGCGGGCCAGCACGGAGGTCAGCGCGGCGGGCAAGACTCTGGTGACCATGTGGGAGGGCGACGCCTGGTTCAAGAGCCAAGCGAGATGATCTGCTCGTGAAGGCCACGGCGATACCGCAGCGGTCCCGGGATCTCGTACGGTCCCGGGACCGTCACCGGTGTGCTAGGTGCGCGGTCCCGGCACCGACCGGGGAGTGGCACCACCGTCGGTCGCGTTCGGTGCGCGACAGCCACACCCACTGTGCCTGCAACGGGGTGTGGTTGTGCAGTCCCTGTCACCGCTGGGCTCATGCCAATCCCGAGGCTGCCCGGGAGACCGGCTTCATCCTGGCGCGCAACTGCGACACCCCCTGGCTGATGCCGTTCAGACACCCGCTGGACTGGCGGGCACCCGACTGCCAGGGTGGGTGGAGTGGGTCAAGTTAGGTTGCCTAAGTCAATGAACGAGACCCAGTTCCTGCAGCGGGTGATCGACACCGCTAAGTTGTACGGCTGGCTGGTCTGCCACTTCCGCCCGGCGCGCACCGAGCGGGGGTGGCGGACCGCCGTCCAGGGGGACTCCGGCTTCGTCGACCTGGTGCTGGCCCGGGGTGGTCAGGTCATCCACGCAGAGTTGAAGGTGGGCACCAAGAAGCCCCGTCCCGACCAGGTGTCCTGGGGTCACGCGATCGGTGCGACCTACCGGCTCTGGTACCCCGACGACTGGGACGACATCCTGGTCGAACTCAGAACCCGTCACCCCAGCGCATCGGCCGACCGCGCCGCTCGTTCTCCGCGCGAGTAAACGCCAGAGCCCGCTTCCTGCTGTGCAGGTTGAGATCCAGGGCCGGTCCGAACCGCCCGGTGAGCCGGGCGTCGAAGTAGGCGGACTGCCACTCCGCACTCACCTGAGCGTCGAACGCCGCCTTGGCTCCGCTCAGCCACACCAGCCTCTCCAACGGGTCGTGGGGTGCGTCAGAGAAGTCGATGGTCAGCGCTTCGGTCATGGTGGACACTGTACCTTTCTGCGGTAGAATGAGGTATGCCACTGACCAACGCCCAGATCAAGCGTCTCCTCACCCCCGTCATCCCCTCCCGCGTCGAGCAGGTCCGGGGACAGTCCTACGTCCCGCAGTTCGAGGTGCGGGCCGAACTGTCCCGGGTCTTCGGCTTCGGCAACTGGGACTCCTCCATCCACGACATGACCCTCATCTACGAGGAGCCGGAGGAGCGCGAGAACGGCAAGACCTACTGGAAGGTCTGCTACCGCTGCGCCTGCACCCTGACCATCCGCGACTACGACGGCAACGTCGTCTGCACTCAGACCGAGTGGCACGCCGAGGAGTCTGCACCGCAGCCCTCCCGTGGTGAAGCCCACGCCCTTGCCCTTACCTCGGTCGAGTCCTACGCCTTGCGCCGAGCCTGCATCAACCTCGGAGACACGTTCGGCCTGCACCTGTACCGGAACGGCCAGTTGACCCCGCTGATCAAGGGGACGCTGCAGACCACCGACGACGAGAGCCCGCTCTACGACCCCCAGACCACCCCCACCCCGGTGCTGACCGAGGAGCAGAAGACCAACCTGGCGAACGCCCTGGGAGCGGTCGAGGTGCCTCAGGAGCCCGCTGAGAGCGTGCCAGCATGAGGGTCTCCGCGTACCTGATCGTCGAGCCGATCTATGACTACGCCGGGCAGCGGGTGGTGAGCGGAAAGATCACCGGGGTCCGGCAGCGCAAGCCCTCCTCGATGGACAACGAGGCCCAGACGATCTGGCTGCACCTGGAGGTCCCCACCGAACTGTTCGACTCCGCCATCGCCGTCATCAACGTGACCGAGTTGCCGCCCCGCGAGATCGAGGGCGAGTCCGCCGGTGACAGGCTGCCGAAGGACGTTCCCTACGAGGAGACGCGGCGGTGAGCGACACCGCCGAGCCTCACTGGTGGCCCCGGGCAGTGTGCCCGGACTGCTCCCAAGGCAAGCACCAGGCCTGTGTCGGTAGCGCCTGGGACGATGACACCGACAGCCCAGCCGTGTGCCAGTGCTACGAGCACGACCATGATCCGGAGTGGAGCGCGTAGTGGACCTACAGATGTTGTTGCAGGAGCCTCCTCGGCTGATGACGGCCGAGGAGCAGGCCATGTCGGACCAGTTCTACGAGGCCGTGCAGTTGGCGACGAACCAGACAGCCCGTAGCATCCAAGCCTCTGGACACCGAGTGGGGGTCTCGGATCTGGGGCACTGCTCCGAGCGGGTGCGGCGGCACCTGCTCGGAGAACAGGAGCCCGCCACCGACAAGACCGCCGCCTTCATCGGCACCGCCCTCGGGGACCACATCGAGGCCGCGATGACCAGCCTCTACCCGAACCTGATCCGCCAGTCCGAGGTGACCATCACCCTCTACGGCGACACCGGCACCTACGTGCTGATGGGGCACCCGGACCTGGTCGAGCCCTCGGGGAAACTGATCGACGTCAAGACCGTCCGAGGGCTGGAGCGGGTGCGGCGCACCGGACCATCCCAGCAGCAGCAGTTCCAGCGGCACCTGTACGCGAAGGCCGCGCACTCGATGGGCCTGTTCGACGACGACGTGGCCCTCGCTGACGTCAAGGTCAGCAACATCTGGTTCGACCGAGGTGGAGACGACAAGATCCCCCACGTCCACGAGGAGCCCTATGACGAGCGAGTCGTCGAAGCAGCCACCGCCTGGCTTGACGATGTGGTCTACGCCTACCAGCAGGGAGAGGAAGCCCGAAAGGAGCCTCCTATCCAGATGTGCGAGAAAGCCTGCGGGTTCTTCCTGGACTGTCGTGCGGGCCGTGGTGGTCCGCAGGGACTGATCGAGGACAGCGACCTGCTCGCCGCCGTGGCGATGCACCAGGAGGCCCTGGGGCTGGAGCGGACGGCCCGCCGGTTGAAGGACGAGGCCAAGGCTGCCCTGCAGGGTGTCGAGGGCTCCACGGGCCGGTTCACGGTCCGCTGGACCAAGGTCTCCGGTGGCCGGGTCGAGTACGACCGGGCCGCCTACATGAAACTCGACGTACGCCCCATCCGATGAAGCGGCTGATGCGGGTCTGGTATCGCACCGACTCGGCACCCAACGTCAGGGACAGCCCCAACGAGGAGTACGTCGGCACGTTCTCCGACCCATTCCCCCAGAACCCATCGTGGCAGATCGTGGACGTCGACTGGTCCCCACCTGGCGAGGTACAGGTCACCTACCTGATCCCGGCGGACCACCTGTGACCACCCCACCCGGTCCCGGCTGGGTCGCTACGGCTGCCCAGCATGACTCGTGCGGCCATGATGGCGCCCTCTCTGGCGGCGCTGGCCGGGTGGGGTCTACCGTCCCGGCATGAGCAACCATCACGTTCACTACGCGGGCCTGGACCCTCACCTCCAGGCCCGCTGCTCGTGTGCCAAGAGGTCAGCCATCGGGACTCGCTCCGAGGTCGACGACTGGTTCCGCGAGCACGTCCACGAGGTCCAGCGGATCAGGGCCCACCTGGGGTCACGGAACCCCTCGTTGAAGACCCAGTACGCCTGGTTCGTGAAGCAGGCCGAGGACACCGACAACGATCCCGACGACCGCGCCCTCTGGCGACAGTTGGCCGAGGAGATGGAGCGGTTCCTGGCATCCAAGGAACCGCTCCAGCAGGACGCCCTGTTCTAGAGGTCGAGCCCCGCGCGCACCGCCGCGTCCTTGGACTCCAACAGTTTTCTGAGCGCCACCGTGGTCTCCGGCCCCGACGGCAGGGTGCTCTCGATGTGCTTCGCCAGGTCGTGGTACGGCTTGGAGATCGCCTGCAACTTCTCCGGCAGGTGGTCGTAGGCGAAGTAGCGCAGCAGTGGTGAGTGGTTCATGGTGCTCCGTTCTAAGTACCTTCTATGTGCCGATCACTTCGCCGGCCCCCAACTGACTTAGACGACCTAACTCAGTAGAGGATCGCCTGGACCGTGCCGGACACCGGAGTCCCTGCCATCACCGTGCCGTCGGTCAGTCGGTAGGCGGTACCCACGATCTTGTTGCTGACAGCGTTGACCATCGCCTTCCACGGGGAGGACCCGTGCTCGGTGAACTGAGCGGCGAGCACTCCTGACCGACCGGCCAACTCGGGGGTGCCGAGGATGTCGAAGGCCCCGAAGGCGTCGGTGGTCATGGTGAGTTGGAAGACCATCACCGTCGGCTGCAGACCATCGGACCACGGCCCCGACAGTTCGAGCATCGCATCGACGGCCTCCCAGCCGGTCTGGTTGGGCAGCAGCGACCAGACCGCGCCGGTCCAGTACCAGATGATCCCGGGCTCGGTGTCGAGGATCGTCAACTGGTTCAGCCCAGGTGTGGGCAGGGCTGCGGTGCGGGCCGCTGCGTCAACGAAGTGCTGGGTGACCGAGACCATGCCCTGGTCGGTCAGCCCGACGCCGGTGGCGAAAGTGCCGACCAGCCGGTTGGGCTCCGGCAGCAGACCCAGTGGCAGCCCGGCCGAGCCGTCCCCGGTCAGCGAGGTGTCGTGCAGCACCGCACCCGCCGGAGCCACGGTGGCCGCCTGAGCGACCCAGGCACTCAGCGCCGAGTCCCAGGCCAGCACCTGCCCGTTGACCGGGTTCGCCGCCTGCACGTCGGGGAAGTCATCCAGTTCGGCGGTCGAGGTGAAGGACACCACCGGCGAGTAGGGGTCAGCCGTGGAGCCATCCCCGGTGACCAGCGTGGTGAAGGTCTTGTTCTGGCTGGACGTGAAGGCAATGTCCACGTCGATGATCAACGGGTCCGACGGCGTGCCCGAGCCGGAGACGTCCGCCGCCCCGTGTCCGATGATCTGGCAGGCGCAGGTGCTCCCGCCGCAGCAACCCTTGGCCATCAGATCCCACCTCTCATTGTGTGCATCATGTCTTGATCACCTTCCCACTGGCCGTGGGGATGCGGAACTGGGTGCCGGTCTCGCCACCGGTGTTGAAGCGGGTGCCGATGGCCCCGAACAGGTCCGGGTAGGACGCCCGGTTGAGCACCGAGCCGTTGCAGGACATCCACCCGTTGGGAGCCGAGCCGAGTGTCCCGCCGTACTCGACGATCATCCCGGGCGGGTTGTTGTCCTCGATCCGCCAGATCGACCACTCCCGTGGGGTGTCCGGGCTGGCGGTCCAGAACTTGCGCACCCAGACCTGTCGCGGCCACGCCACATCGGTGGTGTCACCGAAATACTCACTGACCCGCTGCAGGCCGAAGCCTGGCTCGGTGGTCAGGTTGGCACCCATCCAGTAGCGCTCGGACTTGGGGGTGTTGAAGGCTCCGGGCTCGGAGTAGAAGAACCCGTTGAAGTAGGTCTCGTCGGTGTTCCAGTCCTCGATCCGGACGCAGTAGGGCGCGATGCCGGGGCCGAGGATGTCGGAGGCAGTGCGGACCTGCGGTCGCCGCTCCTCGTGCAGCACCCGCTTCTCCATGCCGCGCATCCAGTCCTCGCCGGTGATGTTGGCGCGCCAGTTGTTCTGCCCACCCATGGCTCAGCCCCCTTCCGGTGTCAGGTCGGCGTCCGGGTCGTTGCCGCCGTTGGGTGCCGGAGAGAGCACCACGTTGACGGTCTCACCCTTCTCGGTGGACTCCACACTGATCGAGTCGAGTTTCTGCCACTGCAGCACCTGTCGGGGTGTGTTGATCGAGCGCAGCGGCAGCCAGACCCCCGGGATCAACTGCTGGAAGCCGATCCCGGCCTTGGGGGACAGGGTGGAGTTGTCCGGCACCCGCACGATCAGCGGAGCGGGCCAGCGACCGGCGATGTTGCGCCCCGCCTGGGCGATCAGCGTCTCCTGGGCCTTCGCCAGAGCCGCTGGGGTGAGGATCTCCGTCGACGCGGCCGAGGAGTCGCTGTAGGACGACGCCAACTGCTCGATCGGACCGTACGGGTAGGTCTTGGCTGGGACCTCGACGGCACCGGCCACCCCGGCGTTGTTGGTGACCGCGAAGTAGGTCGCCAACTGCATCCCGTACTCGGTCACGATGGGGGAGTCGGAGAAGTCGCCGTCCCGCAGTTCCGGCAGCCGCCCGATGGCCCGGTGGGTGTCCCAGAGCAGGATCCGCCGGCCCACGGTGGTGTAGTCGAGCCCGGCGGTGGCCGCCAGGTCGTCGACCTCCTCCCAGATCGTGCGGGACCAGTCCGCGACGATCCGGGCCTGCTTCGCGTCGTCGGGGTACTCGATGGACGTCAGGTAGGGCAGCACGTTGGGGTCGTACGGGGCCAACCCCTGGATCAGCAACATAGTGGCTCGCTTGACCACGCTCAGCACACCGGTGCTCTGCTCGGGGATGCTGCCGGAGGCCTTCTGCACCAGCCGGTAGGAGTCGTTGTAGCCCTGCCGCATGATCCGGCGGTAGGCGTAGGCCATCACGTCCTTGGCCTCGATCTCGACCGAGTTCTGGGTGTACGCGATCCGGGTGATGGGTCCCTCCCAGACCCGGACCCCGTCCCGGAAGATCACCAACTCGTGCATCCAGGTGCGGACCGAGCCGTACAACTGACCACAGTCGGCCGAGTAGCCGTTGGAGAAGGCGGTGGCGCTGGAGATGTCGTCACGGACCCGGTTGAAGACCAGTCGCCCCATCGGCTCGATCTCCCCGAGCAGCTTCTGCCCGCCCTGCTCGTAGATGAACGCCCGGTAGGTGCCACAGCCCAACGAGCCACCGGGGATGAGCACGTCGTCCGCCGAGGGCAGGGGATCGGCCGCCGCCCCGGGGGTGTTCAGGGCATAGAAGTGGAAGGAGTCAGACCAGCCCGAGGCCAGAGCCATGGCGGTGTCGTAGGTGCGGACCGCCCACTCGTAGGTGTAGTCGGCCGTGAAGGTGTCGGCCTGGATCGCCCAGAACGTGTCAGCCCCGGGGATGCCGGGGGTGGGTAGGCCGTTCAGTTGGATCCAGCCGTCGTTGGGACCCAGCACAGGGGCGGTCCCGGCGGTCACCTCCTTGGTGCGGCCCAGGGGCCGGTAGCGGAGGTCCGCCTTCTGCTGCCGGTCGGCGGTGTCGGGGTCGACGAACCGCCAGGAGAAGGTGATGGCGGCGTGGACGTCCAGAGCCGAGGCCTTAGGCGGACTAAGCAGGACCGGCGGCGAGTTCGTCGACTGCGACCGGAAGGTGAACAGCAGCGACCAGCCACCCCACTGGCTGCGGGCCGCGTCCCGGGTGCGGACCTGCCACTCCCAGAAGTAGTTGCCGGTGAAGGTGTTGGGGTTGAAGACCCAGAAGTTCTTCGACGACGACGGCGGTCCGGCGACCACCGGGGAACCGTTCTGGCCGGTGTAGGAGGTGGTGACCACCCAGGCACCGGGTGCGGTGGTCGAGGTCGCCGCCTTGCGGTACTGGAGTTGGAAGCCGGACTGGTAGTCCGACGGGTCCGGGTCGTTGTGGGTCCAGGTGAAGGTGGCCGAGGAGGTGGAGGGCAGCGTCATGCCGTTGCCCGTGTTGTTGACCGTCAGGCCCGTGGGCGCGGTCGGGGCACGGTCGGTGTAGAAGGTGAAGCCGCTGTAGGAGACCGAGTACATCCCCTTGGCGTCCTGCGAGTAGACCCGGACGTAGTACATCGTGTTGAGCGCCAGCCCGGACAGGGTGGCGGTGGCCACCCTGCCGTTCGCGTGGTAGGTGACCCAGGGCGACCAGGCCGTCTTGTACGAGGCGAAGTTGCTGGTGGACGAGTAGAGCACCCTCATCCGGACTTTTTGCTTGTTGGTGTCGATCAGGTTGGCCGTGACCTTCACCGACGAGCCAGCCTTGGTCATCATCCCGTTGGTGACATCGACCCCGTTCAACTTGATGGTGCGCGGGATGGCCGGTGGCTGGTTCGCCGGGGCCGGGGTGACGTAGGTGATGGTCACCGCGCCGTTGCCGGTACCGCCGGCACCCTGGGTGTTGGCCGCGCCGCTCAGACCACCGGTGAAGGACGAGCCACCGCCACCGCTGCCGCCGGGTGACTGACCCGCCGCCGAGGCCCGGCCACCACCGCCACCGCGCAGACCACCACCGCCACCACCGCCACCGTGACCCGACCCGCTGGGCGGGGCACCACCGGCCGCTCCCGGGGACAGTGTCTGGTCCCCGGCGTTGGCGCCGTTGTACTTTGCGTTGGTCGGGGAGGCCCCGCCGTTGCCACCCTGGGTCTGGGTGCCACCGGTGGCGATCCCGGTGACGCTGCCGGTGCCGAACAGCGAGCCGTCGTGGCCCGAGGGACCACCGCCCGCACCACCGAGGGCCCCGTCACCGGAGTTGCCACCCGCACCGCCCGCGACCGCCTTCAACGTGCCCGTGGTGGAGCCGATCCGGATGCAGGAGTAGCCGCCACCGCTCCAGCCGCCCCGGTTCCCGCTGCCCAGGCCGTTGCCGCCCTTGCCACCACCGCCGGAGACCGCCGCGCCACCAGTGGTGGTGCTGTTCGCCCGCCCCGCCTGTCCGACGTGGCAGTAGATCTTCTGGCCTGGCTTGACCGCGAGTTTGCCCGTCACCCGACCGGCCGGACGGGTGCTGGAGCCCGCGCCGTCCACCGTCACCGTCAGCGAGGTGACCTTCTTGGGGACGGTGAAGACGCTCCAGCCGATCTTCGTGTACGTGACGCTTGCCATCAGGCGATCCGCGACACCAGGGCGAGGTCGACGACGGGACGACCGGTCTGCTGCTGAGGCATGTCCACGGTCACCACGTAGCCGAAGCCGCAGGAGAACTCAGGCCAGTCCATCGGCTTGCCGGAGGAGTCGGTGGCCAGCGAGTCAGCCCGCCGTCGACCGATGCCCGCCGAGTCCAGATAAATGTCATGGTCTGGACCGTCGATCACCAGGGTGGAGGACGGCGGGATGTAGGAGATGACGATGTCGCCGCAGTAGTTGCACGGGTCGGAGTCGGGGCTGCCGGTACCGAACACGTCGGCGTAGAAGCGCAGCCGGACGTTCCGTGCCTCCTCGGCCCTGGTGGTCAACTTGATGATCGGCACCACCTGGTCCCACAACGGGATGTCCTCCCGGGGGATCACGAAGGAGAACCGCAGGAAGTTGGGCGGGAAGTCGAAGCAGGTCGGCACCACGGTGGGGATGTCCGGGGGTGGCGAGAGCAGGTCGCACATCGGGTCGTAGACCGGGATGTAGGTCTCCACCGGGCAGACCGGGTCGTCGTCCACGTGACCGTCGTCGTCGAAGTGCGCCCCCTCCGGGATCACCCCGCCGTAGTAGGGCACCTCCACCGCCGGGTCCAGGAACCCCACCACGATGGGCTTCTCGACGCCGAACTCGGCCGGGTTCGCAGCGATCATGGTCCAGGACACCGACCAGGCGCAGCCTCCGTCATTCAGGTCCATCTTCGCCGTCACCACCGGACCGTTGGTGGTGGTCACGTCGTGCATCGAGCGGCCGATCTTGTCGTAGCACTCCTCGGCCGTCAGCCCCTCGCTGGCGTTGTCGTCGATCACCGGCTCGCAGCCCAGGTAGCACATCTCGGACCCACCACAGACCCCGTAGGAGGCGCTGTTGCAGTTGGTGGTGGTGAGCACCGAGCGGAGCCAGCGCATCCCGTACTCGACCGCACACTGGGAGGCACCCACCAGCACGGCGGTGAACACCATCGTGCGGGTCTTGCGCCGGGGCTTGTTCACGTAGCCACCGTCGATCACCGACTCGATCGCGGACGCCTCGGCGGTGGAGTCCTCGAAGCCGACGATCTCCAGCGGGTAGCAGCCGTAGAAGTCGTAGGAGTCCAGCCGATCCGGGTCTGTCCAGGGCGCATCGTCCTGCAGCGGGGTGGCGTACGGCTTCTCACCGAGCAGCCAGGGCAGGTCGGGCTGCTCGTAGACGGGCTTGAACCAGCCCACGTTGGCGTGTGCTGCGTAGGCCTCGGTGCGGGTCGCGTTGATGACCTCAGTGCCGTTGAACAGGACATAGCCAGGCCACATCACGCACCCCTTCCCTTAGGTTGACTAAGCCGCTCAGACATAGGACGCCGCCGTCAGTCGGGCGAAGACCTCGGCCGCCACAGCCCTGGGATCCTCGGTGGGCGTGATGATGGTGACCTGCATGACCGGCTCGGTGTTCTCCTTGCCGGTATCGACGCTGAGCCCGCTGTTCCTGGGCACCGGCAGCCCCTGGGCGATGGCCGACAGCGCTCGCACCGCCGGATCGACGTAGGCCAGGTTGCGGTTCAGCGGCACCACAGCCTCGGGTCCGGCCTCGCCGATCATCCGGACCTGGGGGCCGTTGAAGACACCACCACCGGCGGTCTCCGGCACGATCACCCTGGCGGTCACCGTCGGCTGGGGGATGTCGGGGATGTTCACCTTCACGGTGATCTCGACAGGACCGATGGCCTGCTCGATCCGCTTGTTCAGACCCCGGAACTGGTCCACGATGCCATCGGCGATGGAGTTGGCCTCACGCACCGCCGCATTACCCCAGGAACTCATGGCCTCGGCCAGGCTGCCCGCCTGCCTGATCGAGGCTGCAGCCATGCCGGAGAACTGATTGGCGATGCTGACCGAGGTCCGGTCGGCGATGCCTGGGGCTGGGGCCAGCCAGCCGGAGAGCGCGCTGCTGAACGAGGTGGCCGCCCTGATGATCCGACCCGCCAGCCCGGTGAACGCCCGAACGATGGCGTCGGCGGTCCGGGTGGCAATGCCACCCACCCCGGAGAACCAGGTGCTGAACGCCTGGCTGACGTTCCCTGCCGTCTGGATGATCTTGGTCGCCAGGCCACTGAAGGCGTCGATCACCAGTCTGGCGACCCGGGCAGCCTCCTCGGGCACCCCGAACATCCAGACGACGAAGAGCCCGACCAGCGGCCCACCGAGGGCGAACAGGATGGCGGTGGGCAGGGTGCCAAACAGCCGGATGATCTCGTTGATCAGGTCCGGCACGATCGAGTTGCCCACCAGGGCGTTGTAGAGCCAGAGCCACGGCCAGATCAGGGCGTTGACCGCGATCTGCATCGGGAGCGGCAGTCTGGCGACGTTGGTCGTCCACCACTCGAAGAACCCGTTGAACAGCATCTGGATGCCAGCGAACACGTCCTCGAACAGCCGCAGTGCCTCGACGAGGAAGTCGCCCAGGGTCATGGCGCTGAACACGTCCTGGATGTCGGGAACCAGGACGTTGACGATGTAGTCCTTGATCTGCCCGAAGGCGTCGATGATGCCCTGCACGGCCCCCGCCGCACCGGAGATCATGTTCTGGAAGGCTGCGATCCCGGCGCTCAGCGTCTCCAGCAGGAAGGTGTTCCACCGGTCCAGCAACCCGGCACCGATGGTCAGCCAGCCGATGAGCGACTCCAGGGCGCCGACCATCCCGAGCAGCATGAAGCGACTGGTCGGGGTGTCCAGGGCGTCGATGAACTTGACCGCCTGGACGACCACCTGACCGAGGGCCCCGGCGAGTTGCTCGGCGAAGCCGAACATGTCTTTCAGGGCCTGCTGACCCTCTGGGCTGGTCAGCCACTTGTTGAGGTCCTCGGCGGCGTCAGCCAGGCTGGTGATGATGTTGTCGCCGGTTGACTTGCCTGCCGAGAACACGGTGGCGATGACACTGCCCACCTGGACGATCAGGTCCCACAGCCGCATGGCGCTGCCCGCGGCCTTGTCGAAGAACTGGGCCAGTTTGGACCCGCCCCGGGCTCCGTCGTCCTTGCTGAAGTCGGCGAACGCCTTGGATACCTCCTCCATCCAGCCCAGGAAGTCGGTGATGTAGGGCTCCAGCACGATGAATCCCCGGATCAGACCGAGGCCGATGTTGCCCCCGATCTTGCCCAGGGTGGTCACCATCGGCGGCAGGATCTCCGACAGGTTCGTCATCAGTTTGACGAACTCTTTGCTCTTGGCCACGTCACCAAGATCATCGAGCAGGTCGCCGAGGGCCCTGGACACCGACTTCACGACTGGCTCGACGGCCTTCAACAGGACGGTCAGGTTGTCCAGCCCGCCCCCGTCCTTGCCGAACAGACCCTCGGAGGCGATCCGCTGGAGGCGCTTGAACTGGTCCTCCAGTTCCTTCAGGTTCTGCTTGACCGCCTTGTTCTTCTTGTCCAGCCCGCCGATGGCCAGGGCAACCACACCGATGGCCACAGCCAGCGGGAACAGCGACCCGGCGGCGGCCACCGCCCCACCCACCAGAGCGAAGCCGAGTGACCCGGCCAGGGACAGCACGATCCCGGTCAGTCCGACGAGGGCAGCAGCGGCGGGGCCCAGGCTGACCCCGAGGGTGGTCAGCAGCCCGACCGCCGCGCCGACAGCGGCGATCAACCCGGGCAGCCCCTGGGAGGCCAGGTTGAGGAACGCCCCACGCAGGCTGCCCGCCTCGTCGACCAGCGCCTGGAAACGGGTGACCATCCGACCGACCTGCTCGGCGATCAGACCGGGCCATCGGTAGAAGGTGGTGAACACCCGGGTCAGCCGAGACATCCCCTGGATGAAAGAGCCGAAGAAGTTGAGGAAGTTGTTCCGGCTGCCCTTGCCGAACACCCGACCCAAGGTGGTGCCGGTCTTGTCGATCTCCTCCCGGAACCTGGTCAGCCGAGGGGTGGCGTTGACCACCTCCCGGCGCATCAGGGTGACCGTGGCGCGGAAGGAGTCCAGGTTGGTGACAGCGTCGGGAAGGGCGGCGACCATCGCGCGGATGTCCCTGAGGAACTGTCGCCGCGAGCGGCCGGTGTTGTCCAGCCCCTGGGCGTAGCGCTTGGTGCTGGCCTCCAGTTCGTTGAACAGGATGGCGTTGTCGTCGGCGATGCCCCGGTAGGCCTTGGCTGCCTCGGCGCGCAGGTTGTGCAGCCGGTTGATCAGCTCGACCTCGCCGATGCTGCCGCTGGCCAGGTCCGCGCGCAGATTCTGGAGGATCTTGTTCCCGACGTCGGGGAACAGTCGGTTGACCGTGTCGGCGAAGCCTTCTTCAAGGTCACCGGCGAGCAGCGCGCCGATCCGGTTGTACCGACCCCGGCCCTGTTCGAGCGCATCGGTGAAGGACTCCAGTGGGTCCTCGTCGTCACCCGGCAGACCGGAGTTCCAGCCCCGGTTGTAGGCGTCGTTGTGGCGCTCGCCAACCTTTGTGAAGGTCGGCTCGGCCTCGCGGAGTTGACGCTCGGCGTCAGCCTCGAAGCCGGTGCCGTCGGCGAGGATGCGGACGTACGCCGCTCCGATGGTCTCGCCTCTGATGGGCACGTCGCCTCCTTAGACCGTCTAAGCCCGCTGGGCCTGGTGCATGGCCATCGTGGCCATGAAGTCGGACGCCTCGTCCTCGGCCTGGAAGGGTGTCGGCTCGGCCTTCCGGGCCACCTGGTGGGGTAGCGGCTCGCTGAGCAGGGCGTCCCAGTCGGCCCGCTTCTCCGGCTCCACCCGCTGCACGCACCACCCGTAGACCAGGTTCATGAACCGGTACGGGGGTTGGTGAATCAGGTCAAGGCTGGCGTACGCCGCGTCGACTTCTTCCCACCTCTCGGCGGCGATGACGTAGAGGCGGAGGCACTGGGGAAAGGGCGACCCCCCCACTCCTCGGTCAGCCACTCCATGATCTCGACGATCTTGGACAGCGGGATGATGTTCTGCCGACCCATCATCCGCTGCACCACGTACCGCTCGGACTCCTCGTCGAGCACGTTGATGAAGAAGTCGATGATCCCGGCGGCCTGGTCCATGTTCGAGGCGTGCCGCCCCAGCGACATCACCAGCAGGGCGAACTGGCCCTCGGTTGGCTTGTAGGCCCGCAACTCGGGACCGTTCTCCTCGACCCGGAAGACCAACGGCTCCTCTTCGGTGCCCTCCTCGGACTGTTTCACTGCGGTGATGAACTCGCGTACTGCCACGATGCCTCCCTGGTCGTTTCGGCCTGAGCCTAGGAGGGGCTGGGCACGCGAGCCAGTCCCCACCGGAGGGGGGAGTCATGACAGACCGATGGGGAAGGGGACCTTGCCGATGGCCGGATGCTGCCGGGCTGTCTTCTGCCAGCCCGTGTAGAAGAAGTTGTTCGCGTCCTGTCCGCTGACTCTGAACTTGGGTGTCACCGGTGGGTGCCTGTTGCGGCCGACTGCCATCGTCATCCCCGGTGCGGGCACCCGCTTCCCAGCCGCGTTGACGGTCCAGGCCTGGGGGTTCTTCTCGTGACCGGGGAGGTTCCACAGGGCGTCCGACATGATCGGGCCGGTGGTGCCCCTGATGACGTACAGCACGTACGGCATGTTGGAGCCGATGGTGGCCTGGATCTTCTTGGTACCGGGCTTGCGGTAGGTCACCCGGATGCTCCGCTTCAACTTCCCGGTCCGGCTCTTGACCCCGGCGCGGGTGTTCGCCCCGAACTTGGTGCCCACCTTGCGGACCCAGACCCAGACCAGGCCACGGGGCCGGTAGAGCGCCCCGTCGATGATGACCACCCGGGTCAGTACGGCGGCGGCCATCAGAAGATCACCACCGCGACCTGGAACATGCCACCCACCAGGGCACCCTCGGGCCCGTACGGCTGGTACTGCCCCATCATCCAGTCCTTCGAGCCGTGGCAGCAGGCGACGGCGCGCCACATCGCCATCATGTCGGCCGCCTGCAGCCGGGTGGCCTCGGCCATCGACTCCGGCGTGGGTGGCTCCCCGCCCTCCCCAACGTCCAGGCAGCGCACGATGCCCACCTCGATGTCGACGCCGATGCCCATCGCGCAGTTGCCCGGCCGCTCGGCGGCGGCGCCGACCGAGGTCGAGGGATAGGACGCGATCATCCGCACCCAGGCCATGCCGCAGACGTCGTCGCAGTCCCCCGCGTAGTCCAGCGGCACCTCGGCACCCGGCATCGTCCCGCAGAAGCAGGTGGGTGGCAGTCCGTCGATCTCGATCTGGGCGCACAGGCAGGTGGCCAGGTTCTCCAGCACCTGGCCGACCAGGGAGTCGTACGTGGGCAGCACGAGCGGCTCGGTGACCGTCACGCCCCCACCACCCGGGGCGTGCGCTGGCCCGGGAACCACACCGACGAGGCCTGGCGCATGTTGTTGGGGTTCCACAGGCCGATCCAGGCGTCCACCTCGCGGATGCCGGTCATGCCGGTGGGGAAGGCTCCGGCCGCGATGTCGTAGGAGACACCCTGCCGTGTGATCGAGGTGACGTTCGCCGGCAGACGGCACTTGCCACCCGTGCACGCCTTGGCGAACTCCATCGCCAGCACTCCGGCGGCGTACGCGGCCAGTGCATCCGGGGCGGCGGCGTTGAGGTAGCGGACCGCGAAGGTGTCGGGCTCGGTGTCGGCGGCGGTCATGTCCTGGCACACCGGCCAGGGGCAGTCACCGTCACCGATCCACACCAGCCGGTCTCCGTCCACCCGGTAGTCGGTGGTGGGGAGTTCCACCCCGTCCACCTTGACCCAGGACACGGGGCCGACGGGTGCGGCGAGACGCACCTCGCACAGCGCTGTGCAGGAGCACTCGGTCGTGCAGCCGCAGGTGTTCACCCACGAGCCGTCAGCCAGTTGGGTGGGCCCCCAGGAGCGGGACCGGTAGAGCGAGAGGTCCCAGCAGCCCAGCACGCAGGGCCGCACGGTGATGGGGCAGCCACCGACGCGGTAGCCGCTCAGCCGCCGCAGCGTGGCCGCCGACAGTCCCAGAGCGCGGGCCTGGACCTCAGGGTCCAGCGCCTCCCACTCGGTCGTCAGACAGGCGGGATCGACGGGCCAGTCGCAGTCGGTCGGCATATCGGCATCTTCCTCCCTCGGACGCGGTGACGGCCACGCCCCGTCGGGACGTGGCCGTCATGGTTAGGTCGCCTAAGGCCTAGGCCGCCTTGCCAGCCATCCAGGCAGTGCCGTCCCAGTGAGCGAACGAGCCGTCCTCCAGCACGATGTACTGCCCGGTGGTCCAGGCGGTGGTCGGGCTGGCCACGACCGGGGGAGCCGCAGCGACCAGGGCCGCCAGGTCCTCGGGCAGGTAGGCCGGGGCCGGGGTGGCCGTACCAGGAGTGCCAGCGGTGGCTCCGGTGGCTGCCACGCCAACCGGGATCGCATCGCAGGACGCGGTGGGCGGCTCGACCGTGGTCAACTGCATCCACAGGTGGTCGCGGCTGTCGACCTCCTCCAGCAGCGGGCTGGGCTGACCGGTGTCGTCCTTGACCACGTCGTACGGACCTGCACCCCAGTTGTTGCCGTCCTTGCTCTTGGCTCCCGAGAGGGTGAAGTTCACCGCGTCGTTGCCGATGGTGAAGTCACCGATGACACCGCCCTTGATGAACGGCACCAGGAAGTAGCCGTAGGAGACACCGGCGTTCGGGTCGCAGACCGCACTCGGCACCGAGGACCAGACCTCCAGAGCGAATCCAGAGGCGCAGGCGTCGATGCCGGAGTTCATCCGGATGCCCACCCGGTTGCCCTCCGCGTCGGTGACCGAGGGCATTCCGGTCATCAACTCGTACAGCAGGGGATCCACGCCGCAGAACTCGACCTGGATCTCGTAGCCGGTGAAGACGGGGCAGGGCTCATCGAGGATGCAGACCTTGCCTGCGGCGTTGGTGACCGAGATGGTCTCGCCCTCGTCGGTCTGGGCGGTCAACTGGACGGTGATGAAGCCGTCCGAGACGATCGCAGCGTCGGGCCCGAGGTCGACGGAGCCACAGCCGTCAAGCCGGGTGACCCGCATCGCCCGGCCACGGACGAGCGAGAAACAGGTGTTGGAACCGGCCATCAGCCTTCCTTACTCTCGGACTTCTTCGCGGTCTTCTTCGGCGGGTACGCCTTGTCGTTGACTTCCTTGGGTACGCGGAAGCCACCCTCGTAGGTCTGCACCACGTCGGGCTCCAGCCCCAGTTCCTCGGCAGCCGCGAGCAGCAGGGTGGCCTGCTCACTCGCCTTGTCGAAGGGGATCTCTACCTGGTCGCTCATTACGGACCTCCGCAGTCACACAGGGTGCCCGTGGCGCTGGCCATGTAGCAGTCCACCAGGGCTGCGTAGCCACGCTCGATCAGCACGTAGTAGTCGTTGCTGTACTCGTTCTGAGCCCCGGCCCGACCGAGCACCGGCCCGGTCTCCACCAGCGCGCTGCGGTAGAGCACGGTCGCTCCGGAGGCATAGACCACCGGTTCGGTGGCGGACCCTCCGGCGTGGTCGGCGTGGTAGTTGCCCACCGACACGAGACTCCCTGCGTGGGTCTCCAGGTGGTCACCCACGCGCACCAGACCGCCCTTGCTGAACGCCTCCTCGGCCGCCAGAAACCCCAGGTGCAGGGTGATCTGACCGCCGTACTCGGCTGCCGCGTGGGCCTCCAGGCTGCCCACCGCCTGAGTGACCGAACCGAACGACCCGATGGCCGTCGCGGTGTCCAGCACGTTGTCCTGGAACTCGGTCTCGACGGCCGACTGCTCGCTGGCCAGGAACCGCTGCCTCAACCGGGCGGAGGACTCGTCGAAGCGACCCACCGTCTTGCAGGTCTCGTACATGTACGCCAACCAGGGGTCGGCGTCGATGTCGGAGTACCAGGACCGGCTGCTCTTGGCTGCGGTGGGGCCACAGACGATCGTGGTCCCCTCCGGCCGCGAGCACTCCTCGCCGTCGGAGGTGAGACCGCCGAGCAACCAGTGGGCCTCCCCACTGTCGACGGTCTCCACCACCGAGAACAGGCCGAACTTGCGCGGCTGGCGGACCGGCGCGGCGACCAACTGTCGAGCGTTCGCTAGTGCGACGGCCATTCAGCACCTCCCTCTCGTGTCCGACTCCTGATGTCTGAGTCGGCGATCAGGGGACGGCGACGACGCAGGTCATGTCAGCAGCGCCGGTGGTGCCAGCGGTGCAGACCGGGATCTCCACAGCGAGGCTCTCGTAGCACTGCGGAGCCACGAGGATGCCCTGCTCGAAGAACAGCGCGGTGTAGGTGTTGGTGGCCAGCGAGGCCGCGTCGTAGACCGCGTTCAGGTTGATGATGTCGGCGGTGCCCTTGATCCAGGTACCGGCCGGGTACATCAGCGCCTTGAAGGTGGCGGGCCATGCGTCGACCGCACCCAGGGGCTGCCAGTCGTAGGCGTACTGGACGGCCAACTTGCGAGCAGAGAACTCGGCGGCGATCAGCGCGTCGGTGACCGGGGAGATGTCCATGCCGGTCCGACGGGACATGTCGGCCCGCAGGATGTCCTGCACGTAGAACGGCAGGATGACCTCCAGCGAGGAGTTGATCCCCAGGCGGTACTTCTCCTTCACCTGGTCGGCGTAGAGGGTCAGCGCGTCGAAGGTGTCGGTGGACACCGCGCCGAGCCCGGTCGCCGTCTTGGCCACGGAGCCGGTGGTGAGGGCGTTGAGCACCTTGGCGTTCATCTTGTGCTGGTGGGCGATCATCGAGCCCGAGATGTAGCGCTGCACCAACTCCGGGTAGGCCGCGTTGGTGAGGATCGGGGCCTTGATGCAGATGCCACAGGCCTCCAGCCGCACGTCCACGAAGGGCGGGCAGTCGATCTCCTGGCACGGCTTGGTGGTCCCGGCGATGGCCTGCGCCTCGGTCTGGCAGAAGCCAGCGTCGGCGTAGATGTCGGAGAAGTCCGGACCCCGGGTGTACTTGATGCCGCCCCGGGAGACGTTCACCTCGGGGATCGAGATGATGCCGTCCGTGGTCTCACCGGCACACAGGTCGTAGATGGTCTCGCTCGGTGCACACCAGCCACCGGCCGCAACCAGCGAGCCGCCGGGGAGGCGGGCCTCGCTCTGCGCGTAGGCGAGCACCTCCATGTCGTCGGAGTGCCGGTCAATGGTCAGTTCGGCGGGGAACTCCAGCCGGAACGAGGCGACACCGACGTGGCGGAGGTCCTCGCGGCTGCCGTCACCCGACGGCGGGCCGAAGCCGCGCATCCGGTTGACCATGGCGACGCCGACCTGCTCCAGGCCACCCAACTTGGCACCGGCCGCGAAGTCCGGCACGTCGGCGGCAGCAGTGATGGTGAGCGGGGCGCGCTGGGCGGCGGGCTTGGCCGGGCGGGCGGTCCGACGGGCGAGCGTCTGGACACCGGAGCGGGCCTGGGCGACCGGAGCGGCAGGAGCCTCCGGAGCGACCTCCTCGGTGGCCTCAGCCTCGTCGTCCTCGTCCTCGGTCTCCTCCTCGACCTCCTCGGGAGCCTCGGTGGAGAAGCGGGTGCGGAGAGCGGCGGTGCGGGCGGCGAGCGCCTCGGCGGCCTCGACCCGGGTGGCCTGCTCGGTGGCGATGGCCTCCAGGTGCTCGGCGTAGGCCTCGGCCTGGGTGACCTCGTCCTCGCTCGGGGCATCGGATGCGGCGATCGCATCGAAAGCGGCACGGACCTGGGTGGCGTAGGTCGCCAGCGCGTCAGGATCCAGTGCGGTGAAGTTCTTGTTGAGGTCCACGGGACTTGCTCCTCGGCTCGAAGATGGGGCTGCGCCAAGCGCAAGTCGAGATCCCCGGGCACCAAGGTCCAGCGGAAGAACTTCCTAGGCCGGGACAGTACACCCAGAACAGGGGGGTCCGCTGCAGGGGGAGTGCTTAGGCTGCCTAAGGCGGCGTACCGTCAGGCCATGAATACGAACGCCATTGCGGCGGCGACCCTGGTGATCGTCGTCATCCTGCTAGTGATTGCCCTCATCGGCATCTTCTGAGGTGACCGCCTTTCGCCAGATCGTCATCTGTTGCAACGCGAAGGACTGCAACATCTGCACGACCGTCGGCGGGAAGTCGGTGAAGGCCGCCCGGAATGCGCTCTGGCTCGGCGGCTGGACCCAGCACAAGAAGCGCGACCGATGCCCGCTGCACAACCCGAAGCGGGACGACGTCCAGGGACGGCGGACGAGTATGGAGTGGAAAGGTCAGCCATGATCCTGTGGTGTCTGCGGCTGTGGTGGCGGCTGTGCGACTGGGCCACCAGCCCGCCCTCGTACCGATGGAACGGCGAGGAGCAGCGCTACCACCCGGTCAGCCACCGGGGCTGGGGTTGGGGTCCAGGAGACACACCCAGACCGGCAGGTCCTGGTCCTCGGGAGCGCGCTGATGAACCTCGATCCGACCGAAGGTGAACCCCGGCGGGCAGAAGACCTGACTCGCAGCGGTGGGGCTGGGGGCGGGGAGGCCAGGGGGTCCGACTGGCCCCGGTGGACCTTGTTCGCCTTCAGCGCCGTCCTCTCCGGGCTCGCCTTGTGGACCGGCTGGGCCTGGCTCACCCTGTTCGCCCTCGGCGCCCTGCTCGCCGGGATCACCATCAACGCCTGGAGCACCCGTCGCGTCCAGCCCCGGCGGGCCAGCGGGACCCGGGCCTCCGGGCTCACCTTGCACGCCAGGCGGGCCGACATCGCCCTGCTGGCCGTCAAGTCCCGGCTGGCCGACCCCATCTACACCGGGAGCCCCCGAGGGCCCGCTGGGGCCAGGAGGGCCCGCTGGACCCGCTGGGCCAACGAAAGTCTGGGGAGCCCCCGGCGCGCTCGGGGCGCTGACGATGCCGTTGATGACAGCCCCGGCGAAGGCGAGGGTCGCTAGTCCTCCGGCGACCCAGTACCCGAGGGGACTAGCCGTCAGCCGCGACATCGGTCTTCTCCACCGCCTGGGCGTACCGCTGCTTGGCAAGGGTGGCGTCGGTGCGCCCGGCGAGGAATCCAGCCAGCAGACCGATCAGGGTGTTCACCACGTCCGAGACGGCGTGGAAGCCCGCCGTGGTGTCCCGCTCGGGCACCCACAGTGTGACAATGAACAGCGCCATCCCGGAGGCCAGCACTGAGAAGCAGACGGTGCTGGCTATCACCAGGATCAGCAGGTCGCCCGTCGTCCGGTCGGCGAACCAGGGGCGACGCCGGATCACGGCAGCCCCGTCATCTCCCAGACCACGTAGTCACGCGCCGACGCCGATGCGCCACCCTCGCGCTTCGCCGCCAGCACCGCGCCGTTGGCCGCGAAGCACAGGCCCTCGGGCTCATCCTCGTCCGAGCCGGACAAGTGCATCCCGGTCACGTCGAACTTGTTGAGCAGGCAGGTGCCGTTCCAGTCGAACACGTCCAGCACGTGCTTGCCGCCGGACGGGTCCGGGGTCTCGTTGGTGCCGCCGTAGATCCGGTAGATCCGCTTCTCGTTGCACGACCACGACTGCTGGGTGAGGTCGGTGCGCTTAGAGAGGGTGACCTCCTTGATCGGCTTCGAGCGGTTGTCGCCGCCGGTGAAGTCGGTCCGGTCGAAGATCGAGATGGTCTCCTTGGTGTCCGTCGCGGAGCGGAAGCCCACCCGGTCGGTGTAGCCCGCCTGGGGCCGACCGCCCTGGTAGTCCATCTTGTCGCCAGAGGTGCGGGAGACCTTCTTGCCCGAGTTCCACGGGTAGCGGTACGAAGGGTCCTCGCCGCACCACACGTAGAGGTTCCCGGCGGCGGAGCGGTAGGCGTAGACGGTCTGCCCGTGCCCGGCGTCGTTGACCTGCATCCAGTCGATGTACTTGCCGCTGGAGTCGAACATCAGGAACCGGATGTCCCCGGCGTTGTTGTAGTCCTGCGCCACGATCCAGCGCTCAGCGTGGGAGGTGCCGTCGTCCTCGGTCATGGCATCCACCCGAGCCATGCCCTGGAGGTAGGAGACCGAGCCGGACACCCCGTTCAGACTGAGCGTCTTGTAGTGCTTCCAGCCCGGCTTGGCTGCGGGTGGTGGTGCGGAGACCTTGGCGAGGTAGTCGCTGGAGTACCAGTTGGTGCCACCGGTGATCCAGCCGCTAACCGGATCACCGGTGACATCGAACTCGTAGCCCGTCTCGCGGACGATCGTGTTGCCGTCCTTGTCGAGCGACTTCGGGCCACCGGGGAGGGTGCGGGCGGTGAGCCCACCGGAGGCGGTGACCTTGACCGAGTCGCCCTTCTTGATCCCGGCAGCGTTCGCAGGGTCTGGCTTCACCATGGGGAACAGGTAGTCGGTCGAGTACCACACACCGTCTGGAGCCGGTTCCGGCGGCTCGGGGGGTCCGTCGGCCCCGGCCCAGGCCTGCAAGTCTGCCAGGGTTTTGAACTTCGGGGCACGGTTCTTGTCGTACGGCTCGGTCGTGTACTGGTGGAACGTCCAGTCGGCCTGGATGCCGGGGTCGGAGCCACCGTTGAAGTTGGCGATCCACAGGTAGTTGCCGAAGAACGAGGAGGTGTCGTGGTTGAGCCACCAGTCCCGGTTGCAGTAGAGCCCCACCATGCTGTCGGGGAAGTTCTTCTGCAACGCCTTGATCGCCTGATCCTTCTGCGCGGTGGTCGGGTTGCTGGGGTCTTCCCAGTCGACGGCGATGAGGTCCCCGGGCCGCACGTCGGACTGGGCGGTGAACCACTCCACCTGCGCGGTTACGTCCCCGTCGTTAAGCCAGTGGTAGTGGCCGAGTTGCTTGCCACGATTCCGAACGACGCCGATCTGGTGCTCATAGTCGGGGTTCTTGTACGACTTCCCCTCGGTGGCCTTCACCCAGCAGTAGTCCCATGCGTCGTCCTCCCAGTTGCTGCTGTTGTTGGACGACACGTCGATGCCGATCAGTCCGTCGACCATCACTCGGCCGCCCATCCGTCGACCAACTGGGTGACCACGAACGTGCTGCCGTAGGGCCTGGTCTTCACCACATCGCCTTCTCCGCTGGGCTCGTCCCGGCCGTTGAGTTCGCCGGACGCGATGACGTACACCGTGTCCCCGACCTTGACACCGTTCGGGTTGTCCGGCTCGCCACCGGCGGCCAGGTAGGACAGCCGGATGCCCGCGATGTCCTCAGTCCAGCCCTGGTAGGTCAGGTTGCCCCAGTCCCGGTCGATCTCGTCGATGCTCACCGAGGCGCACTTGCCGTTGCTCTGCTGGTCGGTGGAGCGGACCATGCCACCACCCAGCGACACCACGGCGTGGCCGTACCCGGAGCCGCCCCCGGTCCAGAACACGGGGGCACCCTCGGGTGGTGTTCGGTCACCCTTGTGCTTGTACTTGGCAGCGTTCCACTGAGCGGAGGCGTCGGGGTACTGGTGCGGGGACTCCAGCCACTCCTGGGTCTGCCACAGGCACATCCCTACCGAGCAGGTGGTGGTCGCCTTGGCGTTGTCCATCGCCTCCTTAGCCGACTGCACCACCATCGTCAGCCACCCCCTTCTCGTCGCCGTTGCGGTAGTCCCGGTTCTGCTCTCCGCCGGGCGGATCGGGCGGGTCCGCCTTGCCCAGTACGGTCGAGCCGTCCGGCGCGGTGTCCTGCTTCTCGGGTACCGGATCAGCACCGCGCGTCCCCCCGGCCACGCCGGTGTTGTCGCTCACTTGGCCCGGGCAACGACCTTGCCCCCGTTCGCCCTCACCACCGCCGCCCGCGCCTGGATCTCGCTGGGGTACTCCTTGGTGATCGCGCCGTCCTTGGAGGTGAACACCCAGACCATGTTGGCGCTCTTGTTCTTGCCGCAGTTGCAACTCATGCTCAGACTCCTACTCTCTGGCGGAGCGCCGCCATCTTCTCGCGCCGGGCCAGGGCCTTGACCACGGCGGTCACCACCTCGTTCATCGGGTCGTCGGGCTTCTCCACCACACCGGCCGCGACCAGGCTCACCTGGGTGCGGTTCTGCACCGACACCACCGGCAGCCCGGCAACGTTGACCGCGAGTGCCGCAACCAACTCCATCTGACCCGGAACCACCTCGCGCCAGTCGCCGGACACGTCGGAGGCCCGCAGGGCGTACACCTGCTTTTCGGTGGTGCCCGGCCGGACCCAGCCCGCTGCCCAGATGCCGTGCTCGTCGTCACCCACGCTCACGTCGGCCACCCCGGTCGAGGTGCTGTCGTAGTGCGCGATCGCAGCGCGGAAGTTCCGGCCCGGAGCGGCGTGCCCACCCCCCAGAGAGATGACCCCGGTGCGGGCGGAGGTTCCGTCGTCGAGCAGCACCTCCTTGCTGGCGTAGTAGGCGTAGTTGCACTGGCTCATCGGCGGTGCGACACAGACGTCCTCGTAGCCGATGTGGCAGGACGACCACTCCGCGATATGACCGAAGACCCGACCCTCCTCGGTCACGGTGAGATGGGTGGGCTCGGTCAGGTTCGGGTTCTGGAACCAGTCCGCCGGGGCCTTGATGCCGCCCGAGGCGACCAGCGAGACGGACGGGGCAGGGTCGCCCTTAGGCCGACTAAGCGACTGCTCCGTCGGTGCCCGGCCCGGCCAGAAGCCGGTGGCGTCGTGATGCCACTGCGAGCAGATCTGGTTGAGGAAGCGCAGGTCCTCGGGGGAGTTGGCCGCGATCTTCTCCCCGACCAGGGTGCGGCAGCGGTTGAAGTCGCCCGGCACCCCCCAGTTGATCTTGGCGTAGCCCGGCTGGCCCTTCTTCGTCCAGTAGGCGTGGATGCGGCGGGTGTCCTCCGGGTGGGTCACCCAGCCCGGCCCGCGACCGAACGTCTCCGCCGCCTCGATGCTCGCCTTGATGACGTCCGGCGGCTCCTCGCCCAACTGCTTGTACGCACCGCGCAACTGGCGGGCGGCACTGGCCTTGGCCTCGGCCGGGGCGTCCACCTGGTTGAAACGGGACGCTGCGGCGTGCACACCGGCCCGGGACAGCGCGCCACCCGGCTCCTTGATCGGCAGTTTGTGGCAGGACTTCTCCTCGCCGTCACAGACGTGCAGGATCGTGGACTTCTTCCACTGCTCCGGGGTGAACCGCCCGGCGCTGCCGTCCCAGGCGGCGTCGGAGATCATCTCCACCACGTTGCCCGAGGTGGCCTGGCTGGCGGACACGGGCACGGTGTCACCGCTGGCCTTCGGAGCCACCGGCACCCAGCCGGGCTCGTCCTCGTCCATCGGCTCCTCGTCCTTGGCCTTGGCCGCGAGGCACTCCTCGTAGTCCGGGGCGTTCGGGTCGCAGTCGTCCTCGGCGATGTCGTCGATGTCATCCTCCGGGTTGGCCGACTCGTCTCTCTTCGGCGGGAACGCAGCCTCGTCGGCCCAGGTGCCCAGGGCGATGTACGCCTCGGCGAAGGCCGGGATCGAGACCAGGGAGGCGGACGCGATTCGCGCCGACGTGAAGGTGACCTGACCGGTCTCCTCGTCGAAGGTGAACTCGGAGTCATCGGCGTCCACGCTCACCCCGAACCGACCGAACTCGGCCACCAGTCCGACGATCTCGTCGGTCTCCGGGGTGTCGATCCAGATGCCCTCGGCCTGCATCAGGTTGACGCCGTTCTCGCTCGACACCCGCTCGATGATGTCGATCCGGCCCACCACCGTCGAGCCGTCATGGCCCTCGTTGGTGGCCCGCTGCCAGGTCAGCGGAAGGGGCAGGTCGCGGTTGCGCAGCGAGTCCGCAGTGAAGCGCCGGCCATCGCCGGACCACGCTCCCTCGGGGGCCAGAACGCCGTGCCAGGCGAGGGGGGTCTCCAGGGGCATGTCCATCTCCTTCGCAGCGGCGGCGGCCAGGGAGGCGGCCTCCGGTCCGTAGAACGGCACCGGCTGCAGCACGCACCGGCAGTTGATCGTGTTCTCCAGCGACCCCCGGGGGTCCCCGGGATACAGCAGATTCTCGCCACCGACGAAGAACAGCGAGCCAGCGGGGCGGCGTTGCCGGTCGGCCGCAGCGTGCGCCTCGCGGACCTTCCTGTCGTGCATCGTCGTCCACTTCAACAGAACCGGACGAGGGTCGTCGACACCGGCCTGGAGGGTTGCCGCGTTGATGGTGGCCACCGCCAGCCAGGTCGCCGCAGTGGTCGGGTCGGAGTCTGGCTCGGTGTGGGAGAGGACGGACTTCATCGAGTGGATGAACGCGGCTGTCCGGGCCTTCCGGTCACCGCCCTCGCTCAGGTAGGTGTCGAGGTAGAGCCGGACCAGTTTCTCGGCCAGTTCCTTGACGGCATCCGGGCCCTGCTCGATGAAGTCCTTCACCTCGGGCAGCAGGAACGCGATCGCCTCATCCTGGGCGGTGCGCCGCCGCGCCGCGAACTCGATCGACGTGAGTGCCTCGACCCCCTCGGCGGTGAGTTCGAGGCTCATCGAGAAGGTCTTGTCGGTCTCAACGAAGACGTTCTCCCAGTCCGGACCCTCGGTGAAGACGGTCATGCCGAGACCTGATCGGCCAGCCTCAGCCAGTTCACCAGCCGGTCCCGGCGGTGCGGGGACTGCTCCTTCATCAGCGAGACGCAGTACGAGGTGAGCACCGGCACCACGGTCTTGCAGTCCGCGATCCCCTCCAGCACCTGGGGTGCACAGGACCAGGCGTCCTCCAGCATCTTCTCGGCGGTGCCGTTGGCCTGGACGTACAGGTGGGTCTCATACGCCGGGACACCGGGGGGCTTGGCCACGCTCTGCCGCAACCGGTTGCCCGCCCGCTCCAGGGCTCGGAAGACCAGAGCCTCGCTCGCCGCCACCAGGGCGTTCTCATCCGGGGTGCGGGGTCGGGTCGGATGCTCCTCAATCGAGGGGTCGGGCCGCGTTTCACGTGGAACAGCCTCGGGCAGGGCGATCGGTCCGAGGTCCACCCCGAGCACGCCGAGCGCCGCCTGCACCTGCTCCGGGGTGGCCGAGCCGGAGGCGACCTTGATCAGCAGCCAGCGCTGGAACTGGTCCGGGGCGGGCATGTCCTCGATTGAGAAGCCGTTCTCCCGCAGCAGTGCCTCGGCGGTGATCAGCCCTCGGTCGTACAACTCGAAGGCCTCCTTGCTGCGGTCCGGGCGCAGCCGCAGGGCGGTGGAGTTGTAGGACACCACCGAGGCGTCGTTCTCGCTCAACAGCGGGCGGAGGTAGCCGACGGTCAGGGCGTTGACGATGACGTCGAGCATCGGCTCGATGTGCAACTTGATGGTTGACTCTTCAACTTGCCACGCACCCCAGTGGCTGACCGTGCCCGAGGAGGCACCGGTGGAGGTGCCGCTCATCCCCAGCACCTGCTCCGGGGGGAGGTCCATGCCCAGGGCGAACCGTCGGATGGCCTCGTTCCGCAGACCCATCGACGCGGCGTCCAACTCGGACCAGAAGGTCAGCAGCCGGGCCTTGTCGATCACGTCGTCGGGGGCGGTGATCACGATCGGCACTACGGCGCTCGGCGAGGAGGGGTCCTCGATCGGCGTCATCATCGCGTCGGCCAGCGTCGCCATGAACGTGGTCGCGTCGTTGGTGGTGGTCGGTGGGGAGGTGGTGCCGTCCGGGTTCAGCGTCTCCGGTGGCGGGGGGAAGGTCATCCCCTGCGGCATGATCAGGATGCCGCTGCCCGCCAGCCGCGAGGTGATCTGCGCGAACACGTGCCGGGTGAGCCACTCGATCTCAGAGAGGATCGGCAGCAGGGCGCGGAACGGGGAGTCGGCCTCGATCCGGTGCGCTGGGCTCGGCAGCCAGATCCGGATCACCACGTCGTCCTCGGTGAGGTTCACCGCCGGGATGCCCTGGCCGTAGTTGATCTGCCACTGGGTGCCTGCGACCACCATCTCCAGACAGGAGACAATCTCCCAGGTGTCTACCTCGTCGACCTGGCGACCGACGAGGTAGCACTCACCGGCGATGGTCAGGTGGGTGCCCAGGCTGTCGAGCATCTGGGTCTGGCCGTCACGACCGTTGAACAGCGCGTTCAGCAGGTCGGCGGCCGGTCCGGTGTCGGTCTCCACCGGCTGCCCAGCCACGATGGTGGAGGTGTGCAGCGAAGCACGGGACACGCTGTGGCCGAAGAACCTGGCAGCGAACCTCGCCTCACCGCAGATGGAGTAGTGCCGGTAGCACTCGGCCTGCCAGTCCTGGCGCGGCTGGTAGATCCGCGCCGCTTTCCCCGGATAGCGAGTGGCTGATGCCACCATCGAGGAAGTGGGAATCACCACCGCTTCCGGCTCGACCTTGCGTCGTGGCATCGGTTACTTCCGCTCCGAGGGGATTGACACCTCGGAGTTTCGCACAGCGGAGTCCAGTCCGGCCAGAACCAGTCAGTCCAGCCCGTCGGCGGGTTGGTCGTAGGAAAGCAGGATCGCGGCCCCGTAGGAGACAGGTCCCCACCAGATGTTGATCAGCCACCAGGACCAGTGAAGATCACTCAGTAGCGCCCAGGCGATCATTCCAGCCGACAGGTAGGGGGCCAGGCAGAAGCCGCATTCGGCCAGTTTCCGCCACGGGCTGTCGTCGACCGCCACGAAGAACTTCAGCCGCAGCCAGGCGATGGGCGGGAAGTCGTCGAACACCAGCAGCCGCGCGGTGCGGGCCACCGAGATGGTCCCGACGATGATGGCCAGCACCCAGATCCACCACGGCTGGTCGAAGATCACGAGACCGCTCGCAGGTGCCGGGGGGCCCGGCGCAGCAGGCTGTTCGGGCTGGCGATGGCTGCGGGCTCCAGCCGCTTCAACAGGTCGGTGCCGCCGTGCACCAGGGCGTCCACCCGGTTCGGGGAGGGGCCCTCACCGGGCACCCACGAGGTCTGCTCGTCCTCCAGTTCGCCCAGCGCGCCCTGCTTGCCCACGTGGCTGACCATCTTCCGTTCGTAGCGGGCCACGATCGGCTCCGCCCGGATCTCCTTGCCCCGGCGGGAGTCGACCAGGATGATCCGGGCACCGCCGTAGCCGGAGGTCTCCAGGGTGTGCTTGACCATCTCGCCGCCGTAGTTCTTCTCGGCCACGATGGCGTCCGCTCCGTAGGCCTCGTACAGCCCGTTGGCCTTGCTCGCCCACTGCCCCGGGGAGTACCGACCGGTGGCGTCGTGCAGCACGTACAGGTGCTTGTCGTAGCCGACCCCGATGACGATGATGCCGGTCTCGTCGGAGGACTTGTTCTTCGACCCGGCCGGGTCCACGGCGACCACGATCCGCTGCAGCGGCGGGGCCTCGTCGACCCACTGGAACATGTCCCAGGACCACATCGCCCCCTCGACGTCTTCAAGGATCTCGCCGTGCAACTCCTGGCGACCGAGGCGGGTGCCCTCGAACCGGTCCAGCACGGTGCGCTTGAACGCCTCCGCGAGGTTGCCGATGTTGGCGTAGGTGCTGACCCGGCGGGTGATGGTCAGCGGGTCCTTGATCTGCTCCTTCATCCACTTCGTCGGCTTCGGCGTGGTGGTGGCCACGATCTTGGGCCGGTCACCCATCCGCAGCCCCAACTGCATGTTCGACCAGACCTCGTCCACCAGCGGGTAGTGGGCGGGCTCATCGGCCCAGACGAAGCCGGACTGGGGGCCACGCAGGCGGTCCGGCTCCTCCGCGCTGAAGCCCTGCGCGATGCAGCCGTTGGGCCAGGTGAGCCGCTTCTTGGAGGGCTCGTACAGCGGGCGTCTGCCAGGAGGAGACGTGGCCAGGATCCCTGATACACCCTCGACCATGGTCTCGCGCAGGTCGGGCCCGGTGGCTCCGATCAGGAAGATGCGGGGGGTGTGCTCGGTCATCTTGTGGGTGATCTCGGAGCCGGTCCGCGACTTGCCCGCACCGCGACCACCGGAGAACATCAGCGTCAGCCAGTTCGCCGAGGCCATGTTCGGGGGGCGCTGGTCGACCCGGGCGTGCGGCCAGTCCCAGGTGCCGTCGGAGTGCGGGTTGCCGTCGCAGGTCCTGATCTTGCAGAAGAACGGGTGCCAGTCGGCCTTCTCGAAGCCACGCAGCATGTCCAGGGCCTTCTCCTGGAACTCCGGCTTCCACTGCTTGAACATCCCGATCAACTCAGGTGGTACACCTGACAGGTCAGGCGATGTCGGGCTAGGCACGCTGCGCACCATAGACCCGAGTGCAGGCGTGTGGCGTAGACGCCGACGCGCAGCATCGTGCCGCAACCACCGGCGCACTTCTGGGTCCAGCGGACCTTCTGCACGCTTCCAGTGTAGAAACGAAAACCATGTTCGTCACCGCACTTCCTCGTCCGTGTTGCCCATCCCGTACCGGCCGACGAAAACCCGGGTGAAGGTGGCGGGATGCTCCCGATCCGATGGTCCCAGCAGTTTGGTGTCGTTTCCGGTCGGGTCCCACAGCCGGGTATTCACTGTGCGGGCCTTCGGGAGTTCTGCGATCAGTTCCTCCAGGTCCAGGTCGAGGTCCTTCGCCAGTTTCTCGCAGACCGCGATCTGGCAATAGCGGGTGTTGCTGAGAATGCCCGTGGCCAGACACGCCTGATAGATTTTGTAGGGCATCCAGGCAGCGGTGGTGAATTGGATCTTGGTGCGGAACTCGCCGTACTTCTCATCCAGTCGGAAAGGCATTCTTAGGCCGCCTAAGCCGAGTCGGTTTCTTCGACGATCTCGGCGTCGTAGATGTCGTCCTCCTCGACCAGCGGAACCATTGTGGCGGTCATCCGCAGCACCCAGTCCTCCAGTTCGCTCTGGGTCGGTGTGTGCACCACCATCTCGGTCGGAGCGTTCAGACCGAACAACTTGTTGTGGTCGGAGATCAGTTCCCTAGCGCGGGACTGGGCAATCATCTGCTCCGGGTTGTCCGGGTCGATGGCCTTGGTCCAGACCCCTCGCAGCAGCCGGTCAAGCCGAGCCCCGGCCATCGCCCGCATCTTGACCTTGTCGTCCTCGGTGGCCAGTTGGCGGACCAGTGCGCGCTCCACCGCCAACTTCGCCTGGCGAGGGGTGGGGTAGCCCAGGGTCTGCGCGATCTCGGCCCAGGAGGCTCCGGACATGGACAGCGACAGGGCGGCGTCGGCCTTGCGGTTGCGCTCCCGCAGGACCCTGCCCTTGTCGCCTCCCTTGATGTCCCCCCGCAGGTCGACCACACCGGTCGGATGGGAGGAGTCCTGCCTGGTCGCCATGAGGGGAGGATACGACTACGTGTTCCCTCTCGTCACCCTGTGCGAGACTGCGCTTGTTCGACGACCGCCCTCCGAGGGTGGAGCCAAGCCGGTGCAATCCCGGGACGAGGGGACACGATGGCGCGCTGCAGTTGTGGAAACGCCGCCTGCTCGTGCGTCATCAAGGGTGCCCCCGAGGGTGGTGTGACGGTCACCGGGTCAGGCTCCCCGGAGCGGCCCTACCTGCTCTCCCTGACCTCCGGCGGTGAGCCGCTGGACTCCCTGGAGATGGTCGACTCCTCGACCGTGACGTGGGCAAGATCGGGTGCAGGCACCCCGGCCGACCACCGCCGCTACATCGCCACCGCCGATGTCGGGATGCGCGAACTGACCGACGTCTCCAAGACCGACGTGCCGATCCCCGGCGACGTGGTCCAGTGGAACGGGACCGAGTGGGTGTTCGGCGCCCCCGGGGCCACCGCCGTCCCGGTCTCGGGCATCTTCGGCACCGCCCCGCTGAACCTGTACGGGGCCAATCCCCTGATCGGCCCGTCGATCTACACTGACTCCAACGGCCAGATCCGGAGCGCGCCCCGCACCATCATCTCGGGCACCTTCGCCCCCACCGACCCGATCACCTCCTACCCGCTGGGTGTCTCGGTGATGACGCTGCTCACCGGGGCCAACGCCAGTGCCTGGCCGTTCGGGTTCTCGGCCACGGTCACCACCCACCACCGCTACGAGGGTGGCCCCACTGACAACGCGGGCTGGCAGGTCTGGTCCCGCAACAGCCCGACCTCAGTGCAGATGATGATGCGAACCTCCAGCGGTGGGGTCTGGTCGCCGTGGACCTTCGTCGGTGGGCAGCCCCCGTACTACGCGGCCTACAAGAGCACGGCCCAGGCGATGCCGGTGGCGAACACCTGGTACACCACGACCTTCGAGAACGTCGAGACCAGCGAGGGCGGGTTCCTCTACTCCGGCGGTGTGTTCACGGTGCCGATGGCGGGCAAGTACCAGATCAACTTCGCCTCCCACATCCAGAACACCACCACCACCTCCAGCGTCACCCTGGGTCTGGTGAAGAACGGGGTCTCGATCGCCGACTCCTCCAACGGTGCGGTCGGCAACAACAAGTCCTTCGACATGAACCGCCTGGTGAAGTGCGCGGCCGGGGACACGCTCTACGCCCGCATCAGGACCAACACGGCGGGCACCACCATGTACGGCGCGGCCGGGGCCCGCTACACCTACATCGACATCACCCTGGTCGGAGGCTGACGTGCCCAGATGCGGCTGCGGAGCCACCTGCTCCTGCCTGATCGTCGCCGGGGAAGGCGTCCAGGTCGACGGCATCGGCACCATCGAGAACCCCTACGAGATCTCCTCCGACGCCTCCGAACTGCTGGAGCGGATCGAGTTCGTCGACACCCCCTCGGTGGACTTCACCGTCACCGGCATCGGCACCCTGATCACCCCGATGAGCGTCCAGGCCGAGGCCACCCTGGCGCTGACCGACCTGACCGACGTGCAGGGCACCCCGGGCAACCAGCAGGTGCCCGTCTGGGTCGACGACCACTGGGAGTTCCAGGACCAGACCGGCGGCGGCGGTGGACTGTCTCCGTCTGGTACCTGGGACATCTCACCGCTGGATATCTACGGCACCGACGACCTGATCGGCCGCGAGGTCTACATCGACTCCAATGGACAGTTGCGGGCCAAGCCGGACCTGGTGCCGACTCACCTGGTGGCGGACCTGGGCTCGACGTACCCGACTGGTCTGTCGATCTTCTACCTCACCGCTGCCCTGTCCGGTCCGTGGCCTCCCGCCGGGGCGACGGCAGCCACCGTCGTCACCACCAAGTCGACCAGCACCACCCAGTACGGCGTGACGCAGTGGTGCTACTCCGCCACAGCCGGGACCACCAGAGCGTGGGTCCGTACCGGAACCAATGTTGCTTGGAATGCCTGGTTGGAGGTGGCCACCTCCGCACCCGCACCGCGCACGTTGCGGCGCAAGTCAACCAGCCAGGCACTGACCACCGCGAGCACCTACTACACGATCACCTTCGACGTCGACGGGGCCAATGGCACCGGCATCGGCTACTCCGGCGGTGTGTTCACCGTGCCCGAGGCCGGGGTCTACCTGATCAACCCGCTGGTGCTGGTGCAGGGTTCGGGGGCGCCGACCATCCGGGTGCGCATCATCGCCGCCGGGCTGAATCTCGGCGAGGAGACGGTGATCGGCGGCAGTGGCAACAACACGTTCACCCAGTCCCGCTCGATTCGGCTCGCCGCTGGGGAGACGATCTACCTGGAGGCACAGTCCACCCTCACCGGGTTCTCCGTCACCGGCTCGACGCCGGCGTACACCATGATCGACATCACCCGCATCTCCGCCTAGAAAGGACCGTCATGGCATACGCCGACATCGCGGCGCTCCAGCAGGACGCCGACTTCGCCGTGCGGGTGTCCGCCTGCTACGCGGTCGAGACACTGACGATCGACGCCGGGCCAGACCCGGGCTCGTGGCAGGCCATGCACTCCTGGGACATGGCCGCCCAGCCGGGCTTCGGGGACGCCTACGCCTCGGCCATCGCCGGGGGTGTGCCCGACCCCGGCAACAACCCGGCGGTGATCTCCGACGCCATGATCCTGTCCGGGGTACAGTCCCTGCTGCCCCAGCCGCCCGAGGAGGAGACGCCCTGATGGCCTACTCCGATGTCCTGGCCCTGCACGAGGACCCCGACTTCGCCGGTCGCACCCAGGCCTGCGTGGCGATCGAGACCCTGGGGGACGACCCGCTGGTCGACCCGGGGGCATGGCAGGCGCAGCACGCCTGGGAGATGGCGGCCCAGCCCGGGTTCGGCGACGCCTACGCGAGTGCGCTGGCCGCCGACCCACCCATTGAGCGACCGGGGAACGACACCTCGGTGATCAGTGACGCCCAGATCCTGTCGGCCGTGCAGTCGGTGATGGCGTGACCTTCATCCCGACACCCAAGGCCGACCTGATCCCCCTGCCGCAGTTGGACGGCGCCATCGTCGCGGTCACCCAGCAGGTGCTCAGTCGGCTGCACCACGCCGAGCAGGCGGCCGACTGGGCAGCCTCGGCCATCGCCGACCTGTACGAGGACCAGCCCGGTGGTGGTGGCATCTGGGAGTGGTCGGGACAGCCGTTCGGCACCGACCCCGGAGTGGGCGCGCTGCTGGTCACCGTGGCCTCCGGCAGCAACCGCACCATCGTCTTCGCCAAGTCCGACGCCGACGGCCTGACACCCTCGCTGGACCTGCTCACCCAAGGCTCCACCCTGGTGCTCACCGACGACCCGGCAGCCCCACCGGTGACCGCGTTCCGTCAGTACGTGGTGGCGAGTGACCCGACCGACCACGGCACCTGGGTGTCGATGCTGGCGGTCCGGGTGGCGACCTTCGGCACCCAGGACACCCCCACCGTGGGCACCCGGGTGCGGCTGCTGATCCGGTGACCGAGTGCCTCGACCTCTACTGCGGCGGCGGTGGGGCCGGGGAGGGCTACCGACAGGCCGGGTTCACCATGACCGGGGTGGACCGGCAGCGGCGGCAGACCGGCTACCCACCGGGGACCCTGCTGGTGACCGACGTGCGGGAGGTCTTAGACGACCTAAGGTTCCTGCGCCGCTTCACCTTCATCCACGCCTCGCCGCCCTGTCAGCCGTTCACCCGGGCCTCCCACCTGCGGACCGCTCAGGGCAAGGTGACCACCACCGAGGACCTGGTCGCCTACACCCGGGAGCGGCTGGTCGCCAGTGGGGTGCCGTGGGTGATGGAGAACGTGCCGGAGGCCCCGATGCGGCGGGACCTGCTGCTCTGCGGGTCGTTCTTCCCCGAGTGCTCGATCACCGACGCGACCGGGAGACGATGGCTGCAGCGGCACCGCATCTTCGAGTTCGGGGGTGGGGCGAGGGTGCCGTTCCAGGCTCGGTGCAGGCACGCCCAGGGCCGGAAGCTTGACACTGTGATGATGCGGCGCCGGCCACTGGGGGTCTACCACAAACTGGACGACGCGATCCCCTCCGGTGGGCAGACGGCGGCCACCCTGGCGGACGCGAGAGCGCTGATGGGCATCGGTTGGATGTCGTTCGAGGCGCTGGCGGAGGCGATCCCTCCGGCCTACACCCGCTACATCGGGTCAGCGCAACTCAAACAGGTACGCCAGCCGCTGCCGGTCGTTGTCCCCGGGGACGTCGAACCAGGTAGCCATCTCGTCACCGGTGAGGTGCACGCTGACGGTGTAGCCGGGCTCGATCGGGGTGGGCTCGGGAACCGGCGGGGGCTCGACGTAGCCGGTGCCCAGCAGCCGTAGTTCGGTCTGCAGCAGCAGGTCGATCTGGGGGGCGAGCAGCCCCAGGTCCACGATGGCCAGCCGAGCCAGTTCGTTGTCCCCCAGCAGGATCCGCAGCGCGGTGGTGTCGTCCACGTCCAGCCAGACCACCGGGATCCTTAGGCTGCCTAACCTCAGACAGGCGGCGTAGGTGGTGTTCCCCGCCAGGATGTAGCCGGTGCTCCGCTGCACGTAGACCGGCCGGTACATGCCGTTGATCTCGATGGACTCGGTGATCGCGTCCTCGTCCCCGGAGGAGGGGTTGTCCGGGTGTGGCCGGACCATCTCGACCGACTCGAACAGCGGCTCCAGGGAGGGGTGGAACCTGACGTGGCCGGAGGTGATCACCGCCGTCTCCTCAGGCGGCGAGCCCTGGCCCGACGCAGCGCCCTGATCTTGCGCTGCCTGCGCTCGTAGAGGCTGTTGCTCATGCCGGGTGGTCTCACGGGATGCTCCTGCCGATGTGCTCGGTGTACGCCGGGGGGATGGCCTGGGCCAGGCTCCTCTTGCTGGTGATCCAGGGGGCGTCGAGCGCCTGCTGCCACTGCTCCAGGGTGCCCTTGTAGCCGCCACTGTGGCCCCAGACCCCGGACATCGAGCCCTTGATCCGTCGGCCGTGCCGCCACCCGTCCACCCGGCCGACGTGCTTGGGGTGCGGCGGGCGGGGGACCGGGAAGGACACCTCGAAGTAGCGGTGCCGGTAGGTGGAGAGACCGAACATGGCCCCGCACAGGGTGATGTCGGGGCGCAGGTTGGCCCCCTTGACGTTCTCCACGATGGTCGGCAGCGGCAGGGCGGCGAGCATCCGGCGGGTCTGCGGCACCAGGTCGGTGTGCCCGGTGGTGTTGCCCCAGGTGCCGGTGGTCAGGGTGGAGGAGGCCTGGCACGGCGGGGAGGCGTGCACGGCGTCGAACTCCATCCAGTGCTCCTCGCAAAACTCCAGGGCGTCACCGAGCACGAACGTGAAGGGGTAGTCGGGCTGATTCTCGTTATCCACACCGGTCACCGTCCAGCCAGCCCGGTGATAACCGACCGAGCACCCCCCGGCACCGCAGAAAAGGTCCAACAACCTCACTTCTTGCCACACAGGGTGCAGCCGGGGGCCTTCTTGTTGGCTGCTTTCTTGTTGGCGGCCTTCCGGTTCGGTGCCTTCTTGCCGATATTGGCGTCAGCGGCCGCTTTCGCCTTGGCGAAGTTGGCTTTCTTCAGTTTTGCGGCCCGGCCCGAGCAGCATTTCATCTGGGGGGCCGCTACTACCATCTCAGGAGCCTTTCTGGGTGCGTTCGATGGTCGAAATCGGTATGTCGGACTCCGATACCCACCACCGTAGAGGCATGGCACCGGGATTACCGTCCAGACCGAGCCTGTTGGCGAAGTCCACCTTGTTGTCGTGAGCCCACCGGGTCCATTTGACCGCAGAATCGGTCTCCACCACCACCTTCCACTCGGTTCGGTTGCACCTCAGCATGAAGGAGGTCAGCCCGAGCCCCAGGACGTCGGGTTGTTCGAGGTCGGTGAGCCACAGCAGGTGCCGGAAGGACAGAGGGTTCGGCCTGAGCACCCGATCGGCCTCGATCTTGGCTGCACTGTGCGAGCAGGTGAAATGAATCAGCCTCATCGCAGCCCTCCCGGCACGATGCAGGCGCCCTGGTGGCCGGGAGGCTGTGTGCATCCGGGCGGACAGGGCTCCCCGTTGGCGTCGACCTGCCCTCCCGGGTTGACCTGAGCGGCCAACTCGTCGCACATCCGGCTCGCGTCCTCCTCGCTGTCGTGCTCCCACTGCCAGGAGGTCTTCTCCAGGCACCGCAGGATCACCCGCCAGTAGTCGCCATCATCGAGGTGCTCGTACCAGATCCCGACCACCTTGTCGGGGTTGAGCCACATGTCCTTCACGCGAACCAGCATCACTCGTCCCTCATCTCGTCCATCAGGTCCAGCACCAGCCGGAAAGCGTCCCGGGTGGCCTTGCGACAGGCCCGCTCCTGCCTGCTCATCGGGCTCCTGAGCGCCTGAACCTCGGCGTAGGCCAGGGCCTCGATGCGGTCGTGCAGCATCACCTGGTCGACCACCAGCCTGCGGGCCACGAAGGCCATCGGGGCGTGGCAGTTGCCGCACAGGGGTCCGGAGTTGCCGTGCATCACGATCTCGCCGCCGTCGTGGGTGCAGAACTCGGGCTCCTGCAGTACGTCAGCCATGAGACTCCTCCATCTCGACCAGGGTCCACAGCCACGACTCGGCCTGCTCGGGACTGATGCGGCGGTGGGCGAGCATGTCCAGCACCCAGCAGACCTGGGTCTCGAAGGGGCTCATGCCTGGTCCATCTCGCTGGCCAGCAGCAACTCGCACACCGCACAGACCTCCATCGTGTCGTTGTCGGGGGTGTAGGTCGCCATCCCCAGCCCGCAGCGGGCGCACCGACCGGAGTACGCCGGTGTGCCGAAGGTCATCCGCACCCCCTGGTGCCAGATCACGATCAGCACCACCGCACCCTCGTGGGTGGTGATCTCCCACTGGCCCTCACCGCTGATCTGCTCGACGCTCATCGGGGCACCACCTCGAACCCTTCCTCGACCAACCAGGCGCGGATCTGGTTGAGGCTCATCTGCTTGTCCCTCAGTTCGATCCAGGCCCACAGGGCTGCCTTCACCTTGGTCGCCTGGCTTCCCTGCACCTCCAGGAACGCGATGTCAGCGAACCAGGTGTCGATCTGGGGCTCAGACACGTCCGTCCTCCTCCGCGTCCTCAGCCACCTGGAGGGCGAAGTCCAGACCGGCGGGCTGCGAGGGCTCGTGCCCCCACCACCGGTCCCGGGCTCGCACCGCGTGCTCCCAGTCGATCAGCACGTTCTGGAGGAAGTGGGCCAGGATGAAGTCGGGGGTGTCGGAGCGGTTCTCGACACTGTGCCGGTTCAGGAGAGCCCGGAGTTCGTCGAGGAAGGTGGGCTGCTCAGCCATCAGAACGACACCTCATGCCTGCTCAGGGACCGGCCGCAGTTGAAGCACCGGGCAGTCCCTGGACGCGGCTTCCAGCCCTTCGGGCACTCAGGGTCGGGACCCTCGACGGTGGGGAGTGCGGTGGTCCGCTGGGCAGCCTCGACCGCCTCCTTGACCCGGGCCTCGATCAGGTCTCTGATCCATCGCACGCGGGCGACCGACCCTCGCTCCTCGTCCACCCTGGCGAGAGTCTTCTCGCTCAGTGTCAGTCTGATATCAGGCATGTACCTAAGTGTACACGTCTGTACCTCTTGGTATCACTGCCTTAGGTCCAAACTGCACTTGACTTTGGCCTCAACCAAACTGCCGGATGGGTACAGGGCTGGATTGCGTAGGGGGGCCGGCGATTCGGCCGGAAGCCGTACTAGTGGGGGGTCCGAGCTCGGGATCCGTACGAACCGACCGCGATTAGGTCACCTAACCGCCCGTTTCACGCTTAATACTGAGTGGACTTGAATTGACTTAGCGTGCACGCCGCGAGACAATGGGGTTCTTGATCGCGGAAGGACAAGGCAAGGGGAGTCGGTCGGATGCCGACGAACCGCCCGAAGGATCAAGGCTTAGGCGATCTAATCGCCCCGAAGAAAGGACCGGACACAATGTCCGTTTCGACTCCTGCCACACCGAGCGCCATGCCTGGCGCTGCTGTGGTGCGCAACACTCCTACTCACCTGGTCACCCTCTCGGGTGAGGTGAACCGCACCTACCGGGACATGACGCGAGAGCGTATGTCACTGGCAGTCTCGACCGAAGGTGGACTCACCGAGTACGCCGATGAGTTGGTCGCGGTCTTCGACAGCCTCACCGAAGCAGAGCGGAAGATCGGTGACGCAAAGCAGAAGACCGGGGCCTACGTCTACCGTGCGACGTTCCTCGCCACGGGTGACAAGGCCAAGGCTTCCGCCGCTGTGAAGGACCGACTCGGGATCAAGGCCCCGACTCGGTACGGGTACCTGAGTAAGTTGCACTTCACGTTCGGTTTCGACTTCACCGACACCGAGTGGACTGCGCTCGTCAAGGCTGCTGATCAAGACAAGGACTTCCGTAAGTTGTTGAATCGGGACGAGACTGCTGCCCCGGACGCGCCGCGGGTACAGCGGAAGGACCTCCTTGATCACCTCGCCATGCGTGAGGCGGAAGCCAAGGCTGCCAAGATCAAGGCCGAGCAGGAGGCAGCCGCCCGGGCGATCGCCGAGCGCAAGGCTGCCGAAGAAGCAGCGGAAGCCAAGCGCAAGGCCGATGAGGCTGCCGCTAGCGGACAGGATACGGGTGAGCGGCGTCCGGACGTCCCGACTGTAGGAGAGGGCGACAGCACCACTCCCCCGGACGAGAGCGGGCAGCAGCGGGCAGCACAGCCGAACGGACTCGGGACGACCGCTACCCGTACCCGTGGAGCGATCCTCTCCGATATGGCGCGTGACCGTAACGAGTTCGGTACGCCGCGCGACGCGACCGAATGGGCGCGACTCAACGTCATCCTCGTGGCCATCACAGCCGCTCTCGACGCCGCAGACAGCGACGTCCGGGCGGAGGGTATGGCGAAATACGCCGCTATCACGGCGGACGAGAGCGCCTAGGCAGTACGGGAGCACAGCCCCAGGGCTGTGCTCCCAGCATGGCAGCCCGCGCCATGCGCGCTAGGAAAGCACTAGCGCCGAACCCCCCGGGCTGCTGTGTTGGGAGTGAGCGCCGCTCACCCGCTACTGAGAGGAACCTGGAATGTCCGACCACAACTCACCCGAGCACCGATACGGAGACTGGGGCTGCCCGTGCGAAACCTGTGAACCTTCCGCGTCGATGCGCCAGACTCCCGTGTTCGCGGTCCGCCCGCCGTGCGAGGAGTCTTGGCCTTACCCGTGCGACTGTCAGCCATGGGCACGCGCTAGCGCCGCTCACACGTACGTTCCCTTCCACGTCCGTGGACTGTAGGACCGTAGGACCGCACACGACCCCCGACCGCCTAGCGCGGTCGGGGGTCGTTGCATGTCCGGGTGACGCCGCTGTTAGTCCAGCTCCCGTACGAACCTCCGCCTCCCTGGCCGCGTCGGTTTCCTACCGACTCCTGGCCGCGTCGGTTTCTTTCCTCCCTGGCCGCGTGTCGGTTTCTTTCCCACCGAGCTCGGTGGCGGTTTCTTTCCCACCCCCGATTCGTTCGGGCGGAAACCGCCGGCACCGCCGCGCCCCGCGCGCGCACCACCACCACCCCCGCGCGACCGCCGCGCCGCCGCGCGCCGACAGATTCTGGTCAATGAACGTCAACGAACGGGGGCCGGTATTCCAGTCAATGAATGTCAGGTCAAGTTGACATAGTACGAGCAACCTAGTAAACTGTAGTTTGAAGTGGAGGACTCTGTCCTCACCCCAGCCCCCGGTCGGATGCCGGGGGTTGCTGCGTTCTACCGGGACTTAGGCAACCTAAGTCCGAAAGGAGCAAGCCATGTCTGACACCGATGTGCACGCCGCACACGCCGAGACCCTGGAGTTGGGTCACTACCGCCGGGTCGTCCGCGAGGAGACCCGCTACCTCATCGACGCGCTGCACGCCCTGCGCAACGGCAGCCCCGAGGTGACCGAGGAGTTCCTCGACCGCGCTGTCCTCCACCTGTCCCGCCTGTCCAACCCCACCGCTTAGTCAACCTAAGCAAGAAGGAGCAACCACCATGTCAGTGCGTACCCGCACCATCGTGGCGGCGGCACTCAGTGCCCTCGCCCTAGGTGCCGCATTCGGTCACGACCGGATGCCCAACGACCTCGCCACGCTTAGTCAACCTAAGCCCGTCACGCCCACCATCGAGCGACCGTGCTCCACCGAGGACGCGGTCGGCCCGTGCTTCTGGGATGCCGAGGCCCAGGGCAACGGCAAGGGGCTGTCGTTCTGGATCCTGGAGGACGGCACCGTCGCCTACGTCACCGACCGAGCCACCGCCTACCGCGCCTACCTCGCGGGCTATGCGGGCAACGGGTGCCAGGCCGACTTCGACGCCAACTACCGGGGCACCCGGTTCGTGCGTGACCTGCCCGAGGACCTGCAGCAGGAGTTGGCCGAGGGCCGGATGAGCCTGGACTCCGAGGGTCTCACCACCACACCGATGGTCGCCGACTACGGGGACGGGTCGGTGGTCGAGTTGCTCGATGACGTCATCACCCAGGTCATCGTGGTCGATGCCTACGACGGGCGGTGCTGACATGATGCACGTCGTGTCCGCCGAGACCAACATCTTCGGTGGCCAGGGTGTCACGGTCTGCGGCCTCACCCTGCCCGTGAACCCGGACCTCATCCCGTCCTACCGGGAGGACCGGGAGGACTACCTCATCCTCGCGGTGTGCATCCCCTCCCTGTCGGAGGACGACACCGCCTGCCCGGACTGCCTCGTCTACGTGCAGACGATGGAGGTGCCGACATGACCGGCTACGGTTCACTGCCGCAGCACTGGTGCCGGACCTGCCGTCAACTCATCGGGGTGCGCTGCGCCTGTGGTCTGCCGATCCCGATGCAGCAGTGGGACGAGCAGCCGAAGCAGCGCTCGGTCATCGTCACCACCCTGATCGTGCTGTTCACCGTGTTCATCCTGGTGCCCATGCTGTTGATGGGTGGGTGCGCGGTGCTGGTCGGCGTCGCCGGTCTCGGGTCGGCGGTCACGCCATGATGACCACCGAGGACCTGCGCGCACGTCGTGCCATGTACGACCGGCACGCCGCACTGCTGGCCAAGGCCAGGCAGTCCCCCACCGAACGAGGTGCCGCGCTCTGGCACGCTCGCGCCGACATGATCCAGCAGGCCATCGACCTGTTGAACGCACGCTGATCCATCCAGCCCCCGGTCAGCATCGACCGGGGGCTGGTCCCGCTTAGGCAACCTAACCCAGAAGGAGCAACCCATGTCCGACCTAACACCCAGCGTCATCTGCGACGACTGCGGTGCCGTCCACCCGGCCGAGTTCAGTCACCTCGGTCAGTTCGACCAGGCCCCGGTCTACGCCGTGGTCTGCCCGGTCGACGGGCTCACCGGCTACTACACGACACCGGCGCTGCTGGCCTACACCACGGCCACGCCGCCGCCGGCAGTGGTCATCGACTACGGGCCGGAGCAGACCCGCTGCGAACTCGACGACCCGCAGACCGGCGGTGTCTGCCAGCGCAGGCTCACGCCCCGTGGGCACTGCCCGCTGCACGACAAGGCTTAGGCAACCTAAGCCCAGCCCGACCCGCCAGACCCAGCCCCCGGCCACCACGGTCGGGGGCTGGCAGCACCACCCCGCAGATTCCACTCAATGAAGGAGCACACCATGAAGCGCATCGACAACCGCACCGTCGAACTCACCCCGCTGGAGCGGGACATTCGGATGGACGCCGACACCTGGGACGAGGACACCGACCCGCACGACTTCATCTACCGCCGCGCTGCCGAGTACGGCGGCGTGGTGCAGGAGGACTTCGCCGAGTACCTGGCCGAGAGCATGGTGCTCGGGGCCAACGGCTTCCACGTCGGAATGCGGTGGTCCGGCAGCACCGTCATCACGATGGAGATCCAGACCGACCGCATCAGCCTCGGCATGGCCGACGGTCGCAGCCTGGTGGTCCGGTCATGACCCGCATCAAGGCGTTCCTGCTCGGGGTGTGGGAGTTCCGGTCATCGGTCACCACGCACTACGACTACCCGCTGATCGAGACCTACGACCGTGGTCGAGACCTCGCCCACCGGCTGACGTTCCGGCACTGGGACGAGGCGTCATGAAGTTCTGCGAATGGCTCCGCGCCAGCGGCCACACCCACCGTGGGCTGTCGTGCCACGAACTCCTTCGTCTCTGGCGGGAGGAGAACGCCCGCGACCTGCCCGAACTGCCGACCCATCAACGGGTCACGCTTAGTCAACCTAAGCCTGAGTGAGTCTCAGTCGAGCCCGGCGTCTCGCACGTCGGGCTCGCTCGGGGACTCAGTCCATCAGGGACTGAGCCACGGAAGAAGGAGCAACCTCATGTACACATCAACCAACTTCAAGACCAAGAAAGCCTTGAAGGAGGCAGTCAAGGCGGGCGAGCGGGTCACCGTGTTCCAGCCCAACGGTGACGTGACCGGGTTCACCGGCACCACCAACGGTCGCGCCACGGTCGAGGGTCCGCACTACCCGGAGCCGCACCGGTGGTACGCCGTGGTCGAGGTCACCGACGGTGTCGTCACCAAGGTCACGTCATGAACGGGACCAACTACAACCACATCGCGGCCATCCTCGCGGGTGACCTGGCCACCTGCACCACGGACCGGGAGCGGTACAAGGTGAGCGGCATCGCCTACTCGCTGGCCGACTACTTCGCCCGGGAGAACCCTCGCTTCGTGCGCGACCGGTTCTACGCGGCGGTCGGGATTCCACTCAATGAGCCGTTCGTCGACGGCACCGACGGCGAGTGGGTAGACGCCGACACTGCGCCCGACTGGCACGAGCCCTCAGAGGCGCGCCTGCCGTGGGAGTCGAGTCGGGCGGTCGACGACTCGGACCAGACCACCGGGTGGAGTGACTTCACCGGCATGGGTGAGTACCGGACGATCCAGCAGAGGTGGGCCCAAACCCAAGCGGAGGTGCGTCATGGCTGAGCCCAAGGTCCAGGAGCCGGGCATGTTGCTCGGTCGGCTGCTGACCAGTGAGGGGTGGAGCCAGACCGCCTTCGCCCTGCTGATGGCTGACCTCAGGCAGGGACACCTGGATCCCTACGACCTGGAGTGGCTGGAGGACTCGGCCTCGGAGCGGCGGGCTGCCCGTGCCGAGGAGGCCGAGCACGAGCACGAGCAGGCTGCCGAGGCGGAGGAGGCGGAGGATGCCGACGACGCTTAGTCAACCTAAGCCCAGCCCGGACAAGCAGTGCAGCCTGGGCCGGGTGCATCCGGCCCATCGCTGGTGGTCGCGCAGCCAGCAGTGCTACTTCCACTGCTTCGGTCGGCGCGAGCCACGCCGCCAGCGCCGGGCGAATCCAGTCAATGAGCCGGCCACCATCTCGGGGGCGTACGCGGTTCACCTCACCCAGTCCGACGACCCGCCGGTCACCTACCGGCGGGTCACCCGGCGGATTCGACTCAACGAAGGAGGCACCGATGGACCCGGACCAGACGCTGCATGACCTGCGCGCACTGATCGCCACCCTCCTCCGCGAGGAGGACGAGGGTCGTGTGCTCACCGACGAGGAGTGCCAGTTCGTGGACCAGGTGACTGCTCTCGACCAGTGGCTGAGCCGGGGTGGGGCTGTGCCCCGTGCCTGGCAGGGGCCTTGAGTGCAACGGTGACGCTGCGTGAGGAGTTCGAGGGTGGCTGCTCGGTCAACGAACTGGTCGAGTTCGGAGCCAAGGCAGTCGCCCTCGGGCTCGGCGGGTACGACGTGCGAGCGGTCACCCAGATCACCGGCGTGCAGCAGGGGACGCAGGGCACGCTGCTCGCCGAGCCGAATGCGCTGCGTCGGATCAAGGTGCTGGAGGTCACCGGCCCAGCACCGGAGATGAGGTGATCACCTTAGGCAACCTAACCAAGAAGGAGCAACCAATGTACAACCTCATCAACATCAAGAAGTGGCACGACGGACTGGTGTCCGGCTACTACCAGCAGGGCAGCGGCACGCTGGTCAAAGACAGCCTGTACTGCTGCCTCGGGGTGGCCTGCCACCTGGCGATCAAGGACGGGGCACCTCTCCTGGAGGTGGACGACGAGGACGGCCACGGGTTCGAGCGGGTCGCGGCCAACTACATGGAGACCGACACCCTCCCGCCCGAGGTGAAGGAGTGGCTCGGCATCCAGCAGGGCGACCCGGAACTGGCCACCGAGTCCGACGGCTACGTCACCGCCTCCTCGCTCAACGACGAGGCGGTGTACAACTTCGCTCAGATCGCGGAGTGCATCGTGCGCACCTGGCCGGACGCATTCGTGTCAATGAACGAGGTGACCTCGTGACCACCACCACCTACTGCATCAACCCGTCGTCGGCGGTGGTGCACACCTGGCTCTGTCAGATCGGACCGGCCAGCAGCCGCACCGTCGGGGGGTACCAGCCCTTGCCCAGCGTGGTGCTGGACTACCTCCCGTCCCGGCTGTTCTGCCACAACTGCTGCCCGCACCTGGGCAAACAGGCCCGTGCCCGAGAGGGTCAAGTCGCGTCAAGTCCAGGTTGACATAAGCCGGTCAACCTGGTATACTGTAGTCAAGAGTTGAACCAGGCGGTCAATCAAGTCAACGTCTGGTTAGGTCATCTAAGAGGGGCACGGTCCAGGACCGTGCCCCTTGTTCTGCGTTCCCACCACCGAGAGGCACCGCATGGTCCGAGGTCCACCCAGTCCACCGTTCACCCCGACCCGCTTAGGCAACCTAATCAACAAGGAGCAACCGACATGACCGCAACACTCGACAACGTTCTCTACGACGACCTCGGTGCGGAGATCACACCCGGCACCCTGTGCTGGGTCCAGACCGACAGCACCGTCCCCACACTGGTGCGCAACGGACGGTGCCTGGCCATCTACTGCCGGGGCGCTCACCTCGGCAGCAGTCAGCAGTGGCTGCTGCTCATCCCCGTCGGCGAGGACGAGGACCCGTGGGCCCGTGCCTCCGAGACGGGCTGGCCGCTCAACCACCACCTGACCTACGAACTGAGGGTGGAACTCAACGTCGATCGGTTCGCCGACACCCACCGTGGGTGGTGGCCAGGCACGGGAGCCACGTTCATCGAGACCGCCGTCGGTCACTGGTGCACCGAGCACAAGGTCTTCCATGCCACCGAGGAGTGCCCGCCACCCACAACTGCGCAGTTCACCACCGTCACCTCGATGGTGACGGACCTGCGTGCTGAGTTGGCTGCGGTCCAGCGTGAGTTGGCCCAGGCCAGGGCTGACGTGGAGCAGGCCAGGATCCAGGGCGAGCAGAACCTGGAGGACTTCAAGGTCAAGTGCTCCGACATCCTCGGGGAGGAGGCCCGCGAGCACGACCTGTGCGGTGTGTACGACGAGGTCGCGGAGCGGGCCGGTCTGTACCCACGGATGGCTGACCAGGATGTGGAGATCGAGGTCACCCACCGGATGACCATCACTGTCAAGGCACGCAACTGGGAGGCGGCAGCCGAGATCATCCGGGACAGGCACACCACCAACTACTACGAGCCGATGTCCCCGTTCGCCGACGAGTCCGACATCGAGATCGGCTCGGCCTACTCCCTCGAAGTCAACGTCGTCGACTGACTTAGGCAACCTAACCAACAAGGAGCAACCCAACATGACCGACACACTCGACCAGACCTTCGCCGAGACGGAGGCCAGCATTACACCCGGCACCCTGTGCTGGGTGCAGACCGGGATGAACGTCCCCGGTGCCAGCCTCCGCAACCGACGGATGCTCGCCGTCTACGCCCAAGGGGTGGGCCCCCAGCGATGGCTGCTGCTGGTCGCCGCCACCGACAAGGTGCGGGACATCACCTCCGAGGGGTGGCTGTTCCGAACCCGGCTCACCGAGCACGAGATGAACCGCCTCAACCTGGCTCGGTTCGCCGACAGTCACCGTGGCTGGTGGACCGGTGAGGCGGAGTTCGTCGAGACCGCCACCGACTACTGGTGCATGGAGCACGGATGCTTCCACGGTTCGGAGACCTGCCCAATGCCGGGCCGTCTTCTGCCGGTGTTCACCCCACCGCTGCCGACCGAGGTCGAGCGCGAGGACTCGGCGATGGTCGCGGCATTGAAGGGAGAACTCGCCGCAGCACGGGCAGCCAACGAGGTCCTGGTCCGGGAGCACGAGGCTTTCATCGTCAGGGCGTCGGAGATCCTCGGCGAGGAGGCCGACGCCCACGACCTGTGCGACACGTACGACCGGATCGCGGAGAGGGCCGGGCTGAACCGGCGGGTCCGCGACCACGAGGTCCTGATCGAGGTCACCTACCGGCAGCGGATCCGGGTCGAAGCCCGCTCGACCAGTGCTGCCGAGGACATGGTGAGCGATGCCGAACTGATCTCGGGCTGGCACCCGGACATGGTGCTGGACCTCGACATCGAGGACAGCCACACCCCCACCGACGTGACCGTCAAGGTCATCGTCGAGCCTCCCTTCTGAACCCGCTTAGTCAACCTAAGAGAGAGCAACCAATGATCAGATTAGTCAAGCCAGGGGAACTGTTCCCCGACCTCATCCACCACGGTGACCTGCTGCCGCTGGGCACCACCATCCGCATCGGCTCCCGCACCGGTGGCCGGTACGAGAAGCGGGCACCCCGCACCTGGGTCGACTCGGCCAGCAGTGGGGGGATTGACACCTACTACCTGAACGGGCCGAACTGGCTGGACCAGGTGGACACCGAGCAGGTGGAGATCCCGCTGGAGTCCGTCGAGTCCTTCCGCTGGCGGATGCGGGACTCCGCTCTCGGTGCGGCCGAGAGGTCAGGCGTCACCATCGCCCCGGTCATCGAGATGTGCAACGCCTTCGGTGCCGGGAACCCCCGATTCACCGAGGGCGGGATCGTGTCGAGCAACGTCGACATCAACCAGATGCCCAACGGGTCGGTGCTCTACTCCGGCCACCCCGATGTCCCGTCCCAGATGTCGGTGTTCGAGATCAAGAACCAGATGCTCTACCGCATCCTCGGCACCCGGGACCGGCAGCCCGGGCACCCGATGACCATCTACTCGCTGCCCGGGTACACCCCGCCAGAGCCGGAGGTCGTCGCCGACGACGACACCCTCACCCGGATCGCGCTCCGTGTCTACCGGGTGGGTCGGACCGCACAGAAGAACAACTCCTGGTGCTCGGTCTTCAACCACTGCATGACCGGAGTGGGCATCACCGAGCAGGTGTTGGCCAAGATCGGCGCCACCACCCGGGGACCTGGTGACACCCTCGACCGGGAGCAGATCGCCCTGCTGCCGGAGGGCTCGATCCTCTGGTGGCCGTGGCGCAGCGGGAAGGGGTTCGCGGTCTACATCCGTGACGACTCCGCTCGTGGCCTGACCAAGACCCGGCGGCTGTACGGGTGGAACGACGACGGGGCCAACACCCACGGGCACATGATCGTGGTCCAGACACCGGACGAGCCGATGGCCTGGCGGATCAACGGAGCGATGGCCCAGCACCTGCCGGACGGGGTGTTCGTGCGGCTACACGGCACCACCCAGGTGCTGACCGATGAGGTCCGTCGGCAGATGGTCTACTACTACGACTACCAGGTGCAGTCGTGGCCGGTCGACGCTCCGACGGTGAACGCATGACCAGCGGCGTGGTGACCAGGCTGGAGGACCTGGAGGACGGCACCGACCTGGCCGTGGTCCTGTCCGGGGGCACGATCGAGCACTGGCAGTGGGCCGACCAGGTGATGCAGAAGGACGGCAACCGGCTGCCGCCGTTCTTCTTCTCCGGTCTGCTCACCGACGGCAAGGTCATGCTCGGTGACTTCTCCCCGCCGGTGCTGGGGGAGTGGTTCACCCGGCGAGCCTCTGAGTGGCAGTACCTCGTGGTCCAGGTGAAGCCGGAGAACACCTTCCGGTGTGCGTACTTCCGGCGCGAGTCCTTCTACGAGTGGCGCAATGTCAGTCAGGCGGACCTGCTGGACCACTGCATCCGGAGCCAGACACCGGAGTGGGCCACCCCGCAGTTCCTCCAGATGACCTACCTGGCCAGCGAGGAGAACATCGCCCGGCTGGCAGCAGAGAGCGCATCACGGCATACCCGGGACGCCCGCAACAACCTCCGCTACGCCCGCGAATACCTGAACAACGCCATCGAGCAGATCGACAGAAGGATCAACCAATGACACCACGACCGGTCGACAACGAGGACCTGTACTTCGCCGCCTTGCAGCAGATGGCTCGGGACTACCCGCACTACCTGGAGTGTCGAGGTGGCCAGCACCTGATGGAGTTGGTCGAGCCGTTCCGGGTCGTCGACTCACGGACCGAACTGGACGAGAAAGGTCACCGGCTGCACGCCCACATGGGGCACGACGTGTACGCCCGACGACAGTTCGAGTGCACCCGGTGCGGGAAGAAGCGGTTCGACTTCTACGAGATCTCCTCGTACCGGGGTCACATGATGCTGCGGCGGATCAACGCCGGGTACCAGGACCCACCAGGCTTCGCCATCCTCGGGCTGGGCCGGATGCCCAACGCCCGGGGACTGGTGATGGGGATGGCACTGGAGGCAGAGATCAGTGCCATCCCAGTGCGGGGCAGGGGCCGACCCAAGAAAGGAGGTGGTGCCGCTTAGACCGCCTAAGCAAGACAAGTCCATTCGTATCAACTACACTCATACCCAGTAGCAACCACTCATGTAAAGGAACCACATTCAGATGAGCACCACCCAGAACGAGACCCAGGGCATCGCCCAGACCATCCGCACCGCGATGAACACGAACGGGGCAGGTGGCTACTACGACACCTACGCCCGGCCCGTGGTCGTGGCGCTGACTACGCGGGAGACCGAACTCAGCGAGAAGTTGGTCGACTACGCGGTCGATGCCGGAGCGGATGGCGCCGAGGTCAAGGCCTACCTGCGCGAGATCGGCATGGCTGTGGCCACCGACCCCGAGTCCGAGGACCCCGAGTCCGAGGACGTCGAGTCCGAGGACGAGGACGCGACCACCACCCGGATCGCGTCCGCGCTGGAGCGGATCGAGCAGCGGATCGAGAGCCTGACCGACTTCGCTCGGCGCAACGGGTATCGCGGCTGACGTTCGGACAACTGAATCAATGACGAGCCCGGTCACCAACCCAGGTGGCCGGGCTCGTCCCGACCCTAGAGAAGGGAGCAGGATGACGGGACCCACCTGGGAGGAACCACCTCCGCCGGGCCATGGCTACGACTGGCCCGCTATCGCCAGTGACCTGAGAGCACACCCGAACCAGTGGATGAAGATCTTCGAGGACGGTCCGGTGAGTGTGGTCAATGCCATCCGTCAGTCGACCATCGCCCCGCTGGCACCACTGCACAGACCGGGCTCGGACGGTGCTGGCTTCGAGGTCACCACCAGGAACAACAAACAGGGACCACCCAGGCTGGCGACGATGTACCTGCGCTGGGTGCCCGAGGAGGGAGCGAACTAAGTGCTGCCACGAGTAGCAGTCGAGTGCCGTGTGGTGGCGGAGCCGGAGTTGCGATTCAGCAACTCCGGCGTCGCCGTCGCCAAGTTGCGGGTGGTCGCGGCAGACCGCCGGCTGAATCAACAGACCAACGAATGGGAGGACGCGGACACCCTGTGGCTGGATGTCACGTGCTTCAAGAAGTTGGCCGAGAACGTGGTCGAGTCAGTAGCCAAGGGGGATCTGCTGCTGGTCACGGGCAAGTTGAAGACGGACGAGTGGACCGACAAGGACAGCGGTCAGGCTCGCTCGAAGATCGTCCTGCTCGCGGACGTGGTGGCTGCCAGCCTCCAGTTCCGCACCATCCCGCACGGAGGAGGGCAGGCTGCACGGCAGCAGCCAGCCAGCCAGCCGTACCGGGCACCGGCAGAGCAGGCCTACTCCGGAGCGGACGAGCCACCGTTCTGAGTTAGGCGAACTAAGCACGACCCGCTAGCCCTCCCGTTTTCGGGGGGGCTAGCGGCATTTCAGGAGCAACCAACAACTGGAAGAAGAACAACCATGAGCACGACCGAAAGAACATGGCAGGACAACGCGGCTGAGTTCGCGTTGCTGGACAAGGGCGAGGGCTGGCCGTTCGCCAGACTGATCGCCTGCTCCGTAGAGCGCAGCAGGCCAGGGCCGAAGGGAGATCGGAACGATCGTTCCGATCTCAAGGTCAGCGCCACTGAGTTCTCGGAGAAGGCAGGGACCAGCCGTCCCCGCATCATCCGCTACCTCGACGCCTGGGACAAGGCAGCCAAGCAGGGTCTGTGCACCCCGTCGACTGACCTGTCTCCCGCCGATGCACCGACGGTGATGGAGCCGGACATCGCGTGGGGTGAGATCTACGACGCGAGCAAGGCGGGTGGTCGGCCTCGGGACAGCAAGCCTTCCGACGCTGCCGCCATCATCGGCAACGCACCCGGTCCGGTGATCGAAGCGATGACTCCGCTTCAGCGGGTCGCTATGGCGGACGCCTTGAAGGGACGCGAGCGGGCTGATCGCAAGACCGTCGAGGACGAGATCATCCAGGGCGAACTGGAGCGGGGGGTCGACGGTCGAGAGGCCGCCGCTCTACGGGACCAGCAGGAGGCGCACCTGCACCTGGTGCAGCGGCTGCTCGAAGTCTCGTACGGGATGACCCAGGTCATCAGCGAGTGGCGGCAGTACCGGGAGTTCCTCACCACCGGTGACCTGCGTGAGATCGCTGAGTACCTCACCCGGATCGAGAACAACCTCGGTGTTCTCCGGATGTACGCCACCGACGACGTGGTCGGGGAGGTGCTCAACCATGAGTAGGGACCGGAGCCATCGCGTGATGAACTCCAACGCTCTGACCCTGGTCACCTACCTGGAGGGCAAGTACCGGGAGCGTGACGACCTCGGCTACAGCGTCGACAGGATCGCTGAGGATCTGGACTGGAGCACGACCAAGGTGCGCAACGTCATCGACTGGTCGCGCAACCGGATGCTCGACTCGCGGTACATGATCCATGCCTTCCGGGGCAGTCACAACCACAGTCGGTGGTACTACAAGAAGCCGACGCCGGACGAGGCTCTCATCTACGAGCGGGCTCGCGGCAAGGACGTGGCGCGGCGTGCCAGTCACGTGCTGCTGCTGGTGCGCAAGCGGGCGACCGAGTTCGGGGTGACCAGGGAGACCCGGAAGACCTCGGCTGCCTACGTGGAGTGCCTGCGCTGGCTGCGGGAGGCCGGAGTGGAGGAGGCCGAGGTGTTCCTGGAGGAGGCTCTGCAGGATCTGGCCAGCACCAACGGGCATCACGCAGCGTAGGTGACGTAAGGTTCCTGCACTGATATAATGCAGAAAGAGGCGGGAAGTCTCGGGTGTGGCGACCAGACTTCCCGCCTCTCTTGTCTTCACGCGCGCCCACACCCGGATGAAGATGGTGTCGGTTCTGTGAAGTCAGGCTTAGGCAACCTAAGATTTTCATCAACCAACAGAAGGAGCAGCAGTGACCGCTGTAATTCAGGACAGCACGGATCAGGCAGAGAAGGACAAACTCATGGGACAGGCGTACTCCGCTGCCCAACGGGATCTGCGAGAGGCCCACAAGGACGAGTTCAACGGCTACTACCAGAAGCAGTTGGCCGAGCGTGGCATCGAGTGGACCCCGCGCAAGTCGAAGCAGGAGCAGGCTCTCGACCAGATCCTGACGCTGTTGCAGGAGAACCCGGAGTTGGCTGAGCGGCTGATCGAGCGGCTCGCTCCGGCCAGTGCCGACGAGGTCGCATCGGCGTAGGGTCACAGATGTTTGAAGGCCCGCTCCCCGGATGTAGGAGCGGGCCTTCAATCGAGGAGCAACCAACCCATCGAACATCCACTCACTGGAAGGAGGTAAGCACCACCCGGGGAAAGGAACCCGGTTTGCTTCACCGCTGCGCATTGCCGTGTGCGTAACCAGCGGGTCCTGTCCATCCGCTCGTGAAAGCAGTCCCCATGCTACTCACACCGACGTCAGTCGACATAAGCCCATGTCACCGATAGGTTGGTGGAAGGTTTTGACCCCGCATCCGTTAGCGCGGACCGGGGTCTTGGTCGGTGGAACAAAGCGAAACACCGACGCGCACAGTCTACTGGTACGGACCAGTTCTGCGCACCCCGGAAAGGACTACCCGCTCGTCGGGGATGCCTCCCTGTTCCCCTCCGGCCAGGCCACTCACCCTCGTGGGAGTGACGGCTTGCTGATGCAACAACCGGAGATGTCTTGCAGGGCGTTGACCGACGGGACCACCCGTACCAAGGGAAGGATCTGCCCACTTCCCACCGCCCAAACCTGACCCCTCTTAGATCGTCTAAGTCAAGACCCACCCCCACTGGCATGTCGCTTGCCGTAGCGGCAGAGTCAGACAGCACCACCCAGTCCCCTCAGGAGCAGCCACATGTCCTTCACGACCCCACTCGCATGACCGCCATCGAGACCGTCACCGCCCGCCTCGACCGGGTACAGCGGAACGGCACATCCACTCTCGCCTCCTGTCCCGTCTCCTCGCACGGACGAGGCAACGGTGACCGCAACCCCTCCCTCTCCGTGACCGAGCAGCACGGCAAGGTGCTGCTGAACTGCATGTCCGGATGTCACGTCCAGGACGTGATGGTCGCGCTCGACCTCGACTGGGGTGACCTGTTCGACGAGCCGATCACCAACAGCAAGGGCGTGATGGTGGCCGAGTGGCTCTACACCCTGCCCGACGGCAGCGACCACCTGGTGGTCGAACGGTGGAACACCCCTGGGGGTGGTAAGCGGTTCGTCCAGCGACGACCGGGACACACCGCTGCCGAAGGTCTGGGCTCGGGGTTCTGGAACGTGCTGTACCGACTGCCGAAGGTGATCGCGGCGGCGAAGGCGGGCGAGCCCATCTGGATCGTGGAGGGGGAGAAGTGCGTGGCTGCGGCCGAGCGCCTCGGACTCACGGCCACCACCGGACCTGGCGGGGCGAAGAACTGGAAGGACTACTACGGCAAGTGGCTGGTCGGGGCACCGGTGGTGAACATCGTCAGCGACAACGACGACGTGGGCCGGGCCTACGCCAGCATGGTCGCGGCCTCGTTGAAGGGCCGGGGGATCAAGACCAGGACGTGGGCGGTCGCGGTCCCCGGGGAGAAGGCCGACCTCTACGACCACGTGCTCGCGGGCAAGGGTGTGGCCGACCTGGTGCCGACCAGGCTGAACCAGTTCAGACCCGAGGGCAGCATCGCGGGCTGCCTGCTGGGCAAGGAGTTCCCACCGGTGGAGTGGGTGATCAGGGACCTGATGCCGATCGGGTTCACGGTGCTCGGCGGGGCACCGAAGGTGGGTAAGTCCTTCCTCGCGCTCGATGCCGCGATGAACGTGGCGACCGGCGGGCAGTTCATGCACACCCAGCAGTGCGAGCGGGGCTCGGTGCTCTACCTGAGTTTGGACAATGACGCTGAGTGGCGGCTGCAACTACGGCTGCGGCACCTGCAGATGCAGTACGGGGTGAGTCTGGCCGACACCGACATCGAGTTCCACTGCGACTTCCCGACCGGAGAGGCGGGCATCCAGGGGATCGCGGAGTGGTGCGCCGAACGGCGGGACGAGGGGAAGAAGCCACTGCTGGTGGTGGCCGACACCATCGGCAAGGCCGAGCCCAACTTCGACGGCAGCAACGCACGGGGTGAGACGTCCAACGGCGGCTACCAGGGCAGCACCCAGAACCTGAGCAAGTGGTCACGGCTGGCACTGGAGCAGCGGATCGGAATCCTGGGCGTGCACCACATCCGCAAGTCCGGTGACGACGACTGGACGAACCGGTTCATCGGCTCGCAGGGGATCGTGGCCACCGCCACCACGCTGATGATGCTCGACCCGAAACAGCGAGGCTCCAGCGAGGGGGTCCTGCACGTCACCTCACGCGACGCGGGCGACCACGAGTTGGAGGTACGGCGGGACGGCTGGTCGTGGCAGTTGATCGAGGAGGCCAAGGGTGAGCGGATCGTCACCAAGGGCAACGGTGGCCTGAGGGTCATCCCGGGAGGACAGGCTTAGGCGATCTAAGGAGCAGCAGACCCCACCACGTGGACAGAATGGTGGGTAGCAGGACCGAACAGAGCGAGCCCCTACCTGGGTGCCAGGTACGGGGTTCGTGCCCTTAGAGGGGCACACAGCGGAGCAACCACACGAGAGGAACGACCCATGGCTATCGCCACCGAAGAAGACACCAAGCCCACCTGCCCCTGCTGCGAAGGGACGGGGATGCACGGGCACCGAGCGCGCGTCTCACCCAGCCCCGACGACGACAGCGAGGGCTGCACCAACTGCGGGGAGCGGGGGACCACCTGGTTCACCGACGCCCGGCCCCGCTCCTGCACCGGCTACCGGGCCATGATGCGGAGGGTGAACCATGCGTCCCGCTGAGTTGCTCGGGATGCAGGCCGACTTCCTGCGTCGGTACTCAGTAGTCCCCGACGAGAACCCCGACACCCGGATGCTGATGGTCCAGGTGACCGCGATCGACCGGCAGCTGACGGCCATCGAGACCGGCACGACGCTGAGCAGCGGCGACCTGTCCAACACGATCCGGGCGGGTGAGTACCCGCCGATGGCACACGCTGCCGTGCAGCACTGCGCCCGGGCAGCGCAGGGCGGGATGCCGATCATGGTCAGCCCGCAGATGGTGGACCTGGTGACCTGGGTGGCGAACGACTTCTCCGACACCGAGACCTGCGACCTCGGCATCATGCCGTCGCCGTACGGGTTCGTCTGGCTGGACAAGCCGTTCATCAGCCCCGGTGCGGTCGAACGCTCAGGCTCATCGGTCGCCGTCGGGGACCGGATCGACCCGGACACCCACATCGACCTGATCGTGTGGTGCCCGGTCCCCCGACCCGAGCGCCGTGACGTGCACGCCACCGCCTTCCTCGGCTTCAACTCATCGCTCCGTCCCGACGGCATCACCACCGCGTGGAACGAGGGGTCCATGAAGGACGGGTTCCGACCGCACCCCTACAACATGTGCTTCCTGTCGGCGCTCATCCAGGGCGAGCGGCTGGGGGACCGGGACTACGGGCCGATGTTCTGCCGCCCGATCGTCTACGACGCCACACCGGCGGAGAAGGACTTCCTCGACGTGGACGGCAACCCGGTCCGTGAGGGGCAGCGGCTGATGGAGTACGCCACCTGGAACGGGGCGAACATGCAGCGCTGGCTGTACGCCCTGTGGGTGGTGATGGGTCAGGAGATCGCCCATCTCCAGGAGGAGCAGGCGGACCGGGCCACCAAGCGCCGAATGACACGGATGAAACTCCCGCCCGCCATCACCGTCGTAACCCTCCGTCGCCCAGCCAACCCACACCGCAACGAAGGCGACGGACACGTCGAGTGGCAGTGGCACTGGATGGTAAGGGGTCACCCGAGATGGCAGGCGTGCGGCCCTGGTCGGAAGGAGCGCAAGTTGATCTGGGTGAATCCCCATTTGAAAGGAAACCTCGATGCGCCACTTCATCAGACCACCAAGGTCTACAAGGTGTCGAGATGACCCATCAGCCGAACACCCCGCGCATCCGCAACGAGCGGGGGGAGAAGGTCGACGAGCCCGTGCAGTGCGTGCAGTGCCTCCAGACCTGGCCGTGCGAGGTGATGCTGCTGAGCCGGGAGATCGTCCGGCTCGGTGCGGAGAACCACAGGCTGCGGGCTGAGTCGGTGCACGCCCCTGCCGCCTTGTACGGCAAGCCGGGTCGCGAGCCGATCTGCGACTTCGACTGCGACTACTGCCACGAGGACTCCACCCTCTCGGAAGGACACGAGACATGACCGACGTGAACGATGCCATCGCCGAGGTGTGGAACGTGGCGATGGGCACGGCTCCCGCGACAGCCCAGTTCGCTCGCAGGGTCGAGGCGGCAGTGACCGCTGAGATCACACGACTCCAGGGCGAACTCGCCGCCGTGCGCGACCGACTCGATGTCGAACGGAAGGAGCACACCGAGGAGATGCGGGATGCGGGTCGGGACTACCGCGAAATGCAGTCCGAGATCGACGCGCTCCAGCGAGAGAGGGAGGGATGGTGAGCGACGAGACCATCCGGGTGCCGAGGTCGGACCCGCTCTACCAGGCCTGGATCTGGCGGCAGGACTCGGCTCTGCTGTTCCGGCTGCGGCCGATCCTGGAGCGGCTCCGGTACGTGCCCGACCAGCCGTGCGTGCTGGGCCAGACGTACTCCTGCCAGGTGAACGGGCAGACGTGCAGCCCGTGCGCCATCCGCCAGATCAAGATCGAACTGTTCGGAACACCCACCACAGAGGAGCACCATGACGTTCAACCCGACTGAACCCGTCGACACCGAAGCCAGGCTGCTGGACCTGGAGCAGAAGGCCCGCACCCTGGCGCTGTCGGCGGCTCGACCCCTGCTGACCGCACAGGGGCTGACCAGCAGGACGCCGCCGGACGTGAACGACCTGATCCGGCTGGCCCAGTGGATCCTCGACGGCGAGTACGAGGACCTCTACCCGTTCCTGAACGGGGACGTGATCGTGCTCGGACCGGAGATCTTCGCAGCCAGCGGTGGCGATGTCATCTGCTGGAAGGGCAGGAACTACGTACTGGAGGATGACGAAGACGGGCATGACAATGACTGAGTTAGGCAACCTAAGCCTGGACGTCAACAGCGCCATCGAGCGGGCCAGCAAGAAGTGGGACCCGGTGGCCAGCCACACCGACCACGAGGCCGCCTACCTCGACCGGTTCGTGCTGGCTGCCGAGGTGCTGATCCTGCGGCAGGAACTGGCCGACACCCAGGACGCACTCGACGAGGCAGAACGGGAGGTGGAGACCCTGCAGCGCGCACTCCAGAACATCGACTTCGAGTAGATACACCTCAATGAAGGAGCAACCAATGAAGGCAATCCGGGTTCCCGCGAACCCCAAGACACCCATCCAGACCATCGACGTGAAGCCCAACTGGGAGAGCCTGGCCGTGGCTCTCGGCTGCCAGTACATCGAACGGTTCCGCTGCCCGCTCACCCCGGAGTACGGGCTCGTCGGGGTGACCGACGAGGAGGGTCAGTTCAACGGCGGCCAGCCGAACGAGCGGGCCTGGGCCCTGTACCCGGTGCCCGGTTACACCCTCAAGGGTGACGTGCTGGTGATGGCCGAGGGCATGACACCCAACGGGATCGAGTTCATCGACCTGCCCGACGAGCGGGCCGCCTTCCTGGCGGTCATCAACCTGGTGGCGGGAGCGGAGCGATGAGCATGTTCGGGATGGTCTTCCCCGACCCACAGCGGCAGGACCGGTTCGCCCTGCTGCTGGGGCTGGTCGCCTACGACCAGCCGGACGCCGAGGCGGCCGAGGCGTACATGCAGCCGGTGATGAACCTGCGGCTGCGGGACTGCTGGGTGGAGAAGCAGCCGGACGGTCCACCCTGCATGGCGGTCTACACCCGCAACGGTGGCGGCAACCGCGAATGCTACTGCGACGGCGAGGGCACCTGCATCGGGTGTCGAGGTGACCAGGCAACCCGGCATCCGGCCCACATCAGCGACAGGGACGACGAGTTCGACGAGACCTACCGCACC
>Ga0190271_10000062_pt1 | contig 60545 bp, 45 predicted proteins | sample Popmic356T_FD_133747 | JGI IMG/M metagenome (GOLD analysis project Ga0190271, IMG submission 133747) | Populus adjacent soil microbial communities from riparian zone of Weber River, Utah, USA - 356 T | ecosystem: Environmental > Terrestrial > Soil > Riparian zone | place: USA: Utah | collected...
CAGTCATGCTGAGGTACGAAGCATCTCTTACCTATTATGTATACAGCTTATGCTTGCTCAATCCATTTTTAATGATGGTTTATTAACGTTTTGTTCCATCACCTGGAGATTCTTTGCTACGCTCAGAATGACAAAACTCAATTTATATTTTATTCACAATGATAACTTCATCTCCTGATGTTACTTTATTCAGTTTTATCATTGCACCACCCTTAATTTTCTCTTCCTTAAGCACTTTCCCGGTTCGGGTATTGAGTACTTTCACACTAAATTTTCCTGTGATCTTATTTAAATCCAGATTAACTGCGTCTACTGAAGCATTGTATAAAATATAAGCCTTACCAGCATTTTCAAGCCCGTATTGTTTAGCTGATTTACCTGCAGGAAGAAAAGGTTTCATCGAAGATGCAGCACTTCGGATTGTTATATCTAACTCATTAACATTTGATAAAGAACCACCCGCCATTAAGATTGCCCATCCGAAACTATCAAAATTATCGCCTGAATACATCACTGCCTTCTCAGGGAATTTGTTTTTATATTCGGAAACGGCACGGTAAACCTCTTCGAAAGATGTTTTCTTAGGTTTTAGCAAACGGGCATGCTGACGAGGCGCTAAGCTTAAACCACCTTGCGGCGCATAAGCGTTTCCATCGGCCTGATAATACCAATACCTGATATCGATCAGGTCGACTACGCTAGCACGGTCAGGATCAGCTAAAATGGCATCCTGAACATCTTTGGTCACACTTAAACCGATAATCGGATGCTTACCTGTTTCTTTCTCCCATTCTTTTATGGTATCGATCCAGAACTGAACAAAATGCAAAGGGCCGGTAAATTCCGCACCGATTAATTGAATGACTCCGGAATTTCCTTCAAAATTCTCTAAACATTTTCTGATGTAAGCTTTATGGATTGCCCTGCGGTGTTCGTTGGTAATGTCGTAAAACTGCTCAGCCATAAAAATGCGTTTATCGCCGGCATAAGGCACCGGCTCGGGGAAACCAGTATTATTGATATTGTTTGCAGTACGCCAGGGAAAATCAGCATAATGCGCACCAGCTTCAATAATATTGTGCTGGAAATAATTTTCGTGGATTAAAACCAGGCCTTTTTGATCGGCGAGGTTAGCGAATTGTTTTAACCTGTCCCAATACCAAAGGTTATATTTGGTGATGTCGTATTTGCTTAAACCATCCCAGGCTTTATCCTGCCCGCTACGGGCAAAAGGCAATTCATAAAAAGGAGCCCAAACCTCGCCATCCATACGACGGATTCGCTCATGATCGTCTCTTCTCCTATCGTACCAAAGGCCATAATTATGATCAAGTACCTTAACCGAACCATTTTTCATCGAATCGGTAATCTCCTCAAGATCATCGGTTAAGCCATTTCCGGAACGGCCAGGAACAAAACGGGTGACATGAAATTTAGTGTTTTTTAATCTATACGGACGCGCACTTCCATTCCACCAGGGCACATCCTGACGATTACCCACCACAATTTCATTGCCGCGCACCAACCAGCCATTTTTGATCGTCATGGCATCCGCAAGTACAGGTTTAACGATTTTATCCAAGCCAATTTTATCTATGCTTTTTGCCTGACCAGCATCTGTCGGGATTTTATTCCGATCTGGCGCGGCATCAATATATTCTGAAACAGTTAAAGCAGGTTTATAAGCCAGTTTAGTGAGTTTTTGAGCTACATCTACCGGCGGACTGCTGGATGCTTCAGTTTCTACAGGAAGAACGAAGTTCCGTTTATCGGCTTCATTACCCAATCTATCTTTTAACTGCGCACAATATAAGCTTCGTGGCTGAATCTGTTCGTTAGACATGTCCCAATAACCGTTTCCGGCAAATTGCGCCCATGTTCCGAATGCCCAGTTTTGAGCAGTTGGCGGCTGAAAATTATCAACCCTTGCAGCGCTACATTGCCAGAACACACTGTTTGCGGCACTCCAGCCCGCCCCTTGTCCGTCTTGTCCGCGGTTTAAATAACTTAAGGCCTGTCCATCAATATTTACAATATCGAATAACACACCAGATGCCCAGCTATCAATAGCACCACTGAAACTGAAAGGTAAATAAGATTGGCATTGTACAAAAACATTTGGCCCCGGTGCACAAAAGCCAACAGCAAAATCATGGTAACCATATTCTGAGTATAATCTTTGAAAAAGCGTTTGCTGACCGGTAGTTAAAAATGTAAACCTTCGTTCACCACCAATTTCAGAAACCGGGGTAAGTGATTTACAATCTTCTACCGTAATTCTTTTAGCGGTTTCGAGTACATTAACGGCAGAACCAGCAAAATGCTCAAAAACAACCTGACGAACCCATGCATCCTGTACATTTTCCAAACAAATGGCCGTCCAGCGATGGTATTCATCTTTACTATTTTCTTTATGATAATTGGATTCGATTTTCAGGTTTTCAACCCCCGTTTGCGCAATTCTACCTTCCCATTCGTATTTAGAGATGGTTGCTCCACCAAACTTAACATCTAACGCTGTTGTAATTGGTGCATCAAAAGTGATGGTATTGCCGTTTATGGCGATAATTTTTCGATCCCAATGGATATCCCTGGTTCCTGGTTTCCAACCTAAAGCACTTTCACCACCACCAAACTCTACAGTTTTCAAGGTTTCGATCCATTCTTTAGTTGAAGGACGGTTAATAATGATTTTATCGCCAACTTTTAATTCGTTGGTATTTGCCAAAGTAATTTTATTTGAATTTACAGGCACATAAGCATCTGTAATGGCGATTGCCTGTTTTTCTATTTTGTTTTTTTTGCCTAAAATTCTGATTACACCAATCCGGTCTAAGCCAGTTGCAAAAATCTTTGTGTCATTTTCGTCCATTCCGCTTCCACGAAGCACCACTCCTGACGCTGATAACCGCAATGTCCCTGCAACTTCGTAAGTTCCTTTTTCTAGTAAAATCGCTCCGCGTAAACCATCTTTACCAAGGGGTAATTTCGAAACATAATTAATGGCTGATTGAATCCTTAAGGTAGCATCGCCATTTGAAACAGGAACGACTACCTTTATTGTTGCACTGGGAATGGCTTTTTCACCAGCCATGTAACCTGCGTAAGAAAAATCGGGAATGCGGTTTCCATCGGCATCAGGAGTGTAAGCCATTTTGCCATCTTTTCCTTTAAAAATCGGCTTTGGAGGTTCAACAGGCTTTGTTTTTTGCGCAAAAGAAAAGTTTGCAACTAAAAGTACGATAACCATTATAGGTACGGTTTTCAGTTGCATCGCTTTTAATATATGGTTAGTTTTTGGCATTGATTATTTTGTATTTGTCATGCTGAGGCACGAAGCATCTGCAACTTATTTCCTACTGTCTCTGCCTATTCTCTTCCATTGCTAGCAGTAGTTATTAATGTTTTGTTTTCATAGCATGCGTATTCTTTACTACATTCAGAATCATAATGCTATTTGATGAGGTTTATCTTTCAATTATCTCTTCATTCAAAAATCTCCAATTTGGATTAACAATTTCAATCAATTCATTTTTCTTTTTCCTAGTCCAGCCTTTAATTTCTTTTTCTCTCTCAATTGCATGTTCAATGAACTGATGTCTTTCGAAAAAAATTAAATAGTGACAGTTGTATTTAAAAGTAAAAGCAAATTTATTTTCTCTATTCCCAACGTATTGTTTAAGTCTAACCTCTAAGTCATTTGTTACGCCTGTATACAAAACAGTTTTGTTCTTGTTTATTAAGATGTAGACAAAGTAATTATGGCTCATGCTATATTAAAGTTACGTTTCCATCGCTTGCAGATTCTTCACTGTGTTCAGAATGACAGTATAATTAGAAATTTTCTACGGTCTCACTTTATCAATATCAACCAAACTATTCAAATATACTTCAATATTCGAATAACCTGATTTCGATAGCTTTATAGCATCCTTCGCATCTTTAGGATTCAAGCCATTTTTAATTTCGTATGCATCAGGCATGCCATCATCGTCGCTATCTTTATATGGCGTTCCTTTATATTCCGGATAACCACCCACCTGTGAAACTTCTGTAATGATACCCTGTTTGTAAGAATCGCCAGGTAATCTGCGGTGTTCGAATTGAAATGCAGATGGTTTAGCATTAGGGTGAACTTCAATTTTTCCGGTAGCCACCTGTTTAACTACGCGGATATCAACCGGATCTCTCTTTGGTAAGGTAGCACCAGCATTTGCCAATACATAGTCTTTTGCTTGTAACGTTGGGATAATGCTGATTTTAGGCATCGGGAATGGATCTTTAGCTTTCATTGCTGCGAAATATTTGCTTGCAGTTTCAAACGACATGAGGTTCCCTTTTTTATCTTCTAACTGTACGCCTCCATCCCAGTTGTTTTTGGTTACTTTTTCATTTCCATCGATGATATTTCCTGCTACATAAGCACGTCCGAAAACAACATAAGGTAATTTACTGCGACCAGATTCCGGTTTTAAAATGCGGTAGCTGATCGGGTCTTTTAATTCGGTAACCGGACCAGGTTTGTAAAAGTTGTTGATGATGTTGTACTGTGCGGTATAATCGCCGCCATCTGTGGAGCGGTTATTCCAGTTAAACACTACGTTATTGGCGAAGTTAAAAATGCCGTTCCAACCAATTGATGGATTACGGGCACCATTATCGGCCCAAAGATTACGTACAAAGGCACAATTTTCGCCACCTAAGGTACTCCCAAAAGCGTGATTCCAATAATCTAAAGCTTCAGAGAAAATCGAGTTTTGGATCGTAATGTTAACCGTTCCTAATTTTTCTTCGGCTTTACCTGTGCTATCATTATACATGTGGCGGTACATCGACATGTTTTCGTCCAATCCCCAACTGGCAGAAACGTGATCGATCATAATATTGCCAACCGGATTTCCACCAATGGCATCATCGCGGCGACCTACAAAAGTTTCACCTCTTCTAAAACGCATAAAGCGAACAATAACGTCATGGGTATTTAACCAAACTGATTCGCCAGCTACACAAACACCATCTCCAGGTGCAGTTTGGCCAGCAATGGTAATATATGGGGCACGAATAATCAATGGTGTTTTCAACCTAATAATTCCTGCAACATTGAAAACCACAATTCTCGCACCACCTTGTTCACAGGCATCACGTAAAGAACCGGAACCACTATCGTTTAAATTTTTAACCACAATTACCCTGCCGCCGTGGCCACCAAAACTATATGCACCTCCCCCTTCTGCACCAGGAAAGGCCAATAATTTAGATTGAGGAAGATCGGTAGGTCGGCCAGCCCACGGAATATATGGCTTACCCTCTGCAGCTTCCTTTGCTATAACCGGCTTGGCTTTTTCCCAGGCGATGTCTGATTGATGGTAAGCTTCTTTCATCATTGAATCAGAAGATTTTTTGACTTCAGGCGGTATATTCGGGTATTGCGCAGATGCGTAGTTTGCGGAGAGCATTAATGCTGTTGTGAACAACAGATTTAAAAAGTTCTTTTTCATTTGTGTTTTGCCCGTTAAAGAAGTAAAAGAAATTTAGCTGATATTTTTTGATTGATGAAATTGTCAATCGGGAATTTTATAAAAATCGGCTCATTTCTGTTTATTTCTTTGGTTATCAGTTTTGGTTAGAAAGTATATTATATTTCAAAATTGCATGCAAAAATTGGCTGTTTACTGTATAATTTTGGCCAGGTATTGTACCATCTTTTCATTTGGTTAAAATGGCTGTAACAAATAAAATTCATTTCTACAACCGTGTTACAAGATAGAAATAATATTCATATATAAATGTAACATTCTTAAATGAAAAAAGGAAACAAATTAATGTTCCCTTTTCTAAAAACCAAATATAAAAAACCAGGGCGGTGAGCAAACCGCCCTAAAAATTTTGCTGCTTGCTAAAGCTGTGGATCGAAACTTCCTCCCCAGCCTCTTGTTTGTTCTATTTTCGGATTATTGGCAATCGATGAGGTTGGAATACCAAAGAAATAATATTCGTCTTTCCAATTAATCGTATAACCATTATCTAAAGTTTTAGGAAGAATAGTCATGTAAGTATAAACCTGATCTGTAGAAAGTGCATCACGGCCTACATATGGTGAAGTTGAAAGACTTGCCGGAGCACCGCTTGTAACGAGGTTAAATTGTTTGCCCGTTCTTATTTTACCATTTAATACTGTTGAAAACAGCTTTCTTCTCCTTAAATCCCAGAAACGTTTTCCTTCAAAGGCAAATTCAATTTGTCTTTCATACATTATGGCATTAATTAACTCGGTTTGGCTCATTCCTGCTTTAAGCCCATAGAGATTATCAGTTCCTTTTTCAATTCCAGCCCTTGCTCTGATCAGAATTAAATTGTCATAAGCTTCCTGCAAACGATTTGTCGCCGCAGCAGATTCTGCCAAATTTAAAACCACTTCTGCATATCTTAGTTCCATCCAGTCAGTACCAGAATAGATTACATTATTCTGTAAAACAGTAGGATCAATGGCTTTACGGCAGTAAAAACCAGTGCCGCTGGCTGTTCCAGGCTCAACAGTTCTATTGTTTACAAAATATGTCCATAACCTGTAATTCTGGTTCCCAATAATTGGCCAGTTTGCGCCATTGTAAGCAATGGTTTTATCGAATCTGGGATCTCTGTTTTTATAAAAATTCTGATCGCTGTAAACATACCTGGTTGATGTGCCCGGTGCCTTACCATCAAGCATTGGATAAGATTTAACTAACTCCCATGTTGGTTGATAGCCCCCTCCTCCGGTTCCTAAATAAGATGGTCTTGCACTGTTGTCATAACCGTTATTTTTGCTTGTGGCAGTATTAAAGTTATTGTAACCCGTAACCAAAACTGCTTCAGGATTATTTACTTCAGTGAACCACATATTATCATAAGATGCAGCAAGTTTCCATCCGTATGCGGTTAGCAAAGACACGGCTTCCTGATTTGCAGTGTATGCCTTCTCCCAACGTTCTACGATTGTTGCCGGATTATTAGGGTCGCTCGCTTCATTTGTAACAAATTGCGGGCTGGCATAGGTTAACAAGACTTTTCCTTTAAAGGCAGCAGCAGCTCCTGCGGTAATTCTACCCCAGTCTGCAGTACCTGCCCACTTTTTGGGCAGATATTTAATACAGGTATCTAAATCCCTGGTAATTTGTGCAATACACTCTGAGGTCTTATTTCTTGGCAATAAGGCTGCATCTTTGGCTTCATCGCCCACAGCTTGAAGTGGTGTTAATACCAACGGAACGCCACCATATAACCTCACAAGATCGAAGTATCTAAATGAACGGAAAAACAATGCCTGTGCTATTAACCGGTTTTTTGTGCCTGCAGGTAAGGTGCCGGCATTAACATCTCTGATAAAAGTATTGATTAAACGGATTTTGCCATAGTTATTGGAAACATTTACTGCTGTTCCAATATCGCCAACATCATTATTACTTATTGTGCCCCTAAAAAACTTATTGTCATTATAGGCCTCATCTGAAAGGCCACTCGGATTGGCAATCGCACTTCCTGAATTTACGCCTGCCCAGGATGGCAGATTAGAATCATACAATACATTCAGGTTTAAAACTGCTAATGTCGAATCATTAAAAATCTGACCTGCAACTGCATAATTTTCATCAACATTATCAAGAACTTTTTTACAGCTACTTGCTCCTGATGCAACAAGTAAAGCGAATATTAATAATTTATGTATTTTCATTTTCGTAAAATTAAAATCCAACATTTAGTGCAAAAGAAAGAGACTGAAGATTTGGATAAACATTGTATGATGATGCATTATCTCTATAGGTGTAAGGATTATAGAAATTAAAAGGATTTGTGGCGATTACTGAAGCTTTTAAACTTCCTATGCCCATTTTCTGGGTAATTTTAGCCGGAAAACTATAGGCCAAATTGATGTTGCTTACCCTAAAAGTGTAACTGTTAACAAACCAGAATGACGAATTTAAGTCGTATGTAGCACTATAGTATGGGCTTGGGTATTTGGCATTTGGATTTTCAGGAGTCCAGTGATCTGACCAGAAAGCCGGACGGTTAACAGTGCTCGTTGCACGTTTTCTTGCATCGCCTTCTATAGCATCCTGCCCTCCGAACGACATACCCATAGTAACGTTAAGTGAAATGCCTTTATAAGCACCTCCAAAGTTTAAACCCAACCCATAATGGTTGCTCGATTTATCTGTCAGATAGTCCTGATCATTCTCATCAACAATACCATCTGGTCCGGTATATACACCGTTTACTTTTGGCCCTCTAACATCTGCATAATATAACATACCTGCCACTGGCTTTTGTCCGAGCACAGTGTATTTTGGGTTAGCTGCAGCAAAGGCATCAGCTTCTGACTGAGATCTGAACATACCCAAATAATGATACCCAAATGCTCCTCTATCGCTTGATTGCCCCAGGATATCAAGATAAGTACCCACATTACCCAGTGGCTGATCGGCAACTAATAACTTATTATCGCTCCAGGTAAAAAAAGGATTAAAATTGTAACTAAAATCCTTGCCAATTTTGTCTCGCCATCCTGCTGATATTTCGTATCCAAAAGTATTAACTTTTGCAAAATTCTCCGTTGGTGGATTTGCACCAATAAGTACTGACACAGATGAAGTAAGCGCTGAAAGCATGTTGTAACGGTGTGCGAAAAAACCATCTGCTGTTAGTGATAACCTATTATCAAGAAATTGCGCATCCACACCCAGGTTTGTACTTAAATTACTATCCCATGTTGTATTTGCATTGGCAATGATAATGTTTGGCGCATAATTTAAGCCTCTATCGTTATTTCCGCCAAAAACGGCTGATTTGCCTGTCTCCAGTTTATAATTTTCCTGATACAAATATGGTTTCGAGCTATCATTACCCAATAAACCAACCGATCCTCTTATTTTTAAAAAGTTAACAAACTTCACCTTATTTTTAAAGAAACCTTCTTCTGATATTACCCAACCTAGAGAGGCAGAAGGGAAAAAGCCATATTGCTGCCCGGGTGCGAAATTATTATTGGCATCTGTACGTAAGGATACCTCAAGTAAATATTTATCCGCGTAAGAATAATTAATACGAGTTGCGTAAGCAAGCCTGCCAAATTCGTTTAAACGTCCTACCTGATCTGTAGCCTGTAGGCCAGTTGCAAAATTCATATTATCCAAACCACCAACTAAAGTTCCCTCACGAGATACGGCAAGGCTCTCTCCTGACGTGTGTTGTTGCTCAAATAAGGCAATTGCAGAAATGTCATGCTTTCCGAATTTACGTGCATAAGATAATAATCCATTAAATTGGTAAACATCTAAACGCCCTGGTGTAAAGCGAACGATATCTCCATTTTTTGCCGATATGATATTGGTTACTTTACCTCCAACAATATGTTTATTATCACCTAATCCTTCAAACTGGTATAAATTATACCTGGTACCATACTGCTTGCTAAAATCGTTGTTGATATTTCTATTGAAATTTAAACTGGCCTTTAATCCCTTTACAACAGGGATTTCATATTCTGCTGTAGCCTGTAGATTGATGCTTGTTGTATTTTGAAGCGTATAATTGTTTAATCTTTGAACTTCGAAAAAGTTTGCTCCTTCAACCGTGCCCGTATTGGGTGCCTGCAACACAGGTAAACCATCTACATAAAAGGGAACAAATTGTGGTGATGCCAGTAAGGATTTAAAATCGTTGTCCAAACTTTCAGACCCTTGTTTAAAATAATATCGTTTGTTGTAATTTATATTACCACTAACCGAAACACCAACTTTTAAGCCATTGGCAACTTTCGCATCTGCGCTTGCTCTGAATGTTAACCGATCTGTATTTACCCCTTTAAAATTTGAATTTTGACTGGTGTAACTTCCTCCGGCAAAATAGGTTGCCTTATCGGTACCTCCGGTAATATTTAAAGCATGACGCATAATATACGATGACTGCCAGGCCTGAGCAAGATAATCCTGACTGTTTTTACTGAAATAATCAAGTTCATCAGGAGTGTAATAAGATGTTATTTTAGTGGTTACACCGGTTGTAGGATTCGTGTAATTTCCATTTGGCTGTACCAGAAAATTATTTTGCGCCTGAGTATAATCATTTAGATAAACAGCCTGCTCTAAACCACTCATCATCTTCGGCAGCATCGTGGCATCAGTTAACCCATAAGATCCACTATAGCTGATTTTCGGAGCTCCTGGTTTTCCGCGTTTTGTTTTAACCAGTACCACACCATTTGCACCTAAAATACCGTATATAGCCGCTGCTGCATCTTTTAATATGGTTATGCTTTCTACTTCACTGGCATCGAGTGCATTAAAATCAGTAATAGTCCTTTGAATATCATCAATCACATAAAGTGGGTCGGTTTTACCGTCCTTGGCAAAAAATATTGGGTTTCTGATGGTAATTGTAGCATTTTCGCCAGGGCGAGCAACACCACCTGTAACACTTACAGCGGGCAATTGACCTCTTAATGCAGCTGCAAGGTTCGTTGTCGGGATATCCTCAATAGCTTTCATATTAACAGTAGATATTGCACCCGTTAAACTGGCTTTTTTCTGCGTTCCATAACCAATAACAACTACATCATCAAGGTTCTTATTTTCCGGAACCAAACGCACTACAATATTGGCTTGTTTACCTACTATTACCTGTTGCCTTATGTAACCTATAAACGAGAATACAAGAACATCTGCATCAGATTTTACCTGGATGGTGTAAATGCCATCTGCATTAGTGCTTACATTGCTGGGAATACCTTTGATGCTCACATTCACCCCGGGAATACCACTCCCATCGGATTGATCAACAACCTTACCTGTAACCTTTCGGTCCTGGGCAAAGAGCATTATACTTGCCATGAGCATCAGCAGCAAAGGCAAAGAAATCTTGCGTAAAAATTTTAAGTTCATATTGTTATTTGGTTAGTTTTTAATTTGATTTTTGGATGACTTAGTAAGGTTCCTCCATTTAATGTTCGGGCATCTCTAATTTGGCCTCATAATAATTACCGTCGTAAATTAATTATCGGTAATAGGCGATCATTTTATTACCTTAAAAAAGATAACATCAACTAACGCTTATTAAAATTTATAGGACAAAAAATTTAAGGTAATTTGGCTCATTTATATTTTGATCACTGTGAATTATCTGGTTAGAAAATGTATTATAATTCGAACTATAATTAAATTGGTAATTCTAGCTAATCTCCCCGTTAAATTTTGAATTATTTCTCAGCATAAAACAAAATTTAAGGCGCATTTATACCTTTTTTAATTGATCATACAAGGTACAAATAAATTCATATATAAATGAAGTATTCTTAAATAAAAAATCATAAAAAATTTATGCCCTTAAATTATTCGAAATTAATTGACTCCAGCCTTGGCCTTTCGCCTTTTCTCCCATTCTATGCCTTCCTTTTTAAGGTCATAGTCCGCTGCTGAAAGGTAATTGTTGATACGGCCTTTGTATTTCCCGAACCAGGCATGTTTTTTATCAGATGATTCTGCATCCATGGCATGCTCCCGCGCCTCAGTTAGCCAAATCAGGATCTGTTTTTTCTGATCTTCGGTTAGTGTTAAAATTTCTTCCTGATAGGCTTTGTAAGTGATGGGCAACACATTATAAGTCATGCCGTTTTTAACCAGCTCTACCTGCTCATTAGTTAGTTGAGCAGAAAGTTTGCTGATGTATTTTTTGTGCAGTTTGTTTAAAGCTGTTTCTACAATAAGGCCATCTTTTGCTAGTGCCGAGTCGCGCTCTACCTTATTATCTTTATTTTTTTCCTTAATTTCTTTAACCCTGGCATCACGCGCAGCATAAATATCATTTAGATCGCTGTACTGATCGCACACAATTACCGTTACTTTTTCTGTTTTCCTGACATCGTTAAGTCCTAAATTGGTCACAATTTTAGCAGCACGGTCGGTAATCATTTTGGTATAGGCTTCTTTATCGGCAGCGGCATTCGTCTGTGAGAAAATGGCTGTCATGCCGGAGAATGTTAACAATAAGGCCAAAATGGATGATTTCATGTATTTGATATTTTAATTGAATATATTTTTAATGGAATTTGCAATTTTTGAAGCATAAAATTTTTAAACGGGATCCATCCACCACCAACAGTTTTAATGATGAGCATGTTTAAATACGCAGCCTAAATTAGTGGAATTTTTGTTTGTTTTTCCTTGTCTCATAATTTATTAATAAACAAAAAATTTATAGGAAAATAATTTATCTGTTTATAATTTGGTTACGCCCATTTGGCTTAATACAAAACTCAACATAGAAAAACACTATTTTCTAATGGTTTTTAGCCAATTAATATAGGATATTATCATTTAACTCTTTAACTTTATGTCCGCTGCACAAATTTAACTGAGTAGATTGTTGCGGCGCTAACCAAATATTTTAATCCTGAGATGAAACCCCATTTTCATAAAGTTCCCATTACTTTACAAAGTTCTTTTAGTATCCGCCACGACATTAAACCCGATTTTGGAAACATCTGGCATTACCATCCTGAACTGGAACTCCATTATGTAATCAAAGGTGAAGGTGTACGTTTTATTGGTGATAACATCAGTAATTTTGTGCCTGACGAAATGGTATTGCTGGGTGAAAACCTGCCCCACACCTGGCGCTGTAAGGATGAGTATTTCCAAAACAATCCAGACCTGACAACGGAAGCCATGGTAATCCATTTTTTGCCTGATTGTTTGGGCAAATACCTGCTTACTTTGCCCGAAGCTTACCTGATTCCTAAACTGTTCGAAAAAGCCAAAAGTGGCATGGTAATTAAAGGTAAGGCTAAAGATAAACTGGTTGATTTAATGCGGGCAGCTGTTGATGCTACGAATTTAGACCGCATTATTATTTTACTTTCGATCTTAAAAACGCTCGCAGAAACGGATGAATATTCGAACATCGTAACCAGTAAAAATACTTTTTATCAATCCAACGAATCGGAAACTTTACGCATCAATAAAATCTGCAATTATACCCTTAGCAATTATAAAAAGGATATTACTTTAGAGGAAGTGGCATCGTTAAGCAGTTTAAGCGTGACTTCTTTTTGCAGGTATTTTAAACTGATGACGAAAAAGACTTTTTATGATTTTTTGATCGAGATCAGGGTGAGCCACGCCTGTCGTTTCCTGATTGAGAATAAACTGCCAACCGAAATGATCTGTTTTGATTGCGGTTTCAATAATGTATCTAATTTTTACAGGCACTTTAAAAAGGTAACGGGAATGACTCCTTTGGATTATAAAAGAAAATATTTGAATTAAATTTCATCTTCGCTAACGCTCGTTTCTAACGAGCGTTGAATAGTTTATCGTTTACAAACGATAGAATCGTTTAACTATTTTTGCGCTCGTTTGAAAACGAGCGCAAACGTCTTTCTAGTTCAAACCTGCGAGGTTAAAAAAAAATCATATAAAAACCTTAATATTCAAATTATTGCGTAGCGAAGTATAATCATCAAATAAGGTTTCCATTCCTTTTACTTCACTACTTGTAAATGCACCCACATTTCTGCGTGTAAAAGTAGAAATGTTTAACCCCCGTTTTTGCAGAAAATATTTGGATACCACCGGATAAACATGGTGCATCACCTCCATGTTATCGATCAAAAACTGCTGCACAGCCTGCACCTCACCATTAAGCAATTCATCATCATAATGATCACACAACCAAACAATTAACTCCGGAAAGTAATTACCCTGAATACAGGATAATCCTGAAGCACCTGCTTTGAGCGAATCAACTGCGTGAACCATGTAGGCATCGTACAAGCCAAAAGCATAGCCCTCAGTGAGTTTGAGTTTTTCTTTTATCTGGTTAAGATCCAGACTGGTATCTTTATGGTAAATTACCCTTCCTGTAGCGACAAAATCGGCCAGTTGCTGTGGCTTTAATACTCTTTTGTAGGGTACAGGACATTCGTAAAAACCCATCGGAATTTCATTGGTTTGATGCAGCAGATTGAACACACGGGCGTTAAATATTTCGTCGCTTTCCGCTTCACTGGCCAATAAACTGGTAATGGCAATTACGGCTTCTACACCTGCATCGCTTACTTCTTTTATAAAATCAGCTTGTTTGGTAATTTCGCCGCCAAAGGTTCCAGTGGCTACAACAGGTACGGCACCGTTTGCCACTTTTACCACATGTTTTATAACCTGGATTCTTTCCTTGTCACTCAATTCGAACATCTCGCTCGAGAGGCAATTGGCAAACAAACCTGAAGCCCCTGCCTGTAAATAAATCTCCGTAAGTTGTGTTAAAGCAGGATAATCGATGTTCCCATTGCTCAAAAATGGCGTGAGCATAACCGGGATGAACCCTTTTTGTGAGTTTTCCATTATAATTTGATATGGTAAATGTGCTATATTTTCGCCCTGAATAAGCACTGAACGAGCTTAATGGGCTGTTTTTATCTTTTTGTTTTTAATTTTAGTCAGGAAGAGTCCTGTTAAAAAAATGGTTAAAGTACCGATCACGATGATCATATTTTTATGTAAAGGATTTCTAAAAACTCCATATTCCGGAGGAAGAAGTGAAGAAAATGTCATCCATATAATTACAGCAATACCGATGATGGTTGCCGTGATGGCTTCATGGTTTTTAGTTTGCCTGCTGATGATACCTAGTAAAAACAAACCCAGCATTCCGGCCGCAAAAATGCCTGATAATTCCCACCAAACATCCAAAATGCTTTTTACACCGATCATGGCTATTCCTGCAATCATGCCCAGCAAGCCAAATCCTACCGTAGCCAGATGTAACAGCGATAAATTCTGTTTTTCGGTGATGCCAGGCTTAAAATATCTCTTGTAAATATCTACTGAAAACACGGTTGCCGAAGCATTCATTCCAGAACTAATGGTACTCATGGCTGCAGATAAAATGGCCGAAACAATCAGTCCAACCAAACCCGCCGGAATCTTGGTAACCATAAAATGCGGCATTATTTTATCTCCATAATCTGACGGAATCAAAGCGTTCTGTACTTTCAAAATCTCTGCCGCCGAAGCATGTAGCGGCAAACGCTCAATAGCTACTTGATGTTTGACCGACTGCACCAATTCCGGATTAACCTCATAATAAGCGAATAAGCAAGATCCTATAATGAAAAACAGCAGTGAAGCAGGGATGTATAACCAAACACATAACCAGATTGATTTCGAAGCCGCTTTACCTGATGATGCGGTATGGTAACGCTGAATATAATTCTGATCCATTCCAAAATTGTTCAGGTTGATGAAAAAACCATAAAGCAAAACCACCCAAAACGACGATCCGACAAAATCGAATTTGAAACTGCCAAGGCTAAATTTATCGGCAGATTTCCCAATTTCTACAATCTTTGATACACCTCCCGGCATATTCGAAATAATCAGATACATAATGAGTAGCGCACCCAGGGTTTTTACAATCGCCTGTACCACTTCTGTCCATATTACCGCTTCAATTCCTCCTAAAACGGTATAAACAATGATACAGATCCCCATCACAATCATAATCATCTGCATGGAATAGCCTGTAAGTGCCTGCAGGCTCAGGGCAATTCCGAAAAATATCGATCCCATTCTGGCCAACTGCGTCAACAGAAAACAAACTACTGCATATACCCTTGCCCATGCGCCGAAACGTTTTTCTAAATGGGTATAAGCTGATATTTCTCCACTATTGCGGTAAAATGGCACAAAATATTTAGAAGCCACCCACGCCGCCAATGGCATCGAAATACTAAATACAAATGCATTCCAGTTGCCACCAAAAGATTTACCAGGCACACCCAAAAAAGTATTGCTGCTTAAAAATGTTGCATAAATAGATAAACCTATCGCCCATCCGGGGATTAGGCCCGAAGCTTTTGTAAATTGCTCGGAGTTTTTATTTTTTCGCGAAAAATAAACCCCAACTAATATCATCCCGACAAGGTAAATGAAGATGATCGCAAGATCGAATACAGGTAGACCTTTCATTACTTGTTGGCTCGTTTATTAATTTGGTTAAAACAAATATGCATCGCTAAATATCATCATTAATATAAGATTTTGGCCACATATTATACCATCTTATCCTATTGAACATCTAAAACATCAACTGCCAGTCCTTTGGTTTCTGTGGCGGTTAAGCGCACTTGGTAACTTCCGGCATTAATCATGCTTCCGGTATTGGTGTTCAGGTAATTCCATTTCCCCTCTTTGGTAGGCGAAAATTCTGCCATTTCTGTTTTCATTAAGGTTCCATCTGCCGATAAAAACTCCAGTTTAGCTTTCAATGGCTGATTGGAAGGGTTATGGTATTTAATGGTTAGAGAGTAGGTGTCAGCAACGCCAACTGATATATTCCAGGTGAGGTTCCCCTGGTTGGCCGCATTAAAAATTACGCGCTGTTTGTTCATTAATACTGCTTTTGTAATATCTTTTCCATTTAAAATACCATCAGTAGCTTTATAGCTTGTGGTGGTTTTTAAATCGTAAGTAGGTTGTAAATGGGTAATGGGCAACACAAAAACACTGGCCACCCTGCTATCAAAAATGATTCTTTCGTTGGGGACAAGTCTTTTGCGGTAAAGATCAAACATTTCATCATTACTGTTGCTTAAAGTGGTTTTGGTATTTTCAAATCCCTGCGGAACGCTGCTGCTTTTATTCAGTGCAATAAAGGCATCAACACTATCAGTAGCGGTAAATCCGATGCTTTCCTGTCCACGGGTGGCCTTAAGCCATTCTGCACCGTATAAATTTGAAGGCAAACTGACAAATGTTGTTTTTTCACCCTTAAATTGTGCTTCACCAATATCCAGCCAACTCTTTAATCCAGCATTTTCAATCTTGGTTAAGAGCGAATTGCTTGCTGGTGCAGGTTTAATACTTTCATCTAAACTGGCTATGGCAATGCCCGAAATCACCGCCTGCCCCACTTTCACCTCAGGGAAATTAATATCCAAAAAGCCACCTTTGATTGAAGTTTTGATTGTTTTCTTCAATAATGTATTGCTGCCGGCTTCTTTCCAGATATCTAAATCTTTAACAACTGTTTTACCGTTAAATGCCACATCAAATAAACGCATGGCTTTGGCATCAAAACCACCACCAATTCCCAGCCAGGGTTCAATAAAATAAAGTTCAACCAAATATTCTCCATCCGGCAATGGAAAGTGATATTTTAACTGGTCTCTGCCATATCTGAAATTTTGAAAAAGCTTCCAATCTTTAGTACCATTAATCGGTTGAAAAGTACGGCGTTGACTGGCGAAAAAATCGGGTATACCCGGAAAATTAGCCGTCCATGAGGTAGAACCAAAACGATCAGCAGAAGTTAAATTCCGATCGGCGGACCATTGATTGCCGTTCACATCGGTATAATCTCCTCCTCCACAGTTTAAACGATAAGCATAGTAATAACCATTTTCAGGATTGATTATTTTCTTATCAGTAACCAACAGGTTGAAATTAGGGCTTTGTGGCAAGTTCTGTAAAATGATCTGATCTTTAGCTAAAGGTTTCCCGTCAACATAACCTATAGCATACAAAACGTTATACTGAATATTCGGCTTATCCCATTGGAAATGCGTACCAATTGCCCCACGTTTTTTCTTGCCTAATGACTGTCCGTTTACATCATTAAAAAGTTCTACTTCATCACAGTTAGAATACACCACTACACTATCTTTGATGCCAGGTTTTATCCAACGGTTTGGCCAGGTGTGCGAAACAATATAAACCATAGGTTCAGTTTGTTTTGGTGTATAATTGGCCCTGAACATGTAAAAAACATCTGTGGGTTCTTCCCAAGGGGTAAACATGCCTTTGTAGTTTACCGGACCAATGCGATCTAAATCGCGCAGACCTTCGCCACCCTGAACCCGGCCAGGATTATCATGCGAGCTATACAGCCAGAAAAAATGACCAGCTGTTTTATCTTTTACCGATTCGGCCAGGCGCAACTTGGTTTCCATCAGGTCGGTCATTCTGTTTTCGGTATAACCTTTACCAGCCGCACCAACATCATGCAGGTCAATGGTTCTCCAGGCGCCATATTCTCCCACTAAAACCTGTCTTTGTAAGTCTTCACCATAGTTTAAAGGATTGCCTCCATAGGTACCTGTCCAGTTTTGGGGCACATCCCAGTCGGTTCCTTTACCGCCATTACAGGTAGTTACTTTTCTTTGTGAAGAAGCGGTTGGATCCAGTTTCCGAATCAATTCGGTACATTCTCTTGCGAAATCTTCGGGCAGCGTACTTTCATTTTCCAATCCCCATAACACTACCGCAGGACTGTTCCTTCTTTCTTTTACCCAGTCCGTTAAAAGGGCTTTAAAATTCTTCCTGAATTCGGGCGTATCGTACCAGATGTGCGCCGCCATTTGCGTCCAGCACAAAATCCCCTCCTTGTCCCAATAATCAGAATACAATAAATTGTGTGGCTGATGTGCATCTCGGAAGGCATTAAATCCTGCTGCTTTAATCTGCATTACTCTCGATCTGATCTGTTCGTTACTAAAAGCATGACTCTGCCCGATTAAATGCTCATATTCTGCAATACCATTTATAAAAACGGGCTTTCCATTTAATAAAAATTGCTTTTGATTGGCCTGCTCGCCTATAGGCCAGCTGATCCAACGGATGCCGTAAGGTGTTTTCAGTTCATCTACAATTTTTCCATTCTCAATGATGGTGGTTTGCAGCGTATAGAGATTTGGGCTTTCCAGAGACCAAAGTTTTGGATTGATGATCTTGTCGGTTTGCTGATTGATCTGGATTTCTTTCCCAGCAGGAACAACAAGTGTTTTTTTAATTTCGTTAACTAGCTTTCCGCCTGGATCAAACAGTCGGTTAATTGCCGATACATTTTTTGGCTTTAAAGCATAGTTTTTAATGCTTGTACTCAGGTTTAATACTGCGGCCTTTTCTGAAATTTTGTTGTCGTTCCAGATGTGGATACCAAATGGTTCAACACGGATATCATTGGTTACAATTAAATGCACCGGACGGAAAATCCCCATGGGCTGCGAACCTTCTGAAAAACCACGTTCAGTAGCGCAACCGCCATCTACCCAGGGTAAATCCTGAATGTTTGCAGGATGATCGGCACGAACTGCCAAAATATTCTCCTGATTGTTCAGCCTAATTGCAGCAGTAATATCTAATGTAAAAGTTGTTCTTCCCCCCGCATGATAGCCTACTTTTTCACCATTTAACCAGACAGTTGCATAAGAACCTACGCCCTCAAAATATAAGAAGAACCTTTTACCGGGTTTAATTTCATTGGTTTTGAATGTTTTTCGGTACCAGGCAAAACCATGTTTATTGCCATGAAGTTTGCGTTGATAACCTTCATACTGATCCCAGTTATGGGGCACATTTACCTTTTTCCAGTCTGTAGTTTTAAAATTGGCTTGCTGAAAGCCATCATAAGTATTGTCGCTTTTTTCATCGGCAATGCTGAGCCAATTGGAATTTAAGGAAATATCTTTTCTGGTTGAACTTTGCGCATGAACGAAATTGATTCCCATTAAGAAAATGGCGCAAAAAGATAGTAAAAGTGTCCAAGTAAAATTTGAGTCGGTTATTGGTTCGTGGAGACACGAACCATGGCGCGCGGCTTGATTTCTTCTGAAGTTTAATATGGGTGTGAGCTGGCAAACTTCGGAAGTATTTACTGGACTACATGCTAAGACTGACGAAATCTTCTTCCGCTCAGACCTTTTAGATTTCGTAAGTTGATTCATCGCTCTTTCAAATCTCCATTCAGTTTATAAGTTTCACCCATTTTGGTTTCAAAACTTATATTGTTGTTTTTATAATGAACTTTACAGTTTTCACCTGTTTTAGATTTTATAGTAAGCGAGGTCAGTAAGCCGTTTTTCCATGTCAAATTCAGTTCAAATCCACCACGTGCCCGCAAGCCTTTAATTTCTCCATTTGGAATAGCTGTTGGCAAAGCTGGTAAAATATCCAGATAACCTTGATGGCTTTGCAGAATCATTTCAGCAATTCCTGCTGCACCACCAAAATTTCCATCAATCTGAAACGGAGGATGTGCATCAAAGAGATTGATATAAGAACCTGCACCATTATGGGCTGGTTTCATTAACATTTTGATCAGCTTCATCGCGTGGTCGCCATCCTTAAACCGTGCCCAGAAATTTATTTTCCAGGCTAAACTCCAGCCCGTAGCATCATCTCCCCTATATAGCAGCGATTGCTTTGCCGCTTGCATCATCTTTTCGTTGTTGTCCCAGGTAATGTCATTTCCAGGATAAACACCCCATAAATGAGAAACGTGACGGTGTTTATTGGTCGTATCGTCTTGATCTTCCAGCCATTCCTGCAGTTGACCGTATTTCCCAATTTGATTTGGAGCAATTTGTTTAATTTTCTCTGTCAGGGATTTCCTGAAATCTTCATCAACATTTAACACCTCGCTAGCAGCGATACAATTTTTAAAAAGAGATCGAATAATCTGATGATCCATCGTCGGACCAGCCACTAAACCACCATTTTCCGGCGAATTAGATGGTGTACTGATCAACCAGCCTGTTTTTGGGTCTTTCACTAAAAAATCTTCAAAAAACAGGGCGGCTTGTTTCATTAAAGGATAGGCTTCTGTCTCCAGGAATTTACGGTCTTTACTAAATTGATAATGTTCCCACAAATGCTGACTTAGCCAAGCACCACCACTTACCCAAATACCATGATCGGAAGCATTAATCGGTGCTGTACCATTCCATAAATCGGTATTGTGGTGTAACACCCAGCCACGGGCATTATAATATGCTTTTGCCGTTTCAGCACCAGTTTTTGATAGTCCTTTAATTTTACTAAAAAGTGGTTCGTTTAAGGCTGATAAATTGAGGATTTCGGTGGGCCAATAGTTCATTTCGAGGTTAATATTCGTGGTATACTTACTTCCCCAAGGCGGTGTGAGCAGGTCGTTCCAAATCCCTTGAAGATTGGCAGGCTGTGTTCCTGGCCTGGAACTCGAAATCAATAAATACCGGCCGTATTGCATATAAAGCGCTGCAAATGCAGGATCATTAGCGCTCGCAAATTCTTCCAATCTTTCATCCGTCGGCAGGTTTTCATTCTCCGAACGGCCAAAATCAACACTAAAGTTGTGATAATAGGTTTGATATTCTTTAATGTGTTTCTGTTTAATTTCAGTGTACGCTTTACCTTTTAAACTGTTAAGCGCATTAACATTGGCCGTTGAAGGGTTTCCGGAAACATCCTGCGCACTAATAAAATTGGTACCCGCAGTTAAATAAAGCGTTACTTCATCTGCCTGATTGATACTGATTTTTCCATTTGCGATTTTTAAGTTGCCTTTTTTAATAATGGCTGTTAACCTACTTTCTCCTTTTAATACGCCATTTTTAACCGCCACCGTCAAAGCCTGCGTTTGCTTATCCAGCATCTTAACAGCTGACTTGCGGTGAACGCTTGATAATCCGGCATCAAAACTGATGGCTTTAGATTTATCGGCAGTTAAATGAATGACTATAGTTTGATCAGGCTGGCTGGCAAAATATTCGCGCTGATAATTTATTCCATTGCTGGTAAAGGTAGTTTTAGCAATAGCAGTGCTGATATCAAGCGAGCGTTTATAATTGCTCACCAGCGATTTGTTAAGTTTAAAGTATAAGTTCAGATCGCCGAACGGCTGGTAACTGTCCTGATATTGAGGAACGGCAGGCGGATCTTCATCCTGGATTTTATATTTCCACGCTTTAACCAATGAAATGCCCTGCTCAACACTGCTGCCCACAGGGTAAATGCCTATTTTTTTTGAAGTATCCTTATAACCTAATAAACCGCCTTTATCGAAAAAGTTGAGTACCTGGATGGCAATTGTATTTTTTCCCTTTTTGATCAGCTTTGCAGGAATGGTATATTTTCTGGGATCACTATTATCAGTATTGCCAACCAGTTGGCCATTGATATAAGTGAAATCCTGATCGCGAATGCGGTTAAGATCAATTACCAGATCTTTTCCTATCCAATTTGCGGGAACATCAAAACTTGTTCTAAACCACACTGCACCGTCTAAATTGGCTAAACCCACAGTCTCCCAGCCATTAAAAGCAGGTACTTTGATGCTTTTCCAAAGTTTATCATCGAAACTGGCTAACGCAGGGTTGCCCTGAATGCCCTTCCTGTTTTTCATTTGGGTTACCCAGGCATTCCTGTCGCCTGGTTCGCTTTGCAGTCCCATAAATTCTGCCTGAGCAAGGGTTTCGGCTTCTTTTTGTTTGCCCTCAAAAAGCAGTTCTCTAATATCGTTTAAATATTTAAAGGCTCCTTTGCGGTTGTAATCCCTTGGTTTCCCTGTCCATAAGGTTTCTTCGTTAAACTGGATATGATCAACCATTGTACCTCCAAAAATCATGGCACCAATGCGGCCGTTACCAATCGGTAAAGCATCTGTCCACTTTTCTGCGGGTTTGGTGTACCACAACGTATGGTTGTTTTGTTGCGCAAAACTGCCGCTACGTGCGACTACTATAAAAGATAAAATACCTAATAAAAGTTTAAACCTCATGTTACTGTCCGTTATCGCCCGAAATAATTTCGATGTTTGTTGTTACTTCTTTTTCCTTTTTAATGGCTTGCTTAACCCTTCTGAAATTATTATTTCCAAGGTATATGTTTTTGGTTTCTGCCCCGCTTAATTTCAAATAGGTAACCGTTTCTTTTACAGGAAAAGCATTGTACAAAAACAGATCAGATACATTTGTAAGATCAGTTACTGCTGAATTTGCTAACGGTTTATTACTTTTAAAGCCATCAATAATTAGATTATTCAATTTTAATGCTTTTAATGAAGGGCCTAACTCCGTATTTACCATTACATTATGAAACTCGATATTACTGGAATTTTGAATGTAAAAACCGGTCTTAGCTTCCATATTGATGTCGTTAAAAGTAATATTGCTGATGGGCATTTCTTCTAAACCATTTAAATAGCCGGCCTGGTTAACCTGACCGGTGATATTGCTGAAATGAATATTCCGGAATTTAGGCGTACGCTCTGATACAGGTTCAGGACTGGTTTTCGCATATTGCATATCCAATACGATAGCCTGATCTTTAATATTTTTCATGATAATATTGCTCACCCTAATCTCTTCAACCACACCACCTCTTCCACGGGCAGTTTTGATGCGAATTCCCCTATCCGTTCCATCAAAGACACAATTCGAGATGGCTATTTTGCGCACATCGCCCGACATCTCACTGCCAATAACCACTCCGCCATGACCCGATAACATCGTACAATTTGTAATCACGTAATTTTCTGCCGGAACGGCCATTTTTCGCCCGGGTGCATCTTTGCCTGATTTGATGGTGATGCAATCGTCGCCCACACTGATGTGGCAATCTGAAATGTGTACATTTTTACAAGATTCAGGATTGATTCCATCTGTATTGGGCGAATGGGGATTGTTGATGGTAACCGCATGAACTTTTACATTTTCGCAAAACTCAGGATTTATGGTCCAGAAAGGAGAATTGCGAATCGTAATGCCATCAATCAATACGTTTTTGCAAAACATAGGCTGTATAAACGGCGGACGGAGAAACCCTCTTTTCATCTGCTTAGGATCATCTGGCAGAACAATGTCTTTATTTAAGTTATCAAAAGTAGTCTGCCATTTCGATCGTTGTTGTCCTTCTTTATAACCTTCTACAAAATCCCACCACTTTTTACCATGCCCGTCAATAATCCCCCTACCAATAATGGAGATATTTTCTACTTTATAGGCGTAAAACAAAGGTGAAAAACTGGTTACATCTACGCCCTCGTAGCGGCTTTTCACCATCGGTAAATAATCGTCAAAATTATCGCTGAAATGTAATTCAGCACCGGCATCAATAAAGATAGTGATGTTGCTTTTTAAGTGAATTGCTCCGGTTAAATATTTTCCGGCAGGAAAATAAACGGTGCCGCCACCTGCTTTTGATGCGGCTTCTATCGCATTTCTAATGGCGGTTGTGGCCAGTTTACTGCTATCGTTTTTTGCACCGTATTTAATTACGTTATAGTAAGATTGGGCTTTAACGGATAAACAAGTAGTTACTACAAGTATAAAAAGTAAGGTTTTGAAAATATATTTCATTGTTTTTTATTATAGTTCGGTTCGTGGAGACACGAACCGAGGCATTTAATTTATTAGTAAAATCCTCGTCCTCGTTTGCAACGAGGATGAATGAGGTTAGCGATTGTATCGCTTTTTTATCGCCATGGTTCGTGTCTCCACGAACCAATAAACATTTACTTCGGTCTGTGGGGACACAGACCGAGGATAAGCGCATGATTTAATCCATCTTAACCTTTAAAGCCTTCAAATCCCTGCCCTTATAAATTTCTTTGCCATCAACAAATACCAATAAGCCCTTACCCTTGTTATATTTTGTGCCCGTTTTGTCCCATAAAACCGTCACTATTTTACCGTGATAGGAAACATTATCCAGTATAAACCAATCCCACTGATTTTTAGGAATTAATGGAGAAATTTCGAGCACATTATCCTGACGTGGCTTTATACCAATCAGGTCATTGATAATTAAATCATTAAAGGTAGAGTGATTATAAAAACTGCTTCGTGGATTATCTCCTTTTAACCATTCCCCGGTTTTTTCATCCTGGTATTCCCCTATGTAAGGTTTTCCGTTTTTGATATGAGAAGCAGCATACTGGTGCAGTTCCCGGTAAAAGATATTTGCATTCATTTTACCATGCTTTTTATAATTCGTTAACAGATTTGCCAATCCTTTTAATGTCTGCGAACTGGCAAAAGGCCAAAGTGCTCCATCCCATTCGCAACTGTGTCCTGTACCTCTTGTTCTGAATGTTGGATTTCTTCTTTCTGCCGTGGTTAAGCCCCAGGGTGCTTTAAATCCGGCTGTATCCAATAACTGGTCCCAGGCTTTTGCATAATTGGCCTTATCGTCGGGTAAATTAAAATCCCAGGGCGTAAAACCGATGGCTTCCCGTACATCAGCTGAACCGCCTTTGGCTTTTCTGGTTTCAAAAAATGAAGCAGAAGCATTCCACAAACTATCCTGAACCAGTTTTTTAAGCGCAATGGCTTTATTTTTATACTTACTCGCAAGCGCGCCATCACCTAAAAGTGTAGCAATTTTATCTAAAGCCATCGCATTTCCATACATGTAACTGTTTATTGTTGGTCGCTGGTTCTGGTCTTTGCGTGATCCACTGATTGATTCTTCCATTCCATCCTTCACATCATGCTGCCAGAACAACCCATTTTTAAGCTGTCGTTGCGATTCCCATTTTTCGTAATCTTTATCCAGTGCAGGCAAAATTTCTTTCAAAAATCCCCGATCCGGTTTCACCAAATAGTTTTGATACACCGCATCATCCACCCAGCTGCTAAACTGGTGAAAACGCTGCTTGCTTTGCCCCACATCTGCATGGTAAAGCCAGAATTTGATATAATCTTTCAGGTAACTGTTGTCTTTTAGCCACCTGCCTTCGTAAATGTGGTGACCTAATGCACAACTGATGGAATTGTATTTGCCTGCATGTTTAACCGGTTCAATAAACTCGGTAAAAATGAAACCTTCTGGCGTTTTAACCAGATGTTTACGGTAAGTCCACCAACGGTAATAATAATTTTGTTCCAATACCGAATCCGGACATTCGAATAAAGGAGCCTGATCGGCAAGCCATTTAAAAGCCTCGCTATTTGGAATATAATTCTTTACCGCTTCTGTATCTATCGAATTAAAATATTCAACGTATTTCTTCAATTTTCCTGTTCCCAGGATAAGCTGTTGTTGCGCAAAGCCAGCAATTGTTAATATGGACAATGCTGCCGTGGCTATAAATTTTCGTGTATTTTCCATTATTCGAATAACCAGTCTATATCTTTTCCCCTACCATCTAAACCCGCGTTAAAAATGCGCAGTTCCTGTTTATCATCAATAAAGCCTAAAAGCAAACAGGCTCCTTTTCCTAAATTTAATGTATGCGTTCCGGCCAGGAAAGCATACGCGTGGACATTTACCGGAGGAAAGCCATAAGGCACCAGCGCATTCGATATTTTAATTTCGGATTGACCATAATTATTGGCACTGGCATCAGTTTCCAATTGTGGCGGAGCCAGGTATTGCGGGTTTTTCTGGTTAAAAAAGCCAACGAGTAATTTAACAGGAGAGTTCGCACTGAACTTAATTTCTGTACCATTTTTAATTTGTTGTGCTTTGCTCAATTTAATGCCCTTTAAACCGCTTAACTGCCCGGCAACTTCTTTAATTTTAACTGTTGTATCCGTAAAAAGCGAAGCATCTTTGGCGATGGTATAACTTTCAGCTTCGTTTAGCACCTTAACATCAGCTGTTTTAAAGTGTGTAATCACAGCAATGGTTCCTACTTTTATTAATTTTAAAGAATCGATGCTCCTTTTAAAATGATTTAATTCCTTGGTAAAAACTGGTAACATTTCTCTCCAATGGATAAAAGTTTTATCTACACCACGCATCGGTATTTTACGTTGCTTTGTTTGCATACTGTTGGCATACAAATAATGATGATCTGTTAGTTTAACCAGTTCCGAATAGTAATTAACGCTTTTTTGCAGAAAAGGCAAGGCCTGTTCTAAATCGCTTACCTGGTTCGAGTATTTATACCGCAATATCCAAAGCGCTGCTTTTACTTTCTCCGCATAAAAATTGGCCATGGCATCATAACAATAAATGTCGTTTTTAAGCCTTTTAAATTCTGCGGTATCTTTTCTTACATTTGGTGCGGCCTGATTAATCGATTGAATAGCTTTTTTGCCGTGTTCAACCACCTCTTTTGCCACCTGAACGGGTGTTTCGCCAATATGTCCCTGCTTCTTCCATTCCTTTTCTGCATAATCAATAATCATTTCACCTTCTGGCGCTTCTGACTCATATAACAAGGTAAAAAGTCCGTATCGGTAAGGATTAATCAATTGTGTCATTAACATACCCAAAGTCAGCGTTTGCCGGTTACCATCGGTTATGCCGTATCTGCGCAAGAGTTTAGGCGATATCTCTCCCGATTCTTCATAGGCATTCAAAATGGCTTTTCCACCCGTTAAATTGGTACCGTATTTATCGCTGAGTTCTTTGCCCCAATAATCGATTTCCTGTTTGCGGTCGCGCTGCGAATTCCACGAATACCTCGCCCATTCTTTATACCAGATCCAATCGCGGTCTACCTCTAACAACCTGCCTTTTACTTCATCAGCTGAATACGGCCAGTCCCAATAACTTGCCTGTGGGTATAAGTGTAATCCCTTTGCGCCATAAATTTTATTCATCGCCTGCACCGATTTCTGGATAAAATCTGCTGAACCATATCTAAATGGTTCAAGATTAGCTAAAATATGCACATTAGAAATGTTAACCGTTCCAATAGCTGCCAACTTTCTGTTCAGATCGGCCCATGCTCCACGCGGCGTATAAGTGGTTAAGGCCTCTCCGTTAAACTTATTTTCAGTGTATAAATTATGATAAAGTGGCAATGCGGCTTTCATTACGCTGGGCGCATCTGTATCATGTGCACGCAATACAATCGGAGGCTCTTCTTTAATTCCGGCAGCTTTTAATCCATCTTTTACCCCCGGGATAATGGTTTTGGTAAACCAATCAATATCATCTTGTCCAACGCCTTCCATCGCCTCTCCCAAAGCCACCATTAACCCCACATTTGGATATTTCTCTACAAAACCAGCAATCGATTTTCGGGTGTAATCAGCAATTAAAGGAATAATCGGACGGTTTCTATCCTGTGTTTTTAATCCATATTTAGCGGCAAAAGGTTTTGGGATGATGATATTATAAAACATTTGGATTACCCAAATTCCGCGTTTATCAGCTTCTGTGGTTAAAAACTGAAAAATTTCTTCATTCTTTTTTAACGTAGCATCATCTACCTCCACCGCATAGGGGTAATCTTTTAACCTCAATAAAGAAGAAAAGGGATGTCCATTCCACAAATAAAGTGAGTTATAACGGTTCTCGACCATCATATCGAGGTATTTGATCCATAAAGCTTTATCGTATAACCAGGGAAAAGTTTCAGGAATGTATGGATATTCATAAACATCATGACCAGGCAGATAATCGGGTTTCTGCAAGCCGATACAAGTGCCGCGTAATACCATTTCGGGTTGATCGGATATGGTTGGCTGCAATGGTAATTTACCATTACTTTTAATCTGATCTACTAGTTCAATGCAGCCATACAAAGCACCCGATGCATCGTTACCAATGATATAAATGGTCCCATTTTTTGAGGTATAAATATGGAAACCTTCTTTTTTTGTAGTGGAGATCTTATTTTTAATTTCTGCAGGAAGATGATTGGCGAAGAGCTTATCGGAAAATATACCGATTGCAATCATATTGCTTACGCTACCGATTTTGTCTTTCTGTTCGATTTTGATCGAATAATTTAATTTAGTTAAAGCTTTTGAAATTCTTTCTGCGCCAAAACCTACGCGAACATGGTGCTCAGTAGAAATAACAATCGTTTTTTGTGCACGCTGCGTTGCATGAGAAAATGGTATACATAAAAAATAACAGGAAATAAAAATCAGAAAATTTCTCATTCAATTTGTGGCTTACCGCTCTCCTTTTACAGAAAGATGAAATGTGATATTTGGTTAAAATATTATTTAAATATAAAAATAATATTCAAATATAAGTAAATTAGCTTTCTGTGTTTGTAAAATTTACGCAAGGTAAGGCAGTTGGGATGTTACAGGCGGAGTATGACAATATCTGTTAATATTTAGACAAGAAGATAAAATTTTTAACCAACAATATTTATTTTATTTGTATTGTATATTCTAATCAATTATAATTTATAACCATACATGTTTTCATTAAAAAACAAAAGAGCCGTGGTTACAGGCGGAGGAAGCGGCATTGGAAAGGCCATTGCAACCATTTTAGCTAAACAGGGCGCTGAAGTTCACATCATCGAACTGGGAACTGAACAGGCGCAGGATACGATCAATGAAATTAAGGAAAATGGCGGTACAGCATTTAGTTATGCCTGCGATGTTTCTGACCATAAAGCAGTTCATGAGATTTTTAACCAGATCGGGCAGATCAACATCCTGATCAATAATGCAGGCATTGCGCATATTGGAAAGGCTGATACTACTGAAGAAGCCGATTTTGACCGTGTAATGCGCGTAAACGTTAAAGGTGTTTACAACTGTTTGCATGCAGCCATTCCACAGATCCGTTTGGCAGGTGGAGGTGTGATCATCAATATGGCGTCAATTGCTGCTTTGGTCGGCCTACCCGACCGTTTCGTGTATAGTGCGGCTAAAGGTGCAGTGAAAGCCATTACCATGAGTGTAGCCAAAGATTATATCGGCGAAAACATCAGGTGTAATTCCATCTCTCCGGCAAGGGTACACACGCCTTTTGTAGATGGCTTTTTACAGAAAAACTATCCGGATAATATCCCTGAAATGTTCGAAAAGCTTTCTAAAACCCAACCTATCGGCCGGATGGCGAAACCGGAAGAAGTAGGCGCGCTGGCTTTATATTTGTGCAGTGATGAAGCTGCTTTTATTACGGGCTGCGATTACCCGATTGATGGTGGATTTACAACCTTAAACAATTAATAACGAAATTTTAAATATAAAATAATGAAATTAATACGATTTGGAGAAGCGGGAGCTGAAAAACCTGGAGTAATCATTAACGATAATTATTTCGATGTTTCTGCACTGGTAAAAGATTATAACGAAGAGTTTTTTGCTGGCGATGGTTTAGAAAAACTTAAAAAAGACATCGAATCTGCAGATTTACCTCAGGTTGATAAAGGTGTACGCCTTGGTCCTGCTTTGGCACGTCCTTCTAAAATTATCTGTGTAGGTTTAAATTACAAAGACCACGCAGCCGAAACCAATGCCCCTATTCCAACCGAGCCGATTTTATTTTTCAAGGCTACTTCGGCAATAGTTGGCCCAAATGACGACCTGATTATCCCAAAAAACAGTAAAAAAACCGATTGGGAAGTAGAATTGGGCATTATTGTGGGTAAAAAAGCGAGTTATGTTTCTGAAGAAAATGCTTTGGATCACATCGCAGGTTATGTATTGCACAACGATTATAGCGAACGTGAGTTTCAGATTGAAAGAAACGGCCAGTGGGTAAAAGGAAAAAGCTGCGATACTTTTGCGCCGATCGGTCCATTTATCGCCACTCAGGATGAAATTGCCGATGTACACAATCTTCGCCTTTGGCTAACCGTAAACGGAAAAACCTTACAGGATGGAAATACTTCGAACCTGATTTTCAATGTTCCTTTTATGATTTCATACATCAGCCAGTTTATGACGCTTTTGCCAGGAGATGTAATTAGTACAGGAACACCAGCCGGCGTTGGATTAGGCCAAAAACCAGAACCCTGGTACTTAAAAGCAGGCGATGTGGTTGAATTGGGTATTGATGGTTTAGGTACCAGCAAACAAACGGCTAAAGCTTACGGCGAAAATTAATATGAAAAGATATTGCCTGGCGCTCGATCTGGTTGACGATGTAAAGCTTATTGAAGAATATAAGCAATACCATCAGTCAGTTTGGCCTGAAATCAAAGAAAGTATCAGCTCCTCTGGCATCGAGAATATGGAGATATACCTCACGGGCAACCGGCTGTTTATGATTATGGAGGTGAATGAAAGTTTTTCTTTTGAAGCAAAAGGTGCAGCCGATTTAGCCAACCCAAAAGTGCAGGAATGGGAAACCCTGATGTGGAAATTCCAGCAGGCTTTGCCTGGAGCTAAACCGGGTGAAAAGTGGATCTTAATGGAGCAGATATTTAAACTTTAATGCCTTTACAACATGATTGATACGCACGTACATTTTTGGAATTTCGATCCGGTTAGAGATAATTGGATTAGCAATGATATGAAAATTATCCGTAAAGATTTTTCTCCGGAGAACCTTATGGAGCCTTATAACCAACTGCATATTACCGGATGTATTGCCGTGCAGGCCAGTCAGTCGGAAGAGGAAAATCATTTTCTCTTAAAGCTGGCAGCGCAAAACGAAATCATAAAAGGCATTGTGGGCTGGGTTGATTTGCTTAATCCCAATCTGGATGAACGTTTAAATTACTGGCAAAATCATAAGACCATTAAAGGCTGGCGACATGTGCTGCAGGCTGAGAACCGTGATTTTATCCTTAACCCGGCTTTTATTGCGGGTGTTAAACAGTTAAAAAAATACAATTATACTTACGATTTATTGTGTTACCACAATCAGTTGGAAGCCATTATACAAATGGTTGATCAGATTCCGGATCAGCCATTTGTATTGGACCATTGCGGTAAACCAGATGTAAAAAGTCAGGATTTGAAAGCCTGGACTGAAAACATTAAAATTTTAGCTGCAAACCCCAATGTACAATGTAAAGTGTCAGGCCTTTTAGCCGAAGCCGACTGGCAAAACTGGACGGAAAAAGAATTATTTATCTGCTTCGATGTGATATTTGAAGCGTTTGGTCCTGAACGTGTCATGTATGGCAGCGATTGGCCGGTAATGTTAATCAGCAGGCCTTATGAAGATTGGTTTAATTTAGTTACTAAGTATACAGAACGGTTTTCTTTGGAAGAACGTAAACTGATTTTTAATGATAATGCGAAAGCTTTTTATGGGGTTTAGTTTTATATACGCGCTAACGCTCGTTTCCAACGAGCGTTGAATATTTTATCGTTTATAACGATATAATCGTTTTGCTATTTATGCACTCGTTTGGAAACGAGCGCAAACAAATTCCAACATAAAACGATCAATACAAAAATAGCAGATAGTGCAGGATGGAAAACTTAATACAAAACATTAGTTTTCAATTTTAAAACAGGATCTGACCAACACAATATTTAATTATGAGTAAAAAGATTACATTCCCTTACCATCCTCAATTCCCTTCTGTAGCCGATTTAAGAAAAAAAGCAAAATCAAGAATCCCCAAATTTGCTTTTGATTACCTGGAGGGTGGTTGTAATGAGGGACTTAATTTATCGAGAAACGAGAGCGACTTCGATAATATTTACCTTAAACCGAATTATTTACGTGTTGGTGGAGAGATCGACATGTCGGTTGAGCTTTTTGGTCGTAAATACAGTGCGCCATTTGGCATATCTCCTATCGGTTTACAAGGTTTAATGTGGCCCAATGCACCTGAAATTCTGGCTAAAGCAGCGGCCAAACATGATATCCCTTATACTCTGAGTACAGTATCTACCAGTAGTATCGAACGCATTGCAGAAGTTTCAGAAGGAAAAGCCTGGTTTCAGCTTTATCACCCTACTGAAAACAAACTGAGGGATGATATTTTATCACGATTAAAAGCAGTTGAGTGTCCGGTTTTAGTGGTACTGGTAGATGTTCCTGCCTTTGGATTAAGGTATAAGGAAATTAAAAGTGGTCTTTCGATACCACCTAAAATGTCGATAAGTAATATTTTACAGGCATTCGCAAGACCTTTATGGGGGATTAAAACACTTCAGCACGGCATCCCTTCATTTGCCACCTTAAAGCCATATATGGAAAAAGGAATGGATATGTCGCAGCTCGGACAGTTTATGAACAGAACATTTACGGGGAAAGTTGATATCGAAAAAGTTTCAGCCATCCGCGAAATCTGGAAAGGCCCCCTGGTATTAAAAGGCATCGCTACCGACGAAGATATGCAGGCAGCCATACAAATTGGTGTTGATGGGGTTATTGTTTCGAATCACGGTGGACGACAAATTGATGCGGGTGAATCATCGATCAATTCTTTAATCAAACTTGCCGGAAATGAGATTTACAAATCAAAACTCAAAATTATGCTGGATGGAGGAATCCGTTCGGGGGTTGATTTGGCAAGGGCACATGCAGTAGGTTCTGAATTCAACTTTATGGGCCGTCCGTTTATGTATGGCGTTGGCGCATTGGGTGATGAGGGCGGTGAACATACGATCAATATGTTTAAAACCCATTTATACCAGATTATGCAGCAACTCACCATAGAAAAAATTTCACAATTCCCTGAAAGATTATTGGCAGTATAAAAAGGCTGTATCAATCAACCTTGCTTTCTCAGAAGTTTGTCACGTTGAGCCTGTCGAGAAACGCCCACATAATATAATGGTTGTTTTATACAGGCTACTATTTAACAGATTCCAATATAAAAATCGTCACTGCGAGAAACGAAACAATCTTAATGCTCACGCTAGTAGCGGTCGTTGTAAGATTGCTTCGTCGGCTGAAGAAGCCTTCTCGCAATGACGATTCCTGATAGCCTACAGTTCTTTAAAAATTCTCCTGTCAGCTATATTGATTTTTATAAAATAAATCACTTCTACCATTGACGTTATTTTATAATTATTATTAATCAGCACTCTAACTACTTTAGTATTTCCGCCCAGCTAGGCCATAGCACTATATCCCCGTTCTGCTTAAATCCGGCCTAACAAATTTTTCGGGCTGCACTGCCTAAGCCGACCTATTAGCTTCAAAAGAAAACGGCGAAGCCCTCATGAATGCAGCTGAAAGTTATAAACAACAAATGAATAAATTTTCAGCCGGTGTTTTTTGTTTTTTCATGGGCCTTTATATTTTCAACAGCATTCAAGCTAGCTCTGCTGGTGTTTTTGACACCAAAAAGAAAGAGCCCTTCGGCGGCGGTGAGCCGAAGCAAGACCGCGCCGTAGGGCAAGGAAAAACAATTGTACATCGCTCATATTGATTTATAAAATAAATCAACCCTCAGATAACAATTCAATATTTATGATACAGCTTTAACCTTATTTCGAAAACTTGTAGGTTGTACTCGTTTTATAGGTTTCGCCCGGTTTAAGTACTGTTGAAGCAAAATTCGGGTGGTTTGGTGCATCAGGGAAGTGTTGCGTCTCTAAACAGAAAGCCGAACGGTGCGGGTAAGATTTACCACCTTTACCATCCTTATCCGCTCCGGTTAAGAAATTACCACTGTAAAACTGTAAGCCAGGCTCGGTGGTGATCACTGATAAAACAATCCCGGTTTTAGTACTTTTTACCACAGCCACCGGTGTTTTACCATCGTGGTGGGTTAAAGCAAAGTTATGGTCGTAACCTTTACCAAATTTTAACTGCTCGTCGTTATCGCCAATTTGTTTGCCAATTAGTTTTGCTTTGTTAAAATCGAAAGCCGTACCCGCAACAGGTTGCAATTTTCCGGTTGGAATCAGGGTCGAATCAACTGGTGTGTAAGTATTGGCATCAATCATCAGTTCGTGATCCAAAATGGTACTGTCGCCTTCACCGTTTAGGTTAAAATAAGCGTGGTTGGTCAAGTTTACAATAGTTGTTTTGTCAGTAGTAGCCGCGTAATCAATTTGCAGCGAATTATCGTCGGTTAAAGTATAAGTCACTTTCACATCCAATTTACCAGGGTAACCGGCTTCGCCATCATTAGAAACGTAACTCAATTCAAGTTTGGTACTATCCAGTTGTTTGGCATCCCATACTTTGCCGAAAAAGCCATCAGTACCGCCATGCAAGGTATTTACACCATCGTTAAGCTGTAACTGGTATTCTTTTCCATCTAAAGTAAATTTACCCTTGCCAATGCGGTTTCCATAGCGGCCAATCAATGCGCCGAAAAATGGTTCACCTTTTTTACGGTAAGCACCCACGCTATCGTAGCCGAGTACCACATCGGTTAGTTTGTTGTTTTTATCTGGCACCAACAAGGAAACTACCCTGCCGCCGAAATTGCTAATCGATACCGAAGCACCTTGTTTGTTTTTCAACGTGTAAAGTTTAACCGCTTTACCATCAATGGTCGCGCTGTATTTTAACGAATCTTGCTGTGCGTTGCTTGTTGCACCTTTATCGGTTTTAGGATTGCATGCACTAAAAGCAAGGGCTACACACAAGGTAGCCAATGGTAATGCCTTAAGAAATGGTTTTTTCATCAGTTATTATTGTTTTAAGTTGATGAAGCAATCGTGAATTTTACCTGGCAAAACTCCTGATGCTTGCATATAGATTTATTTTTGGTTACAGCTAAAGTAGTAAAAATAATTAACGTCAGGTTAACGATTATAATATTATTTCTGTTAATATTGATCATCATTCCCAACATCAAAAAAAATCATATAATTTAGCAACACTATGCACGATTTTAATTTCAAGCCCAAAGTGCTTCTTTTTGATTTAAACGGAACCATGATTAACGATATGGAATACCATACGTTAGCCTGGTACAGTATTATGACTGAAGATTTAGGTGCAGCACTAAATTATGAAAGTGTAAAGAAAGAAATGTACGGTAAAAACCACGAAGTACTGGAGCGTGTTTTTGGTAAGGATAAGTTTAGTCCTGCAGAAATAGAACGGCTTTCGGTAGATAAAGAAAAGCGCTACCAGGAAGGGTATTTGCCGCATCTGGCCCTGATAGCAGGTTTGGATAACTTTTTAGAGCGGGCTAAGACTGCACAGATTCCGATGGCCATTGGCTCCGCAGCTATTCCTTTTAATATCGATTTTGTGGTAGATGGTTTAGACATCCGCCATTACCTGGATGCCATTGTAAGTGCTGATGATGTACAAATGAGCAAACCCGATCCGGAAACCTTTTTAAAGGCTGCAGCTGCCCTGGGTGTTGCACCGGCCGATTGCCTGGTTTTTGAAGATGCACCTAAAGGCGTAGAATCAGCTTTGAACGCAGGTATGCAATGCCTGGTATTAACGACTACCCATAGCCTGGAAGAATTTGATGGTTATCCAAATATTTTGGGCTATATTACCGATTACAACGATGCTAAATTAAATCTGCTTTTTTAAAACATGAAAAAATATCTAAATCAAAAACCTGTATTGGTTGCCGTAGACTGTATTATTTTTGGTTACGACGGCGAACAACTGAAACTTTTGGTTATTAAAAGGGCCATTGAACCAATAAAAGATCAATGGAGCTTAATGGGCGGTTTTATTGGCGAAAACGAAAACCTGGATGGAGCTGCGAAGCGGATCCTTTTGGAGCTTACTGGCCTGCACGATGTATATTTAGAGCAACTGCATGCTTACGGTAGCCCCGACCGTGATCCGATTGAGCGCACGGTATCAGTAGTGTATTTTGCCCTGATCGATATCAATAAATATAGTAAACAGATTAATGATCAGTTCCACGCCGAATGGTTTACACTTAAAGAAGTTCCTGAACTGATTTTCGACCATAACGTTATGGTTAAAGCAGCGATGGATAAAATCCGTTATCAGGCCGCCCTCCACCCTGTTTTGTTTGAGTTATTACCAAAACGCTTTACCATACCACAATTGCAGGCTTTATACGAACAGGTGTACGATACACCGATTGATAACCGCAATTTTATCCGGAAAATTACCGCCAGTGGCTTGCTCATTAAACAAAACGAGAAAGATAAATCGAGCTCACGGCGTGGTGCTTTTTACTTTAAGCTCGATAAAAACAAACATAAAGCGCAGTTTCAGTCGTTTTTGAACTTTATACCGAAGTCGGTTAAATAATAAATTTCTGGTAAGCACACCCCTATTTAGCTTGTTCAACTTTTTATTTTTAAAAGATGAAAATTATTTTTGTTGCTTAGCCATTTTAAAATCAACAGGTTACAAACTGATAACATTATTTTAACGATAAAGACCAAAAACATTTTGTAAAAACATTTGCAAAGAAAGGATTTATCTCTATATTTGCACCTCCTTAAACAAAAGGAAAATGATTCCGTAGCTCAGCTGGTAGAGCATTACACTTTTAATGTAGTGGTCCTGGGTTCGAATCCCAGCGGGATCACAAAAAACCTCACAGAAATGTGAGGTTTTTTTGTTTTATCCCCCCTTGGGATTCGAACAGAAGCACCGGCATGGGTTCGATTTGTAAAAGGCTCAGGGCCGGCTTCTGAGTTTTGCAGGTCTGGGCCAATCCCACCGCAATCACACCAAATACTATCAAAATGTATAAAACCTTGCAATCGCACGATTAGCAGTTTTTTTGCTTTTATGGAATTGCCAAAAACCGCAGGAATTCACAAAAATTGGTGAGTGATTCGGTGAGTAGTTTTACAAAGTGACATACTCACTGAAAACGACATAAGTCATTGACTCGCATAAAGTTAAATCATTGAACGACTTGTTCCCCCTTTGGGCACAAATTTCAGTAAAAACAATACAAATATCCTGAATTCGTCTTACCTGCCATCAATTCGTTAATTCGACCTTTATACCATAATTTAAAATTAAAAAAATGAGGAAGACAATTTTAATAACTGGAGCAAGCAGTGGGTTAGGAAAAGAAACGGCAAAACTATTTCAGCGGAAAGGTTGGAACGTTATTGCCACCATGCGTAAACCTGAAAGTGAAACTGAATTAAATCTCTTAGAAAATGTTCTGGTAACCAGACTGGACGTTTTGGATTTAGATTCTATTGAAACTGCGGTAAACAAGGGGATTGAAACATTTGGAAGGATTGATGTCCTACTTAATAATGCGGGTTATGGTGCCTATGGTCCTTTAGAATCTTTTTCAAGAGAACAAATCATCCGTCAGTTTAATACAAATGTGATTGGCCTTTTAGATGTTACCAAAGCATTGCTACCACACTTTCGTGGAAATAGCAGCGGAACAATCATTAACATTTCTTCTATTGGAGGCAAAATGGCATTTCCATTAGGAGCGCTGTACCACGGAACTAAATTTGCTGTGGAAGGCATTTCTGAATCCTTGAAATACGAAGTTTCAGAATTTGGAGGTAAAGTAAAGATCATCGAGCCAGGTGCTATCACTACTGACTTTACGGGCCGTTCACTTGATTTTAGCAACAATGAGACTTACACAGAATACCAACCCTTTATTGGAAAAATCATGTCAGCTATGCAGTCCTTATTTCAAAATGCTTCACCGGCAAGTGTTATTGCTAATGTCATTTACCAAGCAGCTACAGATGATACTATGCAATTGAGATACATAGCAGGCGAAGATGCGGAATTTATGATCGCAAATCACAAGCAGAATGATGATGAATCTTTTGAGGCAGGAATAAAAGCCCAATTCGGAATTTAGTCCCATTAACCTGATTATTGGAACCATTGCATTGGTAACGGCTTCAATAATCACCATATTTACGAAAATCCCTACGACATGATGAGTAAAATTATTCATTTACAAACGATCTCAGAGATATTTTTACTATTCGGACTTGGTAGCGATATCCACCATCCTCTAGTTGGCGTGGTAGACTTTAGCAAAGTGAATCAGCAAATAGACTGTAAAATAAAAATGTCTGCAGATTACTACTCAATCATGTTCAAAAACTACCCCGATAATAAAATCAAGTATGGTCGCAAGATCATTGATTTTCAGGATGGTAGTTTAATCTGCATGGCCCCCAATCAGGTTCTTGAAATTGACAATGATGAGCAAGCGTCAGAAAACATAATGGGTTGGGGATTATTCTTTCATCCTGATCTAATCCGGACAACTTCCTTAAATGACAAAATGAAGGACTACAGCTTTTTTTCTTATGAAACTTCCGAAGCACTTCATTTGTCCGAAAAGGAAAAGCATGTGTTATATGACTGCATATCCAAAATCAACACTGAACTTGAAGAAAATATAGACGTACACAGCCAAAACATTATCGTTTCCACGATTGAATTGCTGCTCAATTATTGCAGCCGTTTTTACGGACGGCAATTTATAACAAGGAAGAGTTCCAATAATTCAGTTCTCGTTCAGTTTGAGAAAATTCTCACCGAGTATTACAACCTGGACAATAAACAAGAAAAGGGCTTGCCTACTGTAAAATACCTATCCGAAAAGGTGCATTTATCACCTGGATATTTAAGCGATTTACTCAAAAAAGAGACTGGTAAAAATACTCAGGACCATATTCATTTTTATTTAATTGAGGAAGCTAAAAGCAAGCTGATAAGTACAAATAAATCTGTTAGTGAGATCGCATATGAATTAGGCTTTGATTATCCTCAATACTTTAATAAACTATTCAAGCAAAAAACAGGGAAAACTCCTATCGAATTCAGGAATATGAATTGATGCTAGCAATGAAAAAAGAATCATAAAAATCAAGAGAACGTTTTGCAGATTAAGATATCTTCAAACTTATTAGATATAAATAAGTGGTTCGGCATACACAATTGAATTATACTTTATAGTACTCTCAGAGACTTTCCACATCGGGTCAAGACTTCCTAGCCCATCCAGCATCATTAACTCTCCAACATTTGATTGGATGTCATTCGATACACATCTTTACTCACTGGCCTGAGTTCAATTTGTAAAAGGCTCAGGACCGGGTTCGGGGTTTTGTGGAAATGAGCCAATCCCAGCGGATCAGGAAACATGATACATTCTTTGAAAAATGCATCACGTTTTTTTAAAGCCTTGCCATGCGCTTTACTATCCGCTAACATCCTTAATCAAGCGATGAATACCTTTTCCTGAGTTTGGCTATGCATTGCCCCGTTTCGACTACGTTAGGGAGATCAAGGATGATGAACTTTGCCTGTATCAAAATCAAATTAAAATGAAACAGTCAAAAACACCCATCATCAGCTTTAGTCCGGTCGTATTACCAGTTGCAGGCCGTCACGTAAACCTCGAAATAAAAGTTTCTGCTCCCGCGAGCGGAAACCACCTGCCGGTTATTCTTCTTTCGCATGGGCATGGCCCCTCCAACTTTCTATCTTCGTACAGAGGATATGGCCCCATGGTAGATTTTTTTGCCGCAGAAGGCTTTATAGTCATTCAACCTACTCATCAAAATTCCAAAGCACTCGGACTTTCCTCATCCCTTCCCGAAGCACCCTTGTTTTGGAGCTCGCGGCCAGCGGACATGACATTTATCCTGGATCATCTGGACGAAATTATTGCCACAGTACCTGGGTTAACCGGAAGAGTTGATAAAGCGAATGTTGCTGTCGTCGGCCATTCGATGGGCGGCCAGACCGTAGCCATGCTGGCTGGCATGGAAGTAACTGACCCGGCAACAGGTAAAATAGTGAATGCCGCAGAACCAAGATTAAAGGCCCGGGTGCTAATTGGCGCGTCTGGTGGACCCGAAGGATTTAACGGAGCCGCCAGACAGCACTACCCTATATTGGCGGCCGGCGATTTCAGTACGATGACTTTGCCGGCACTTATTGTAAATGGGGACAAGGACGTAAACCTTATGTTCTCTGATGTTGACAATTGGCGTGCAGACGCTTATTATCAAAGTCCCGGCCCGAAGGACCTTTTGACCGTGTTTGGCGCCGAACACATTTTTGGTGGCATATCAGGGTACGATGCCCGCGAAACTAGTGATGAAAATCCGGAGCGTGTTGCTTTTGTATGTGAAAGCATTCTTGCGTATATTCGGAGTACATTCGATCCAACCGATCAAAGTTGGGAACAAGCGAGGAAAAGCCTTAACGGCGTAGAGGGGGCGTTAGGCAGTATTGAAAGCAAATCATAAACAGACAAAAATGAAGGATGAAATGTCTAACAACAGATTCAATTCTTTATCAAGGTTGCATAAGGCGCTGGACATGCCGGCCCCTATGCATCCACTGGTAAGCGTAATAAATAATGCTGAAGGAGCGATTCCGCTGGAAAAACTCCCCAATCCGCACATCTTAAGTTTTTACAAGATATCCTATAAAATGAACTTCCAGGGAAAGTTCAAATATGGACAGCATTATTACGATTTTGACGAAGGGGGAATGTTTTTTGTTACGCCGAATCAGATCACAGGAGCCCATGAACCACTTACTGATCAGTCGGGTTATACTTTGCTTTTCCACCCGGATTTTTTACAGGGTTACGAACTCGCCAAAAAAATTAAAACGTATGGATTTTTTTCCTATTCGATCAATGAAGCGTTGCACTTATCGGAGAAAGAAAAAACCACGATTATTGCTGTTTTCGAAAATATCGAAGAAGAGTTAAAAGGCAGAATTGATAATTTCAGCCAGGACGTTGTGATTTCTCAGATCGAATTGCTGCTGAATTATGCGAATCGGTTCTACAGCAGGCAATTCATCACCCGCAAGGCGGTAAGCAACGATTTGCTTCAAAGGGTCGAAGACACTTTACACGCCTACTTCCAGTCACCACAGGCACAAAAGCAGGGGCTTCCAACTGTCCAGTTTCTTTCTGCTCAATTAAATGTCAGTGCCAGTTATTTAAGTGATATGCTGCGATCACTTACCGGACAAAATGCACAACAGCACATTCATAATCACCTGATCGAAAAGGCAAAGCAACAGTTATCGACAAGCCAGGCTTCAATCAGCGAGATCGCCTATGAATTGGGATTTGAACACCCCCCATCCTTTAGTAAACTATTTAAGCTCAAAACCAGTATGTCGCCCTTAGATTTCAGACGTTCTTTCAATTAAGCATGTTTGTAAAGATAGCACCTGGCTTTCGCCCTTTAACAAAACAGAGCCTAACTTACAGTTTAAACTTCAACGAGCATTTTACCCTCATTCTTTCCTGAGAAAAGGCCGATGAAAGCTTCAGGCAATTGATGAAATCCTTTAATTATGGTTTCCCTGTAATGAAGCTTGCCTTCATTTATCCACTGCTCCAGTTGCTTTCTGCCTTCCGGAAAACGCTGTGTATAGTCGCCGATTAAAAATCCCTGCATCAATAATTTTTTATAAACAATCAGGGGTAGTAAGTTTAATCCACCTACGGGCCTCCTTATTATTAGGACTTTCAATGGAACCACAATCAAGACAGTCTATCAGCTAAAGATAGAGCCTACATAGTGAACATAAATTTAGAACAGCAATATCTTGAATTATCTCGTTTACTGACACCTAGCCAGATAATTCGTTACCAGGCAAACTAAATAAAATGAGCCAACCTTCCCAGCTGGCTCATTGTGCTATTAAAGTTATATTACTGCTGTAAAATGGATCATAATTTAGGGATCGCGATATCGGCAAATCCTTAAAATCAATTGATGAAAGTGATAAAGTCCCCAAGAGCACGCCTCACTTTTTTAAGGTTTGCAAAAACGTCATTCTCCGCATCGCGGTAACCTAATGATAAGATGACTACTGACCGAAGGCCCTTTTCCTTAAGATTGAGCAAAGAATCAAGCTTTTCAGCATTAAAGCCCTCCATAGGTGTCGAATCTATTTTTAATTCAGCAGCGGCGACCAGAGCAGTTCCCAAACCTATGTAAGCCTGTCTGGCCGACCACTGAAAATTTTCTTCGTCTGAACGCGAGAGTAAACCGCCAACAAGCGCGGCCTTGAAATCCGCAAGGGCTTCTTCCGCAATATTGCGTTCACTGGCAATATTTGCAATATAATTTTCAATCTGTTCAACGGTAACTTTTTCAAATGCTGCAAACACCAGCAGATGTGAAGATTCAGCGATCTGCGGATTAAAAGAGCCTTCACGAAGTTCTTTACGGATCTGTTCATTTTCGACAATAAAGATACGGTAAGGCTGGAGTCCCGTCGAGCTGGCAGATAGGTTGATCGCTTCGAGAATTGTATTTAAATCTTCACCTGATACGCTCTGCCCGTTGAATTTTTTAGTGGCGTAACGCCAGTTAAGGTTTTCTATAATATGCATAATAATCTTATTTACTAGCGCAAAATTCGTGTATTTTGATGTACTTTTGTCATCTGGTGACAAAAAGTAATAGTGACAAAAAAGTAACCATGTTTAAAGTAACACCGACACCGACACACGAGTGCAAGAAAGCCATAATGGGTGTACATGATGCCATGTATGTTCTTGGTGGGAAATGGAAGATATATATCATCACCGCGCTACTTTTCGGGGCCAAACGTTACTCCGATCTCCTGCGGGACATCACCGGAATTTCAGGCAAAGTGCTGAGCAGAGAACTGAAAGAAATGGAAGCCAATCGTCTCATCAGCCGGACAGTCAGCGAAAAACAGCCCGTTACTGTTACTTATGAACTCACGGAATATGGCGAGTCTGCAAAATCTATTATCGGGGTGCTCTCGGAATGGGGAAAAACACACCGGGATTTCATTTACGACGAAAAGTAGCTTGGATTTACTATCGTTAAGCAGAACAAGATGGAGGGATATTCTAAAAATGTCTGCCGGAAAAAATTTTTACGTACAAAAACAAACCTGCGTATAAAAGCAAACCCAGGGCAAACACAATTCCCATAACAATTGCTATCAGCTTCCAGAACCCGATCTTTACCGATTTATCTCCCATATTTTTCTGAAGTTTTTTGGGTGCTAAAAACCCAAGTAACATCAATACCAGCATTATCCCGATAAAAATCCATGCACGGTTGATCTGATCCTTAAAATGTAGCCATCTGGCACTAAGCTTTTCACTACTGCCTATGCCCTCGATATAAATATAATCGTTATCCAAAAATGAATTTGAGTATCGGACGGAGATATCTTTTTTACCGTTGAGATAAAAGTAAATAAACGGCCTGCCTTGCAAGGTAATCTCTTTTTTAGCAGTTTTCAGTGTTACTGAAGTATGGTCGAAACCGCTTTTGTAATACACCTTACGAACTTCGACCACGTCCGCCTTTGCAAGGCTTTCCTTATTGATCGCCGAGCTGATCAGAAGATCACCATTGACAATAATATAATTGCTTGTGACGAGACCTCCTAAAGTGTACGTCACGAAATATCCAATTGCCGAATACCATTTGTATCCCTGAGAAAACACCGTTCTCGCAGTTGCATATAAACTAATGGGCACTATAAATACAAGCGACCATCCCCATAAGGCTGAGGGAGAATGATCTGTATACATTTCAAGAAAAAATCGTGACAATACGTACACCAATAGCCAAATGGAAGCATAGGTAATGAGAAAAGGCTTTTCACTGAAGCGCAGGTATTTTTTCAAAAATGTAACTGTTTTTAATGGGTGGAATTACAAGTTCTGAAGATACATATATTCAGCCCATCGTTGCAACATTGCAGCTGGATAACCCGTAAAAAGTTAATTACCTGGGTGATCTTCTGAAGCTTTAACAATGACTTTCGCCAGATCAATCCTTTTCCACAGGACAGGTTTAAAAATATCGCCCACACTTTCCAATCGCTCCATTGCGTTGAAAATGGCAAAATCCGACATCTTAATCCTTTTCTTAATCGTCCCATTCCAAAGGCATGGCTTTTATTTTCAGCCAGTCTTTAGTCCTATGCTTAAAATGGCAAATACTTTCCTTGCATTTGCCATGATGCCCTCGAATCCCATTGCAGCTTCAGTCTAAAACCGGAGGCTTTTGTTTACCAAAAAAGAGCCTAACTTACAGTTTAAACTTCAACGAGCATTTTACCCTCATTCTTTCCTGAGAAAAGGCCGATGAAAGCTTCAGGCAATTTGTCAAATCGTTTAATTATGGTTTCCCTGTAATGAAGCTTACCTTCGTTTACCCACTGTTCCAGTTGCTTTCTGCCTTCCGGAAAACGCTGTGTATAGTCGCCGATTAAAAATCCCTGCATCAATAATTTTTTATAAACAATCAGGGGTAATAAGTTTAATCCACCTACGGCCTCCTTATTATTATAACTGTCAATGGAACCACATACCACCACCCTGCCGTAATCGTTCATGCGGCTAATCACTTCATCCGAAACAGCACCACCCACGTTATCAAAATAGATGTCTACTCCTCCGGGGCACAGATCATCTAATGTCTGCCCAATGTTGGCATTTGTTTTATAGTTAATTGCGGCATCCATTTCTAAACCAGATACGATAAAATCTGTTTTCTCATCACTTCCTGCAATACCGATAACCTTGCAGCCAAAGAGCTTCCCTATCTGACCGGCGATGCTGCCTACTGCGCCTGCAGCACCTGAAACCACTAATGTCTCCCCCGATTTTGGCTTACCTATTTCACTTAACGCAAAATAGGCAGACAGACCTGTAGATCCCAACACACTCAGATAGGCGCTTAATGGAAGGCCCTGCTCGCTGATTATGCTAAAATCGTTGCCGTTGCCTACCATCCGGTCTCGCCATTGCATATAGCCCATTACAATATCGCCCGGTTTAAAATCTTTATGCTCCGAACTGATCACCTTGGCGATACCGCGCGAAATGATGACATCGCCAACATTAATTGCCGGCGGATGCCCTCCGGCCATGGCCACCCTAAGGTATGGGTCAACTGAAATAAAGATTGGCCTGAGTTCAATATCACCGGCTGTTAACGGGCGGAGTTCTTCTGTCTCAAATTTAAAATCATCTGCTTGTGGTATTCCCTCCGGCATCTTAGCCAGCCTGATTAAATTACTTTTCATTACAATTGGTTTTGATTAAATGCCATAATTTCCGGTAAGTGCTTTCTTTTCAATGCTTTTGGCAAAAAGAGGGGTTTCTTCATGATTATGTGCGTCAGATGCTACTTGCCGGTCATGGGCAGCTTGCTCAAGTGTAATATTGTGTGCTTTCATAAACGCAAAGAACTCAGGTGTTGCCGTGGCATGAATTTCATTGGTATACTCACAGCTGTTGTCATCCAGTTTGGTCACTTTCAGTTCCCAAAGTACCTGCACTTTACTTCTACCATTTGTGGTTATCGAATCAGATACTGATAACATGCGGCAATAATCGGCCCGGTATTCGGTAGCCACATAGTGTTGAATGATGAGCGCGTTTCCAATGGTTTCCACATTGATAGACATAGGTTCACCTTCAATCGTACGGGTAAAGCCGGCCGCAATGTGGGCGGTAGAACATTTTTGATATTCTGCATCCGGAAGGTTAAATAGCCAATCGGCGATATTTACCATTTCAATTGGTGCGTTAATAACTGCTTTTACAACAGAATGTGAAAGTGCGTTTTCGGAGGTTTGTTTAATTTCCATATTTTTTTTTAGTTTGATAAGCCAAAGGTCAAAATAAATTCGTTATCGTCTAAACACTTATTTTCGATAAAGTTGATCGTTAAAACCGATTAACTCATTATATTTGAAAATGGAACTACGCCAACTCAAGTACTTTATTAAAGCCGCTGAATTACAAAACTTCACCGAGGCCTCCAACGGGCTCTTCATCACCCAAAGCACTTTATCGCAACAAATTAAACAACTCGAAGACGAACTTGGTATCCCATTATTCGACCGTATTGCAAAAAGGGTGCGCCTAACGGAAGCTGGAAAAACTTTCCTCCCCTTTGCCATAAAAACGGTAAAGGATGCCGAGGATGGAAAAAGTATGTTGAAGGATCTGATGAACCTTGATATTGGAACCCTAACCATCGGGGTTACTTATGGCCTTACAGACTTGTTAACCAAAGCGATACTCGACTTTTCCAGCAGCTACCCGAATATTCATTTACAAATAGGTTTTGGCACTACGCAGGATTTATTAAGCAAACTTGAACAGGGCCGCCTCGACCTGATGTTATCTTTTTCCCAGGAGGAAAAAGCCGGAAGCTATAATACAGAACCACTGTTTTCTTCATGCCTGGCACTTATTGTGCATCAAAGTCATCCGGTGGCATTACGAAAACAAATCAACATCAAACAGCTGGAAAGCCTGCCATTGCTTTTGCCCTCCAGTGGTTATAGCATCCGCAATTATCTTGATGGGCTATTGGATAAACACGATTTGTCCCTCGATATCAAAATGGAAGTAAATGATATCAATGCACTTTTACAGTTGGTGAACAGTGGCCGCTGGGCAACGATCCTAATGGGGTCATCCATATTTAATTACCCTTCTTTAAAAGCCATTAAAATAACCGGTGAAGGAATGAACCGGCTTGCTACCGTAACCTGGCCGACGGGTTCTTATCGAAAAAAAGCAGCTCGCTTATTAATGGAAATTTTAAAAGATCATGCGGCAGATTATCATGTCAACAATTAATAAAAAGCTAAATCAACAAATGCCATGGATAGACTTCCATTGTAAAGAGAACTTAATCTAAGAAAGAACATTACAGGTTTGATAGAGTAATTAGTTATGCTGACTCCTCTGTTAACCTCATTAGCCTAATTCTTTTTACCCGAAATATCCCGACATAAAAGATTTAATTTCATGTAGACATAAATATTCATAGTTAAATTGATATGTGTATTTAAAAAAATACATAAAATAATAAAATCAGGATACGTTTTTTTGTGATTATATATTTACTAGATTATATTTAAAATGTTTTAGAATACTTAACCTTTCTTTTGGGCATTTTAGCCAGCCTCACAGTGGATTCTTCCCATTATATATTGATAACGAGAAACATATTTAACCAAAAGGGATTGATTTTTGATTACTAGTTATTAATAACATAAAATATTTTTCATTTAAAGACGTAATAGATGTGATATAAATTAAAATAACATTTATTTACATTAAGCATCGTATTGGATGTACATGAAGCATATTTAAAGGCTAAATGATCTTGAATTCAAGTATAAAAGATAGCCTTATTCGCATACATGTTAATCTAATTAATAATTAACCACTCATGGAAAACAAACTCATTACCGAAATTAATATTGGAGATAAGGCGATTAATCATTTCTCCTCATTTACTTTACAGCAGGAATTTAACAGTCACCATTTTTTCCAATTGCGCTTTAACCACGATCAGATGGGGGCGCCCGGCTTAATCAGCCTTGATGATAGCCGTGATTTTGTAGGTAAAACCTTAACTGCATCCTTTGGATATTCACAGGAACAGCTTCAAAATTTTTCAGGTTTAGTTACCCGGGTAGAACTGGCGCAAAGCCATGGCTATCACGGTGTGTTAATTGTAAGTGGTTACAGTCCGACGATTTTAATAGACCGCGGCGAAGATTTGGGTTCCTACCTGGATAAAGATTTAAACGACATCGTTAAACTGGCTACCAGTGATACACCCGCCAACGATTTAAAAATTGTAGCCAATGCCAGCCGTAAAACCAGCATTGATTACCTGATTCAGTACAAGGAAAGCGACTGGGAATTTCTGAACCGCTTATCAGGAGAATACCACGAATGGCTGTATTATGATGGGCAACAACTCAACTTCGGCAAGCCCGATCAGCAAAAAGATATTGCCCTATTTTATGGCCGAGATGTACAGAACCTGCAATATGCCATGGAGGTTTCGCCCATTAAGAATAAACGCTTTGCCTATAATCCCAAACAGAATAAAATACTGGAAAGCGAAAGTATTGGACAAACGGACGGCAACCCTGATTTGGCACATGCCATTCAGGCATCGAACATGATGTACAGTAAAACCTTTAATCAGCCTGCAATGATCAGGGTTGATAACGATGGCGACATTAAAAGCCATGTAGAGAATGAGGAAAAGGCACACATCAGCGAGTTATTAAAGGTAAACGCCAGTGGCGATAATGCCGAACTGGGGATCGGTACACTGGCCGAAATTACCATGAGCATCAGGCAGGAGATTGCTTTTGCTACCCAAAGCCTGGGCCGGTTTTTAATTACCAGCATCACCCACAACCTGGATGGAACAGGAAAATACCACAACACTTTTGAAGGAGTAGTTTCCACTACAGAGCGGATCCTGGTGAAAAATTACGATAAGCCCAACCCGGATATGCAACTGGCTGATGTAATTGATAATGATGACCCTCAGGGACAAGGCCGGATTAAAGTGCAATTTAAATGGAAATGTTTAACCAATGATGTTACTGAATGGCTGCGGGTAATTACACCAGATGCAGGTAGCAGTGATAAAGTAAGTAAAAACAGGGGCTTTGTGTTCATTCCGGAAAAAGGAGATCAGGTAGCCGTTACTTTTGAAGAAGGCAATATTGCAAGACCTATCGTTTTAGGCTCAGTTTTTCATGGGGAAAGTGGTAGCGGTGGTAGTGCAAGCAATAATAGTAAAAGCTTAACCTCAAAAAGCGGACACACCGTTCAGCTGGATGATGGAGGAGGCATGACCATAAAAGACAAGGATGATAACTTGATTGTGCTGGATGGAGAAGGAAATATCAGCATGCACAGTAAAGTTAGCATCACCATTAGTTGCGGTGAAGGTGAAAGTGCTGCAAGCGCAATTAGCCTTGATAAAGATGGAAATATTTCGATGAAAGCTAAAAATATAACCGCTCTGGGTTCTGAATTGATATCCATGGGTTCGGGCGCAACAAAAGGAGATAGTTTTAATGGATCTGGCTTTTCATTAGATCCAAAAAATGTGAGCATAGGTGCCAAAGATAAACTGAGCCTATCAGGTGAAAAAAGCGTGGAAGCTGGTTCAGAAGGTGGAACAATTAAGTTAAAATCAACGGGCGATACGATAATTGCCGGGAAAAACGTAAACATCAACTAGGCTATAAATGGAGCGTAACGCTATTATGCAAAGGGTAATGATGCTTTCCGAGATGTGGACAGAGGCATTACAAAAATATCCAAATGTAACTACATTTGCCTGGGTTGGTTCTTCTTCTGTAGAATTCAAGACAATCAAAGGATTTGTAATGTTCCAAACATCCTATGAGAAAACATTACAAGACACAATCTTATGTTTGGCTCAGCCTTTCGAACCTGAAATTCAATCTTATGGCGCCAGAATAATTGGCGATTTGCAGCAGTATTTTAATGAATGGAATAAAGATCCAGCACTTACTGAAACAACAGGCTTAATAGAATGGCAGCCAACCGCCTGGACAGAAAACGTTAACGAAAGTGAATGGTTTGTTGAAAATATGAATTTATTGGCTTTAGCACTAAAAATTTCAGCGGATGACGAAAAACTTGTGCTGGCTTTGTTTCCAAGTACATTAAATGATGTAAAAGCCTTTAGCAATTGGATTGAATTGTTGATGCAAGAGAAAATCGATCCCTGTATTCGTATCATGTTATACGAGTCTCGAGATTCTATGTATTTCGAAAGCGTATCTAAAAAACGTTCTAACGAATTTAAATATCTGTATCCCGATTTGGATATTGCCGGAGCAATGGATCAGATCCTGGAAGATACAAAAGCTGCGAAAACTTCACCGGAAGAACGGGAAATGGTCAGTTTTCAGCAGTCATTAATTAAAATGAATGAAGCCATTGGATACAAAGATGAAGAACAGGTACATTATTATAGCGATACCTGTTTTAAAATAGCGCAAAAATATGGCTGGGCAGCTCAACAGGCATTGGTTCATTTTTTTGAGCACACATTCTATGCATCAGTAAATAAACCCGAAGAAGCGCACCATGCCATTGATAAAGCAATAGCAATTGTACAATCTGAAAAAAATAATATTAAAGATCAAACACCATATCAATACTATATCGCCAAAGGAAATTTGTATTTCATGAGCAGTAAGTTTGAAGAAGCTGCGGCTGTTTATAATGACTGTTTAACATTAAATAGTAATGAAACCAATACCTTATTACTTGCCGGTATTTATCAGATGCTGGGTAATAGCTTAAGAAAAAGCGCTGGTAAGGAAGAAGCCAGAAATTGCTTTATAACCGGTTGGGAGTTACTGGCCCGGGATCAACAAATGGAGTTAAAAGATAATGCTATGGCTATGTTTTACGCAAAGGATATGCTGAGTGTAGCAGATCAGGCGATGTTAAACAAATACCATCCCGTAATGGATGAACTATGGGGACAAAACTGGAGAAATAATTTAGATAATCAATATAAAGAACTTACCAAAGCTAAATAACATGAATACTAATAATGCCATATGGCTTGGTGCCATTTTTATCATCATATCCATCATTTATACCGGCTGCAGTTATTTTAAAAAGGATAATGAAACCGACATCAAATATAAAAACTATGTGGAAGCAAGGGCGGTGATAGATGAAAAAATGCCGGTTCGTATCACCAGATATGGCGCCAAACAAGCCAGGTATAACATTACGATTATAGCTGCTAATGGGGAAAAAATCAGCCGCTTTAACTGTGAGTTGGGTGGCGAGTATAATGAGAAGGATACAATAACGGTATATTATGATCCAACCAATGCTGATAGTGAGGTTAAGACTAGCCGACCATAATTTATAATCTTATATCCTATGGCATTTAAAATAGAAAATAATCCAATAGTGCTGCCAGCCTCTGTTGATCCACAACCGGCGGCAAAACATTTCGATATCGTTCTGGGGCTTGATTTCCATGTACTAAAAGTGCCCTGGCCGATTACGCCCTGTCCTATTACGCCCTTTGCGGCGTTAATTTTTGATCCGATGGATTATATCCACTTTACGCTTCCGGCAATGCCCGTGTACGCTGAAGGTTCATTTACAATTGCTAAGGATGTGCCAATGGGCGGCACGGTGTTAATTAACGGATGTTACAGGGGTGCCGCGCAGGGAGCGCTTTGGGGCATGCCTTCTGTACCGCCTATAATGGGAAAACTTAAAGGTTTGGGTAAAGCGGTTAAAGCCTTAAATTTGCTGCATTCGGTAATCCCCCACCCTTTATTCCTGCTGCCAAAATTTTTCCATCCGCATGAGGGGCAACTCTCTCATGGTAGTAAAACAGTGATTACCCAGGGTATGTATCAAAGCACTTTTTTATGCCGGGCATATTCCTGTCAGGATATAGGGAAAATTTTGTACAACAATCCCACCGGAGGTTTTTATTTAAATTTTTTAACTGCCGTTATGGTCGTTCTTCCTCTAGGGAAGCCTGTTATTATTGGCGGTCCAAAAGAAGAGCAACCGCTTACATTTGCAGATTTAGTGAATAGCTTAATGTTTATGGGCCTTATGCATGGACTTAAGTTTGCCATAAAAATGCTGGGTAAACTGCTCACCAAGCTAATGGCAAAAATTGAAGCTAAGTTTCCGGGCTTTAGCAAGTTTAGAAATGCGGTACAACCTTTTGTTTGTAAATATTTAGGCGAACCGGTAGATGCAGCCAGTGGCCACATGGCCAGTTATTTAGAAGGTTTTACCTTACCCGGGCCAATACCTTTGGTATGGGAGGCAAATTATTACAGCGACAGCCAGTACAACGGCCCTTTGGGCAAGAACATTTACCACAGTTACGACATTACCCTGCTGATCAATGAAGCAGATAAAATGGTTGTAATGAACGATACTGCAGGCCGGCCAGTTGTGTTTCCTATTTTACAACCAGGTACCAGCTTTTACAACCCCATAGAAAAATTTGAGCTACACCGAGATGAGCAGGGTGAATATTTTATTGGCAGTAAAGATGGTTTGTTTTATTATTTTAATGCACCGCTGGCCAATGCGAACAACCATGGCCTCTTACGCAGCATTGCCAATAGAAATGGCTTTGCCATCAGGTTTAGTTATAACGAACAAGGACATTTAATTCAAATTAAAGATAGTGCAGATCGAATAATTACGGTAGAAAGTAACGAAGAAGGATTAATTACCGCACTTGTTCTGCCAAATCCAGGTATTGCCAATAGCAGTCTCACCTTTCAGGCGGTGAGGTACACTTACACCAGCGAAGGCAACTTAAATGGCCTCTACAATGCTGAAGGCTTTAGAAATCGTTTTGCCTGGAAAGACAGGTACATTACAGCCCGCAGTTTTAATGATGGCACCATATTTACGTTCGAATATGACGATAAAGGAAGGTGTACCGCAGCCCTTGGGCCAAATGGTTTATTTAGCTATACCTTTATATATCAAAATGGACTAACCCTGGCCACCAACAGTTTGGGGCACACCAAAAGCTATCATCATAAAAATGGCATCGTTACTAAAATTGTGAACAGCAATGGCGGCGAGCAATTATTTACTTATGATGATTGCAGTAATTTAATCGCCACCAGTAACGAGCTGGGCATAGCCACCACCTACCAATACGATGATTACGGAAACCTGACCGAAATTAATTTACCGGGGCAGGGTGCTGTAAACATTAAATACAATAAACTTAACAAACCAACCGAAACCACCTTACCCAACGGAGGGCTGTGGCAGTATGAATATGATGATGCCGGTAATTTAATCAGCAAAACCAGCCCAATAGGTGGCACAACAGGTTACACCTATAACCACGATGGTTTAATTAATACCATTAGTAATGTGATGGGGCAAGTTACGCAGTTGTACTACGATACCGATTATAACCTGCGCGGCGTAGAATTGCCAAACCAAACACAAATAAGCTACTATTACGATGCCTTGGGCAGATGCATAGAAATTAAAGATGCGCTTAACAATTTCCAGTATAGAAAATACAACCTATCAGGCAAGTTAACGGAACTAAAAGATACCGATGGCAACCTGCATCGGTTGGTTTATGATAGCATGGGCAATGTTATTGAAGCAAGCAACAAGCATAGCCAGGTAAAACTGGCCTACAACTTTTTTGGCGATGTCATCAATCGTACCCAGCGCAATACCAATATAGCCTTTTTATACGATAAAGAAGGGCAGCTTACCCAGGTGATTAACGAAAACAATGAAAGCTACCGATTCGAATTAGATAGTGAAGGTAATGTAGTTACCGAAATAGGTTTTGATGGCCTTACCCGCCAATACTTGCGTAACGAAGCCGGGCAAGTGGTACAAACCACCTTACCCAACGGACAGCAGCAAGGTTATGAATACACCCCTGCAGGCCAACTCAGTACAATTTACTACCATGCCGATAACAGCACGGAGCAGTATGACTACAATGCCATGGGCAACCTGATTACGGCCACCAATAACCTGGCCACGGTACAGTTACAGCGTGATGTAATGGGCAATATTATACAGGAAAGCAGCAACCAGCATAGTTTAAACAATACCTTTAATTTATTGGGGCAACGTACGCATTTAAAGAGTAGCCTGGGTGCCGACCTTAACTTAAAGTACAATGCCCAAATGAATTGGGTGGAGCAAATTAATGCCAATGGCTGGCAAGCCGATATCAAATATAACCATGCCGGGCAGGAGGTACAACGCAGCACCACAGGTAAAGTAGAACAGCACAACAGTTATGATGATGCCGGGAGGCTTAGCCAGCAAACCGTACAGCAGGGAAATAAAAGGCTGCAGCGCCAGTACAGTTGGAATGGAGATCGGTTAACGGCCATTAGCGATAGCACTACAGGGAGCAAAACCTTTAAGCACGATATACATGGCAACCTGGCCGAGGTAATTTATGGCGATGGCACGGTAGAATTCAGAATGCCCGATGCCGTGGGCAACCTGTACCAAACGCCTGAACAAAAAGACCGCAGATACGATAAAGGTGGGCGTTTGTTAAAAAGCAGAACTGCCGCCTACAGCTACGATGCACTGGGTAATTTAATTAAAAAAGAAGAACGGAATGGCCAGGTGTGGCACTACAGCTGGAATGCCGCAGGCATGCTGGTTAAAGTTGCCCGGCCCGATGGCCACGAGGTAACCTTTGGCTATGATGCCTTGGGAAGAAGAATTTTTAAGAAATTTAAACAAACTATTACTAATTTTGTATGGGATTGTAACGTACCTTTACACGAGTTTAAAACATTTGATGTTGAAAAGGAGATTGCCGACAACCAATTAACTACCTGGATCTTTGAAGAAGCAAGTTTTATACCAGTTGCTAAAATAAAACGAGATAAAAAGTACAGTATAGTTGCCGACCACTTAGGTACACCAACAGCGCTTTATGATGATGAAGGCTTAAGCACTTGGCGTATTGAGTTGGATAGTTATGGAAAAGCAAGGTTAAACACAGGTAGTTCTTTAACAGAATGCCCATTTAGGTATCAAGGGCAATATGAAGATGTAGAAACGGGGCTGTATTATAACCGTTTTAGATACTACGCACCTGAAGATGGAGGGTATATTAGCCAAGATCCGATTGGGTTACAAGGCGGTTTAAATGTGTACTCTTATGTTCACGACCCAAATAGCTGGGTGGATACTATGGGATTAACACCTACTCCAAACTTAAATACTAATGGAGCTCTTGGGAATTTTGGTTTGTATGAAATCAAAATTGATGGGGTACTGCACAAAATTGGAAAGGCAGATTTAGGACGTATCACCCAATCATCAGGACTACCAACAAGGCTACATCAACAATTAAGAATACTCAGAGAAGCCCCAGAAAATATTGGTAAAAGAATTACTGGTGAAGTAGTTGATGATTTAGGAATGACTACAACGAAAGCCGCCAAAGCAGCAGAAACTGCAAGGCTACAAGCTCACTATGATAAAACAAGTGAAGTACTTGAAGGAAATAAAAAAAGTTTTAAACCAAAAACAGATTGTGGATAATATGAAAATAGAATTTAGCCATATTTTTATACAAGTAGGAATTAAGTTTAATTTTTCTTACAAATTGCATAATTTTTTAAGCGAGAAAGTTTCATCATTAGTTAGTATATCAGATTTTTTTTTAAAACATTACGATGATAGTTACGAATTAATTTTCAATGTTTCAGCAAAAAAAGAGTTGGCAATTAATGAAATTGTCGGACCGAGAACAAGCAAAAAAAATAAAACGATTGAGTTTACAATTTTTCTTCCTTATACTCCTATAATGCAAGAGCCTGAACCAAATAAAAGTGCATTAGAACATTTGTTTCAGGGGATTTATGAAGTGTTTAGAAAATATGAAATTGATACTTCAAAAGTAAAAAAAGAACAGGGGGAAATAATAAATAAAATTATGTCTTCGCCTGAAATGTTCGAGGAATAAAACAAAAAACCGCTTCACATGAAGCGGTTTTTTTGTAGTGAAAAAAAGGTGTGGCAAAGCCACGCATTTAAAAAAAATATCCCGCAGTTTTCCGTTTTTTATCAGTTCCAGATGTGGAAATAGCTCAAAATTAAAAATAGAGTACTATTGCAGATTATCTATGCACACCCATACAAGGTTATGATGATGAAGGTTCGTTAATCTGGCAAAGGGAAATAGATAGCTATGGCAATGCTAAAATGCAGGTTGGCGAAGCAGGTTTTTGCAACTACCTCTATCAGGGACAAACTTTAGATACCGAAACCGGTTTAGCTTATAATCGTTTTAGGTATTATGCTCCGGATGAGGGGATGTATATTAGTCAGGATCCTATAAGATTAGCAGGAGGGAGTAGATTATTTGGGTATGTTTTGAACCCAAATAAGTGGGTTGATATATTTGGGCTTGTAGCACCCAATAATTTAGGCAACACAAGGGGGATACATGGAGGTGTTAATCATGATGATTTTATCAATGATATAACATCTGATTTACAAAATGACCCATTAGTTGACCCTCAGTCGATAAGAAAAAATCAACAACAGGTTGATGTAAATGGCGATAAAGTTGGAAGCAATCGACCCGATTTGCAATATAATAGAGATGGCGTTCATCATAATGTGGAAATAGACACCAAAGATACAGGAAGCTTAGGCCATCAAAAAACTATCCCACAAAATGACCCTAACTCTAAAAATACATTTTGGTTAATTGATGAGAATGGAAATACACGAACGGATAATAATGGTAATGGTAGTTGCTCTAAAATATAAATAATGAATGTAAATAATTTTGATAGTTTATATATAGTTTGCATTGAAGCATCTATAGAAGAGTTGTATAAATTTTCGCAAGAAGATATGCTTATTAAATCATTTCAAACACAATATAAACAGTTTGATGTTGGTGAGTTTTATGAAACTGAGTTACACGAGAAATCTCCATTGGAATTTTTAGGGGCAATTTTCTTTCAACCTTTAGGAGTTTCAAATAAAACAGTAGTATTAGGAAATTCTGGTGGTTGGGCGACTTTATGTAATTATATATGCAAAAATATTGGCCTTAGAAATACTCAATTTGATATGAATTCTGAAAACTCACCTATCAAGAGGAATAGTTTATTTGTACACGAAAAGGGAAATCAGATTAGGGCAGTTCAAGCTATCATTAATGACTTTAATAATTGGGAATTCACTTCAAGAGGTATTATAATGCAATATGAAAATACTAATTATTATGAAAAAATAAATATAAAGGAAAGACTTAATAAAGAAATTTTAATTGAGTACTGCATCAAATATGGTCTAAATATCCTTGATGATACATTCTTTAATTCAAATCAGAAAGCTTTATATATTAAAAGAAATACAACTAAACAAAATACGACCACAAGGTAAACTTAAGATACGATGCATTAGGAATAAGGGTTTAAAAAAATAAATTAACAAACCATTACCAATTTTGTATAGGATGGGAACGTATCTTTTTACGAATTTAAAACCTTTGGTGTTTAAAATTAAGTAACTGACAGCCAATTAACTACCTAAATATTTGAAGAAGAAAGGTATCAAGGGCAATATGAAGATGCTGAAACTGGCTTGTATTATAACAGGTTTACATATTACGCGCCTGATGAGGGAATGTACATTAGCCAAGACCCGACTGGGTTAAATGGTGGGATAACTTTATAGGGTATGTGAAAAATGTAAATGGTTGGATAGCCCCCATTCGTCTTAGCTGTATGTAATGACAATCAAAAAATAGCCAAGAGGAATCTGAATGAGAAGTTAGAAAAATGAAGAAAGCAGCCAATATTATAGAATTTAAGAATTATTTTTTCGAAGGTATTTATGAATTACTGACTAAAGATCAATTTAAGCTTTTAAAATCAAAAAATACGTTTGAACTCAAGACAAAATTGCATTTAAAATCTGTAGAGATCTATTTTTATAAGCGACATGATTTTATAGAGATTGAAACTAAAGTATATTTCGGTAATTATGAAGTTGATAATTTGCTAAAATCGACAGGGGTGAAATATTTAAATTTTGATATATGTGGTGGAAGTATTTCGCACATATGCACTACTTACTTTAATGAAGCATTTCCTGAAAAATATGAAAATTTAATTTACGATATAAACGAAGACATATCACCAGTTATTAGTGCTTGGAAAACGTACTATGAAAGGTATATTAAAAATTTTTTGAATGATTGCACGAACCCTATTCTTCTAAATCATATTGTAAACGATGTTGATATGCATGTTACAGGGCTAAATTTAAGTTACGAAAACCGTGTTCTAAAAAGTATACCTGTTGCATTGCTAGCAAATTTATCAAATGAGAATTTAGAGAAATTAGTAGAAGAATATAATAATACACTAATTGAGAAAAAAGCAAAATATTCAGATAAATTTGAGGTAGTAAAGAATAAATTACTTATAGATATTAAAAAGTAACTCTAATTATAGTATAAATCGAAATTTAAAAATGGATTTGCTGAATTTTCACGATTAACATGTTGTTTGCTTTTTTTAAAAAAACTAAATTAAAACTATAGAATAATGCAAAAGGCATTAAACATTCAATTTTTTTCAATACCAGGAGAATTGAATGACATAATCCTTAATTGGGTCAATGAGTTTTCCCTCAAGATGGTCGTAATTAGCAAATATGATGAAAAATTTGTCATCACAAAAAATGACGAATTAGCAGATGAAAGCATTAATAATTGTACCGTTGCTTTATCATTAGGTGCAATTGATACCAGCGCAACTAATTATAATGTTTTTAGAGAAAGAAACCCTAATTGTCTATACATGGACATTGGGTTTTATAATTCCAATGAGCTTCATGAATCTTGGTTACATTCACTTAAAATATTAAATGATCAATCATCTTACAGTCTGTGGCTAAAGTTATCTAATAGATTAAGGAAAAATCTAATTTCTGGTGGGTATGCTATTTTGTTATCCACAAATGAAAAGAAATTCTCGAAAAATATTAAATATTCAATTTCTGTAGAAAATATGGTATCAAGTGGCCTTAAATTATTTCCCAATAAAATTAAAACTATCGAATACGTAATTTTGTAATATTTTGAAGATAGTCTTGTAAGCCAGGAAACCTTTGATGTTGAAAAGGAGATTGACGACAACCAATTAACTACCTGGATTTTTGAAGAAGAAAGTTTTGTACCGGTTGCTAAAATAAAACGAGATAAAAAGTACAGTATAATTGCCGACCACTTAGGAACGCCAACAGCGCTTTATGATGATGAAGGCTTAAGCACCTGGCGTATTGAGTTGGATAGTTACGGAAAAGCAAAGTTAAATACCGGTAGTTCTTTAACAGAGTGCCCGTTTAGGTATCAAGGGCAATATGAAGATGCAGAAACGGGGCTGTATTATAACCGTTTTAGATACTATGCACCTGAGGAAGGAGTTTATATTAACCAAGACCCTATTGGGTTAAATGGTGGAATAACTTTGCATGGATATGTTAGAGATGTAAATAGTTGGATAGACCCATTTGGACTAACTGGTATTGTTTATTTAAGAACCGACCCTTACACTGGTAAACAATACGTTGGTAATCCAAAAGCATAGAAGCATTTAATCGCCGACAATCAGCTCACAATAGTGCACTGAACAAAGCTAATCCTGACGGAGGTCAAAAATATGATTTTGAAACCCTTCAAGATAATATTGCAGGTAAGAAAAACTTGTCTCTTGCCGAAGAAAACTGGATTAGAGATAATGGCGGCATTGCCAAAGACGGAGGACCGTTAGAAAATAAAATTCACGCAATGGCTGATGAAAAGTATAAAGACGCAGGAGGAACAAAAAATAAAGTAAAAACAGGTTGTCATTAAAAACGTTACTATGGCTAAAACAAAAATAGTATTAGAGGAGGGAATGTTATTCTCAATAAAATTAAATGAAAATGCTTGGACTTTGGGACAGCTTTGCAACTTATTTAAGATAGAGGGAAAACGTTACGAACAATATACACTTGCATTCTTTAATTATCTTTTTCCTATAGAAGAAAAACTAAAGAGCGAGATAGAAACTTTGGATTTAAGTAAGCCGATAATAATTCTTACTATAAACGGCAATCCTATAAAAAATTATGGGCTTAATATAATTGGGAAAAGGGAAATCAATTACCAGAATGTTCCAAATTATAAAAATGAAATATCCCAGTCATTAGGGTTATATAGAAATAAATCCCAAGATTTTGACCACATTTTAAAAACATTTTTTGGGCTTCATCCTTGGGACGGATTTTATAAAGATAATTATGTAGATGAAGTTCTAACAGAAGGAACAGTTAAAAGAAAAGATGTAAAATATCTGAAAGATTTTAGTGTTGAGGAATTAAAACAAATATTACCTGCCAATAGCATTAAATTAAAACAGATATTGGAAAATCAATAAACTTTAACCGCTTCAATCGAAGCGGTTTTTTTTGTAGTGAAAAAGAAAAAAAGGTGTGGCAAATCCACGCATTAAATTTGATAATTACTTTACAAAAACTTACTTTTTGTTCTCAAAAACAAGAAAAATGAAAAAGTTATCCATACTTTGAATTTTTCAGAGCATCTTGTTTTTTGTCTAGCATCTCTTTCTCATTTTTCACCAAATATGATTGATTTTCAACGTTTTAAGAACAGCAAAAAAGCTCAAAAAGCAAGAAGAAAAACCCGCCAAATGACCCTAACTCTAAAAATACATTTTGGCTAATTGAGGAGAATGGAAACTTACGGCAGGATCGGAATGGAAATGGTAGCTGCTCTAAAATCTAATAGAATGAATTTTATTGAAAATTTCGAAGTGTTCGGCTTTACTTGCTTTCGTGCCACAATAAATGAAATAGAGGAAGTGCTA